>Ga0268246_10000056_pt1 | contig 118423 bp, 119 predicted proteins | sample AgamicOrSfe_FD_200242 | JGI IMG/M metagenome (GOLD analysis project Ga0268246, IMG submission 200242) | Agave microbial communities from Guanajuato, Mexico - Or.Sf.e (v2) (version 2) | ecosystem: Host-associated > Plants > Phyllosphere > Phylloplane/Leaf | place: Guanajuato, Mexico... | reverse complement strand
CGACACAGACTGCTACGTATATGTCACGTGAGGCATTGACCTCCCAGGTCCAGTCGCTTCCCCAAATGGACGGGAGCGGCAGGAGCGGTCCGAGTTGAGCTTAAACCGAGTGGGCGTCGTGCATGTTCACGATGTACTTCAACTTGACATTTCTTTGTTTGTACGACCGAAGCCCCGTCATTGATTCAGAGCAATATTACAGCAAGACAATCGCAGTCATGTCTTCGCAAACGCCGCGGCAACGTGCAATGCGGCCCTCGATGAACAACAACGGCCTGAACTTCTCTCCTAGCCTCCTCGAAAAGGCTACCACGTCAGTCCATCGCAAAGCATCCTATAACGCGCTTGTTGGACAGATGCCGCAAACACCAGCAGGCAGAATTCTGGATGGCGATTTCAACGTCGGCGATGCCGTCAATGTTCCCGGCGACATGCATGGTACCGTCAAGTTTGTTGGATCTGTAAGAGGCAAGCAGGGTAGATTCCTCGGAGTGGAGCTCGACCAGGATTTTGCGGCGAGAGGAAAGAACAGCGGTGATGTCGAGGGGTATGTATTAGGAGTCGCGTTGTCGAGGACCGTTTCCTGACTATTCCCCAGTGTGTCATACTTCAACACCTCGATACCCGGATCTGGAATCTTCCTACCGGTGCATCGCGCCGAAAGGCGAGACTCGCCTGCGCTGAGCTTCGGATCTGTCTCCCAGTCACCACAAACGCCTTCGTACGGCACACATCGCAATGTCAGACCAGCTGGACGTGAGCCTCCACTGCCCACGCAACCAAAGTTTTCGCAAACAGTCGGCCCTGGCGCAAGACCACCGAGCCCCGAATTCAAGCCAAAATCTCGCCAATCGCTTCCAAGGCCCGAGTCGCCCTTCAGAAAGCAGCCTAACCTTCAGCCTACGCCCGCCAGAAACTTCTCCACAAGTCAAAGGATCGGGTCACGACCACCCGTAGCAAGCCCGGCACCAGCACGTTCGGGAACCCCCAAGCTCTCAGCCTCAACCAGGGCGCCACCACCGACGCGACCGTACTCTCGAACTGGCTCTAGACTGGGGCATCGTAGCGAAAGCATTTCTGAAAGCACCGGTGGAGGCGCATCCAGAAGCACGACATCCACCTATCCTCGCTCTCTTCGATCTCCGAGCCGACTTGACCGAGCAAGCGACGAGAATGAGCTGGTGCGGTTGAGGGAACAGCTTCAAGAGAAGGACAAACTATTGCAAGAGCAAGCTAGCACACTGGTGGATATGGAAGCCAGTCTTAAGGAGATTCAGACACTCATGCCCTCGCCCAATAGTCGCAAGACGAGCGGTTATGGCGATGAGGAAGGTGATTTGTCACAGCTTCGACAAGCTCTACAAGAAAAGAACGAAAATATTCAGTCATTAGTGACCGAGTTCGACACACACAGAGCGGACTTTAGAAGTACCATCGATACACTTGAGCTCGCTGCGAACCAGACCGAACAGATGTATGAGAGTAAGATCGCAGATCTGCTCGCGGAGATGCAAGATTTGCGGGACAACAATACCAGCCGAGAAGATGTTGAAAACATTGCGACGCAGCTTAAGATGTTGGAAGAATTTGTCGCAGAGCTCGAAGAAGGTCTGGAAGATGCAAGACGTGGCGAGGCTGAAGCTAGGGGAGAGGTCGAATTTTTGCGCGGTGAAGTCGAGCGAGGACGAAGCGAGCTGCGCCGAGAGCGCGAGAAAGGGGCGTCGGGCCGCGAGGAGGGCGGTCAAAGTGATCTGCGAGTCCAGTTGGAAATGAAGGATGATGAGATCCGCGGATTGAGAGCCATCGTTCACTCCCTGCAAGCTGGACAGGACGCTCCGGAGGAGCCGAAGCGACAGTCCTCCACTATGCAGCAAGAAGAGATCAAGAGAATGCAGGAGACTATCGAGCAACTGGAGCAAGAGAACGATGATTTGCGCTCTCAAGTACACAGGCCACACAATCAATTCGACGGCGCGGTTGAGCATCACGACGCGGTCCACAGTACTGACGAGCTGCCTTTGCCCGCCAACACCAAGCAAGCGGGCTCTTCGAATACAAACGGCATTACCAAGGGAAGCACTTGGTGTGATGCATGCGAGTCGGAGGGCCATGATATGTTGCATTGCCCAACTCTGTTCCGTAACCCAAGCGGAAAGCACCTCGATGGCGCTCACGACGAGGATCACGACGACAATCACGACGAGCTCAGCAGAGGAATCCAGGGGCTCGGTATCAAGGAGATGGGTAGTCCAGAGAATCATCATGACAATGACGATGTGAGTCCGAGGTCACCTCAGAAGGAGATCGCGCCGACAAGGACGGCCGTCGAGCAAGAGAAATGGTGCGCCTTGTGCGAACAGGACGGTCATCTCGCTTTCGACTGTCCAAAAGAACAGTACTAGAAGTGCCTCACTCTTTGCAGAGATGAGTCGGACCGGATCCTGCGTTGTTGGTAACTGATCCATGCGGATGTATAAACATCAGGCTTTGTATGTATTTTATCGACAATTCTTTGCTTCGCCCGGATAAATACCAACGTAATTCATCTATGTTCGCTGAATATACATGTATACATGATAGGCCCGATGATGTGGCAGGCCAGTGCAGGCTTCGAGCTACTTGATCTCGCTGACCATGCCCTTGATGCCGTTCTTTTCCGCCTCGTTGAGCGTCACGCCGAGATACTTCTTCAACGCATCGATCCTGTCTTGCTCACTCTGAAACTCCTTCACAGTCTCCACCTTACCGCCTACCTTGCGCTTCAGATGTCGCTGCATCATCGTCAGATCTCCCACTACCTCCTCCCCGTCCTCACTCAGCAACCACTTGACGCAACACACCGCCCGCGTGAACCACATGGTCCGACTCTGACTCGTGAACAGATTCATGACCTCATAGTCCTGCGGCAGGAACTCAGTTCCCAAGAAGCAATACATCGGCCTGAACTCGGCAGCATCCTGATCCTTCTTCTCGAAGATCCACAGCTTCTGGCCATCGTCGCTCGTCGTGTGCTCCGGTATACGGTCATACCTCAACCGCACAGTCTGACTCGGCGCGACGTTCAGCACCGGCTTGTCGTGCTCCAGCTTGATCGGTAACGATGGACCCCCTGAGCCAAAGCCTACATCAATGAAGTACTTCTCGCCCGTCCGCGGTGGAATGGTGACGATGTTGATCATATGGCTCCAGCCATTATAGGTGCACTGGTCATAGGGAAGGGAGGAGCCACTCGCGCCGCCTTCGTTCACGCGGGCACCGCTGCTGACGAGGTCGAAGCCAAGGGTTTTGAGAATGGTGTACATTAGCTTATTGTTCTCCATGCAGTAGCCACCGCGGCCATCGGGCGAGGCTATGATCTTCTCGAAAAGGTGGTCTGGGTCTAGGCTTATGGTATGGTGTGTGGAATAGTGTAGAGCTAGGTTCTCGAATGGGATCGATGCCAGGCAGTGGCGCTGGAGGGCAGCGAGGAAGCCGAGGGAGGCATCGGGGTCGTGTATGAGATTGTTGGTTTGTTCTCCTGGCTCATGACGGTGTTGTTGAGGTAATGAGATTCGATCATAGAATTGGTGAATTTGCTCGCTTGTGTACAGCGGTCGAGCTGATAGTGGTGCTGTCGGTGCCATTTTAGCGGTGGTGGAGCGGAAGTCGTGAGGCTCTTGGGCATCGGAGCTGACTCCTGCTCTTTGTGGTGACGTCAATGTGAAGCTCGCTGTGCGGCTTTCCTTCACCTCACCTCACTTTCATCATTTCCATGGCTGGCGAGCCGCCTGCTCTAATGCAGGGCGGAAGAGCAGTCGTCCATCCTGCAACATGATCGGTCAACTCACTTGTCTCCTTGCAGATCGGTGTGAATACGCTTGGATGTTACCAGGGCATGGTTCCGGGGTCTTCGATGCACCAACAGCGAGCGGACGTAAGTCAAGTCATAGTAGTAGATCGCTCGAAGGTAAGTACCGGTAATCCATCAGCCTACTCACCTCGACTGCTGGAGCCTTGTAGAGCCTTCTTCTGATCGAAGAGGAATTGGACATTCGGTGATCGTTCTGCACGAAAATCGCTGTCTCGCCGAATCACCAATGCACCTGTTGTTGAACTTCACTTCATTCTGATCATGCTTGAATCACTGCGCACGCCATCTCAGCACGCTCCGCTGCTTCTATCCTCTCTTTCCTCATCCTGACTTCTACTTGCAGCCTTCCATACAACCTTTGACCACACCCACAAGAACAGTAAACGATCGCACTCTACCACGCAAAGTCCACCATGCCTCCAACAAAGAAACCTCGCATGATGGCACTGAACGATCCCACCTTCTCTGATCTTACGCTAGAATTCAGCGGTCAGAAACGTCAGGTGCACAAAGTCATCTTGTGCAGCAAATCAACATGGTTCACAACCGCGTTGACCAGTCGCTTTGCAGTATGGTATTTTCAGATGTTCGATCGAAAAGCAAATTGCTGATATCGAGAAGGAAGCAAGGTCCCAGACGGTTGTTCTTGAAGATGATGATCCTGAGATTCTCGGCCTTATGCTGGACTTTTGCTACGGCGAAACGCTAGAAATTATTTGCCAGAGGCTACCCGAGAAGTCACCTGCCGCACTCCGTGCTCGCTTGTTCCAGGTTGCAGACAAATACGATATTCCAGCACTTAAAGGCGATGTGGAGTCCTGGTTTGAGGGAAACGAGTGGAAAGACAGCGCCAGCAGCGACAAACGAGAAGCTCTTGGCCTCATTTATCAGATGCCACCTTCAACAACAGAAAGCTTGAGGACTCTGGCATTGAAGAGCCTGCGTCTACATTTGGGCTTCATGGTGACCAAGGAATCCTTCCAAAGCGTCATTGCCACACAACCTCTGATGGCAGTTGACATCCTCAGTCTACTGGGCCGTCGTGATATCGGTATACCGCTTGCATGGTCCAAATGCCAGTCGTGCGACAAGAAGTTTGCTGTTGAAGGACCATCGTATGACAAACAGCACGCCAAAATGCCGGGTCCAAAGGTTTGCCCTTATTGTGTAACATATCTCCCAGAAAAGGAGGAAGTTCATGAGGAGTATTATCTATGAGCTGCCGCGAATACAAAGGCTATGAGCCGTTTGATGGGTTACCCGTCCTACTCACAGCTCGAGGCATAATCTAGTATATACCAAAGCGTGCGTCCGACGAATCAGTTCACGATACCGCAATGCTCGAGACGCGCGCGACCGACGCATGGGCCAAGGACACCGCGATGTCAAGCTGGAGGTCAAGATGGAGGAGGTCCAGGGGAAGGATGAGAAGATGGAGGAAGACTGATCGTGGAAGTCAGATAGGCGAAGGATCGGACACGATTAATTGCGAAAGAGACTTGTGTGGTGTACATACGTCCCAGTTGCAGGTTCGTCACTCTGACAGAGTACAATTTGATAGCTGTCGATCTACCGATACTGCATTTTCTGACCACCTCTTTTCTCCATCTTTGCTTGTCTCTTACTCTGTGCCGCTGGCGCCGTGTCTTCCTTTGAGCCACCCATACCAGACAAGCCTGATCTAGCACCAGAGAAGGTAGTCCACGCAAGCCACGCGGAATATACTGGTACCACAAGGGCGAGGTACCAAGCCCACTTTCCGAAAACGGCAGCCAACGCAATGACTCCCCACGTCCAGTAGACGATATCCCACATCCACTCCGTCAACCCCTTGGCGTCCAGGTCTTCTCCCGCTCTCTTCAACTCCATGCCATTCCCTTGATCCGCAAACGTTGGGCGTGCAACGCGCTCGAACCAGAACTCGATGGCGAAAGATGGTAACGAGATCAAGAACCAGGCTAGCATAGACCGCTTGAGGAAGAGGCGGCCGACGATGATGAAGAAAGCATTGACGCCCAAGCTGATCATGTGCAGGCGGTTGAGCGATGTCGCATTACGCGCAGCGAGGTCTTTCTTTGCTTTCTAAGTGCATTATCAGAAGCTTATCCTCCGGACACGCTGAAGATGCTTACTTGTGCCATATCGGGTGATCAGGATATCTCAGTTGATGCCAAAGATAGGGGAAAAGCCCGACTTTGAACTCTTCGATCACTTTCCTGAATGTTGTCGGCGAATTGTTGCTAGTATCCGTGATGTCGCGTGTCGTCCAAAATCGCAGTTGATAGGTGAAGTGAACACGAGTGGGGAGCATGACGATCTCCCGTCAGCGCCGACGGCTTCGCGTTGCCGCTACGATCGAGACCACAACAACATTGATGAAAGACATCAATCACTTCACTTGATCCTCACGAATACATCTTTACGCTTTCACGACCCTTGGACGACCGAAAGAAGTTATCGGAAGATACCTTCTGGATAGGGCCATCTGGAACAACCCTACTCTACAGTAATTTGTGCTCGCGACAGGGATGCAACAAGAGAGGGATTCTATACCGTAGCAGGGCGGCGGTAACAACAGGGTGAATGTGGACTGAGCACTGCAAGAGTTCTGCGAAACAATCCGAGAAGGTGCAGGATTCATCTGCGCGACTCAGAACCGCCCTCCTCTCCGGCTTACAAACCTCACCGCCAACTTACACGTCGAGTTGTACTACTATTCATCGCCTTGCTTTGACGAATTGTGAAGAGCCTCGAGGAGTAGCATACATTGCCAATAATCGCCTTTCCTTGTGTCCTTCAGTATGACGCCCGCCACCGCGGCCATGATTGCACAATTGCGACAACTGGTATTCTACCATCTAGACACAGAATCGCTCGACAATGCGAACTTCCTTGCTGGCAGACTGGTCGCTTTGGACTCGAGGAATGCGGACTCGTCACATCTTCTGGCTCTCACGTACCTACGACTCAGGAAATACAAGGCTGCCTATGAGATCGCGCAGAAATATGGTGCGAGTGGGAGGAACCTGGGATGCGCATACATTTTTGCTCTAGCCTGTCAAGAGCTTGGCAAATACAAAGAGGGTACAGATGCGCTGGACAAGGCGAAACCGCTATGGCTAGAACGGACCAACTGGAACAAACACTCGGACACTACCAGGCGGCATATACCAGATGCGCCCGCGGTATATGATTTGCTCGCGAAACTGTGGCGAAGTCATGGCGATCTACGAAAGGCAGGCGATTGCTTCATTGAGGCACACAAGGCGAATCCGTTCGCCTGGGACTCGTTTCAGGGACTATGCGACATTGGAGCAAGCGTTGAGGTAGCCAACACTTTCCGCATGACCTCGGAAATGGCAGCGGCGGCTCCTGTTCAAATCGTCGAAAATGGCTCAAAGAACGAGACTGCGGCGCCGTTTCCCGAGCAGATGATCGCCACGCCTTCGAACGACCCTTTCAATGCGACAGTTGCGACGAAACAGCCCAGCGAATGGAGCTTTCAAGCCGGCGCAAGCTACCTCTTACCCAAAATCAAAGCGAAGTTTGGTAGTCCTCCAAAGGCATCCGCGAAAGTGAACTGGGAAACGCCGACCGGGAACGGCAACGTGACGGAGGACGATGTGGAGATGGGAGGAATAGGTCACGAACAGAATGGGCCGAGTGACGCCCCAGCAGCGCCTGTTAGAAAATCCAAAACACTGCACAAATTGGGTCTTGATGCAAACAAGGAACCCACTAAACTCCAGCCGCCGAACCTCCGGGCTCCGAACAGATCCCATTCAGAAACGACAGATGGCGAAGACAACACATCACAGCAGAACCGTGCTACGTCATTACACAAGCGAACGTTATCAGGGCATTCTTCAATGACGAGCTCTGACGCTTCATCTTTACAGCCACGAAGGAGCAACCGCCTGTTCCAGTCGACGACATCGAAACCATCTGGCAGACAGCCAATCGAGTCGACATCTCTTGCGCCGGCTAAGCGCGATGCAGCAGATCTGAAAAAGGCAAAGGCAACAGGGACCAAAGGACGAGGTCCAGCGACAGTCGGTAGAGTCGTGAGTGGAAACCGTTCAATGATGCCTCCTGCAACGAACGATGCGAAAGAATCGCGCGCACCAAGCAGGAGTAGCGTCACACAGCCTTCCTTGTCTCAGAAGCAGACTGCTTCGAGTCACAGCGTTCCCGATACTTCCGCAATCGAATCACTCCTGTCAAATCTGCGACAGCTAGGTCTCGGCTACTACTCCCTGAGTCGATACGACCCAACCTCGGCAATCGAAGTCTTCAAAGCACTTCCCACAGCACAGAGAGAAACACCATGGGTGCTGGCGCAAATGGGCAAAGCCTACTATGAAGCTGCCGACTACGCCACATCCGAGCAGTGTTTCGCCCGAATGATGAAGCTGCAACCGTCACGTATCGAAGACACAGAAGTCTACTCCTCCGTCCTTTGGCAAATGAAGAAACCTGTCCAACTCGCCTTCCTAGCACATACCCTCCGCGACCTCTCCTTCAACTCACCGCAAACGTGGTGCGCAGTTGGCAACGCCTTCTCCCTCTCGCGCGAACACGATCAAGCCATCGCGTGCTTCAAGCGCGCAATTCAACTCGACCCCAAATTCGCCTACGCGCACACACTTCTCGGCCACGAGCTCCTCACAAATGAAGAATTCGACTCGGCGCTGACAGCCTATCGCTCAGGCGTGGGCGCCGAACGCCGCGGCTACGCCGGTTGGTACGGCCTCGGACGTTGCTACGAGCGCATGGGCAAATACGACGACGCAGAGCGACACTACCGCATCGCAGCCAGCATCAACCCGACCAACGCGGTGCTCATTGTGTGCATTGGCGTCGTGCTCGAGAAGCTGCGACACCCACGCCAGGCGCTCGCGCAGTACAGTCTCGCGCTGCAGATCTCGCCCGGATCGGCGCTGGCGAGGTTCAAGAAGGCCAGAGTGCTCATGGCCATGAAGATGTTTGACGAAGCATTGGAGGAGTTGTTGGTGCTGAAGGATGTTGCGCCCGAGGAGGCGAATGTGTTTTTCTTGCTCGGCAAGTGCTTCAAGGGGCTTGGTGATCGTACCAAGGCGGTTAGAGCGTTCACGACGGCGTTGAATCTTGATGCTAAGGTGAGTTGGTCGTTGATTGTTTGGGGTGGCTTTGCTGACAATCGTGATAGGCGGCGCAATATATCAAGGATGCGATGGAGGCGCTTGACGAAAGTGATGACGAGGACGAAGATGATGATTAGATGGCTATCACGTCAAGGATGTGGACAGAAAGGAGGTCACATGGGGTGGAAAATCCGCCAGGAACATCATCGTTATTTAGGAGCGTGGCGCCGACATAGCCACTACGGTATAGCTTGTAGTGGACGGGCAAGCGATAAAGGCATTACGGGCGGGGAAGCATAGTGCATCGTTGTTATTCAGCGTTGATAGCGAGATCATATCGATTCGTGTTATATCCTAGGCACCCATATCGCTACGACAAAACATGGACCTAAAAACACCACTCTACAGGCGAGCGTCATTCGGTAAAATCAGCACCTACAACTTCGCACCTGCCTTCCTCCTCTTCTCCTTCTCCTGATCTCTCATCAACCGCCTGAGGATCTTACCCGACGGACTCTTAGGCACGACGTCGATGAACTCGATACCTCCCTTCAACCACTTGTGCTTCGCCTTGGACTTCTCGACATGCTTGGCGATTCCACGCCTGACAAACGCGTCAGACTCTTCAAGACCGACTTCTGAACTCTTGACGACGAACGCCTTTGGCACTTCACCATCTCTGTCATCCGGTACACCGATCACAACGCAGTCGGCCACGGCAGGATGGGTCAGGAGGAACGCTTCCAGCTCTGCAGGGGCGACTTGCAGACCCTTGACCTTGATGAGTTCCTTGATACGATCGGTGATGAAGAGGTGTTCGTTGCCTGATTTAGGATTCTTGCGGAACACTGCCTCGTCGCCGGTGCGCATGTAGCCGTCGGTGAAGGTCTCCCGAGTGGCTTTGTCGTTGTTCAGGTAGCCAATGGTGACCGATGGAGACTTGACCCACAGCTCACCGGGCTGGTCGTAGCCGGTGATTTCGTTTCCTTCGACGGTGACCAGACGGGCTTCGTAGCCGGAGAGCAAGCTTCCCGACGATCCGAACCAGATGTCTTCTGGGATGGTCGAGCTGACGACGGTGCTTGTCTCTGTCAAACCGTAGCCCTGTCTGATGGCCCACGACGGGAACATCTTTGCCAGGTCCTGGGCTGTTTCCTCTCCCAGCGGCGCGGCACCCGTAAATATGGCCATGACACTAGAAAGGTCGTATTGCTGAAGAGCTTTGGCTGAGTTGGTCAACATGATGATGATTGGCGGTACGAGATACAAGTTTGCAATCTTGAAATTTTGGATCGCTTCGAGGAACGTCTTCATCTCAAATTTGGGTAGAACGACTACACCATCGCCTCTGTATAGACTCACGTGACAGACGACGACCAGTCCGTAGATGTGACTCATTGGGAGTAGTCCCAGACACTTCTCTGTATACTCCGGTTCTCCAGGCTTGTTCATTTTCTTTCTCGATTCGATCTCATGCGTGTGGGTTTGAAGAGTGTTGGCGATGACATTCCGGTGGGAGATCATGACACCCTTGGGAAGACCGGAGGTGCCGGAGGAATAACATAGGAAGGCCACTCGGCGAGCACCTTCGCCTTTGCTCCAGTTCAGTGGTTCCAAGGAAGAACAGCTCGCACCATCCTTGATCAGGTCATCGACGGTTCGCAGCTTACCGCCGGACATGCCTCCGGTGACGGCGCTCGGTAGTTCGAGCAAGAAGATCTTGCTTTCCGGGATACCGACAGTCTTGCAAGCGGCACGCGCGACGTCCAGAAGTGGCAGACACGTGAACAGACATTTGGCGCCTGAGTCTCGGAGTTGATGCTCTATCTCGCTTTGTCCATATTGTGCATTGGCTGGGGTCTGAATACCTCCCAGACGATGGGTAGCCCACGCGAGTGTGATTGTATCGAGCTGAAAGACGTGAGCGCAGGCCCATGGTAGGCAGGCTCGCTGGACTTACTGTGTTGACACTAAAAACTCCAATGACCTTGTCGAAAGCTGTGCCTTTGTTCGGTTCGAACCCTAACTCTTTGTTCAGGCCTCTTGCAAGTTGGTCCACTCGATCTTTCATCTCAAGCGCCGAGTATGACTTTCCGGAGAGGCCGCAAGTGAAGGGGTCTTGTGAGGACTCGAAAGCATGGCGTCCATATTTTGGATTGAGCATAAACTCTTCGAGCGAGATAGAATCTGGAGGATCAATGGCCATCTTGGGCACCCATGATGGCGGATAGAATGGCATCTTGTCTTCGAATAGTCGTTGTAACTCTTGGGATTGAAATCACAATGTCTGCTAGGAATTGGAGTCAGCGCATCTGGGTTATATGTGCTTGGGATGACATCGTCGAGGTAGATGTACAAGACAAGGTCATGCGCGGCTTACCTGCAACCTCAGCTCACTCGTATGCCAGTCAGCAAAGGTCTCACAAAGCAGCCACTCTTATGTCAGATTCACAAACACGAATGGGGTCGGCATTGGAGAAGATGAGATCTGGGGCATGCGACTCCCCATGAAGTATGCGGGGAACAGGCCGAGGCATCCTCTTCCCCGGGTCTTGGCAACTCAAAAGCGGTATGGTCGCGTTTTGCCCGCACCTGCCGGGTTCACGTCAGTTGATGACGGATCAGGAACTCACCCAAACCGTGATAGCCTGGAAAATGTATACTAAGCCCAGAATTCATTTAGGACTCTGCATCTTTTGGCCACGACTCTCGTTACAGCTAATATCTTCGATCAAGTTTCGACTCGAGCTTGATGTTTCATCATCAATCATAAGTGTAGGTCCAGAGCCACATGATAGGTAACCACGTGCTACAGTCTTCATACAATGGTCTGTCAAAGCTTATTTGTTCGTCTTGCTCTCAGCGACTTCCGTTCCATGTTGAAGACCACGGTTGCTACGACAGCTCGTGTGTTCCTCCCGACATCAGAAGCATGAACGATATAGCACTACGTTGACGCATCAATCTCGTGGTAGCACGATTTTCGTGTCCGCTCTTATACAACTCAGCTCACATTCAGACAGTCTTGTTCGGATATTGAACCATCCAGCGCTTGCTGTATTTCTGCTCGCTGATAATCACCGAATCTCGTCAAGGTCTTGTGGTGTCATAGTCCCTACCGGACTTCTACACCACGGACATCTTCCCACTGCTGAATTATCTAGAACCAGTTTCATCAGCTCACTCTATTGCTCCATCATGCGAGATGGAGTCATCAACCGAAGATACCGGGCCAGTGTGCAACGTGGAACCCGCGGCAGATGCTTCGAGTCCGCCGTTCGACCAAGACTCGCAGACAAAGTCATCGTCCTCTTCAGTCGAAATAGCAACTCCCACTGAAACAACGTCAGTATCGCTAAAAGGACAGTCGGGTGCAGATATATCGGAAGTGCTAGTATGCAGATTCGGCGCCAGAGAGTCGTCGCCACTGTCCTCCACGCCTCTCTCGCTCGCTGACTCATCACCGACCTCATCCAACACCCGAGCCCTTGCAGGGGACTTGATGGAATCGTCATTCCAAGAGACGCCTCATGGTATCTCCATCGAAGCTAGAGCATCTTCGCCCCTTTCGTCTGACCCCTTCTCTTACACCACTTTCTCACCGCAGTTGCACAAGATGAATGCCAGCACAAGCACTTTGGAAGCATCGACTCACGAGCTGGATTTTTCACTCCCTTCGGCGGAAGACATGGAGTCTTCGCTAGTCTCGACTGGCCACAGTTCTTGCACTGAGTCGTCCACGATCACTTCTGAAAATCAGGCCACAACAAGCCAAGCAACAGCGTCCAGCGAACAAGAGGCGCAGAAGATACCCCATACAGAATCGCTGGTTGCACAAAATCCACATGTACACCGGGTTCTGGCATATGCTGACTGCGTCTATCAACGAGGATCCGACAGAAAACGTAAACAACCCCAGCGCTTTGGTTATCTCACACCCAGTCCGGAGTGGGCACCTCCACCAAAGAAGAAATCCAAGCGTTCGAAGACAGATACTATAGACCCAACTCCGCCACCCGAGACCCCGGCTCTTGCGAAGGATTCCAAGAAGAAGTGCAAGCGGCAGAAGACAGACGTGATCCAGGCAACTCCAACGCCTGAAATTCCAGAAAAGCCGTCCAGAGTCGTAAAACTATCTGTTAAGCCTGGTTCTTTACCGCCTTCGCAACTCGGTAAGAGAGATATTGATAGAATCGGTGCCAAGAATGTCGTTTCGCTTCCTAAAATCAGCACTGTCAAAGACACAACGGCGGCTCGGGATGACGATCGCCGATTGTCTTCTTTACTGATTCCGGCTTCGCGACATGCGCATCCAACTCCTTTCGTTAAGAACGAACCAGAAGAAGGTTCCATGAGAGACATCCCGCTTCATGGCTCCGCTCAAGACAACCCGAGCAGCGAGCTTTCCAGTTACTGCGAGTCTGTCAGCGAGCTTGACCCACATCTCCTGCAATTATCGAAAGACATTATGTCCAAGACCGCAATTGATGACAAGCCACTTCCTCGAGGCCGACCGCGAGTCTGGGCTAACAGCCGACAGGCGCTGTGCGAGACTGTACTCTACTACCAAGCATGGCAGGGTGCTTGCTACATTAGCAAGGGAGTGCTATACTCGTTCATGTTTGACAGTAATGGTCATAGCCGCGACCTGGTCGACAACGACGTGGTCATTGCGCGTGCTGGAGGTGGCATGACAAGAGAAGCAACTGGGGAAATGATGCAGTCTAAGGATCAAAAGGACAACAGTCAAACGCAAGCTGTCAAGGCAGCCATCTCACAGCAGAACCCAATCGTCATCTTCCTTGGTGATCAGAACTCCGATGCTGCTTCAAAGATGCCTTATAGGTACAACAGCTTGAGCTGGTACAAACCCACTCATATCTGGAGTGAGAAGGTGTTTAACAAAAGAGGGCAAGCTCACGAAGTCATCAAGTACCGATTCGAGAAGCTTGACACAAATGATGAAAGTTGGTGGTGCCCACCTGACACAGAAGCTGTCAAGGTCGGCGAACTGGCCCCTCCCATTGAAGAGAGCTGTAGAACATGCAAGACTACACACCAGCAAGTCTATCTAGAGGGCTGGATGTGTCTCAACGCAGACTGCGAAGAGTTCTGGGTTCTGCCCGATGGAACGAGTCCACGAGATGTAATCAACTACGACCCGCGCTTCCTGAAACAGAAGACTTCATGGCCTCACGAGGTCGCACCATACGACCTACGTCCTGCACTACCGGAAACGGCAGCATTGATGGGCGAGGACGTGACCTATGCGATGACTCGTGGGATGTGTTGTCCAGAATGCGGCAAATGCACGTCTAGGTACTTGTGGAGAGGCTGGGTCTGCTCTGGCTGCGGATTTGAGCATGTTCCTGAGCATATCATCATCACTGCCTTGACCATCCGCGATCCATGGCATCCTGTGTCTTACGGCTACTCACAGTGTCATGACTGGGCAGACCGGCAGTACGTCAAGACCACTGTCGGCTTCACTCACAACTATCATATTGTCCACTACAAGATCGAGGGTGTCGAAGGCCGCATCAGCCATCTGATTGCTAACAAGACAGTCAACGAAGAACCGAAAGGTCCCGATGACATGTTCGAGGCCCTTCAAACTCTGGATGTTGGTTTGGAACGTCGACGCTTCACGACTGGCAAGGAGGACTTTATGACTGCTTTCTCCAGCAACCACGGTATGCCCTACAAGTTCGTTGCTTCGGTCGACAGCCAGCCTTTCGACGGAGCACCTTGGCCACTGACCGAAACTCGATCTCGGTTGAATTGGGCTGCTCGTACTGTTAATGGTCTGAGGGAAATTGAAGAATTCAACGAGCTGCTTACGATCGGTTACTTTGACGGACAAAATATCAAGTACCACGACGATGGTGAAGAGGGTCTGGGAGAAACTGTAGCCTCGCTTTCTCTCGGTCATCCGGCTGACATGTCGTTCCGTGTCAAACGAAAGCACTTGACTGGTGTTTCCAAGGCAGGTACTTTCATAGACAAAATGCCGATACCTGGTACGAATCAGTACGAAGCGCGCAAAGCTGCATACGAAGATCTACATACCGTGTCGAGACTGGATGTTGCTGGGAGGAAAGATCGACTTCGCTCTCTCCCGAAAGAGCTCGATCTGAAAGACGTCTGCAAAGATCGCAAGGCTTGGATCAGGCTGAGGCTTTCTCATGGTGACATGGTCGTCATGCACGGGCGAGCGATACAGGAGTATTTGGAGCATCAGGTGGATCCGATGGGCAGACTTCGTTTCGCCATGACCGCTAGGACTATACTAGCTCACCATCTGAAGCCAGATGAGCTGCCCGCCTATGAAGTCGGACCCGACGATGGAGGATATGATGGCAGCAGGATTGCGGAGCTGAAGATGCAGCCGTAATTCGGAAGCCGGGGATGAAGTTGGGACGTGAAGAACTACATACATCTTACACAGTAGTATTAGCATTAAAAATATTGTACATAGACATACTGCACTGCAGTCAGCTGAACTTGATATCGTAAAATTCATGAATATATACTACATCTCACGGTATTTCCTCGTCGTCGTCTCCACCGAAGCCGAAAGAAAAGCCTCCTTCAGCTTCTTCTTCCTCTTTGGGCGCTTTTATCTCCTCCCACCGTCCTCGGCCCCCTTTCACCTTCTTATCGAGCTTCGCCAACGCCTCTTCCAGCGCCTCCGGTTCTTTTGTGCGCAACTTCTCCACGAACAATGAATAGGGATCCTTGACTTCACCCTTGAAACCACTGACTTGATCAGGCCTGTCCCTCAGAAAGCCCAGCACATCCGCCAACCGATGTCTAGGCACGAAATTCTGCGTCAACGCAATGCTCTCCTCCAGATTCAGCACGAGATGGTACCAGCCAGCAGGCACATACAGCAACTCTCCCTCACCACAGATACCCTCCTGACAGCCTTCCGTGGCGCGCGCCTCGGCGTGGAACGTGAGCAGCCACTCCGCGATCGACAGTGGGGAGGTGACCTCGCTCTGGTCGGCGGAGACGAAGATACCCGGCGGCGGCGGCAGCGAAGATGACGAGGGGAACATGATCCAGTATTTACTGCCCCTAATCACCGCGTTCCATGCACACGTGCCGTTCGGGTCCTTGTGAAACGTCGAGCCCGAGCGCGCTGGACCGACGATCAGCCATCTGTGATCTGGTCGTTGGGGACCGAGGACGGAGAAGAGGTCCTGGTCGCTCCCGAAGCAGGACGGGGGCCAGTAATCCGCGTGCGGCAGGTCGGCGGTCTGGGCGTCGTAGAGATGCGATTGCGTTGATTCGGGCACGGAGAGGGACATTTTCTCCGCGAACGAGCGGTCGAAGAGGTAGAGTGGGCTTTCGTCGGCGTTGGCGCGCATGTAGGTCGTGTATGTCGAGAGCGGCCAGTCGACGGCCTCGGCGCGAAACTTGGTGTCTGCGTGTGAGGAGAGGAGGCTGTTGATTGACCAGGAGGTGTAGACGGGCCAGCGCTTTGTGGGTTCGGTTAAAATTAGGGGTCGGTCGGAAGAGAAGAGCTCACTTGCGCTGCAATCGGTCATGCACTTGATGCGATTCTGGCGCGGAATGTTGGTCACGTAGGGCCGCAGGTCGATGTGAGTGCAGAAGAAGGGGCGGTGCAGGACGTCGGAAAAGAGGTTGCTGCAATCGACTTTGGGCTCAATGGTGCGGTCTTGGGCGAGGTAGGTGGAGCGCCATGTCCCTCGCCATTCGAAGGAGTCTGGAGTTGATGCGGTGAATAGTGCTCGCCAGAGTTCTTCGTTTCTTGTAAATGCGTGGAGTGCTCGGCATGTGGCTCCGAGCCTAAGTAATGTGGCGGCATCCAGCGTCTCCAGGATCAATGCTATGAGCTCGTCTGGTACCGCAGCTAATGTTCCACATGATGTCTTGAGGTTGTGTTCTGAAAGATATGCATTTCCGGATGGTCGAACTCCTAAAGGATGTCGTCGGCTCAGCGTGGCGTCTTCTTCTGGTTCCAGGGGTTGTGTTGGTTGCGTAACCTCTTGCAATTCGTCAAGTTTTACTCTCTTATTGGGCCTCGATGAGGACAACCCATCGTCGTGTACATCCAGTACAGGCATTGATGGAGACATTGTTTGATCGAATGTAGAAATCGTGGTCGATTGACGGTCTAAGAATTATGCTGTACCGAAAAGCACAGACAATATCAAAAAGTGTGCCAAGATTTCGCGGCGCTAAGAAAATGGAAAGCACGATGGTCTCCAAATTCTGGAGCTCTAAACTTGGCTACGAAAGAGGGTTCAAACAGTATGCCGTGGAACCTGAAGCATGTGGCAGTACTGTGCCTGCATCCACCCTTCGCATGCTTGGATGCTCTGCAGGTGGGGGCTGTGACTGCTATTCGGTTCGGGAGGCTGTTTGCGTGGCTGCATCTAGGAAGCAGGAGCAGTGATATGAGCCACTGTACAGCTGCGTCCAGCAATCAACTACCGGCAATCCGACTTTATGTTGCCTGCAGGTGATTCGGCTACTATACTTCTGCAAAGACGAGTACCTGAGTCACATCCACTCCCGGACTCACCGTCATGTCTCGTAAGCGCTGTAAACGCGGTATGTAAGAGCCCATATACCGCAATTAATGGAGTGCATTGAGGGGCAGTGCCAAGGATTCGACATGTGACTCTCGCGTCGTTTGAGAATGGTGGTGAACTACAAAGAAATGAGTCAAAGATAGATAGGCCGCAGCTTCCGAGAATTTGCCACGAATGAGTGAACGACTGCAGTGACAGAACGATACAGAACAACAAGGTGGATTAATAGAAGTTCCAGTCATCATTGTTGGTGAAATGTGGTGGTTGAAGGCAAAGAGGACCTCGAATTGGGAAGGAGTTCAAAGCCCGCGTCGCCGTGAAACGCACGGACTTCGAAATTTTGCTACGCCGTCTGCAGACGTCTTTATTTCGCGGCGTCTCCCCTCTCTCCCAGGTTCATTCTTCCCAGAACAAATCAACCACTTACCTAACGACGAGATATCTTACTGAGCGATCAGTCAGAGTCTCTTTCTAACACCAGAAAACTACATTCGAGCGGCGGAATCCAAGCGATTACCACCGTCTTCACACGCGCCCAACTTTTTCGAAGCTCACCGCAAAAACTCAACACCGCAATCATGGCTGACGCTAAGGGTTTGGAGGAGATCAACGAGAGTACGAGAGAGTCCTGATACGTTATCTGCGTTGCGCCGACATCATCCGTTCGCGCGCAACAGCAGTCTTTCGAACCTATACTGACTGCGCTCTCCCAGCTCAGATCGAGTCCAACTACGATGAGACCACCGACTCCTTCGATGCCATGAACTTGAAGGCCGAGCTCCTCCGTGGTGTCTACGCCTACGGTTTCGAGCGCCCATCTGCCATCCAGCAGAGAGCCATCATGCCAGTCATCTCTGGTAAGCAGAACACCCACATGCGCAAGAGATATAGGGACAAAACCATCTGACAAGAATATCAGGCCGTGATGTTATCGCCCAGGCCCAGTCTGGTACCGGAAAGACCGCCACTTTCTCCATCTCCACCCTCCAGAAGCTCGACTCTTCCCTCAAGGCCTGCCAGGCTTTGATCCTTGCCCCAACCCGTGAGTTGGCTCAGCAGATCCAAAAGGTCGTTGTTGCCATTGGCGACTTCATGCAGATTGAGTGCCACGCCTGTATCGGTGGTACCAGCGTCAGGGACGACATGAAGGCTCTCCAGGAGGGTCCACAAATCGTTGTCGGTACTCCAGGCCGTGTTCAGGACATGATCCAGCGCCGCGTCCTCAAGACCGACCACATGAAGATGTTCGTCCTCGACGAGGCGGATGAGATGCTTTCCCGTGGTTTCACTGAGCAGATCTACGACATCTTCCAGCTCCTTCCTCAGTCCACCCAGGTCGTCCTCCTTTCCGCCACCATGCCACAGGATGTCCTCGAGGTCACCACCAAGTTCATGCGCGACCCAGTCCGTATCCTCGTCAAGAAGGACGAGCTTACCCTCGAAGGTATTAAGCAGTTCTACATTGCCGTTGAGAAGGAGGACTGGAAGTTGGAGACCCTCTCCGACCTTTACGAGACCGTCACCATTACCCAAGCTGTCATCTTCTGCAACACCCGCAGAAAGGTCGACTGGCTCACCGACAAGCTCACCAGCCGTGACTTCACTGTCTCCGCCATGCACGGTGACATGGACCAGGGCCAGCGTGATGTCATCATGAAGGAGTTCCGTTCCGGATCTTCTCGTGTCCTCATCGCTACTGACCTTTTGGCCCGTGGTATCGATGTCCAGCAGGTTTCCCTGGTCATCAACTACGACCTCCCAGCCAACCGCGAGAACTACATTCACCGTATCGGTCGTGGTGGTCGTTTCGGTCGCAAGGGTGTTGCCATCAACTTTGTCACCGCCGATGATGTCCGTATGATGAGAGAGATTGAGCAGTTCTACAGCACCCAAATCGAGGAGATGCCAATGAACGTTGCTGGTAAGTTCAAATCGTGTCATATTCACAGACCACATCTAACACCTCTCAGACCTTATCTAAAAGCCTTGCTTTTTTATACCAAATCTTCCGACCTGAGCAGAAATTGTGTGGTAGCTTTGACATCTACTCATCTGCAGAGTCTTTTGATGTCGTGGACGAATGAAGGAGATAGAGGGTTTGGAAAAGCGTCATGAGCATGAGAGAGCACGATTACTGTGACGCATTACGGCTGCTATGCTACCTGGTGCTTCTGAAACATGCACGCATCCTGGCGTTTTGTCTAATCGTGCACATAATGCTCTTTTCTTTTTTAGATTACGCTCAGTTCAGGCGTGGGTTGCATGCAAAAATTCTTTCAACTTATCCTTCTGTCGCTATATTCTTTGTGTCTAGGTGTGTGGTGTATAAGGTAAGGTAGGTGCTGCACGGTTCTGCGCAGTTCCTTCCCTGATAAGTCAAGTTCGCACCTGCTCATCTTTTCTGGCCAGCTATCATGTGGTGTTATACTACTAAAATGCCATGTCTGGCTCTTTCTCATTTTTCTTTCCTCTTTGAACCATCTTTGCCCACCTCGCCCGCGTTATGCCTCCCGCCAAAGACCCAAAATCGCTTCTCTGGGAGCACCAGCTGAAGAGGCAACACAAACTCCTCAGTGAACGTCTCGACCAAATCGACACTGCTACAACGGAGTCTCAAGCAGCCATGGAAAGAAGATTTCTCGACCACCGTCAGGCTACTGAAGCTACTGTGAAGAATCTGGAGGCCAAGTTCACTTCTTTTGGCGATCAAATTCAGAGTATGCAAGAAGATCTTGCTACGGCCAACAAGGAGCAGCAACGACTCACACAAGAATTCAAAGAGAAGCTTGTTGGTCTCACCAGGACGGTCGAGACTCTACAAGCCTCCAACACAGCAAGCGAAGAGACTCTCCAGCAAGCTGCCTTGAGTGAGAAAAGATGTGCCTTGTTGGTCAGCGACCTGCAAAAGACTGTTGGTGGACAAGCTTCAGAATACGAGGTCTTCAAGAAACGACTCGAGAGAACAAATATGCTCCTGGATTCGAGATTGCAAGACCTCGAGCTTTATGGGTCAGATCTGCCAGTGTCTAGACAGAACAAGCCCTCCATACAAGGTGTCGCGGCGAACACACATACATCCACTGAAGGAATTGCGATACCTGGACACCAACCATATCACGACGTACAGTGTTATGGTTCAAATCTGCCACGTTCGGTCAGGAACAAGAAGATAGATGTTCCGGCGAAGAACTTCAAGAAGCTGGTAGAAACTGTTGAAGCCAGTAGCCCATCGGCAGCAATGAGCGCTGTCATGCCATTACAGCAAGCCAGAAAGGAGACTCCAATGCTGAATACCAAAAGTTCCTTACCAAAGCCACCTGTAAGGTGCGTGAAAGACAAAGCCACATCATTTGGGGACCAGACTGACAGTACGACAGACATTCTCCACGAAGGTCACGACGAATCGCAGGCACCACTTCCAGCCAACTCGACCCGCCAGCGCAGACTGTTGTGCCTTCCAGTAGCCCGACCACAAGAGCCCTTGGCGCAGGCCGTAAGCGGGACATCAACGGCATCATCAAGCTACGAGTACCCACCGTGATTGTTCCTGAGAGTCCCGTCCAGAGCAGAATCATCTCACCATTTCGGGACCAAGACTCCGGGTTCGGCCAAAGGACCCCGACACAGCTCCTTCAAAAATTGCAAGCAGTACAGGAACCCTTACAGCAGCCTCGTCAAGCACTATCCCCAGTGAAGAATACAGACGTCAGATTGAACGCACCCGAGAAAGAGAACCTTCCACCGACTGCAGCCAAGGTTGTCGAGGATGTAGTAGAGAACGAGTACACAAAGGTGCATGTCGATCCAAGAGACCCGACCAGAATCAAGAGAAGGAGACAAATCCCATCTCGGTACAACAATTGAGTTGAATGGAGTGGAGAGCAGAAGTGATGGAACTCAGATATGTCTGTGACTTTTCTCAAGCATGATATATCCACAAGTATACATAGATACATACATGATCCTCAGCTCTTCAATCATGCAGCCATCTACGTCTCCTGGTAGACGTAAGAACCCTTGCTGTCCTCAATTGGAACCTCCATGTTGGCCTCGGCAATATCCTTGCCATCGACTCTCAGACCAGCAGTCATAACATCACCAGTACCGACTGGACCAACACCCTTTGGCGTACCGGTGAGGACAATATCACCCTTCTCCAGCGTCATGACCTTGGAGATGTCGCTCAACTGCCTGCCGATCTGGAACAGCATCAACTCGGTGTTGTCCTGCTGCTTGGTCTCTCCGTTGACCTTGAGCCACAGCTCAATGTTATGTGGGTCCTTGATGACCTCCTTCGAGATCGGGCCCTGCAGCGGCAGGAAGGTATCGAAGCCCTTGTTGATGTCCCATGGGTAGCCCTTCTTCTTGGCCTCCTCCTGGATGTTGCGCGCCGTCATGTCGATGGCCAGCAGGTAGGTGTCGATTGCACTCATCCAGTCGTCGGTTGGTTGCATGTCGCGGACGGTCTTTCCCATCACTAGCGCCAGCTCGATCTCAAAGTGTAGGTTGACGCCTTGGGGGCGGAGAACTGGGCCTTCATTTGGGAGCAGGATGGAGGACGATGGCTTCAGGAAGAAGAAAGGCTGCTTTGGGCGCTGGTTGTTCAGCTCCTTGACATGGTCGGCGTAGTTGCGGCCGATGCACACGACCTGGGGTATTGTCAGACAGGGTGCGGGGCATTGGATTAAGAAATTGGTATACCTTACGGCAGTTTTGCCTAATTGCTTGAAGGGTAGCCATGATGGAGATACTGTAAGACCCGTAAGAAAGAGAAAGTTAAGTCAATGGAGAGAAAGGAAATACCAATTGGCGGGGAGGTCGTGGTTTGTATACAACTCGCAGAAGAAGGTTTATCCGAGAAGTGAACAGCTACACCAATGTGGAGCGTCTGACAGCCAATGTGGAGGGGGGTCGACCAAGGGTCCGCCGGCAACGGAAGTGGTGCGCGGGATCAGAGTCTCCGCTTATACGAGATCGAACGCGAGATTTGCTCGAGTCAGCACTTGGAGATTGACAGCTGCTGCTTGAGTTGGCATCTCCCGTATTGTTGACGTTGATCTTGAAGATGCCATTGGACTGACTTCATGCTTGCAGAAGTTACTCCAGTGTGGAGGTAGAGCTTTGATAATGGCTGGTCCTGGTGTCGCTGTGTCAAGCGATCCATTCGACTCGAGTATCAACCATCACATCCATATATGCGCACGATATCTGACATCTGGCAGCCGATTACAACCCCATTGATCACCTGAACGCTCTCTTCTCGACCCCATCAACGCTCTCATCGGTTCGTCGCGTCTCTTCAGCCCTCAGATCACATCAAGATGAGCTCGATCGGTCAATTCAAGTGCAGGTTCGGCGGCAGCGGACGTCCAACAAAGGTTCAGTCGAGAGGATACAGGGAGCCCAATCCGAGTTGGGAGACTTGTTCGAGAAGATCTCGTCGGTCCAGACCAGAGCACATGAGACGGAGCGCAACATCACTGAGATGACCGCCGAAATCAAGCGACTCGATGCTACCAAGCGGAACCTTACACATTCCATGACAGCATTAAAGCGACTGCAGATGTTGACGAGTGCGTACGAGCAATTGAGGGTACTCAAGACTTCAAGGCAATACAGGGAATGTGCATCACTTCTGGCTGCAGTCTTGCAACTCATGGCCCACTTCAAGTCCTACCGGAGCATCGAACAGATTGCAGCACTGAGCAAAGGGGTCGCCGATACTCAGCGCGAGATCCTGGAGCAGGTATGCGAGGACTTTGAGATTGCCTTTGCAAAGAGCGAGGTACAGCAGAAACGAGGTATGCTAAATGAAGCATGTGGTGTGATGGATGCGCTTGGAGAACATGCAAGGCAGAGACTTATCAATTGGTACTGCAACACCCAACTCAGAGAGTACAGACAGGTCTTCAGAGGAAGCGAAGAGGCTGGTAGTCTGGACAATATTGGAAGGAGGTATAGTTGGTTCAACCGCATGCTCAAGACGTATGATACCGAGCACGCCATGTTGTTCCCATCGCACTGGAGAGTCAACGAGCAGCTCGCGAATGCTTTTTGCGAAGGCACAAGAGAGGACTACAAAGGGATACTGCAAAAGCAGATGAGAAGGACAGATGGTCAGCCACCGGATGTCAACCTCTTGTTGTCGTGTCTGCAAGAAACACTGGACTTTGAGCACAGTTTGGAAAGGAGATTCGCCACCGCCGAGTCCAGGTCTTCGTTCGATACCGTCAACTCTGAGAGGGAACAGAAGCCGCATGGTTTCAGTCAAGCCATCTCGGAGGCTTTCGAGCCGTATCTGAGTATCTGGGTCGAGTCCCAAGACAAGTATGTTGTTTTTTTTCGATCGGACGTGACAGCAAACGCTAACGACAATAGACAACTAGCTGCACTAATTCCCAAATACCGTCAACAGCCCATCAGAAATGCAGAGGAAGAGTACCATTCGCAGATGGTCATTGCTTCGTCTACGGAACTCTTCCACTCCTACCGAGTCACCTTTGCTCAGTGCGCGAAGCTGTCTACTGGAGGCAGGTTGCTCCAGCTCTCAAAAACGTTTGCGAAGAACCTGGATGCGTATGCTCAGCAAGTCCTCTTTCATCTCTTGTCCGAACGAAGCGGCAGTCAGGGACCCTCGATCGAAGACGTTGCCATTATCCTCAATACCGCAGACTACTGCTACCAGACAACAAATCAACTAGAAGAACGCATAAAATCTCGCATTGACGAGGAGTTCAAAGAGCAAGTCGATCTCCAGTCCCAGGCCGACGCATTCATGGGCATCTGTTCAGCGGCAGTACGTACTCTTGTACGAAAGGTCGAGATTGACAGTGAGTCGGCCTGGCGAGAGATGCGAAATGTTGCTTGGGCTAAGATGGAAAACGTTGGTGACCAGTCACAGTATATCACATCTCTGATCCAGCGTACCCACGACCGCAGCGCCGAGATCTTATCTATCCTTCCAGCAGAGAAGGGTCAATACGCACGAGCCTTCTGCGACCACTTAGTCGACATAACGACATCTACCTTTGTGAACAACCTCGTCGCTTGTCGACCCATCAGCGAAACAGCCGCGGAACAACTTCTCTTGGACTCTTACGCGCTCAAGAAGGCCCTGCTCGATCTCCCCACCAGCACCTCCTCCGACAGCAAACCAGTTCCAACCCGCGCCTTCTCCACGCGCGTCAATACCGCCATGTCGCGCCTCGATCCCCTCCTGAAGACCCTTCAAGTCCGCTCGCAACCCCCAGAAGGTCTAGTCCAAGCCTACCTAATCCACATCCACGACCGGTCGGAGCCCAACTTCCGCAAACTGCTCGAGCTAAAAGGCATCAGTCGCAAAGGGGACCAAGCAGCACTAATCGAGCTTTTCAACGCCCACAAAGAATCCCCCTCCTTCGCGCCCAACCCCACCGACCCCTCGCGCGGCCTCGCGATCAACAACCCTGCACTCGGCAATCTGAACCTCCTCTCCACCCCCTCCGTCGCCGCACCACCCGAGAAATCCGGGCCCCTCAGCGCAGTCGGTCTCGGCGTCTTGAGCAAAGACAGCGCGGCGTCGCACTCCTCGCCCGCTATCGCCGGCCAACGCTTCGACCCAGCCGGCTTCGGCGAGAAACTCATCTCCGCGGCGCGAGACGGCGTCGATCGCTTCGGCAGTCCGTCGCTGGGATCTGGACCGGGATTAGGCGCTTTAAACGCGCCTGGACAGGGAGTCGGCGCCAGTGTGTCTGCGGGCGCGAGCAGGGCTACGAGTCCGCCGCCTTCGTCGCTTTGGCCGCAGGGTGGCGGCGGCGGCGTCGGTGATGCGGCGGCCACCACTGCGGGGGCGGCGGCCGGTGGGCTGAATGAGAACCTCAAGAGTATTGGCAAGTTCTTCCGCAGGGACGTGGGGAGTTTCGGCGGGTTCGGACGGAGAGTTGCGGCGGACGATGGAGGGAGCGCGAGCGCGAGGGCTAGTATGGATAGAAGGTAGGCGGTACAGTGAGGAGAAATCAAGTTGGATATACCGCTATGCTATGCTGAAATCAGGTCCCGCTTTCCTATGCAACGACTTCCAACCCCTAGCAAATATCGAGAAATGTAAATCTTTTCCCCATCAAATTCCACCATGTAGATTTCTCCCTGTCATTACCAATCCCATACATTATCATGATCTTTCCATCGGGTATCTTCACATCATTTGCCTCCCTTCCAGAACATCCAGCCACCCTTGCCCCCGAGCTCTTTGCTCCTGGCCTCGGCCTTTGTCATGGGAATACCGGGGTCTCCACTGGCCGCGGCGCGAATGATAGCTAGTCGTTGATGCGCGGTCTCGTTGCCGTTGTCTGCAGCACGAACATACCAGACGTTGGCTTCTAGTGGGTCGCGACGGCAGCCAATACCCATTTCGGTGAAGTAGCCGACTGCGTACTCTGCTTTTGGGAGGCCTGAAAAGCATGTTAGCATTGGTTTATCATTTCAGAAGGGATTCAAAGGCGATCGTACCTAGCTCGGCGGCTTTCTTGGCCCACTCATAGGCTTCTGCCTCGTCCTTTTCTAGAATTGGTTCTGCGCCGACCATGTACCACGCGCAGAGCGCCATCATGGCATCCGGGTGACCGCGTTGTGCGGCGCCGTTGTAGAAGTGCACGCTCAGCGCAGTGTCTCTCGGGCAGCCAAGCAGACCCAGCTCATACGCCTGACCCATGCGGAAGTTTGCATCGACATGGCCGAGCTCTGCAGATTGCGTGAGAAGTTGCGCGGCATAAGCTTCGTCCTTGAAAATGTCATCACCGTAGCCGGCGATGTGGAGAAGGCCGAATTCATATGGACCAGAGTTGTACTGTGTGTCTGCACCTTCGGTCGCACGTTTCAACCACTTCGCGCCTTCTCGTGGACGGACGCCGAGTCCCAGATCGCCAGTCAAACACGCTTTGCCAAGTCGGACGGCTGCACCTGGGTGTCCTTTCGATGCAGCGGTACGGTAGTACTGGGCAGCCTTCACAGGCGCCTTAGCCGTCCCCCAGCCGAATTCGTAGCACAATGCTGCTCTAAAGCTCGATTCTGCGTGACCGTGCTTACTGGCTGCAACGAAAAGTGGAAAAGCCTTGTCGTGATCTGGCTTGTCCTTGCTGAAGAATCCAGAGAAAAAACCGTCCGCGAGGTAGTATTGCGCAAACGGGTATCCTCGGTCTGATAACTTTTGCAGAATGTCCCTCGCCTCCTTGACCAGCTCCTTCGCTTCGGTCTCGCCTCCTGTTCCAGCGCCTGACCCGGTCATCATCGCGTCCTTTGCAGCGTTCACCATGAAAATGGCAAACTCGTACTGAATCGAAGGGTCCGTTGTCTTTTTGACATTGGCGCGGTACATGTCCAAGGTTTTCTTGGTGTCAAGAAGAGAAGCGTTGTTGCCTACAGCAGATTGAAGTGCAGAGTTGTTGAGGACCGGTACTGGCGCTACCTGCTGGTGGTATGGAATCTCGTTCAAAAGATCAATGTAGGACATGGGTCTGCTGTCTGGCGAGTTGCGATGTGACGACATGCCTCTGGAGAAGCTCCTCGGAGAACCTCTCGGACCGAGCAAGTCGTCTTGCGATACTTGTGGAAGTAACCGACCTCTTGAGTCTGACAGGGGACTTGTGGATGTTGGTCTCGAATTGGGACCGGAAAGAGGTGGCCTCAGACGAGTGGATGAATCGCCGCCGCCGCTCGAAACCGAGCCCGTGCTCTGGATTGTTCCTTGCGAAACTACCCTTTGCGCTTTCTTCGCCGGCGAGTCGGTATATGGTTGATGTGCGTACTGTAAATGCGGAACTTGGTCGGTGATGCCATCTTCTGGTAAATTTTGAAGACGTTGGCTTGATGACGAAGACTTGATTGACATCCTGCTTGGTACGCGACCGTGGGATGAGGCGACACTCCCGGGTCTGTCGTTGAGAGACATGTTCCCTATCGAGTCGCGTAGCGCGGCAGAATCTGGTGTGTGCATGTCTCTAGCAGAAGACTGGCGCGAGTGTGCTCTGGAATCGGGAGGAGAGTAAGGGCCACCCATAGTGGCCGAAGAGGGCTGTCGGAGATCGCTCCTTGGGGGACTAATGCTGACAGGGCTTACTGGAGCGCCTTGCATGCGGATGGTGGGCCTCAGACTACTTGACGTGGACTTGAAACTGTTTATGGACTGGTGGTCTGAGCCAAGATTGTGATCGCGAAGCTCGAGAGGTGAACGTGAATGAGAATTAATGGATTGAGCAGGAGACGGGCGGTGGTGTACTTGTGCCATGTCCGGGTATAATATGTGCTCTCTCACTAGTGTCGCAGATAAAAGCGAATCTTGCTCAGGCTCGTCTGAAAACCAAATATCTGGTTACGATTGTGGTTTGTGACTAACAATCCCCGCTCTTGAATTTGACACTCTGGTATGGTGGTTGGCTTAATAGATTCTTGATCAGGTGTCGTAAAGGACCGAAATGTCGTGCAGGCAATGTCAGACGTGAGTGGTTGTCCGAGCTGACGTCGCAGAGGATGAAGATGCGCTAGGCTGTGGTCGCCTCCTGTAATTTCGCAGGCTGCAAGGTAGGTATGGAGAAGGCCGAGTCTGCGAGGCCTTGAGAAGAAGGGTCACTAAGGACAAAGACAAAAATTAATGATGATGTCGGTAAAGAGTGAAGGTAGAGTCGGCCTTGGGACGACGATGCGAACAGAAGCAGAAACAGCAGATGGACGATGCTGCAGGTGGAATAATAGCGTTGTGGGGGCCAAGTCGAATAATGACCGTATGAGAAATTAATAACACGCGAAAGTCAATGATGGAGGGTAAAGTACGGTACTAACATGCAGGGCAGCAACTCTAATGCTACAAAAACAATAAGGAAGGATCGAAGGAAGGGTACAGTGGATCGATGATGTGGCATGGAAGACGGAAAACAGGGGACAGAGTTCGTACCTGCCTCCTGCCACGACCGACACCACACGGTTCATGCGGTAAAGTTGCGTGTTTGTCTGCACCGTTTCAGGGACGGAGATAGGAAGGCGTGGCATGCCTTGCATTATGGAAGCATGTCCAGAGGTAAACGATATTGGTTTTTCTTTGTCAGCATACAGTACACATGATGCATGTAAAGCAATGGGCGAGACGCTTGCTTTCCGTCAACGCTTGACAATAAAAATGTCAATTCGTGGCCAGTCACGTTCTGGTATAATCGTAATTCCTGCTAGACCGTCAGAAGAGTCCGCAAATGTACGAGCCCAGCCGAGAACTGATCTCACCGAGGTTCTATTCTTGGTGTCGGGAATATGCTCGCTCCGAGTAATGGTTAATAAGCACGGCATTATTTTATTCTCATACGAGTACCTAGGTAGATTTCGAGATTGTTCTGTACTGTAGGGGCCGCGTCAACCATCGTCAATCCCCTGCGAGGTTCGCACGATCTGTGGTACTCATGCACCTTAGACGCCGACCCGCCGGCACTCGGATCTTTTTGAAACGCGATGAAATTTCGTGTTACACCATCTGTCATTGGTTTCTCGTGAAGTCTCGACTTCGAACCGAAAGGTATATCAAGTGCAGAATACCACGATATCATGTATTTCCATGCATGAATATAGAACGACGGGACATGTTCCGGAAGAGAGCGCCCTTAGCACTGTCTCGCGCGTTGTCACCGCTACTGTCTGTCGACGTTAGGTAACAAAAGAAGTCTGCCAGCGTCTGGGCAGAGGCTGTGCATGAATATAGTTACCTTTATAAGCTTCGATTTTTTTTCGTAAAGTCGTCCAGTGGCTATGATCGACGGAATGGTAGTCATGGACTTCTACTGATAGAATACTTAATCAGAAACAGTCGAATTGCCATAGGCGTGAGACAGTGTAATCAGGACATCGAAACGGCAGTGGAGGTGAGAGGTGCAAATGGTATATCATTACGGCCTAAAGCATTTACTCCTTGTTTTATTAGGTTGTTACCTGGCAGCAATGTCGTGCTCTTTGTACTTGTAGGCACAGCTGCAGGTAACCTACAGGTGCCTAGTCTGATCGATTGATCGCTCGATTATTCGCGAAAGGAAATCACGAACATACCCCTATATTTGGAGGCGTTACAGTATGCGGGAGGCGCGTTCGGGGTGTTGCATTGGCATTGCAGTTGACGCCAGAAGGGGAGGTGCGATCCGTGCGCCTACCAGTACCAGATCTGCATCCACCTGCATTCGCCGCGTCGACGCCGCCCGCTGGTCTGCAGCAATAATAATAATACGATCGGGATTCAGGGTTGCTGCTTGTTAGACTTTGTTACAGTCGTGCTCAGCAACCTAGAGTGGCCATTCTCTTCTTTGACACTTTCATTCTCACTAACTCACTCAACAATTCAATACCACACTCGTCTTTCTGTTGCGAGCGCCATCGACCATTCTAATTACGCCAGCCTGTCGTTCTAGCGCTCCTTCACAACAGTCGCTACTCATCCTCCACGGGATCTGCATCCAGCAAAACAATTATTCTACGCCTCCGACGATCATTATACCACAGCGACAGCAGCGTGTACTTTCGCTTCGACGGTCTCGATCGCAGGAACCTCATGAGACTTGCTTAATCGATCCAAGTCACTCGTTGTGAGACGCATAATCGACCACCACCTCTGACATTCGCCAAAGCCACTTAATTAGTTCACAAACACCGCCATGTCTTCCAACCACCCTACATCCCCACGTCGCACACATCGCGACTCGTCTCGCAGGCGGCGACCTTCCGACGTTGAGTCTTCGCCACACGACTTTCGCGCCGCTCCCACCAGTCCCAGAAAGACAAAAGGAGGGGGCTATATCAGATCTGTAGCATCTCCAGGACCTTACAGCGGTCGCGAGGACTTGACGTCTTCAGCAACGACATACCACAACGGCTCAGCAATGGGTCGATCGGACAGCTCAGCACTCGGACGACACAACAGTTCGGGAGGACTAGGACGCAAAGTCAGCTTGATTCGTCCCGAGCGACGCAGGAATGACGAGAACGATCCCAACTACTACTACCGTAAGCATGCTCAAAACATGAATGTTCTGCCGTCTACGACCGGTAACGATCCCATGCTCGAGGAAGGCGACGAGCATTCGATTGGTTCGGAAGAGATGGAATTGAAGCCTATACGCCGGGCGGAAGAAGAGACAGACCGTGGACGCGAGCCACTCAACAGAGCTGCGAGCAGGAAATTGCAACGCAAGGCCACCTACCGGGACCCTATCGCTGCTAAGGACGAGGAGAAGCAACGTAGAAGGGAGAAAGAGGCGGCCGATGCGCGCGCTCCCAGCTTGTGGAACACATACTGTCATCTGGTGACATTTTGGTGCCCCAACTTCATTCTCCGATTGACCGGCTTTCCGCAGAAAGCTCAGCGCGATGCTTGGAGAGAAAAGATGGGTTTGGTCAGCATCATTCTTCTCATCGCTGGTTTTGTCGGATTTCTCACCTTTGGTTTTACCGCTACCGTCTGTCCAAGTGGCGGTCCGACGAGACTGCAGGTCAACAAGGTCGGTCTTGGCTACATGATCTTCCACGGTTCGGCTTACGATCTGACTCGCTCCCACCACCCTCTGGCCAGAGGCATTGCCGCTGGCGGTAACGTTCTCTGGGATATGGACACACCAAACGGAGGCAAAGATGGTAGTTTCCTGTTTCAGAACGTCAACGGAGCATGCAAGAATCTCATTACTCTTGCGCCCAACTCCGACGTCCCGACCGACGTTGACGGAAACCTTGCCTGGTATTTCCCTTGCACCGTCTTCAACCAAGATGGCTCGTCTTCAGCCAATCCAAACAAGTCTGTCGAATACTACCTCGGTTACTCCTGCCACACTTCTAAGCAAGCCCGTACCGACTTTTACGGCCTTCAACGAACTGGTGATGTCTTTTTTACTTGGGAGGATGTCAAGAACAATAGCCGCAACCTCATGGTCTACAACGGTGATGTGCTGGACCTCGATCTTCTCAAGTATTTCAACACCACCCAGGTCAGCTACCCTGCCCGTTTCGACGAGATCCGCACCGACAACGCAGTCCATGGTACCGATGTTACTATGGCATTTTCCGCCAACACGGACAAGCAGATTGCCGAATGTTTCCAGGACATCATCAAGGTCGGATCCATTGATACCGAGACTGTTGGATGCATAGCCTCCAAGGTTGTGCTCTATGTTTCGCTGTGCTTCATCCTGTCCATTGTCGTCACCAAGTTCTTCGTTGCTTTGATCTTTCAGTGGTTCCTATGCCGCAAATATGCCGCCAGCAAATCTTCATATGGAAAGGATGAAAAAGCGCGCAAGGACCAAATTGAAGACTGGACTAACGACATTTATCGTCCAGCTCCAAAGATTACCGATCCCGCGAGTGTTGTGAGTGACAAGCCCTATGCCAACCGCAAGAGTTTCCTCCCGACCACTTCGAGATTTACCAGTCCATACGCTATGGAGCAATTTACTGGCAAGAACAGACCTCAGCCGACGACAATGGCCAGTCAGAGCTCGACGGCCAGACTCATTCCAGGCGCATCAATGTATGGTCAATCGAACCGCAGCGAAGGCACATTGGCTCCATTCTCCGACTCTCAGCAACATGACAGCCGTATCAGTCTCATGCCTACCGAAAAGGCCACAGAAGCGCCATCTGGCTTCATCAGCGACGCTGTCGTCCCTCAACCACCTCCAGAGTGGCAACCATTTGGTTACCCACTGGCCCACACCATCTGCCTCGTCACCGCTTACTCTGAAGGCCCCGAAGGTATCCGTACCACATTGGACTCCGTCGCCACAACCGAGTACCCCAACAGTCACAAGATTATCTTCATGATCTGTGATGGTATGATCAAAGGTAAAGGCGAATCAATGTCTACGCCCGAGGCTTGTTTGAGCATGATGAAAGATCACACCATTCTGCCGGACGAAGTCGTTCCACACTCGTACGTCGCTGTCGCCAGTGGATCCAAGCGTCACAATATGGCCAAGGTATACGCTGGTTTCTACGACTACGGCGAGGACTCGATCATCCCGGTCGAGAAGCAGCAGCGTGTTCCTATGCTTATCATTGTCAAGTGCGGTACTCCAGCTGAAGCCGGAAAGGCCAAGCCAGGTAACCGTGGTAAGCGCGACAGTCAGATTATCCTCATGTCTTTCCTCCAAAAGGTCATGTTCGACGAGCGTATGACTGAACTCGAATACGAAATGTTCAACGGCATCTTCAAGATCACTGGAATATCTCCAGAATTCTACGAGATCGTGCTCATGGTCGACGCTGATACCAAGGTGTTCCCCGACTCTTTGACTCACATGGTTAGCGCGATGGTCAAGGACCCAGAGATTATGGGTCTCTGTGGTGAAACCAAGATCGCCAACAAGGCTGAGAGTTGGGTCACCATGATTCAAGTTTTTGAGTATTTTGTTTCTCACCATCTGTCAAAGTCGTTCGAGTCCGCGTTTGGTGCCGTCACCTGTCTTCCTGGATGTTTCTGCATGTACCGCATCAAGACGCCAAAGGGTGGTCAGAACTACTGGGTTCCTATCCTCGCCAACCCAGACATTGTCGAACACTACTCGGAGAACGTCGTCGATACCCTGCACAAGAAGAACCTGTTGCTTCTTGGTGAGGATCGCTACCTGTCGACTCTTATGCTGCGCACCTTCCCAAAGAGAAAGCAAGTCTTTGTCCCACAAGCAGTTTGCAAGACCACTGTCCCAGAGTCTTTCAAGGTCCTGCTTTCTCAGCGTCGTCGTTGGATCAACAGTACCGTGCACAATCTTATGGAGCTGGTTCTCGTCAGAGATCTGTGCGGTACCTTCTGCTTCTCCATGCAGTTTGTCGTTTTCATTGAGCTTGTCGGTACGCTCGTACTGCCAGCAGCTATTGCTTTCACCATTTACCTGAGTAAGTACCACGATCACCATCAACATTGATCAGTGTAGCTAACAGAGCACAGTTACCATCTCCATCGTCGACGCAGTAAAGAACCTTCCAATCCCCGTCATCCCCTTGGTCCTCCTCAGTCTGATCCTGGGTCTGCCCGGTTTCTTGATCGTCCTGACTGCGCACCGCTTGTCCTACGTCGGCTGGATGGGCATCTACCTTCTGTCCCTCCCAGTATGGAACTTTATCCTGCCCACCTACGCGTACTGGAAGTTCGACGACTTCTCATGGGGAGACACGCGCAAGACGGCGGGCGAGCAGGAGAAGGGCGGCCACGGTGACGCAGAGGGCGAGTTCGACAGCAGCCAGATCACGATGAAGCGCTGGGCGGACTTTGAGCACGACAGGCGCATGAAGGGGGCGAACCAGGGTTGGGCCAGGGCGGCGTCGGTCTATGATTCGCCTGACTCGCAGTCGAATGCTTTCCCCAGACCGGCGCATCAGAGGAGTCCGTCGAGGTCGAGGTCGAGGGCGCGGCCGTCGCAGCTGGGCTATGAGTCGAGTTATGATTATTAAATTTGAGCTTGATGGTCGGAAGTGCATATAGCGAGGCGTGGCATGGGTGGAGTTTTACAATGTCTGATACAATTAACTGCTGCTAGCAGTGTAATGTCATTGAAGAACTGAGATGTACTTACCGATCATCCATTCTGCGTCCCATGTCCGGCTCTATGTCTTCCCAGGTTTTCCTCATACATGGTGTCGTGATGGACAATCGAGATTAGTAAATACTTTCACATTTTCATGCCACAAATCCCACAGCGTAGCGAAGAATGAGAAGCAGTCAAGTGTTTAATGATGATAGTATTACCACGCAGCGCTACAAACATCTTCTCGTGTTCTTCTTCACGACCGAAGCATTATCCTCTGCTTTTCCAGTAGGGTATCGAAATCAATAGCTATGCCTGACCCTCTCTTCCGATCAATGTATGTCCTTTGCGCCTACCAATGTGATTTCTCAAATGTACACAAACGCCTCCGCTTGTACCTGCACGCGTAATTCTGCTCCTAGACAGTAAGACCACCGGGCGTTGGCGTCACGAATTCTCTCCTGAACTCTGCGATGTTCGTCCGTAACTTGTCCGCCCATTCAGCGCTGCTCAATTGTTCGTCTGGCTTATCTGGGAACGAAGCCACTGAACTCGTATTCGTCGACATGCCGTACATGCCGGGTGTTGAAGCGTGTCGGAGTATGCTGTGCCCTGTGACGATGTGTTGTTGAGGAACGTTTCGCTCCAGAAAGTCGAGCATGAGCTGTGTCGCGCGGTCCATGTCTTTGAACGTCAACTCTGATTTGTCCTTTTTGCTGTCGCTGTCGCTGGCTGCGGCTGCGTTTCTGCCTTTGCCCTTCCAGCGGCCCTTTCCTTTGACGACTGGGACTGGGGCTTCTTGGCCGCTGCCATTGGGACTTGTTTTCGACGGTGCTGCTATCGCCGATGTTGTTGTTGCTGCTTCGATCGGCTTTGCCTTGTTCTCCTCACCGCTGCTGTTGCTTGCGGTGGCTTTTCTGCTCGGAGACGTTGTGTCCTTCTCTTTGGTGTATTGATTACGACCTAGTCGCTTGGCTTTCTTGCCGCCTTTCTTGTGGGAGCTCGACGGAGGGTTGAGCTCAATTATGGGAGGTGATGGCGGTTGCGAGGATGGAGGAGGAAGTGGTGTCGGTTCGAGCTTGGGGGTATCCGCTGACTCGGATTCTGTTGTGTTTAGCATTTGGACAGGAACAGTGCCTCGGTCTGACTCACCATCAGCTCGACGTCTCCCGGCTCTTGCTTGTCGGCCCTTTGCTGCTTCGGCCCTCTGTTGTACCCTGCTCTTCTCTTGTTCGGCCCTAGCCTTTTCTCGCTGTATCTCAGCAGCCTGTGCTCTGGCCTTCTTGAGTGCTGATCTCGAGCCTGATGGAGCATCCTCGTCTGATTCTGCATCCGGGTCCAGTGAGGCAGCATTGAGTGTAGAGCCAGTCTCGATCGACTCTGAATTCTTCCGCTGACGCTTTGTGTCTTGCTGATCCCTGTAGACAGTGTCAGTCCAGCTGCTTCGAGAAGGAACTAGGCTGACATACTCTTCACTCTCGTCTCGGGTTCTCTTGCCTTTGCGAGAGCTACCCGTGTCCTCTTTTCCACTCTTGCTCTCTTCGATTGCTTTGCGAAGCATCTCCTCCTCGTCGTAGGTTTGTCTGCTATTCATTGTAGACCTCCTCTTTGAGCCCAGGATATCTGCGCTTGCCCTCGAGATTTCCCGTCGGTCTGGTTCGCCTTCCTTCTTGGGTTTGACCTCGGTGTCTTTGCTGACCGAGTTTTTGCGGACCGACTTTTGTTCGGTCTGGACGACAGGGAGGTAACGAGAGTAACGTTGGCTATCAGAGTATTAGCAGAAGTCGACGAGTTGCTTCCGACAAGACCTACCCTCTTGGATCAGTCCTGATTTGGTGTAGTTTCTTGTCGCAGAGCTCGCAAAAATAGTTGTCTGGTGTCTTGTCCTCGTCAAGAATACCAACACATCCGCCATGCTGCCAGACACTACATTTATCGCAGGAGATGAACAGGCCACCCGTCTCTTCCGAGATGTCGGCCCTAGCTTTTGTGTCCTCGGTCAATGGAGGACCAGGATAGTCTTGGAAACCACAGACGCAGCGAGTAATGTCTTCACCACCTTCGATGACTTCATTGTTGTTGTCCACCTCGTTTCGTGCAGTCTCATGTTCGATTGTCTTTGCTCTTCTGCTACTGCGCGTCTGAGGAACTTCTTCAGCGGCGTCGCCGCCATCTTCGGATAAAGGGGAGCCTGTGTGTTTTATTGCGGAACGAGTATTACGATTCGACGAAACTGATGAGTTTGAGGAAGTGCTTGACTGGTGAGTTGCAGATGTTGGTAGAGCACCACGAGTGGAGCGCCGTGGTGAAGGCATTCTGGAGGAGCGTCGACCGGTAGAGGTCAGGCGTGGATGTGAGGTAATCGAGGACTAGTTCGGTATAGTAGCGTGATTCAGTCGATGTCTGAGTGATGCACTGAGCAACAGTGTCACAAATGTGCTGGGCACAGACTAGTAGTGCTCGTCGGTCGCTTGACGGCTGATCAACTTGGAAAGTTGGGAGGTGCTGCAGACTTGTGTGGAATGGACGATTGCATTGGCCGAGGAGCTGGAATTCGAGGAAGAAGCTGAGGTATAAGTTCTCTGGTGGTTCAAGTCGTGTTGAGCAAGAAATGGAAAGTTGCAAAGGCTAGCAGGAGACAGTCGGAAGAGAGAGGTGAATCCACCATGGTGCTTTCATTACCGTACACTGACCTGACCGATCGGAATCAATCATGACCGACCCTGGCCCGAGCGGGCGCTGAATTGGCAGAATTCGTCCGCGAGCTCGCGCTACTCCCGAAGAGGCAAGCATATTGAAGGCGGTGAAGGCCGCCATGATAGTCCAATATCCATCAAAATGTGATGAGTTGATGCTGATGTTGAGGAAGAGATCAACTCTCGGAAGACAATCGTGTTGTTCTGTCGTCGAAAAGAAGCGAGAAACACACTGGTCGACTGTATTCGAGATGGATGATTGAAGAATGCAGATTGATGATACGCTGCTCACCGCCGGAGGAAAGCCAGGCGCCAGGATCTGCCGCAGCTGCTACCTGATTCGAGTATCTAAGGCAGGAGGAGCGGGGAAACCGATGACGCAACTGCCTGCAATTGTCTCCAAGAAATGCTGGCCGACGAGGGAATCCTATCATCTGCAGATACCTGAGTACATGTACCTTGTTGTAGCACTGATGTCTTCTCAATGCGAGTAGACATATGCGGATTTGTACAACAAGAACCTGTAGATACGGTACTCACAACGATCAACACCAGAATCTCTCTCTGGGCTGATCTGCAAAGCTAAGTTACGTACATTCGTGGGGTTCTTCACATGACGATGCTCTGTATACCGAGGCTCCGATCTTAACACAAGGTACTCAGCAACGTGATACATAGGACTTTTGCTCGTACCTATACTGTGCGATATCACTACTGCAACCTCGATTATACCTGCAACCAACTATCATATTGATACGTACCGCCTGCCGCCAAACCACGTGCACGCATGTGCAGTTCGCATCGGAACGTATAAGAAGAACGTACGGGTGAGCCTCTCACATTAACAATGGACATACATGGTTGACTTTCTATACAGATCATAACACAAACGACCCATCGATCGATCATGGCATCTGTATACAATAGTCAGCTCGTACGTTTCTTCACTTCAGTACAGCGTTTACACAATTCTGACTTTGGCTTCGAGGACGCTTTCGAGCTATACCACAAGATTCAGGAGAACGACACAGGCTCGAACAGCACAGAAGGAGGTGTCGGACTGCCTGCTTTAGGCCATGCGCTCGCAGGCTCAGCTGGAACAGCTATATCTCACCTCATCCTCTACCCACTCGACCTAGCCATCACACGTTTGCAAGTTCAGAAACAGCTCCGACAACCCCACGAGGCCGAGTCAGCAGCAGAAGAAGCCGATATCGAGTACAAGAGCATCCAAGATGCAGTCCAAAAGATATACAGGTCAGAAGGGGGTCTCAAAGCCTTCTATGCTGGATGTTTTACCGACACATCAAAATCTATCGTCGACGCCTTTCTCTTCTTCCTAGCCTACACCTTTCTCCGTCAACGACGCCAGCAGACTCGTGGTACGCGAAACCTACCTGTAATGGAAGAAATCGGAGTCGGTATGGCTGCAGGGGCCTTTTCCAAGTTCATTACCACCCCTATTCAGCAGATTGTCACCAGGAAACAGACCGCCGCAATGGTTGCAGCCCGTGATCCAACCTCGTCTGGAACGAAGGACCTCAGTTTCAGAGATATTGCTCTGCAGATACGGAAAGAACGTGGAATCGCCGGGTTCTGGGCAGGATACAGTGCAAGCTTGATTCTCACCCTCAACCCTTCCCTGACCATGCTCTTCCACAACATGCTCAAGCGAACAATGGTCCCGGCCTCTAGGCGCGATGATCCAGGACCTAGACTGGTCTTCCTGATCGCTGCTCTCAGCAAAGCAGCGGCAAGCACGGTCATGTATCCCTTCAGTCTGGCCAAGACAAGAGCACAGATCGCGGCATCATCCCCATCACCACCAGCCGAGAAGCAGGACGATATAACGCTAAAAGGTCTGGACAAGTCGGAGAACGACAGCCAAAACATACGAAAGGCCAAGGAACAATCGAGAGGACTATTGAGATTCATTTCACAATACGTTCGCCAGCCGGCTGTCATGAAATCATTGGGTCAGATCTACAGAAACGAAGGGTTTTTGGCCCTTTACAGTGGACTGGAAGGAGAAGTACTCAAGGGCTTCCTCGGACATGGCCTTACGATGCTGCTGAAGGAGAGAATTCACGTCGGCATTGTCAAATTGTACTTCTACATGCTGAAGCTACTAAAGAAGTGGCCAGAAGAGCTGGGCTCGATCGGAGATCATGCGTCAAAAGAGATGGCAAAAGTAACGAGGGCCGTCGGCGATGCAGCGACGGATGCTAGGGAAAGAGTGGGAAATGTTGCCGAAACCGTCAAAGAGGGAGCTATGCATGCTGTATCGAACGCGGACACTGGCAGCGTAAGCGAGACCGCGAAAGGGGCAGCGAGCGACGTTAGCGAAAGGGTAGGGAAGGTAGCCTCGACTGTCAAGGAGGGCGCCATGCATACTGTTTCGAACACAGACACTAGCAGCATGAGCGAGACTGCGAAGGGGGCAGCGAACGACGTCAGCGAAAGAGTGAGAAATGTGGCCTCAACTATCAAGGAGGGCGCGATGCATGCTTTTTCCGGAGACAAAGACGCGAGCAGTGTCGCTGAAACTGCGAGAGGAGCGGCAGGTAATGCCAGAGAAAGAGCCGGAAATATAGCCGAGACGGTCAAGGAACGAGCTGTAAATGCTGCTTCGAGCACCGAGAAGGGAGACGTAAGAGGCACTGCTGGATCAGTGGTAAGAGATGTCAAGGAGAGTGCTGAGAATGTTGCAGTGACCGTCAAAGAGGGAGCTGCAAACGCCATTTCAGGAAAGAAGGACGAATGATTTGGGGTACCGTCATGGCTGTCGACGTCCCCTTAGCGGGCTTTGGGCAAGGTTACGATGCTATGAATTTCTCACTATTGCTGTACTTATATGTATTATCATGACTTTGACTGGGGCCGTTGTGCATTCGCGTAACGTACCTGCATATGCGACAATGCCATGGATTTAGCAACACTGTATCAAAGGCGTATCCATACATCCTACCATCCACTACCCATCTTCTTGCACCACCCAAAATCCACGACCAGCGGTCCAGCACTCGAATGTCCACGGAACTGCACACAGCACTTCCCGACTCTCCTAGCATCGACCTCCTTGGCAACCCACGCATTGGCTTCCCGAACACTCTGCTCTTTCCAAGCACAACAAGCCGCGCAGTCACGGCCGACTCCTTCCTGACTACCGAGGCGATTCCGACACGCACCGCATACCACCCTCGTGGCCCGCAACCCACCTTCTCCAGCAAGGAACTCAACAACTTCTTCACGGAGTTTCTTCTCCTGGCCTTGCTGAACCTTCCGCCCGCCACCAAAGGTCGCTGCGCCGTCACTCAAGAACCCGAGCGCGAGATCCGCTACATCGACGTCGCCGCCCTGGCTGAGATTGAGGTACGTCACGCCTTTCCATGCGCCGGCCCAATCGGGACCGAGATATTTCACGTCGTTGGCCCAGTCGTCGCCGCGGAGATTACGGCCCGTGGTCTCGTGGCGTTGTTGCGCGAGGGCGGGAAGCCAGGCGCCGTTCCCGCTGAGGTCGAGTGAGCGAAGGCAGTAGGTTTGTTTACTGAGGGTGCGGAGAAGAGTTGCTGCTTCTGCAAAGTCCGAGTCGAAGGCGGCGTACCGCGGTGAGAGGGTTGTGGAGGGAGTGGGGATGCTAGTCGTGTTTGGTGTTGTGGTTGGGAACGGCCAATTGGCTAGGCTCAGGGTTGTGAGTGTCGGGAGCGCCGAGGTCAGTGAGAGGAGATCTGGCCAGGTTATTGAGCTTGGCGGATGCGAGAGTGAAAGGGCGGTTATTGTCGGGGTAATGGATGAGGAGCGGAGGCTGAGACTAGAGAGGCTCGGGCCAGGTAGTGCTTCCTCTTCGTCCCAGGACTCGGCCAGACGTGTGATCTGAACTGCTTGAGAGTTGAACTGTGCTGTTGGTTGAAGGGGCTTCGCCAATATGGAATGTAACTCGCGAAGTGAGAAACCCCATCCTGCAAGACCGGAAAGATCGAGTGTAGTGAGATCTTCCACACCATGTATCAGTCTGTCCAGAGCAAAGACAGATATCCCTTCGGGCGGGCCATACGAGGAGACATAGCTTAGGAGAGATGTGCGGATATGGGCCGGTGCCTCGGAGATGTAGTCCAGTCCGTCGTCGTCAATATCGTTCCAATTCTGAGCTATCGCTTTGAGCGTATAATGGGTCAGAGATCGGTTTGATACCTTAGACCCACCAACCATGTCCAAGAACCTGCATAACTCGACCGGTCGCGATCGAGCCTGTGTCGGTCGGCCGCCCAAGGTTCGAAGCTTCCTCGGTGCAGGTCTGTACGAAGGGCCAGAAGTGACATCGGGGTTGCTGTCCAGCCAGCTTCGAGGAGGTGCTGGACCAGGTGTCCGGAGACGGGTTCGCTGTCGCGTGCCTGGTCTCGCTGCTGGAGGGGCCGTTTCTGGCAAACCCAGTATGCCACCCAATGCCGGTGGCACAGATCTTTGGTTCAAGACATCTGCAAGAGCTCTCTGTCTTTCTGATGATTCTGGTGATGCTTGTGACCTTCTCAGGGCGGAAAGCCTATCGTTGACTGTCTCTGGCTTGGGTGGCGTTTGCTGGATCGACCCCCTTCCGTTGCCGAGAGATGGATGTACATAGTTGCTACCGTGCGATGTGTAAGGCTGTTTGTACTTCTTGGGCATGTCTCAGCCCTTGATAGATACCGTACTGTCCTAGTCTGCGAAATTGTCTTGATATGAAGGACGAACACTGAAGCGGGGACATGGATCGACCGCCAAGACCGTTGTTCACGTCTGGCACCCATGTCGTCACCAGCATGGACCTCGATCAATAATAAATGTTCATGTTTACTGGCAGACGACGATAATAGTTTTAATAATCGCATTCAGGTATTTTTTGTGTTATCGTTCATCTTTCCATCCAACATTCGAAATGTCTGGCGCTCTACGAAACTCTGGCCTGTTGATGGGCATCGCCAATCTATTTGCTATCGGAACTTCGACATATATTATTCGTAACCAGCAAATGACACATCTCGAGGAGAACGAGGCAAGAATGGACGAACTAGAAGGAACACTACGAGGTCATATCGGCCTAATCGAAGAAGCTCTCGATCGATTAGAAGGAAAGGCTGGCGAAAAGGGAAAGAAGACGTAATATATCACTGCCAAAATGAGACCACCAACGACTGACATGAGTGCACAGATCCGATTTGTACAACACACGAGCACGCGACGAGAAGCAGAAGCAGAACGATAAATAGAGCATTCGGTTGGCCTACTCCAAACTACCTATTGTCACCTGCTTCACCTCAACACTGCCGGATCCTTCCTCATGTACTCACTACATATATGTTCGTGAGCGTCGACCTGCGGAGCTCCTTCTTCGAGCTTCACAAAACGCAGACAAGACCTCATTCGCGCCTGACAATGATGCCCTGATGCTGGTCACTGAGGTGATGGGACGTACCTTGATCAAGGCCCCATCTCTCCTCGCTTTGTTTCCTCTTCTCTCTCCTCTTTTTCTCTTCCATACATACCTTAACCTCGTTCCGTATTCCGTATCCATCAAGACCTCACAACCAGTACCATCATTGACATCATTATCATCAACATCACCGACATGTCATCGCGTACAATCTGGAGACCACACCATCGTTACATCCCTCCAGGAATTCATCGTCTACATCACCATGGCCGTGACTTTCGTCATCCAGTTCCGGTACCCACGACGTCGTCAGCTTCTGCGAGCCCTTCGAGTAAGCCTTCAGGTCACGATACGCACCGTAATCCTCTTCGTCCGTGGGTCCGTAATCCTTTTCATGATCGGGTTCTGGGCTGCGGTTTTTCGAGCGTATTTGAATATCTACCCAGCCGGCAATTTCGCCGATGCCGTCGGGGCCGTCGTCGAGGATATCGCTTTGTTCGCTTTGGAGAACGGTTTGGATTTCGACGTTTGACGTCCCGGCACCGCTCTGGAAACAACGTCGCCAGCCGCCAGCAAGTCGCGGTAAGTGTGCTGAAATTCGGGTCAAACTGTGATCACACTAACGCGAGCATAGGTAGCAGACGGGGCTGATGGCCTACCGGACCGGATCACAGCGTCGACGTTACGTCGGAAAGACTGTCGCTTCTGCGGGAAATTTGGACACGTCAGGCAGGAATGCATGTGGTATCGATGCTGAAGTGGCCGAGTCGGGTTTGCAAGTGAGCCCATGGAAGAGGCCACGGTAATGGTATTTCAGTGTTGGAATTCTTGGTAATTGTTACAGCAATACAATGTTTGCGTACCCCAACTTCGTACCTCATACACGACTAAAGCGACGGCGGTCTTTGAGGAGGCACTGCAACCTAGCCTTGTCACTTGCATCGAAAGAGTGGGTTCCCATTTTTGCATCGTTATTGCATTCTTGGGCCATCTGCGCAAGGTCGACCCAGACCATGACGTTCCCACTAGTGGCGGCACTATCCTCGCTTGAAGTGACAGCACTCGCTTCAGCCTCGAAACAGTATGTGAACCACTGGCTGTCGCCAATCCATTCCACCGTCGCCAAAATTGGGTTCTTCTTCATAATCTTGACCGCATGTCCTGTTTCTGACAATGCACACTGTACGGCGGTTTTCCAATCGACCTGTTCCAGGTTCTGTCCCATGTTCTCGCGAGGTAGTCGATAAGTTGAGCCGTCGTCGGAAAGGACAAGAGCGATTTGATTTGAGTTGTCTGGATTTGTGATGATGACGCATATGGCAACCTCGATGGGCAAAGCCTCGTTTGTGTTCGGCGGTTGTCCGATGGGATGAATGGGACATTTGCCCCGACAGGGTATGGTCATCGGCGTGGAAGCTGAAGATGTGGCGGGCGTTGACATCGGACGCTTTTTTTGCAGTCGACAGATTGCAGTCGATGGTAGCTGGGGAAGAAAGAGACACAGTGTGGCATCTTGACCTACCACTTATATACCCTTACCTGGCCTGAGAAGCTTGCTTCTTAGCACTTACAAAGGCGACAATCAAACGTCGAATACACTGTCAAGTTTAAAGCGGTCCACCGGTACCCTGGCACTGGTACGTAGTCCAAGACAACACACAGTCAGAACAAGCTCGAAATGCTGATAACACGTCTCAAGAGTCGTTGTGACACTCTGCAGACTAGCAGCAAACGACCAGAGAAACGCGCTGTGGCTTCAAATGGAAATACCAAGTTGTGATTGGTACCCTTGTGGCATGGCAGTAGGCAGCTGATCACGGCTATACGCGTTGTACTTGATTGACGTGTCACTCATCGCTTGCAGACTAACCGCTGTGGTATCCGCCAGCGATTGGTGTTCAGTCCCCTTCCGACAATTGCTTTCGGTATTCCTGTTGATGTACGATAATCGACATGCTCGTGTTCCACGTGCGTTGCGTCTGATGTTGCCACGCAAGCCTTGACAGATATGTAGTGCAAAGACAGCTGTCGTGCGCCGTCAGCATTCGATGCACTGCTGTTTGCGCGAGCATGGGATACCGCATGTGATATTGTTTGCTCAGGTTCAGGCAGAACTCGAAGTCCAAAGACGAGATAAAGTGGTGAACCCGCGCCAATCGGTAAATCGAGCCCGAAGACGAATTCTGATTGGTTGCGGCTTCCCCTCGCGATTTGCGAAGGGTCCGCGCCTTCCCTGCAGGAAATGGAGTGCAGCAGCGCAGCGCCGGCGAAAGAGCAGGGACCACCAGTGCGTTTAGGAAGGAAGTAGCGGCCGACCGTGCTACGCCGGCCGGACTGCAACTGCAGTACTGCGACAGTTCACCACGTAATCTCACTCTGTGCATTCAAAGTCATCAACGTCTTGATACCCTTCGCACCATTGATCATTCGCTCTCTTGGTGCCTTATCGTCTGTCGACCACATCCAATCGCTTCCACAACGCACACGTCAAGATGATGTCCTCACCGTCTTCCAATGCTGTATGCATCCCGCTCCTTTTCATTTCCGACCTCCGAGCATGATCTTCCGACCATTATCGCCTCTATGTTGTTTGCAATTGCTAACCTGAGGACTCAAGATCAAAATTAGGCGCAAGAAGAATGTCAAGAAGGGAATCCAATTCTGCTTGATGGTTTGCGGTGCTTCCGGAACTGGTGAGCTCAATCACTTCTCGGACCACATGCGACTACAATTCTAATGCACGCCCTTTACAGGTCGCACAACCTTTGTCAACACACTCTGCGGCAAGAAGGTCCTTGCAGGCAAGGATGCCGACGATTCAGTCAATGCCCACATGGAGGAGAGCGTCAGGATAAACCCAGTCACAGTCGGTATGCAACAGCCAGGAATGAAACATCAATCGCAGGATACTGATGAAGGACTTTGCAGAATTGGAGCTTGATGAGGAAGGAACTCGTATCTCGTTGACAGTTGTCGACACTCCAGGGTTCGGTGACCAGATCGACAACGAGGCAAGGTACATTTCCCCGAACCACCACAGCGGTCGCAAGAGCATTGCTAATATCGGTCAGCTTTTCCGAGATTGTAGGATACCTCGAGCGACAATACGATGACATTCTCGCCGAAGAGTCCAGGATCAAGCGTAACCCAAGATTCCGCGACAACCGTGTTCACGTTCTTCTCTACTTCATCACCCCAACCGGTCACGGGTACGTCCGTCGCAGCTATCACGTGTCATGGTACTGATTATCGCAGTCTCCGCGAACTCGACATTGAGCTTATGAAGCGCCTTTCGCCTCGCGTCAACGTCATTCCAGTCATTGGCAAGGCCGACTCTTTGACCCCAGCAGAACTCGCGGAATCGAAGAAACTTATCATGGAGGACATCGAGCACTACCGCATTCCAGTCTACAACTTCCCATACGACATCGAGGAGGATGACGAGGACACTGTTGAGGAGAACGCCGAGCTTCGCGGTCTTATGCCATTCGCTATCGTCGGATCGGAGGACGTTGTTGAAGTTGGTGGTCGCGTAACACGCGCGCGTCAATATCCATGGGGACTTGTCGAGGTCGACAACCCAAGACACAGCGATTTCCTCGCCATCAGAAGTGCTCTCCTCCACAGCCATTTGGCCGATCTCAAAGAGATCACACACGACTTCCTTTACGAAAACTACCGTACCGAGAAGCTTAGCAAGAGTGTCGAGGGTGGTGCGACAGCGTATGTTTTGTCTTATTATGGAACTTTGTATGATAAAATTACTGACATCACGAACAGCGACTCTTCATTGGCACCAGAAGACCTTGCCAACCAGTCTGTACGCCTGAAGGAGGAACAGCTTCGCCGTGAGGAAGAGAAGCTCAAGGAGATTGAGCTCAAGGTGCAGAAGGAGATCAACGAGAAGAGACAGGAACTCCTCGCCAGAGAATCGCAGCTCAGGGAGATCGAGGCACGCATGCATAGGGAGCAGAGTGCCGCCGGCCTCACCGATGTGGATTCGACCGAGGCTGGTGCTGGTGTGGCATAGGGCCGTCAACATTGCGACCGTCGCATATGCACTCGCCATTAGACACATCCGAGTGTCTTTCTCACAACCCCAACCACAGCTGGCGGACTGGGGCCATAGCCCGAAAGGTGGATATAATTGCATGGGAGCATTGCATTACATTCTACCGACATTTTCACTTTGTATTTGCTTTTTCGTCTTTGGCAATAATTCCCCATGGGTGCTGTATCAAGATTAGGTCTGTAGTTGATAATACCAAAAAGCGGAAAAGTGTTTGCGCTTGTTAGAAGAAGAAGCACTTGTCTATACTTGCCTCGGCTCCTTGACATTACTTCTCGGATTTTGACGAAACAGTGACTTGTCGCAGTCGAGCATAACTGATCACAAAGCCTTCATACTGTATCGTATATATTGCAAGTACTGCTTCATTCGGATGTGACTCCACCCTACATATAAAGCCTTCCTTCAGTTCCCCAACTTCTCTCCAACTTCGTGACTCCTACATCGATACATCACAACACCAACACAGCGAATTGACAGTTCTGACGCACCCATCTCACAATGGAGATCCCACCGCCCCCAGTGAACCTCCCAAGCCCACCCTTCTACAACGTCTCTGGCATAGCAAATCTACGCGACATAGGCGGCTACTCGTGCCCCGCTCCATCCTCCTCCCAAGCCTCGGCCACCGACTCCACCACCTCTTCCCACTCGATAGCGAAACACCTAATCTACCGCTCCGCAGATCCGTCACGAGTGACCGCCTCGGGCCTCTCACGACTGCAAGAACTCGGCGTCCGCGTCGTGTTCGACCTGCGCTCGATGCCCGAGGTGATGCGGCGCGGCAAGGAATGGGAGGGCGTGGACAAGGACCTCAAGCCGTTCCGGGAACGCGACGGTGGCGCACAGGGACTGGACGACGATCGCGTCATTGAACGGGTCTGGACGCCGGTGTTCAGTGAGGAGGACTATAGTCCTGAGAAGATCGCGCTGAGGTATAAGGACTATGCGTCGCAGAGTGATGAGGGGTTTGTCAATGCTTATCGCGAGATCCTCAAGCATGGTGGGCCGGCGTATAGTGCTATTCTGCGCCACATCGCGGCGCCGAACCCGGAGGGTTGTTTGGTTCACTGTACGGCTGGGAAGGATCGGACGGGTGTGCTGGTTGCGCTGCTCTATCTGCTTTGTGGTGTGCCGACGGAGACGATTGTCAAGGAGTATGCCATGACGGATCTCGGGTTGGCGAATATGAAGCCTCTGTTCAGGGAGCGGTTACTACAAAACCCAGCGTTGGCGGGGAATGAGAAGGGTGTGGATAATATGACTAGCAGCAAGGAGCAGAACATGAGGGGAACTATTGAGATGCTGAACAAAGAGTTTGGCGGTGCTGAGGAGTACTGTAAAAAGGTCTTGGGTCTGAGCGATCAGGAGTTGAATTCTTTGCGGAAGAACATGGTAGTGTCGAAACCCGGCACGTCGCTATAGACAAACGATGAGGCCTCGTTGGCACGACATGGACAGCAAAAAGCCTGGTGAATTACTTTAATGTGTATAGACCTTGATATAAAACGCCGTAATAATGCCCATGGATATCTACGCTGGTATGCAAGACCAAATCAAAGAAAAGACAGACGCAAATCAAGGAGAAGAAAGACGCAAATCAATCCGCAATAATTGGCACCTTTCGACCCGAGACGGACCCGTCGTCTTCTCGACCAGGTTTGAGACATCTCCCTTTCCTTCCAACCTCTTCCCTGAGATATGTCAATGTCTCGTTGTCGCCGTGCCACCTGAAATCTCCGCTCCAGAACCCACAGCCGATATTGCTCGTCTCATTGCGGTACTTGACCTGGGCACCGCCGACACGGTCCGCCGGTGGAAGTGACGCCAGGTTCTTTGCGACGCCGTCGATCAAGCTGGTCCCTTTCATGTGGTGGAAAAGTTCTGGGGTGACAGTGTAGCATCGCAATCCTTTGTCGCGACATGCTTCGAGAATAGCGATGTCGTAGGCATGCTTCCATTTACCAGGCTCCTCTTTCGCCGGCGCAAAATCCTCGATGAGTTTCTTGGCCGTGGCGCGGGTAATGGCGTAGCCGAATGTGCAAAGCGGAAATCTCGAACGGTGCAACATACGTGTTTTGGCGGGTATGTTGAAAGCCATGAGTAACGAGGCGGTGAACGGGTGGATGTCGCTTGGATCTGGCATAGTTTCGTCCTGGTACAGAACATGAGGCACCCTTTCCAGATCTTCCGGGTGTACGACGCCGACACCAACTTGTTTTCCGTCTACCGTTGTAAAGTAGTCTCCACAGTGTCCCAGGTACAGCAACTCCCAATCCTGTGGATGTCCCCAATAGTGCTCTTCCTCGGCAGGTGGCATAAGCGCTCGTTGGGCGGCTGCTGCTTTGGGTATTTGCGAAGTCCGCAGCCTAATATCCCAATCCACGTCGTCTTCCATGATCAAACACGTCTCGAAGTCGGATTTGAGAAACTCGTGCAAGATGACATTGTGACTCAACCACGCCTTGATAGACCCGTTCAGAATGGTCGACTTCTCTGGATGTTCCACGTCGCGGAAATCGTGTATCTGCTCGTCAGTCCAGTTTGGCAAGGCTGGAAAGGTCAAATCGAGCTCGGTGACGTTGGCCGACTCTATGAGTCCCTGTTTCCTCGGCGATCCAGGACCGGAAACGACGTATATCGCGCCAAAGCCAAGTGTGGAATTTGCTTCTCGGTGACGACTAAGTGTGAAGACGACTGGGTCGACTGCTGCGGTGACATTGCGGTAGTAAAAGTAGAAGGTCACTATGCCAAGCGCCAGTAGAACATAGACCGAAGGTATTCTGGGTGCCATGTTGATGTGACTGACGAGGCACCAGGCCCCTCAAAGTGTAGCGTGTATGATAACAGTAAGCACGATGCGGTAATTGGAGGTCGAATGTAGTATTCGTAAAGGTTCGCGTGCGATAGAGGGGTGTGAATATTCGTTAAGGAGGGAATGTATTGTAATTGAGGAGACCAGATTATTGTTGTACGTCGCAGATGTGTAACGACTTGACAAGGATGGTGGGTCCCTGATCTGTCGTGCCTTGTTGTGCCGCTGTCCCCTGCCTAATCCTGCCAAGACACGCAGTGATATGCGCTGATGAGGTATTCTGTCTCAATTACCCTGTACGGCTGAATACGAGCGTCAACGGTCGACGGCAGAGCCAATACAATCTAACAAACGAGCCTCTAGTCAAAGATAACTATTACCAAGGTCGAAATATAGACGAAGGCATCAGCAGAGTGCGAGTTGTATCGATAAGTAGTGACGTTGCATGCGCTGTCCTGTGCGGAGGAAAGTCAAAGTGACACATGATCGCCTTTAATGCACTTCGACCGCCGATCTACAGACCTGCGTACCTTATTTCAGACAAGCGTTTTGCACGATCAGAGACACGGCAGGCCATACTGTAATCACCAGTCCCTGACCAACACATGATCTGCATGGACGACTGTCGAAACACCTCGCCCTCGCCATGCAGTCAATCAAACAAGTCCAGCGTCTAAACGAGGCCGAGCTGGAAAAAGCTGTACCACCCTCGGCATCCTGGCATACCGACTACCGCGACACCGCTTACATCTACATTGGTGGACTTCCCTTTGATCTAACCGAAGGTGACATTATCACCATCTTCTCGCAGTACGGCGACCCAGTATGGATCAAGCTGGCGCGCGACAAGGAGACCGGCAAGAGCAGGGGCTTCGCGTGGTTGAAATATGAAGATCAGAGGAGTTGTGATCTGGCTGTCGACAATTTGAGCGGTGCGACAGTCATGGGGAGAATGCTTGCCATTGATCACACGAGGTACAAGAAGCGCGATGATGAGGATGAGATGGAAGGCTACGTCGGACAGGCCAAGCTGGCTGCAGACAACGATGAAGGGGCCAGCAAGCGCAGGAGAGTGGACGCGCCAGAAGAGAGCGAAAGTGAGGAGGAAAGACGTCCTATGATCAAGGAAGAGATTGAGCTCGCAAAGATGCTCGAAGATCACGACGAGGAAGACCCAATGAAAGCTTATATGATCCAATCCAAGAAAGAAGAAGTGGAGGAAGCACTGAAGAGTATGTCAAAATCGAGCAAAGGTGACAAGCATCAGAGACATCGACACCACCGGTCGCGAAGAGCCGACGACCGCGGTGAAAGTCGACGCAAGCGCAGGTCACCAAGTGTCGACTCGAGGGATGGCAGGCGCGACAGACACCGATCGCACAGAGACCGGTCTGCTTCCCCCAGACCAAGGGACAGAGAGTCGCGCAGACGTGATCATACGCCAGAACGACGCGGCAGGGACCATCGTTGAAATGTGCACCTTCACATTGTCCATCTCCTTCATCTCTCCTTCACAGATCATACACTCACAGCAGCGTTAAGTCTATCAGTCATTGATACCACATTCCATCTTCAGCATCCTCTTCAGTCATCCATTCCGGGCATCTTTGCATCAGCGACACATCTTTCGATGGATTCGATGGAGGCGGCTATTGAGTCTGGAGATATATATCAGTACATCACGGCCAACTTCGAACAGTTGCGCTTCCGTCGCCATCCAAAATACACCACCATAGCCAAGCGACAGGAGATCCCAGATATCATGATGCAGAACTTGGTCATGGAGTACTCGCGCAGATCCAGTGGCCCACCACGACCTATCTTCGAATACCCAAAGTCCGACAACAAACCACAAGACAAGAACAGCGAGGAATAGGAAGCACTTACTGGCGAGGAAGAGTGGAAAGCACGAACTGTGGAAAAAGAGTTCGCAGATCTTGGTATGTTCACAAGCTTCCCCAATGTCATACAACACAATAGCCACAGTCTCGCAGTCACCAGCGCGACCTCAATCCAGACAGTTCGGGGTGTCCTATCGCTCTTCAGTGTCCGGTTTCAAGTCGGCCGGCGTTGCATCAAACGCAACAGCAACCACAAAACTGACGGTATTTTCAGATGACTTTGGCGTGTTACCACTCATGTACCTCGTCGGGTTTACAGAATACAGGTACTCTATCGCTAAGATAAAAGGTCTGAAGACGCTTCTGGATGCAGTCAAACGCGGTGATCCATACAAAGGAGCTGCTTGCAATATTACTGAACTCTTCGAGATGGATCATTTCGAGACTTATGTTCAGTGGCAAAGAGACGGCTATGCTTTCGGTGACGAGGTACCAGACCTTCCTGCCCAGAAAATCCAGAATCTTGGTTTCACAACCACCGAACTCGCAACAGCACGTGAAGACTTGCTGAGCTGGCTAGGTCGTGGTGGCAGGTCAAACGAGCGCCCAGCGTCCGTCACAACGATCTACGTGCTAGTCGTGGAGTCCATAATCCGATCATTAGAAGCGAACAAGCCTCTGAGTACCACGGATGATACAAAGGACCCCCTTCGCGACCCTGCCGTGTGGGAAAAGTACATCGCCGACATTCGAGAAGTGCAGGACGGATAGGGTTCGCCCGACGTGAACGACAACGATAAGATCCGACAAGCGCGTCGTGCATTGCGGTCCTGGTTGGACCACGCCTTGGCCCTGGCGATTCGGGGTCTTCAGAATCTGCAGAGGAAGATTCGAGAGGAAAAGATTCAAGAGGAATTGAGCAGGCGGGATAGTTTGCAGAACACGGTCAGCAGCACGCTCGAAGACATTGATTGAGGCATAGACTACAGTGCTATAAATATCCATCACCCTCATTTTATTGGGTCGAAAGCTCCTGTGCTTCCACGTGAACTTAGCTGCGGGGTTGACTCGCGCTGCCATTCATGATTTCCTCAGTCCAACGCTAGACTGCAAACACTGCCTCCACCAGCGATGCAGTTATGGTTTATACTCAACTACTTTTATCTCAGATAAGGAACAATTGCGAGCCTTTTCAAGCTTTGCATCAAGCTTCGAAGTTCGATCTGCCAAGGCAGCCATTGAACGACCAGAAACGCGACACGTGAGTCTCATGCTGACCAAACGGTCGACCTAGATTCAGCCACCATCACCAAGCTTACCGTTCGCTGGAAGAACCACACTACCAGGAGATGTGGTACAGGATTCTGGCGATCTATTCAGAGCCGCAAGAGCTATATAGTCGGTGGGTATTCCGAAGGTAGGCTTCTGCTCAACAAACACTATCACCACCTATCATTACGACGACACATTATCCAAGTCGTCGAAAATGGCTCCACAACATGACCGTCCGATGTTCGCTCGAATCACCGACAAGCTCTTTTTCGGCGAATTTGTGCCACAACCGAATGACCAGAACCCAGACCTCGAGCCCGCCGAGAAAGAAGAACTCTTCAAGTACCAAATCGAGCAAGCACGGCCCGAATACCTAACTACGACATCGTTCGCGAAAGCCGGTATCATCGCGGGCGAAAACGTACGGGGCATGTTCTCGAGCGACGACGGCGAGTCCAAGAAAGTCCACAAAGCACTCATCGGTCTGGGCATCCTGCCTGAGCCCAGCGCGGTGGAGAAGGCAGCACCGGGCACGATCGCGGCGGTCGACACGACTAAAATCGACAAGCGCTTCACCAACAAGCTGTACTTCATCTCCATCCGCGGCCAGCGACGCCTGGTCGGCATGTTGTTCTTCTGGGAGGAAGAGTGCATGCGCTGGCGATTGCTGGACGAGGAGATGGGTGAGGTCGAGCAGGCCATCGAGCAGGCGCCGCAGGACATGCGCGCGGAGCTGGAGATGAGGCGAGAAGCTATCCTTATGAAGAAGAGGCAGAGTCCGGCGGAGAGGGGGCGTGCTGTATCGCAATCGCATAATGCGCCGCCGAATTATCAGCATGATGAGCGTTCCGCCGTGCCAGGGGATGCGCCGCCTGACTACGACCGCAAAGATTGATTATGTCCTTGGTGAATTTTGACGCTTTCTTTACTCATCAAGCTCTGTTCCAGCCTACTCTTTCCTGATTTTTGCTTTTCGCACCCTCGACGTACCATAGTTTTGAAGCACCAGAAGAATGAACAAATTTCAATGAGTGCTATTTGCCATAATTCGAGCACAAAACAACGCGGAATATGACCAAATACCACTTCATACCAAGATTCACATACACCTGGGTGATGCGATAGCACCATAAGCACTCAACATGCCAAATGACCCCAACTCCTCGAGGACCAGCCAGACAATGAGTCAGACACCTAGCCAAACACCTAGCCAAACACCTAAGCAGACACTTAGCCAAACACATAGCCAAACACATAGCCAAACACATAGCCAAACACATAGCCAAACACCTAGCCAGACACCTACTTAGACGTCTCGTCGAACTACTATGCACACCCCATTCAAGCAACAGCAAACTGACTGGACAGCCTGCACTCGCTGACTTGACTCTGCACCGCAGCCTTGACTGGCCTATCCCTCTGCCTCCGCGTTCGTCCAGCACTCTCTGCCGTACTGACCACACTATCAGCCTTCACATGTCCCGTTGGAATCTTGTCGTTGACGCTCGGTCCCGCTTCCTCTGTAATCGTGTCGAACACCTCGTCTCCTGGTAACCTTACTCTCTCTGCTGCCAAGGTAGTCTTGATGTCGCTAACCAGCACCTCCATAGGACAGAAATACGTCACACCCCTCTGCTCGGCAAGCACATGTCCTGCCACACGTCCCTGCTTAGCGTCAACAACCCATGCTCCGCTGTCACCGCCGACGCCAAAGTCGCCAACCACGTTCCAGCTATGGCTGAACGTTGTACGTCCCGCGATCTTGACAAAGGACATAGCGGCACTGATACGTCCTGTTGACAGCCCTGACGTTCGGCCAAATGACAAGACAGGCGTATTTGGCAGCGAGGATATTGGCATGATAGAGCAGGGGTAGAGGTCTTGCTCTACAGGGTAGGAGACTTCTGGAGCATCGAATTCCGGAGCATCAGAGATGGGTGAGCGTAGTACGGGCGATTCGAGTGGAGGACAGAAGGCAGGCTTCGTTGTGCAGTATCGCCGACCCCCGAGGACGAGATTATGTGGTTGTAGCCGCGGTGGGTGCAGCTCGAGAAGCGCCCAGTCTATCTCGTGCACGAGGTCGTCGTCGTGTCTGGCGCGGCGGAGGCCTGAGGATGCGTGGACCCTGCCAAGTGCGAAAGAGAGGAGATGATCGCTGTCCTGCGAGGCTTGATCGATATTTGTTAGGTGCCAGCCGGTGGAAACAGCATCGATCAGCGCAGGCTGGGTAATCTGTATGGCACGCGTGGAGTCGACAGGGTACCCTTGCGTGTCACCAGTGGTGCTAAAGTGTGAGGGAGACTTCGAGGAAGACTCCGAGGGAGGCTTAGAGGAAAAGTTGGAGGGAGACTGTGAGGTGGTCGGGTCGGCAGCAAACTCGTCGTCAGATAAATCGCTCTCAAAGTCTGAAGAGAGATACGCTTCGTCATTGGCTTCGATGGCGTCGAGATCGGACGAGCTTTCGTCCTCCGATTCGTCGTCGCTTGCGCCGCCCATAGCGGACTCTTCGTCCTCGTCCTCTTCGTCGGCTTCATCGTCACTGAGGGGTTCAAGCATGTGATGTACAGTCAGCCCGTACGGCTTGTCGTCCACGTGGACAATCCCGCCGAACGAGACTGGAAGCATATGACCCTCGTCAGGGAGATATGCACCTATCGAAGCACCGCAGACTGGGCGCTTTTGGTAGTATGGGTTTTTCGGCGCGCTGTCTTCTTCATCACTATCAAGCATTAGCACTTGACACTATTTGGACCACAGCAACTCCAAGTAACGTCTACCGGCACATGGCACACGACCTGTCTGGTACCCAGCGAATAATAAAAATATGTCATATTTTCTTGGTCTCATGAACAAAACTATTCTTGGGGTATAGTGCGTCAAAAACAAAAAATCAATGGGGATCGAGGTACCTTTGGTCCTGGTCGCGGCCGTGACCATTGCTTCGTCTGCAAGACTGCTGTGAGTAGCCTGATGGATTACCCGTACGGCTCTTGTGTCCACGGGACAATGAAACACGACCTTTTCGAACCTTGACATCGAACAGATCGCGATCGTAATGAAACTTCCGCTTGAGAGCAGCCTTAACTCGCTCCGTGCTTGCACAAGTGATGATGATGGTCGGTCTTGCATTTGACTCGTCCAAACCTATACCAACAAGATCTATTGTCGATGTTTCCAACGAATCTTTGAGGGCTCGCTCTACAATTCGAGCGAGTCCCATGCCGAGTTGAGAGTGCCATTGATGAAGGATCTGTTGCGGGAGGTTGACTGGAAACATTTTGCAGTGTCTTCGATCAGCGGATACAGGCTCTAGTACTCGAGGTGAGTGGTCTGATGGGTTACCCAGCGTCATAAGATCTCGTCTCCGGCGCCAACACTTCTGAAGTAGTATTACTTTGCGGCGAATTTCACGAAAGGAAAGATTGGGGTCCCAGACTTGCTTCATTGAGCTAGCGGCGGAGGTCAAGCCTTCTTTGATGGTATCCATGCGAGGGAGCTCCGTGTCGTGAGCGGGGCTTTGCTGTGAGGGTTTACGGGTTGTTAAGGCTTTGCGAGCCGGGACATTGGCGAACGTAGAGGGCACGCTTGAAGTCATGTTTGGCAAAGAGGCCAAACGATGAAGTGAGACGGAGGACTCCAGTTGCGGCTGTTCCGAGGAGGTGCGAATGGACGGAGTTTGTGGGTCTGATGCGCGAGTGACCGGACGTGGTCTTTGGGAGTAAACTGGCGTGGGTACCTTGATAGACCCTGCGAGACGCTGACTCCCATCATTGACAATGTCATCATCGTCAATGATACAGCAGCGATTGAGGTGTCTCATAATGTCGTTGTAGAGGAGATCCATTTGCGGTCCAGGTTCGTGGCTATCGGCAAATGCGAAACACTTTTGTACAGCTCGCATGTATGCAGAGCCACATTTGGAAGCCAGTTTTGGAATCCATATCTTCTCCAGTCGTGTCTTGAGGTCCTGAAGAGTGTACTTGGCTTTGTAAAGATCCCCGAGTGGTGCCCACAAGCCAATCTCAAGTAGGGTCAACGCGAGACCGTAAATATCGTGTGACATGGCCTGACTACTGCTGCGTTTCTCGACCTGCGCTTGTGGATGCTGGTAGATGTTCAGTGGTTGTGGACGAGCGCTACTTTCCATGGTCGTGCCTGAAAAGAGATCGAAAGAGTCGAGAAGAGGTGCTTCGACCCGTGCTGATTGTGACTTCGATTTCGGATTCGAGGTCATGAATACAACACTACCACTGTTCATGTTTCCGTGTGCTATATCTGCCAAGTGCATCTCCCTAAGACGCTCCGTGATACGCAGAGCAAGCCGGAACCGAATCTCGAGTGGAGGGGAGGCTGTAACACTTTCGACCGTCTTGGTGGACTTGGAGGCGTCCTGGAGAAGTAGCAGGAGACTCTTTGGAGATGCTATCTCAAAGTCGAGACTGGGTCCGAGTGTTTGTGCTTGGTTTGCTGGCAGCTCATACACAACCCCGATACGAGGTGACTGTGAGTCCTCAAAGTAGCCGAGCATTCTGAGATGTGTCGAAGTCTGCTGTGAGCGCTGTGAGAAGCCGAAGATGGCTTCCAATCGTAGAAGCGGAGGAGGTACTCTCGTTTCATGGTATAGCATATCGTAATTGGCGAACTCGACCAGTACTAGTGGATCCTCAACTGACGTCTGTGAACACGTCCGAAGTCCGTGAGGCATTTGTGAAAGTAGTAAACGAGCAATCATGCGTACCGTCGAGGGCGCACCGACACTCTCGTATGGAGGAGGACCCTCGTCCGGCAGGATCAAGGCGGACTGGTTGATCGCGGGTGGAAGGCCAACATAAGGAGAGTATACAGGCCTAGAAAAGCTTGGGTTGACCAGTGTCGTTGTTGAGGAAACAAAGCTGCGAATGGAACCATTGTCTGCAAGGTTCGATGCCTTTGTAGGTTTTGGGTAGGTTTCGGCGGTCGAGAAAGAAGGATGCGAGCCCTCGGCAATGGCGCGCCTGGCCCTTGAAAGATCATATAGTGTATCGATAGATGTCGTGAGATCAGTCACAAGATCTCCGTACTTCGACTGATCCACAGCAAGCCATCGAGGTTTCTCCGGAATGGTTACGGTTGCGGCAGGCCAGACTTGATGAGAGCGGGTCGGAAGACTGGCGGATCGAATACGTTCTGCTGCGCCGAGCGTGTCTTTGATACTATTGAGCACACTGGACACGATATCTGTGAGTCCAGCTCGGGCGACTGAAGCGTCGATATTGCCATCTTCGCCTTTACCTTCATCGCTCCATTCGAGACCCCAGGCGATCAGGCGATCCTTTTGGATACGGAACTTGCGATGAAGATCAGTGAGGATCTGAGTCTCCTCGGGTTCAGCTCTCGTGACGTTGCTGAGCGCGCTCTTCTTCGCTTCCACGTAAAGCTGCGTGAGATCACCGAAAGATGGGAGGACGCTCATGATGGTGAGCTGGTCATACAGGCCGAGACCCTACAAGGTGCCCTACGACGAGTCTGGCAACGTGTGTCGCGAGCTGTCTGGCACTCCGTCTGGCGGGTTGATCGTCTGATGTGTTACCGGGGGATCTCACAGCTTCTCATGCGATGGTGGTATGTAAAGTCAAGAAATGCATAAAAACTGCAAGTGGAATCGGAATCATTTCTTGCGAACATATTGTTTTCAACAAGAGGGAAGAAATCTACAGGCTGCCATTTACGAGGTCGTCGCAATCGCGTCGGTACTCACTCGTTCCTGCTCAATCTGAATGCTGGTGCCTGCTGACATGGCGCTAGTCGTGATTGGTCGAAAGTCTGTTTCTCAGCCTCATTTCGTGGAGGCGTCGGAGTTGTTCCCGTCAACCGCGACAAGCCGTGGCGATATTATTATATTGACCATACTCTGCCAATACGCATTAGATTTGCTATTCCGGCGCCTATTAAGGAGCTGACTGACTTACTGCTGCTCGGAACACTGCATCGTATTTGATGACTGATATCCTACCACGGCTGCTATGCCTCACTTTCACGCACAGCTGTCTACAGAAGTCGGAGTCATCCTGAGACAATCCGATGACATGGCAGTCAGTTCGTCACATGAGACAGCACGAGCTCGTGAGGCCAGGATCAAGATCAAGACTCGTCGTCGCAGATATCTTGAGATGCATCCCGAATATTTCAAGCAATCAAGTCTGGAGCTAGCCGGTAGGTCACATGGCAGGTAATTGCATTCATTCTGTCATCGTTGCCAACCCCAGTACAGATCCTCTCTTGTATGACCGTATGGTTCGTCACTTCCAGACTACCGTGGAGCGGGAGACAGAAGGAAGACAAAAGGGGTATTCGGGTACTTTGGAAGCAGACCTTCTTCGGTCAGAAGCGAAGATAGAAGCACTGAATCACCCTGACCCAAACAGTCCACTGATCTATAGACGCGATGCCACCGGTTCCATTGCCGCTGTCGACCAAGATGACGAAGACAGACCGAAGTCCAGAGAACAGGGTTTCGCAAAATGGAAGGAGTGCATGGAGCAGAGATTCCTTAGTGGGAAGGACGTTGATGTGGATTATGACAGCATCGACCATGATGATCGATACGATGATTGGCAGGAAGACTCGCGAAGAAGAGAGGAGAAATATTTCGAAGACGAAGATGCTGAATTTGTCGCTGGCGGCGAACAGCTCGGCGAGACTGGCATTCAAGATTATTGAGCCCTATTGACCGGCCAACCAAATAGCCCCGCGGACATTATCGTCCTGTCTACTGGCTATATGACATAACTGCAAATCTAGATGGATGAATATTTTGTACAATGCAAAGACGCTCGATGCAGTGTGGGCATGATACGATTGAGCCCTTCAACCCTTGCTCTTGGTGTTGAGAATAAGCGCGACGATAAGCCTATGGAAGTCAGCCATACGCACGGTAACATTCTGTGATATTAATGCTCACCCATAAAGACCAAGGACTTCTCCGAAAATCAAGATGAGAACCATACCGACAAAGATTCTTGACTGTTGCATGTATGCTCGAACGCCCTATCGTTATCAGTATAATGACCATGTATGAGCAAAGACGAGACGTACGCTGTCTCCGACAACACCGATAGCATATCCAGCAGCGAGACCAGTCAAGCCGACGGAAAGCCCGCATGCCAAGTGCATGAATCCAGTGAACAAGCTGTAATGCTGGCCTGGTGGAGGTGCCATATCTCCGGCGATCAGGACAGACACGACCAACGCATACACTGCGATGATACCAGCCATGACGACTGGGATCAACGACTATCCAGTAGTCAGTCCCCGCCCATCATTCCGTATATCGTGCTCTTACCTTCATGATCAGATCTGGCCTAAATGTTCCGACTCCTGCAATACCAATGCCTGATTTCGCAGTTCCATATGCTGCTCCGACACCTGCCAACATGTGTGAGACTTGGTCGATCCAGGGAAGTGAGTTACGTACATCCAAAGATCATGGCGAAAGCAATGCCGGCCTGTAGATGCGTCAGTGGTTGCAGATGAGGCAACTATGCAAGATGACCTACCATTCCGAAGAATGGCGCGAACTTGGGCGTCAGTTCCGACGCTGATATATCCGACATGTTGATGGTGTTGATGCGATCGGACGAGCAGAGAGTGCCTGCTCTCTAGATTGTCTTTGAGTGGTGGTTGAGCTTGGTAAGTATAGTGGTAGCAGATTGCGGAAACGAGCGTCGTTCGTTCGGCGTCGCCGCGTCACAGCCCGGCCGCCGGTCACGTGTTTCTTCACATCACAAAGACACTGAGCGAGTACCAAGCACCAACCTAAACCCACGAACATACACAACCTGGATCAATTCGACTGCGGCTATCCTTCTGACTCGACTACGTTCTTTGCTTTGTGCACTGAGCGTCCGATTGCAAAACTAGATTTTGCACCGCGTATACAGCTCTGTTTCTCAGACACCAAACACCGCGAGGAGCCGAATCAGCCCACGAACGACATTAATAAACCCTCGACAACCTCGTGTGAGCGATCCCAGTCACGCGTGCGGTCAGGATCAGCCATCTGCTTATACCTCTATCTCCATTGCTACAACTGCAAAAGACCACGCTTGTCACTTACGCCCAACCTTTCCAGTCGCACAAGGGCGGCGAACCCTTGTCGCGAATCGAATGTACTTTGGACGGAAGAGTAGGGTGTGAAGCAAAGGATCCAATGGCCCAATATCAGCAACAGCAAGGTCGAGAATTTGGTGGCCGACAACCTAGTTATGGATCTGGGAATGGACCTCTACCCGGACCAGATTCAGCTTCATCGCACCAGCGAGAAGCTGCCTACTCCAACATCTTTGGTGCCGCACCTCCTCCCGGGCGATCTCAGACCATGACATCGCCGCCTCCTCAGGTACTCCCCGATCGAGCTGCGACCATGTCAACACAAACGGCCGACTACATGCAAAGAGCGCCCCCAATTCGGCAACCTATGAACGGATACCCGCAGCAAAGACCAATGACAAACGGCGACTCGCCCGGTCATGATCAACAGGGTAACCCCTCGTTTCAGAGACAAACCCAGCCTCAATACCTCCCGCAGCCTCTGAGGCCGGATCGCCGACCATATGGAACTCCGCAAAGATTAGATCCGAGAGCGCCTCCGCCATCGCAACAGTACAATCGCACGTATACACAGCCACAAAGACCCTATGCACCCCCAGGAACGGGGCCAGCGCTGAACAGTGACCCTTTTCGATCACAATCTCTTGCTTCGGCACCTCGACCGGTGTTTCAGCAGTCACAAAGTCAATACAACATGAACCCTTCTCACGCTTTCAGACAGCCGTCGTATATGGGGAATTCAAGCACCAACCTAGCGAGGACGACAGCTCAAGGGCGGGTCGTACCAGATCGACCTACGGATGAGCGGACAATGTCCATGTCTTCGTATACAAGAGACACCGATTATTCTCAGACAATGAGCGGCAGAGTGATACCCAATCGAAAACGTGGTGACTCTGGTGGAGCTGAGATATTGATTGAGAAATTGGCCCAGGCGGATGGCAGACCTAACGGTGTAGCTACTGATGCAGTCAAATCTAGGGCTCCCAGTCAGGGTAGTGTGCAGTCGAGGACCATGTCGATGGCTTCGACCATCAACTCTCCTGGCTTGGGATATGAAGAATCTACATCTCCGCGGCCGTCACTTGCGCCTGCGTCCACAAGATCTAACAGTCAGCTCACGTCGAACAGTCAGCTCACGGGTAGTACCATGGTTGCGCAGAAGAGGCCATCACTGGTGTATGGTGCTTTGCTTTCCAAGGTCGCAACAGCGTTTAGAGAGAGGATCGCGATCGGTGAAAAGGAAAAAGACGGACTGGTGTACAAAAATGCGTTTACTGGATACGAAGCTGTCGAGCTTATTGCTTATATTATTCGAACATCCGACAGAAACCTTGCGCTTCTACTGGGCAGGTCTTTAGATGCTCAGAAGTTTTTCCACGAAGTCGCTTACGCCCATCGACTTCGCGACTCGCCAAATGAGATTTACCAATTCAAGGAAGCCCTGGTTGAAGAGACTCCCGAGGTCAATGGTGTCTTTACTCTCTTGACCGAATGTTATTCACCAACATGTACAAGAGATCATCTTTGCTACTCTATCGCTTGCCCGAGACGACTTGAGCAACAATCACGCTTGAATCTGAAATTACAACCTGGTCTGAAAAGAGAAGGGTCACAAGCAAGCTTGCACGAAGAGGAGAAGGATGATGAACAGCGTTTGTGGATCAACACTGTTTCGGCAGAGGTCGCGCAAAGTGTCGATGACCACGAGAAGAAGAGACAGGAAGTCATTGCAGAGCTCATGTACACGGAACGAGACTTTGTCAAGGATTTGGAGTACCTCCGCGACTTTTGGATCAAGCCACTGCGAAACCCCAACATCTCTCCCATCCCGGAACATCGCCGCGAAAAATTCATTAGGACCGTCTTTTCCAATTGTCAAGAGGTTCACGCGGTCAATGTGCGGCTGGCCAGCGCTCTTACAAGGAGACAACAGCAAAGTCCCGTGGTACGAAATATCGGCGACGTCTTCTTGGAGTATGTCACACAATTTGGGCCTTTCATCAAGTATGGTGCGAATCAGCTGTTTGGCAAATTCGAATTTGAAAAGGAAAAAGCATCGAATGCAGCGTTCGCCAAGTTCGTCGATGAAACGGAAAGACTTAAGGAGTCCCGCAAGCTGGAACTGAACGGATATCTCACCAAGCCAACAACTCGTCTCGCAAGATACCCGTTGCTCTTGAACAGTGTTCTCAAGTCTACCGCGGAAGGCAACCCAGATATGCAAGACATTCCAAAGGCAGTGGCAGCAGTCAAGGAAATCCTCACCAGGGTCAACGAGGAGTCCGGTAAAGCAGAGAACATCCAGCAACTGCAACAACTGAATCAGTCGTTGAAGTGGGGTAACATTCCTTATATGGACCTCAAGCTTACCGAGGAGAGTCGTCAATTAATTTTCAGGAGCACGCTCAAAAAGACACCCACAGCAGAAGTTGCTGATATCTCAGCCTACCTTTTCGACCACGCTGTGTTGTTGGTGCGAAACAAGACTGTCAACAAGCGTGAGGAGCAAAAGGTCTACAGGCGACCTATTCCACTGGAGCTTTTGGTTATAACGCAGATGGACGAAGTGTTGCCAAAGTTGGGAATCGCCAAGCGGCCCTCTTCTAGCATGATCGCCGGCGCTAGGACTATTACTACGGGTGCACCAAAGGAACAAGGTCATCCGCTCACGTTCAAGCGACTGGGTAAAGGAGGATTCGATTTGACACTGTTTTGCACTTCGCAGATACAACGAGAAAAGTGGTTGGAGCACATTCACGGCCAGCAACAGAAGCTTCGCGAGCGCAGCAACATCTTCACAAAAACCAACATCAACGAGGGTTTCTTCACGGCAGCGGTCAGAGTCAATTGCTGTGTGCCTATTGATGGTGCACGGAAACTGGTGCTTGGTACCGACTTTGGTGTGTATTTGGCAGACCGCAAGCCCAAAGATGCTTCGCATAAGCCAAGACGAATGTTGGATTGCAAAATGGTGTCACAGATCGATGTTCTGGAGCAGCATTCAATTCTACTGGTACTGGCCGACAAGGTAATGTACTCGTTCCCGATGGAAGCATTAGATCCAGAAGAGAGCGCAGCTGCACCTTCGAAACGCGGTCGCAAGATTTGTCACGCCAACTACTTCAACGCTGGTATGTGCAATGGCAAGCTGCTGGTATGCTGTGTCAAATCATCGTCGCTATCAAGTACAGTCAAGGTGTACGAGCCAATGGACTCGATGACCAAGGGTAAGAAGAAATCTGGTCTATCGAGGATGCTGGCGGGAGGACAAGACGCTCTGAAGCCATACAAGGTAAGTGTTGTCATATCCACGAAGCAGCCGCAATCGCTAACTTGTGACAGGAATTCTACATCCCGATGGAATCCAACAGTATCCACTTTCTTCGGAGCAAGCTCTGCGTGGGCGGCGCGCGAGGCTTCGAGATCGTGTCGCTCGAGACACTGGAAACGCAATCACTGCTCGACCAAGCCGACACGTCACTGGACTTTGTCGTTCGTCGCGACAACGTGAAGCCGATCTACATAGAACGTACACCTTCGGAGTTCCTGCTCTGTTACACGGACTTTTCCTTCTTCGTCAACAAGAACGGATGGCGAGCCCGCAACGACTGGAGAATTACATGGGAAGGCCAGCCTACTGCTTTCGCTACGTGGGGCGACAAGTACATTCTGGCGTTTGAGCAGGACTTTATCGAGGTCAGGCTTACGGAGAATGGGCAGCTGGTTTGTGTGCTCACGGCGAAGAACATTCGTTTCTTGCATTCGAGTTCGAGAGAGGTGAGTCAAAACGATCATGATCGTGTCCCTGAGGAAGAGACTAATTTGCTACATAGATTCTGTATGCCTACGAAGACGAAGTTGGTGAAGACGTCATCGCCAGTCTGGACTTTTGGGGACGACCGATGTCGCCTCCCAATCGGTAGGCTTAGGCGTATGAGGTCGAGGCCGGAGATGGAACGATTGGATCCGATGGCTAGATGGATGTACGACTATGCTACGGTGACCGACGACAGTGAGGAACGCAATACCCAGAAACCATTCATTCATTCATATTCAGACCTGTTTCAAACTTTTGGTGCAAAGGAATGTTTCAAGCGGAGGCAAATGCGTGAATGCTAACACTGACTACTTGCCGTGGAGGGGTGCAGAAAGTGAAGTACACAATACACGACTGACCCCTCGGTGTGTCGCGCACGCACAACGTGACCACCGCCACATAGATTCGTTATCTGAATGTCCCATTGGCACTCGAGCTCGCACGTGTTGTCAAATCGCGGCTGACAGAGTCGGATAACATGGACACGGATTGGTGTCGGTGGAGTAGAAAGACTAATAAGGAAGAAATCCAGTTGCCGTGCCGTTATAGGTCGCATCGCAATACACGGATGTGCGCGGCGACTACATTATTGATCATGCATATCTGATGGTGTTAATGGAAGCCGACGACCTGCAGCAACGCAAGGGAGAGCAAGAGAGTCTAGACTCGGTAGACACCACGCATGTAAGTTACAGGCATGTAACTCTGTTTCATGCTTCAACGGCCGCGGACATGGATGGGAACAAAGGGGGTATCGGGTGCAAGTGGTACCACCACTGTCATTTGAGCCAATAGTGATGAGATGAAAATTGAAGCGAACACTGGTTCTCTGGATACAGGAGATAATGCTGGGCAGACATCATCAGTGGAATTATTGGCATTGACTCGGCAAAGGAGGCAATGTTGGTTAGTGTTGTTGAAACCCGTTGAAGAGGGGAGAATTAAGACTTTTGCCAATCTATTGCGCTATCGTGGTTGATCGGATGCCGACATGAACGGTGATCTGCATTCACAAGAGGTGTTGATGTGATGCATGTGAGATCATTCATGCTGGGTGGTATCGGGGTGATTTGGGCAACTCTTCTCTTGGCGGAAGGAGATATGGATGAAGAAGTGGCTTCTTTGTCTTTTGGTTACACAATCACCTCCTTCGATGCAGAAACCAGCCATGTGCATGCTTGTGGCGGTAATTGTTGGCTTGCAACTCGGAAAGGAGCATGGTTCATCATACACACAAGCGACCGTTGCAGTAGCAATCGATTGCCAGAGGCTTGTTTAGCACAGATAGATAGTCAGATTATCACATCAACGGGCAAGAAATGAGGACTTCAACGGGTTGGGGGTATCTGCGGACGTCGGACGTGGTCGAGTATAGCGAGGACAGGATGACATGCTTTGATTTATTCATGCCCAGGAGCCTGACAAGACAAGACAGGGCTGATGTTGTTGAGCACGAAGTACCTAGTAGCATCCTTCGGAACTAGATACGATGACCAGTTCGTAGTATAATAATAAATTGACTGACGTGCAGCCGTACGGGATTCGGGCGGCGCTTTTGGATCAGCCACACTAACCTTTCTGTCTACCTGTACTTTGAATAGATTTGAGTCTAGCGGCGACCGGCTTAGGGTCTGGCGGTTGTGAAGTAGCAGCAGTGATAGAAACTTGACGATCGTTTGTTTGTCATGTCCAGCGGCCAACGTGAGCTACGAAAAGGAGTCATAGTGCTATACCAGAAAATGCCGCAGACTGGCTTCTTTCACGTGCAGTCGGCGACGATAGCAACCAGGTCTAGCTTAATTTGCTGATCCCCGTCTGTTCTACCGCCTGGCACGCATTGTCGCATTCGCCATGTCTCCACTTGACGAGAAAACAGTTTATGGTGTGGTCCGCCGGTCAATTAGGCCAACAACGATCGAATACGATAACATTATTATTCCAAGTGTCTTGTATGTCTTTGTCTTGCTTGGCTGTGATCAAAACTGCAAGTGCTCCCGGTATCCTACCTTGCTTCGGTTCCATCTCTCCTGTTCGACACGCTTTCACCTTCAAGGATATCTATCAGCATCCTGGTCACTCGTTTCTGGTGTTCGTTGCATCTTGAATTTTGACTTGCATAGATCCACTTTTCTGCCTTGGATCCCGATCACCGTCACCCACTTCCAGTCCCTTCGGATCACCATCACCGACCACCACACCTGCAAGTCCAGCCGCGCTTACAGACCCTCGATTGTACACGTACGTGCCCTACGTGTTTCGCAGAGTTACCAGCCAGGCACTGTATGCTTGGGAGACCAGGCTGAGTTCTTGCGACAAATTACCCCGTTCGACCCCCCCGCGACCCTTCTCTGCGGCCAGCCGTCTACGACTCTCCTTTCTTGAGACACGCACTGTACTGTACTGTACGACTTGTCGCTACAATCGCCCACAACGACGAACAACCTTGATTGGAGATGCTCACCTTCAAACGCGCTCTGCTCGTCGCAGGTGCGATCCTCGCCGTTCTCGTCCTCCTCAAAATCGTCCACTCCGACGATGATGGCCTAAAGCCGCTCACCAGAAATTCGCCGAAACCAACGGGCAGTTACCAGGACAACAGAAAGATCGTATTAGGTCCGGAACAGCCAGTCATCGCTGCGACTTCAGCGACCGCCGACCAGAAAGAGCAAGAGCATGAACTCAAGCAGCCGGTAATCCAGAACAAGAAGCAGCGCCCTCAAATACCACTCGACGACTTGCACTCAAAGCCCCTGAGATCACAACTCGCTTACCAGTTCCCATACGACGACGAGGCCAAGTTCCCGGGCTACATCTGGCAGACCTGGAAGTACGGCCCAGGTGACTCGAATTTCGAGGAGCAGTTCCGCAGCACAGAGGCTTCCTGGTCAGAGAAGCACCCAGGCTTCGTCCACGAGGTCATCACTGATGATGTCGCTGTTCACCTGATCAGACATCTTTATGCTGCCATTCCAGATGTTCTCAGGGCCTACGAGGCTCTGCCGAAACCAGTCCTCAAAGCCGACTTCTTCCGCTACCTGATTCTTTTGGCAAGAGGAGGAATCTACTCAGATATCGATACCGAGGCTCTGAAGCCCGCGACCGACTGGGTTCCGAAAGAAGTCCCTCGTTCTACTTACGGCCTGGTTGTTGGTATCGAGGCCGACCCTGACAGACCGGACTGGCACGACTGGTACTCTCGTCGCATTCAATTCTGCCAGTGGACCATCCAGTCCAAGGCTGGTCACCCAATCTTGCGCGAGATTGTCGCAGCCATTACCGAGCAGACTCTGGCTGCGAAGAAGGCCGGCAAGCTGAGCGCAAAGAAAATGCTCAGCTCGATCGTGGAGATGACAGGCCCAGCCATCTGGACTGACAAGATCTTTGATTACTTCAACGACCCCGCTTACTTTGACATGAGCACAAGTACCGGTAACATCACTTGGGAGGCATTCACCGGAATCACTGCGCCAAAAAAGGTCGGTGATGTCGTCATTCTGCCAATCACTAGCTTCAGCCCTGGTGTCAAGCAGATGGGTGCCGGTGAAGTGGACGACCCAATGGCTTTCGTCAAGCACAACTTTGAGGGTAAGTCTAGCGCCACATACCCAGATTCTTTCTTTCAAGCACTAACAGACGTACAGGCTCATGGAAACCAGAAAGCGAACGTCACGTCGGCGAGATGTCATAGTCGACACCAACCTGAGCGAGGAACGAAATGATGCAAAACAATTACGAAACATGAGCCCGAATCTTCCGGAGCATTTATTCTTGCCTTTGGTGCACATAGACTTTCTTCTCACAACACTCCACAACCACCTTCTCGAGTCCGGACCCCCTGACAACGAGTCCGGACCCCAGTTCCCGCACGACCACAGGCACAGAAAGAGGAGGACATATAAAGCTCACTTCACTACGCCTATTCAAGAGCTGAATTGAGCATTTACGAGCATAACTTAACTTAGCGGAGCACTTCCGATACCCCATTTGCGACTTCTTATTTACTCCATTATATCACATCGATCATCCGCACTGTGTTCGTTCATTTGTTGACAGGGAGGTCCAGCCGCCATTGGCGGACTCTCGAGCATGTCAGGATTCTTTTTTTGTTGGTAGGCATACATGGCGAGGTGTTTGGGAGGACTTGGTACGCAGTTCAGACGAAGAGGTGGGCAGGATTATAAAGGAGCTGTCGCCGATGCTGCCGTGAACGGCATTGCGGAGATGTTTGGAATGCGGACACGAATACGATCAGAGTTCTATAGAAAGTATCGATCATCTGATGGCCAGTTTCACTGTACTGGACTCTTTGGTGCACACTCCTCAACCCGTCTTGACTGAACTGTTTATATATCTCTTTCGGTCCCCCGTTCCTGTCGTTTCCGAGGGCGTGTGACAGAGCTCGGCGAAAAGAGCGCAGATACAACGAAGCACTGGACGACCGACCTTTTTCTGTCGATACTGGATTAAGGGAAGGCACCATTGTTACCTCACAGCATGTACAAGACTAGTAGTTCATGGGCCCGCGAAGGAGGGCTGGATTATCCTATCTGAAGTAGCCACTTTGACAACCGACCTCAAGTCGTAGTCCCCAAACACAAGACCTTTCCGTATCTCTCTATACTCCGCCAAGCCGAGCCAATCTCGCCATAACAGCCTCGACAAGCGCCGTCTCACGCTCCAACAGTCCCATGACCTGCCCAATCTTCTGTCTCCGGAAATCATTCGGCACGGGCACAGGCGCCTCCGCCTTCTCAACGCCGTACCTCTCGCCGTCGCCTTCTTTAATATCCCCCGCGACACCATTCGCCAAGCTCACAAACTCCTTGGTCATCTTCTGCACGGCGCCGAAGCGGCTCGCCAGGCCACTGTCGGTGTTGACGGTGTCGTCGATGGCATTGACTTCGGCCGCCCAGTTCTCCTCGCGCTGGCTGAGCTCCTTGCCGCTGACGGTGGTCATGCGTCGGCGCAGACGGTCGACGCGGTGCGCGAGGTCGGTGTTCTTGTCGCGTGCGCTCTTCATGCGCTGGGCGATTTTGTCGTTGGTGCTGAGGTCGGAGTCCGTGTCGTCTTTGCCCGTAACGGTCGCGACGCGGCTGTTGATTTCGCGCACTTTGCGGATTTGTTCGTGGAGCTCGGATCGCATGCGTTGGCACCGTCGGAAGAGATCCGCGGCTGCCAGGTCCAGCCGGTTCGTTTCGTCGGAGAGCACGCGGTGGGCTTCGGTTAAGAGTTGGAGAGTTGCTGGTGACAGGCGGACTTGCGATTTCATGTCTTCGCGGCGTAGACGTGTTGTGCCGGAATGTGTCAGGGAGTCCAGTAATGATGGCAAAGAGGACGCTGCGTAAAAGGCTTGTGGTGGTTGGTAGGGATCGCGTGTCTCTGGGGCTGGAATTGCCAGAGGTGCAGCGTCGGGAGCGAAGGAGCTGTACACATCCTGGTCTTGGGGCAAGTCTAGAGAGGCTGCATATGGCTGGCTGTTGATTGTGGTGAGGACAAAATGTCCGAGGTCGGAATCGATGACCGAGATGCATGCCGAGGGGGTGGCTGTTGTATCTTGTGCTGCTTTGATGACTTGCACTATTTCAGTCTTGTCTGAGTCGTAAAGCAGTCCCATTCTAAACGACGCGCCAGACTCATTCGGACTTGACAATTCGTCCTCGAGATTCGATAACCAGGGCGTGAGTGTGCAGTTGTAAACTCCGCCAGGCAGTGACACGAAGAACCCATAACGACCAGCTGGATGTGACTCGTACATGGGCTGTTCGAAAAGGTAGCGGTGAGATAACAATGGCGTCAATGTTGGCCAATGTGAGGTTGTGTTCTCTGTTCCCTGTAGCGACAAAGTCTCGAGGAGCAGAAGATCCAGAGGTTCGTCATCAAGATCTCCAGATCTCTGGAATACGGCGCGTTTCGGTGGGAGCCACTGTGCTTCAACACCGTTCAGATCGAGACAGACGTGTACATTGCCAGATTGGGTGGCCAAGCAGATGACGCCGACAGAGACGCCAGGCCTGCTTGTCAACTCTCCAAATGAATCTTCGTCTTCTTCGAGTAGTGTATCGTCGTCAATACGAGGAGCCATAGTATAAATATCGGTGATCTCTTCGAACTCAGGTTCGGGGCTGAAACGGAAGGGACCTTGCAATTTGGGGATCGCAGGGGGGTTGTTTGGACGGTGATAGACCTCGACAGTCTCGAAGCTATTGGGTACTGAGTGCATCGTGGACTCCTGAGAGTCGATATCCGCCAGCCACTTCTGCTGCTGATTCGCAGTCCGCCTGTCTGCTTCAGAGGCGGATGAGTCGTTTTCGAGGATCGCAGCTTTCGACACTACTGAAGTTGAAAGTGAAGGAATGGTAGATGCTGCCGGTTGCCATTTGCTAGACAATAGAGGACATAGCGCGTATACATCTCCTTCTCGCATGGCTACCCACAACGTCATTGGTGACCAACCGTGCTCGTCTGCAGATCCAATACCGCCGAAGCAAGCCGCCGCAACCTCCATCTCGACAGAGTCTGGTGAGAAACCCTTGCTTGTGCCGTAAACCGAAGCGCGTAAATCCTCTCCGGCCGAAGTCGCGTTGGCAAGCTTCTTCAGATCGAGTGCGAGAGCGGGTTCGTCGAAAGAATATCGTGATTCGCGGTTCAGTTCCCAGAGTCTGACACATGCATCGGTGGTAACTGTGACCAAGCATGATCCCAGTCTACCGAATGGATGCCATATTGCGGATGCAAGTGCCGCCTGGTCCAGAACATGCGCAGTAGGACCAAGCTGAAAAGTCCTCAGACGAACAGGTCCGTTGTTTGGTCCATCGAAACGCGAAGGCAGGGTTGCGACATGTATGGTGTGGGATGTGCAGATCGCAAGAAAGTCACCCAGGGGGGAGATTGAGAGCTGGCGAATTTGTCCAGCGACTGGGATCTTGAGCGAACGGGAGACCCTTTCAAGACCGGCCTGTGCATCTGAGCTGAGATCTTGCGTACTACCTCCTCTTGAGAATCTCTGCTTGAGAGCGTCCGCGTCCTCTCCTGCGTCCTTCAGCCATATCAGATCCGACCAGCGTAACTCGTTCCCGACGACGAAAAATATTTCTGTGTTCCGATGCGCGATCAGTCGTAAAGGTCCATGGTGTTCAATCTTCTTCCCTGAACCATTGCTGAGTGCAGTCGAAGGTCGGGATGCCTCCGTAGGCTGAAAGGCCTGGAATCCAGTAGACGGCCTCGACAGCCACGCAGGCGTGTGACTGAGCACTTGTGGCATGTTTATGAAAATGAAGTGAGTCGCGTGATTGAGTAGTCTCGCATGCCATCAGCCGCGCATTCACCAGTGATCGCGTGCTAGAATAATTATGAGTACAAACGCTAGGCGTCAAGCTACCAAAAGTGAAGCCGAACAACATCGGATTCATTCCGCACCTCCAAAGCTTCAAAAGCTCGGGCCTTTGAACACAATTGAGCGTACTTCGGTCTTCACTCACGAGGACTCTCCTCACCAATTGATCGTCACACACATTCACGAACATCACCATGGCACCTTTACGGATGCGTAGTACAGTCGAGCGCCTGGACAAACCAAGCTCCTACGTGACCGGCAAAGTAAGCACCTCCTCGCGAAACTCCTTCACGATCTATATACTCACCATCGCAGTACAAAAAGCGCCGCCCAAACGACCGCTCCGGACCCTCCGACGACCTCCCACCGGACCTCGAACCAACGCTCGAAGACAAGCTCCTCAACGCAACCACGCTTTACGTCGGCAACCTCTCCTTCTACACAACCGAAGAGCAGATCCACGAGCTCTTCAGCAAATGCGGCGAGATCAAGCGCATAATCATGGGTCTGGACCGGTTCCAAAAGACGCCTTGTGGCTTCTGCTTCGTCGAGTACTACACACACGGCGACGCGCTCGACTGCTTGAAGTACGTCGGCGGTACGAAACTGGACGAGCGAATCATCAGGACGGATCTGGATGAGGGTTTCATTGATGGCCGCCAGTATGGCAGAGGAAAGAGCGGTGGTCAGGTCAGAGATGAGTATAGGGATGAGTATGATCCTGGAAGAGGTGGATACGGCAGGGCGTTCAAGGAGAACGAGGACGAGTATAGGTGAGAGGGTTCAAGGAAGTTTCAGAGAGGCTTGATATTGCGAAGGGAAAGGCTACGAGGTCCAAGGATGATACCCGGGATTGGCATTAATGGAGTTATTTTCTTGGGGTTGTAGCTCATGCATCTTGCCACGATCTTGGGGGATCGAGATGACCGGCCTTGAGACGGAAGACGAGATGCTGCTACTGCGGCTGTCAGCTGCGGCGTGTGCCAGCGCATCGCTGCAAGAGGTATTCGCAATCCGTTAGTCGGTGTGAGGTATGCAGCAGGCCGCATGGCGCACTGCATGCCGAGTCAGTGAGACGTGAGACGTCGCTTAGAGCTCCAAGCATGAAGCAGTCGGAAGAAGCACGCATGCAAGTTCTGCTTCTCGTCCGTGCTGCAGGTGGTCTAGCGTTTGTAGAGGCCAATTGCACCTATTAATCATGCATAAACGATGCATTGGAATATACCACAAGCAACCACATTAAATGATCAACAGATGGCGGCGAGGCACAGTAAGCAGTCCGTAATCGTACATTTTCCGAGACCTACACCACGAAGCGGGGTAGCACATGGCACGCCTGGGCAAGACCAACGCCATTCGTCCGACACATCACCACCACTGTTCGATCGCAACTCTCTTGCATACACCTCTATTCCTTCCACTATTCCATGAACTGACCCCTGCATCCACAGTCCACGAAATGGCTTCTGCAACCTCCTTCCGCTCCCTAATCGGCGTGCAACCCTCGACCGCCTCGCCCAGCGACAGCACGCTGATAATAATCGACGCGCAGAACGAGTACGCCGAGGGTAAACTCGCAGTCTCCAACGCCGCCTCGTCGCGCAAGGCCATCGCGTCGCTGCTGCAGAAGTATCGCGACGCAAATGGCAAGATCGTGCACGTGACGCATGTGGTGCCTGACGGCGCGCCGGTATTTACGCCTAACACGGCGCTTGCCGAGGAGTTCGAGGAGCTGACGCCGCGCGATGGCGAGAAGGTCGTCAAGAAGATGTACCCGAGTGCGTTTGCCGAGACTGATCTTGCCGAGTATCTGAAGGGAGAGGGTCAGGGCAAGGTCGTGCTGACTGGGTATATGGTGAGTCTTCGGTCGTCCTTTGATGTGTTTGAGAGTGCTCACTGATCCTTCAGGCTCACGTCTGCGTGTCGACAACTGCGAGACAGGGAGCTCAGCTCGGGTTTGACATTGTTTGTGCCGAGGACGCGATCGGTGATCGTGATATCCCTGGTGTCAGCGCAGAGGACGTGACCAGAGTCGCTCTCAAGGAGATCGCTGATGCGTTCGGCACGGTTGTCCAGAGCAGTGACATCAAGTAGAATCTGTCCGAAATCGAGCCAGTCGTCTTCAGTCGTGCTGTTCCTCGTCGCTTTGTCTGACGTAGATGACCACTCCGCTCATCGCATCCGAGTATTCGAGCTCCGGAAAGTCGTACTTCTCGAAATTCTGCTTGATAGCCTTTGCGCCATCGAGTCCTCGCTGTGGATCTCCCTTGTTGCCATGGCCTTCGCAATTGACAATGCTTCGCTCTGCCGCGTCGATGACCCAGTCCATCGGTGTGGTGAAGTATAGCGGACAAGCGATGGCGTGCTCGCGATATGGGATCTCGACATACCATTCCAAGTGTGGGACATATAGAAAGGTTTTGTTATGGACGAGTCCCAAGATCTGTGGTGGTTCGAGGATTTCGAATTGGAAGTATTGTCGTAGGAAGTCCTTATCCAATTGCGTGAAATTGGGATCCTGTGCGAAGAGTTTGATGTGATCCTGAGGCTCACGGTCCCCGTTCACTGATGATGACTTAGTGCACTGCTTTCTATCATATATCAAGAGAATCGGAAGAGTTGATGCGTAGGGAAACGTTGAGATTGAGAGGTCTAGGTACTCACGTAGACGAACGACATCGATAAATACGACCAGCTGCCACATGCTTTTCGTTGTCAATTCGAGGTTTGTCCTGCTCAGACTTCCGAGTGCCATCAGCGCTGCCGTTGTGATACAGTCTTGTACTTTGCCAGATCCATTCCTACGAAGACCATTTTCAATGGCTGTGTGTAGTTTTTGTCTGGCTTCGGTAGTGGTCCATTGATTCAAGCAATTGACAAATCTTGTGGTAAGTTTGGCAACGCTCAATGACAGGTCTTCTGCAGGGATTTTATACGACTCTGTAACTTGTGTGAGGCCATTCGACTTTGCCCTCACGTCCGTTCTCGTCACTCGTGTCCAGCCATCTTCGGAAGTCTCCTCTTGTCTTTTCCTGTAAGGTGTTACTTTCCGCTTCCGAGATGTATGTGGCATTTATAGTGTTGACAGAAATAAGGTGCTGAAGAATTGCCGAATGGGTGGAAAATGCTCGGTTGTGCAAAGGTATATAGAAGTCTTGGCGTGATGGAGGAAGCTGGAAATCACAAAGGTAAGGTAGTCATGCGGTCATGTTTGATAACTCACGTATTTGTATTCCAAGTGTCATGACAATCGACGAGATCCAAGTCAAAATCGAAATCCATGTAGCTGTACTGATCAATATAGCAAGGTCCATACAAAAAGTCTGTCATGGTGGCTGCTTTGGTAGAAAATTGCTGAAAATCATCTGGACACCGGCAGAGCTTACATTACAAGGACAAATACGCCGCTATATACAATCATCACAATATAGTACAATGCATCAACCAACACAACCGAGCCAATGGACCCATGATTAATAACATGCTTGCTGTGATAGTCAGACAATCCCCTTCGCTATGCAGTGTAACGCGCATCATCATCACAAAAGTAGCCAATAATTAATATCAGGCAGAGACCCCGAGTGGACGATGTCCCGTCATCTGTGCGTCTTGTCGCTGTACTCCCGTGTCAAGCTTGCTTGCTGCATTCCCGAACCGCTCGTGCGCCTTCGCGTCTCCTGCCGCAGAAGCTGTTCTATCCGGAGAATCGACTTTGGTACTATCACTGTCGTTGCTGTGAGCTGTGCCCGCATCACTTCTCTGCCGCACGTCCTTTGGCTTGTCCTTTGCTGATGCTGAGTGGCCAGATCGTCCGTTTGCTCGTACATCCGAAGATTCTTCATATGCATGCGGTTGCTCAAGCGCACTCGCACGTGGCTGATCCGCCAATTCCATCTCTTGACGTGTGTGCCGGAACACTCGATTCAGGTCATTTCCCTCCTTCTTAGCCTTGAGTGCTCGTTCCGTCGCAGATATATTCTCTAGCGCACCGGCGTCTTCCCACTTCTTCTTCTCCCGGAAGAGTCCTAATCTTCCCTTGAGTGGGCCTCCAGATCGTCTGTGATGGTTGGCTACATCCCAGGTTTCTTCCATTATACGCCAACCCTTGTCCACTTGGCGCTGTGCGTCTTGCAGCGATCCGTTACCGGAGGACTTGTCTTCCAATGATCGGGCGTCTTTTTGGCCCTGGACTATATGAGCACGACGAATCCACGTATCGCTGCTACTACCCGGGCCAGCTGTACGCTTCTTGACTTCCCGTCGGACTCCCTGAGCGACAAACGCAGGCGGTGTGATGATGGCAGAAATATCCTTCAGCACGAACCCGCCAATACCCCGTGCGAATCCTTTACTTACACCGGTGATGTGACCTGTGACACCAGATGCATCTTTCCAGCCGCCGACTGGCTGTAACACTAGACCGCTAAAGCCGTCATAGACGCCAAGAACCAATTCTCGACCAGCAGCTCGGAGACCTGAGTGGAAACCAGTGATGCGCATCGGCTTACGTACAGAAGCATCGCCATATAGACGTGGGGCGTTATGAAAGCCTTGGGCGATGGCCAGTGTGAGATCAAGCGGAGCACTGACCAATGCCTCCCCAGTCTGAAGTAGTCCCTGACCAGCATCCTGGGCTAAATCTTGTGCAAGAGGCTCCTCAGGGTCCGCAGACATGTTTGTGGCCTGAGTCATGCCAGTGTCTAGTTGCTGCGCTTGTGGGCGTCGTGCTGAGCGCTCGTCCGCAGGCGAGAGGGTTTCCGATAGCTGGGTGGGTGCAGTCTGACCTTCATTCTCGGCTTTCTCCTCCACAGCCCCAGCCTTCTTGCGTTTCTTCTCCGCTTTCTTTTCCTGCGCTTCCTTCTTCTTCCTCTCGTGCTCGTCCCGCTTACGGATATGCTTCTCCATACGTACAGGAATCATTCCGACCCCGCTGGCCATGCCAGTAGCGGTGTGTAGCAGAGCCCCACCTGCACCGCTGATTGGCTCACCCGGTCCGTCAAAGTCATTCCACTCGTAAGTTCTAAGCAGTCTGAGGTCCTTCCACTTGATCTTCTTTTCCTCCACCAGAATATCTGCTGCGAGAGCACTGAGGCGAAGGTTCGAATGCTTCAATTTCCACACAGCAGCTCTTTCTTCGAGTATTGAGCATCGCATGTTGTGGTGGCCAGCAAGTGGCAAGCTACGTTCGAAGCTTTTGACTGCATTCTCTGCTCCGTCACCTTCGTGCGCAATGGATTCGGCAATGCGTGCCGTGTTGTCTTTGGCCTCTTGTGTGAGGCACTGTTTGATACCGTCGGCAAGACGCTCTGCGGTGAGATTCTTGTATGGAACAGATTCATGCGCACCGGCTTTGTTACTGGAAACCATGGCTCCCCAGAAAGGCTGGTCACCAAAGAATGGTACAATCATAGTGGGCTTGCCGCACTTCAAGCCAATTGCTGTTGTGCCCGCACCACCATGATGGACCACTGCACTGCATCTAGGGAAGAGCCAGTCATGCGGTGTGTTCTCCAAAAGGAAGATGTTGTCTGGTACATCGCCTCCTCCAAGGCCTCCCCAGCCTTTCGATACAAGCGCCCTTACACCAGCCATTTTGACCGCATCGAAGATAAGCTTGGTAAACTTGTTCGGATCATCGACGACGATACTGCCAAAACCGATGTATACCGGAGGCTCACCATCGTCCAGAAACTTTTGAAGTTCTTCAGGTGGCTTGAATTTCGATGCAAGGTCCAAGAACACAAAGCCGCTAATGTCGATTTCTGGACCCCAATCCTTTGGTTTGGGAATGAGCTCTTGACTCCACATGTATGTGTATGGAACTTTCATCCTGTACAGCGCTCCCGGCGCCCACAAGGACGACACTGGTTCCAATCCAAGAGTCTTTACTCTGAATTTGTTGACAATGTCTCCAAGACCCTGCCATGTCATCATCTCGACAAGTGGATAAGACATGAAATTGGCATAGTTGGCGTCGACGTTGCTCTTTGACGGCTTGATGTTGGCTAGAGGATGAGGAAACTGCTGAGTCGGAGAGTAGGGGAAGGTAAACATAATGTGCAGTGGTACGCCGAGTCTTTCGGCAATGTGGACATGGGCGAAAGAAGGTGGGTTCGCAATGATAGCGTTGGCAACGAAAGGAGCCCGGTCGCCCATCATCTTCATGTTGAATTTGTCATGCTCATCGTCGGTCGCATTGACACAAGCTCGCCAAAACCCCTCGAACATCTCAGCCATCTGGTTCCTCTTCTTCTGAATCTCTCCTTGCTTGACCGTCTCCAGGCTGGGGATCAGCCCAGGGTTCTTCACCATGAACGCCATGAGCTCACTGGGGTCACCGCCAATGCTGAAGAACTCCAACCCAATGTCTTTCTCAATGAACTCGCGGAACGCGGGATGGGTAGCCATGCGTACGCGGTGGCCGCGATCTTGCAATATCTTTCCGACCTTGAGAAATGGCTGGATGTCTCCTCGGCTTCCAACAACCATGATAACGATGTTCAAAGTTGGTCGAGGAACTGTCTTGCGCAGTGTATCGATGATGCCTTGAGCTTCTTTGTTGGGGATATCCGGCTGGTTTTGTTTGTCAGAAGCCGGGTGCCTGCCATGGCGGTCAGGCACGTCAAGATGGTGCTTTAGACCCCGACCCAGAGCTTTGGCAATGTATCCGCTGTTTGCCGTCTCGTTGATAGAGATGTTGAGTCTTCCGTCCTTCTTGGAAACACGTCCTTTACCTTTGAAATGGTCATTCGAGACGTTGAACTTGTCATAGGATCTGCCCCTATCCATTGCCTTTCTCTTTTCATGACCTTTGGATGTCTCAGCCTGCTTTTTACTAGCTTTCTTCGAGTCGTTCGCCTTTGGTTCTTCCTCGTCAGAACTCGAAGTGTGCGAGTCCGAAGCCGGATCGAATTGATACGAGTATGGTGCCCTGCTGTTGTCAACGGCGGTCGCGGTATTCTTGCGCCTTAGGCCATCTCTCAATGACGTTCCGCGCTGAGGTGCATCTGGACGGTCTGAATTGAACTGAGGCTTGATGGCAGGCCGGAGACCGCCCACCGGCGCTGTGCCCATTCGCACGGTCGGGTGGGGTTGCGCAGGCTTAGATCCTGATCGAAATGCATCGTTGATAGTGGATGGTTCTGTAGGTTGCTTTGGTGATGATGGTGCATCGAAGTATGAGTCGTCGTCGTCGGCCGACAATCCGGTGGCAGACTTGGACGCAACCGGTCGAGACAAGCCAGTGTTGAATTCGATAGCTGGCGGAATCGCGGTAGGGACGACCGGTGTTCCACTATCATCGGTGAACACGGCCGGCGACGCAAGCTGGTTAAGGCCAATGTGCCCCTCGTTGTCGCTGGTCGAGTTCGGCATCTTTGTTCGTGGTTGCTGTGTGAGTCTGCTACTCCTAGCGGATTAAGTCTATGTCAATGACTGCATACTAATAGCATGCAGATGGTAGATTGGAGTCGGATTGGGTTTCGAAAGTGGGCTTGGATTAGACACGAATAGAAGGGACATAAGGAAGGGACATAGAAAGGCGCTCTATACCAAGAAGGCAATTACGGTTTGAAGACATGCCCGCGGCCCTACCTCGATTCACTTTGCCTATGACATAGACACAAAGGAGGAACTGGGTTTCGGAATGTGCACCTGATCTCGGCGATGCTGCGAAATTGAAACAAGAAACAGAGATGTATAGCTCTTTGATTGGACGCCTGACGTAGATATCACGATTGATCGACGTCTTGCCGGTTGTCGCCGGTGGTTCCTGCCGCGGGAGGCCGAGCAGAGCCGCAAATTCTTTGCTATTCGACAAAGCTTGGCGCCTTTGAGGCCCGAATAGGCAGTGACATCATGTCATAGAAAGCACGGTAGCCGGATTGAGAATACCTTATTCGCGACCGCTTGAAGATCCCGCGGCACTATTTCTTCTATAGCAGTAATGGTTATCCAATCGCTCTACTAGTCTCCTTTGTTAGGCTCCGACTTCACGTGTGTGATGGTTTTCCAGAAACACTTCAACCATGCGTGGAACCAGCTTATCGCGACCTTCGATCATGCTCGATTGACGATGCACAACTTTGATGAAGAACTCATAGTAGAGTGTCTCCCGGCGGGTGGCCCGGAGCCTTTATGTACACGAAACCAACCACGCTTCCACATTCATTGGACAGATGATCATGATGGAAGAGTACGAAAACACTCCGATCACAGGTAGGTATCGAGCAATACGTAAGGGAGGTGAGCCCGCAGTCAAACAACTCGCAACCCCAACGCCATCATCGCATCCCAAAGGTATCGAGTAAAAAGTCAATCCCATGAACTACGTCCCAGTCGTAGACTCCGTCAATCCGTCACCCTCCCGCACTCTCACCGTCCCGCTCTCTCACAGATACTGCGGCGGCGGTTTACCACCGGCGCCCTGATTGCCGCCGTAGTATGGGACTTGTTGCGGCGGCGGCTTACCACCGGGACCCTCATTGCCGGCGTACGTCTGCATAGGAACTTGTTGGCCGGTTGTCCCATAGGCTACACCACCATGCATCTGGTCCATCTGGGCTTGGACATCTGGCCTGTGTCTACTCGGTTGTCAGTTCGTTCTGTCAGGGTTTCGAAAGGAGACAGGGGATTATATAGAGGGGGAAGATTGGGTGTGTCTTACGATACGTCCTGGTAGAAATTGCAGATATGACATCCGACTTCATGCCAGGGTTTGAGTGAGAACGGGATAAGTGGCTGTTGGCTTGGTCAGTACGCGGTCGACCTTGCTCGGATCATGATGCGAAGTAGTCAGGAGTAAGCGATAGATGTGGACGTACCAGGAAACAAACGGTGAACCATTGCCTGTGATCGTCATCAGTACTTTATTCATACGACAATGTCTAAAGACTTCTTCAGGTCATCGATATGACATACCATCGCTTATACACCTTGCCGCTGAAGTTGCCGCAGTTCTGGCACTTGCATGTGATCTGCTCGTACCCTTGGAGCAAAGAACTGAATGTGTGGGTGCCGCACGTCAAGAAGAACGCCATTATTATTGTCGTTGACGATTATCGGAGAGTTTCTCGAATCGAATGGCAGAGCGGACAGCCGGAAGATGATGAACGTCAGGCGACGAGAAGGTGTTACTAGAATTCCTTTGCGAAAGGAGCGCGTGAGAGTCGGTCGCTGGATTGATTACTGGTTGAACTCGGTCGGAATGATCTGGATTCATAGGCCGCTGAATTCTGAATGAGTATTAATTTACGACGTCTGTGAGTTTGATGATGCCGCCCATGAGGCTGTTTATGAGGTTGTTCGAGGTGATGGGGGCGACACTCGGCAGGCTCCGGTGCTCATGGTGGTGTGTGGAAGGCTGCGCCTCGCTTCCTTTCGTCTCGACGCGACTTTTGACTTCATTCTTGGTCATGCGACAACCCGACGTCGTTCACTTAACTGAGACAGTTAATGAGCAGGGGTTTGATGACAGAAACTCAATTGTCTTGTCGCTGGTTGCTGCTGGCGCGTTCAGTGGCATTCGACAATCATGACTGGAAGTGATCACGCGACACTCATACAATCGCTGCACAGCTTCGCAGGCAACATATACCTGGGATGTGCACAAGATGTCGGCCACGATCATCTTAAACAGACGACACACCTCATACTTGAAACGGTCATGGCATTGCGCCGGTATCAAAATCTCCGTGAACATGGCTGATACTGCAGGCGACACGAGCTGTTTGACGACAAAATTGCTGTATTGCGATATACAGTTATCTACAGCTGCTTCACTATAGTAGGTGCTCTCGTCCACTCTCCATATCCAATTTAGACGGCACACCATGTCTCCTCCTGATGACGAGGGTATAGAATGCAAAACCAAACACTGACAACAGAAACCCAACAACCAAACGCCTTCGCTGAATTCACATCGAACCAAAGCCCTCAATTACCAATCTCACCCTAAGCACGGAGAAGTCTCGTCTTGGACCAAGCGGAGAATTTGATCAGCTTATCCTTAGGCTTGCCCTTGACCTTCTCCGAGCTCTGCGACCGCGGCGTTGCCTCTTCCTCACCAAACTGCGACACGGACATGCCATACTCGTCGTACAGCTTGCCGGCGATGTTGTACACTGCACCAGTGGACGGCGGTGGCCAGAGACCGGCCGGCTCCTGCGATTGCGCGGGCATGGCGTGAGACGACTTGCGCGCGTTGTACGTGTAGGAGGACTTCTCCTCGCTCTCGTAGGGTGGGAAGAAGGCTGACTCGCGCTCGGCCTCGACATCCTTGGACCCGCTGAAGTCGACGTTGCTGAACACGCTGTTGCCTGAGCCTGATCTTTGTGCATCGGATGATCTGCGGGAGTCGGATGGCTTGCGGTTGTGCGCAGCTGGGTCAGATGGCTTGCGAGAGTGGTCTCGTGCGTCGGACGCCTTGCGAGAGTCCGATGGCTTGCGGGTATGTACGATCGCATCGGATGTCTTGCGGGACAATGGGACTGGCGCTGACGGAAATCCGTCTGCCTCCTCGTCTTCAAACGAATCGACCATGGCGATACTTGGACGCCTGCTGGTGGACTCTCGCCTCCAGATACGAGCGTGCATCGATTGCGCTGCCTCGGACCTTCTGCGACGTCTCTCCTCGGTCGCAGCTTGGTTTCTCTGGTGTTTGATCTCCTTTGCAGCCTCCTTTTCTTCAAATGCCTTGCGGGCCGCCGCGATGCTGGCAGAACGCTCCAGGGGATCTTCTGGCTCGAGGTCCCGACTGATGACACTAGCGGCTCTGTCGGAAGAGGCGTAGATCGGAGAGGTCGGGTAGCTGAAGTTGGTCTGTGAGTTGCGAATAGGAGAGGTTGGCTGGTTGCTGCCGAATGTGGGTGGGTTACTAAACAAGGCGCTCTCAGCCAACGACAAACGAGTATTGATTCGAAGTGGCGCAGGTCTAGCCTCGTGCGACTCGCTCGACACGGAGCTTGTCGCGGAGACTGGCGAGATCTCACCATCCTGAGTCTCGACTGGTGACTCTGTGCTCGCAGCACGACCGAAAGAGTCGTGGCTGGAAGACGACCCGTCTTGGTATTCTCCCTCTTGCTCCTCCTCGATGCCATCAGAGCTGGACGTGTAGGCGTTCTCGGTAGGCGCAAAGTCCTCGGGCACAGGGGCGACAGACGGGCGGCGTGCCAGACTGGTTGCTTCAGAAGGACGACGCATACCAGGCTCAAGACTGAACGAAGGGTTGGAACCGTTCATGGACCAGCCAGATTGCCAGCCACCGTCACTGCCAGTCACACTGTTCAGACGCTCGACGGCAGCTTCATGATCCTCCTCCTCGTCCTCCCAAGCCATACTGGTGTGCTGCGAGTTGTCCTCGGATTGGTTGAGAGGGGTGGTGAAGCGACTTGGAGTCTTCTGGTTCGGGTGGACGAAGCCTGTGGTGGTCTTGAAAGTGAAGCCGACCTTTTCGCCGAGTGAGTTACCACTGGTGTTGCCGACCTTGAGACTTCGCAGACTGCGGTCGGAAGCCACACGATTCATGGTAGGAAGATCGGCCATGGAACGAGACTGTTGGATTGGAAGTCCAGTCAGGCGCTCGTTCTCGGCACTGGTGAGACCAAGGTCGATCTTGCCGCTGCTGGACTCGTCTCTGGTGAAAGACATTTTGCGCTGCAGATTCCTGAGCTTGTCATTGATGGTAGAAGTCTCTACACCGACCTGTGGCACGGTTGGGAATGTGGACAAGCTGATGTTGGAAGTAAAGTCCTTTGTAGCTAGTGATGCTTGAGAGACTTCACGGTGTAGCGATCTCGCGGCCGAAGAATTGCCTGATGAGTTACCTTCCTTTGCGGCGCGAGCAGCCAGATATGCTTCACCCTGATTTCTTTTGGCGCCGTTATGAGGGCGAGCGGCGACGGCGGTCCAAGGCACACGCTTGACCGGTGCTTTAGCTGGTGCTGGAGTTTCTGCCGCAGGAGACTCGGCTGCCGGTGGAGTGGCGGGCTTGTTGTTGAATGGGGTAAACTTCATGATTGAAGATTGACGATTACTCGGGTCAATGAGGGTGAATGGATCGTGATCTAGGCGGGTCCACGGGGATGATCGGCTAAAGGGTACTGTACTGGGGTAATCGTGGGGTGATGCCTGTCGATGATTGCACTCCTCAAAACATGGTCATCCAGATGGTGTTGTTGTGATGGTGGATATATCGCTTCCTCAGTTCACCAACGACAAGCTGCTGTCCGTCAAAATAATTCGCAGATCTAAGACTCGGTGATTGTTGGTTGATATGTGGTATAATGCGCTGAGCGACAAGGTTTCGATCTCGGGCAGAGCTGTCAGGGTCCAAATGCAGTGTCGATCAAGGACGAGTGTGTTTGTGGTTCGTGCTGTTTATACAAGCAAAGCCTGTTGTGTTTCTCGAAAGATAGAGACCAAGTTTCTTTCAAACACTTGAGAGTCTCAGACAGAGAGGCAGCAGTACGTGTAGGATATAAACTAGGCCAGCATTACGACTCGCCCAGGCTATCGAAGAGGCCGTGCGTCCGATATGCGCCCAGATGGTATCGATTGTTCAACTATCGGTCCACTCTGCCTTACATCCCCCGCTAAGTTTGGCTTTATGGCATCGACGGGTAGGGCACGGTGCTGCAACGGAGAAAGCGATACAGTCTGTCGAGCACCAAGACGGGCGAGAGTGGCGGTAAGACCTCGACAAAGGCTCACCAAGGCCCTGGAATAGCACCGTGTTGCAGACTGGTCAGTGGGAATACTGGTCTTTTGCGCCTCCCGACCAACGTGCAAACGTCTTTATCCGGTGGAGAAAAGGCATACTGTACTGGATGGTGACAGGACGTTGAATCTCGTCAACGGCTCGATCAAGAGCGTCGCAAGCTGTATGGCTGCGAATTGAAATGTTTAACGATAGCGTCAACGGCTTTGTCAGGACCTGGGCTGTCTGTAGTTCTTTGCTCGCAACGGCGACGATAAAAGAGGTTAAATGATTGATAGCTCATACCTTGATTGGGCCACGCACGTCAGGCAACCGAAGAAAGCTTGTACTCTAGATAACACTCTATTGTGCTCTATCGGACGCAGTGAACGGTGCTCCGTGTTCTGGCCGAAATATCATTTTGGTGGAAGCTCGTATGATGGGATTGCTTCTGCTCGGCAAGGCTTCATTTGGAGACTCGGTAATTGCTTGTGCAAAGCATTGCATCGCACAGTCGTGATGCTTTCTTGACGATCTGTCCACTGCGATCGGAATGAAACCGAGTGATTCTCGGTCAGGCCGACGAGTGCCGCTTCATCAATACTGAGATAGGTCGGACTGCACACCGGCATAGTATCTCGAATCTTGTTGGGCATGTAGATTCATAGTTGAGGTTTCCAAGTCGTTTAGATAGTGTAGAGACAGGAAACATAGGCCGAGATATGTATCGTGGAGATTTGAGACTCTCGCTTCGTGTTTGGCTCCTTTCATCCAGCTTCGCTTCAGCCAAGTCCTTCCAGATTGTCTCATGACGTTGCACCTGCCTCGAACGACGACTTTGTTCCCACAGTGAGACACTCAACTCCACGTGCAACCAACATCACCTTCTCAACTCGCTTTCTGTGTTCTAATCCTATAAGCTCCTGTGAAACGAGATGTCTCACAGCAACATGGCCAGCTCGGCGTCGCCAGAGGTCTACTTCTTAAAACCAACCATCCACGTCCCAAACTCGTTCCTACCAGTGCTTATCTACCGCCATGTTCTCCCTGAACCACTGTCAGAAGCGACCGCCATAGAATATCTGGAGAAGAATCAATGGTCACATGGTGGCACCTTCAAGCACTTCCCACAGCATCATTTCCATACCGTCACTCACGAATGCTATGCTATCTTCAAAGGATCGACTCGTTATCTCTTTGGCAAAGGACCACTTGATGAAGACGTCAAAGGCATTGAGGTTGATCTACACGCCGGTGATGTGATAGTTGACCCAGCAGGAGTTGCTCATTGCAATCTTGAATCCAGTCCAGATCTCGAATATATCGGAGTATATCCAAAGGTGAGCGATATGGGTTCACAGCAGCATGCCCAAACTCTTTTTACTCCTGTCAAGCACGGGAGCAAACATGTGTCGATAATCAGCCACCGAGAGGAAGAAGCTCCTCACAAACCTCCCCTTTTTTCTGTTCTTCCAGATTCCACGTTCCAGCCACAGTTGGCTTTCTCTTGCCTCAAACCTATTCAGCTGCATCTCACTCCTACAGTCTCACACGTCCACATCTGTACCCTCTGCCACATCAAGCAATTCACCCACTGACCGTTGCCAAGGGTTCTCCACACTGGGACAACAACTTCTGCAAAGCCTCCGAGACCGAGACTGCACAAAAAGCAACAGAAGCCCATGCTGTACCGATCCCCGATTACGATCCTGTCTACGGTCTCGACGGACCACTTGTACAGCTATGGAGAAAGGCTGCTCAAGAACAATGTTAATACCCATGCCATCTTTCCAGACCACATCCACCAGCCGTTGACCGTTGGTGCGGACCGTTGCCATTGGACTCGACAAAGATCAGTAGTCGAAGACAATACCAGCATCCAGCTACATAACGGCGAGTCCTCATTTCAAGACACGAACGGCTTGCCCTTCTGCTAGGTGTGTGTAACACGGCAGGAGACCTGGGTCCAGATTCCATAAGGCGAATTTATCGAGATCACAAGACAGAGTCGCGGTGCTATTTGAGATCTGTACGAAAAAACCGATTCTGTGGCTGAACACCTGAAAACCTTGTCATTTTGACAATGCGATCTTATATCCGATGTCTGTAGTACTGTTTTCAGCTTGAGGGAAATTCATCCAGAAACGCGGTTGATTTGTTTATATACGGGTTACAGGTTGTACTATTGCAAAGGAACGGTGGGTCCACTGTCCCTACACTGTGCTTCATCCACGTGTGGTACGAGACATTACCGTACGGTAGGCAGGGCTCTCAAATTTGTGCAATGCATCCGAACACCCAGTACACGGGGTGATCGTGAGCAAGACTCGAGATCGGCAGGTAATCTAACAGAGGGGAGCTTCCGCAAGCCTTGGAACACATGGATCACAGCTGTTCCCTCTGCATGTTGAAGTAATGTGACGATCGAGCATCATATAGTATGCCAACTCGGTGAAATAACTTGTACCTATACATGCAATATGCTATACTGCTGAACAATTCCCTACTCAGGTCCCTCAATCAGAATCTTGATACCCCTGGCGTTCTTAACATCATCAAAAGCCTTCTCGGCATCCTTGAAGCTGACACGACCAGTGATCAACTCCTTGACGCTGATCTTGCCCTCGGCCAAGAACCTGACGGCCAACTCGTAATCACCAGGTCCGTATCTGAAGCTGCCCTTGACATTGAGCTCCTTGGCACACACCTGACCGATCGGGAACGTGATGTCACTCTTGCCCATGCCGCCCTGCACGTACACGCCACCGGTGCGCAGCGCATGGATGCTGGTCTGGATGCACGGCTCGGCGCCCGACGCGTCGATGGCCACGTCTGCGCCAACGCCCAGGTCGCACTCCTTGATCAGGCGCGCGGCGCTGTCCTCGGCGCTCTCGCGCTGCGAGCGGAAGACGTGTGTGGCGGCGTACTTGTGCGCGAATTGCAGGCGCTCTTCGTTGATGTCGACGGCGATGATCTTGTTGGCGCCGAGGGCGCGGGCAACGGCGCAGCAGAGAAGACCGACGGGTCCAGCGCCGAAGACGACGACGCTCTGGCCCGGCTTGATGTCGGCTTGTGTGCGGGCGATGTGAACACCGACGGCGAGGGGCTCGACGAGTGCGCCTGTGAATTGTCAGCTTCTGGGGACAGACGTCATTATAAAGATATAGGCGACTCACCCTCCTCGAGAGAAACGTTCTCAGGCAGCTTGTAGCAAAAGTCTTCCGGCACGCGGTAGTACTTGGCGAGGGTACCGTCGTAAGGCGGCGTAGCGGCAAAGCGCATGTCGAAGCACAAGTTGTATTTTCCCTCCTTGCATCTTGGACATCTCCTGCATGGCACACCCGGCTCGAGAGCGACCTTGTCACCGACCTTGAGGCCCTTGACGTTGTCGCCGATCTTGCTCACGATACCGGCGGACTCGTGGCCGAGCACCATTGGCGCCTTGACGACGAATTGGCCGATGCTGCCATGGGTCCAGTAGTGGACGTCTGAGCCGCAGATACCAGTGTACTTTACTTCGATCAGGCAGTCGTCGCCGGACTCGAGCTTGGGAATTGGGCGGTCTTCGAACTTGACGTGGTTCGCCTTCTCGAGGACGAAGGAGAGGTTCTGCGTGGTGTCAGTGTGATGGTCCTTGTATTGACTGTGGTGGGGTGGTTTCGCGGGGTAGGAAGTCGGACGGAGCTCACGTACCTGTTCAGCACCCATTATGATTATTCAATTGCTCTTGATCTGGTATGTGGAACTTGTCGTCAGGTTGAGGAGAAGTTGTAATTGAAGGAACCAGTTGTCGGTGGACAGATGATATTAATTCCCATGCCGACCGACGGGCTTGGGGCTGTCAGCCACAAGTCACTACTGCAGCAGGCAGTTTACCCATTCCAGGGTCCAGTAGCTCCTGCGCTTTCTTCCAGAAAGTAGTGACAGTGATGCGCCAACCATGATAAAACTCTGTTTACGGCTGATTTATCGCTTGGGACCGAGCCCCGCGGTCACCATCTGGAGTAGAAACACGTTGTTTTTTGCCGGGACTTTATCCGGGCTCGGCCGATTCGGCTTCTGTTGTCCAGTGCCGGCTTCGGTATTATTATTCACGTTTACGCAAACTCTCCGGTGGGGGCTATATGCATACCATTGTAGCCATGGCTATTGTGAAGCATCATTTGAACTACATACTCCTCTGAAGTGGTGCATCCCGAAAATATGAGGAACTATTAGAGCTGTGCTGTGCCGAAACTACATATTAAGGTTGGTAAATGTCTCTTACGTGCTCCTTCATTGTCTCCACCACATCCTCAATGTTCCTCTAAAACGAGCGGAGTGCTCCAGCCTCGAGACCTGATGAGCGCGTAGAAAGGGAGCGGTGAGACTATATGGACAAAGGTCAGTATCGAACCGATCAGCTTATTTTATTTCCACATTTCATTTTCCACAAAGGCTTCAAGATGCATGATCTCAAGTGCATCATCGCTTCTTGTCTCTTGGCCATGGCCGTCAACCAGTACTATAAGGCAAAGCGGCCAGACGTATACGAGCTCAGACCAGAAATACCCTGCCACAAGCTTTCCCTCATTCATCTCGAGCATCACGCTGCGAGCGCAGACAACGGCGGTGAGGGCGCTAATAAGTTCTTGGACTATCTCACCAAAGAAATCGGTTACGACAACATTGCCGTACAGGGCTACAACTGGCCCAAAGCCGTACAGAGCAAAGACTGGCCCGAACGACAAGACTGTTATGAAGCGAGCCACGCAGTGTACAAGCTATTCAAGGATGCCAGAGAGAGGTGCCCCGACACGAGATTTGCCTTCAGTGGACGGGGGAGTGGTGCCGTGGTTGTCCATGAAGCCGCTGAGATGCTACAGCCGGACGAGGACCCTCTCCTGCTATATGGGCCCATCTCATTTGCCACCCTCAGCACACGACGTGGAACATAGTTTACAGGACTGGTTCATCTTACTCTTACACATACTCATCAGCTTACTGTGCGGGCTTTGACTGTCCTATATGAGGTGGTAGACACATTGGCACAATGTTTGCACAACAAAGAGGTTGCCTTCAGCCAAAGGCCACAGATGACTTAGCAGACACCCTGCCAGACACTTTGCCAGACACTTCGTCGGACAGATCGTTCGATACCTTGACAGACGCGAGTCTAGTAAGGGATCGCGCGATAGGTCTAGCGAGGAGTCTGGCACGGCGTCTAGTAAGATGAATAGCATGGTGTACAGCCAGGTGTATAGCAAGGTGCATAGCAAGGTGTATCGCAAAGAATCTGGTGAGCAGTCTAGCGAGGAGTCTGGCAAGGAGTCTGGCAAGGAGTCTGGCGATGTATCCCGAGGTGTGCCGTTTCACCGTAGTGAGGACAAACCACCTCCTCCAGTGAACAAGAGATTGGCGAGGTGATATGGACGATGTGACTTGGTCGATTCGGTCAGCTGAGTTGACTCATATAGGGGGAAGACTTCCCGTTTCCCACCCTCGGCACAAGCCGTTGAGAGACGCAGATGGCACTCAATCGTTATACACACGCGGGTCGATGGTAGTGCTATTATTCGATATTAGAGCTGTTTATCTCTATCGCAGATGGTAGAACTTGTTGTCCGTTATAATACCATCAAGTTATGAGTTATACGCTCGATACAGGGTTGGTACGAAGTGGTGCCTACGAGTACTTACATCAGTAAGCTAGTCGAGGGTGTGTAAATTAGGGGAAGCAGGTTCTATGAATTTCACTGGGATTGAGTTGAAGAACGCCTTTTCGTATGCATCTAGATAGCATCCTCCGCTTCACTCCCATTGCTGTCCCCAGGCACGACCTCATCAGGCTTGCCAATCTTGACAAGCTCTCCGTCTGCGAGCTGCACGCATAGTTCTGCTCCTCTCACTGCGCTCGGCCGATGAGCGATGGTGACCACGGTACTGCCTTTCATTTCCTCTCGAAGCACTCGTTGAATCTCCCAGGCCGTAGCCTTGTCGATGCTTGCCGTCGCCTCGTCCATGATGACGATACTGCTCCTTCTGAGTATTGCCCTCGCCAGCCCGACCAACTGTCGTTGACCTTGTGAAAGATTTTTCCCGCCGGTGTCGACTTCGGTCGTAAGTGAGAAGTCGTACGCACCGCAGACTCTTTCGAGCACAGCGGCGCATGCATCATCGGTGTGCTCGTTCGTTGGGTCGAGGTTGTGGCGCAGTGAGCCTGGGAAGAGAACTGGATCTTGGGCGAGAAAGGTGACCCGTGTCCTCAACGTGTTCTTGTCCACCTTGGCAATGTCAATACCTCCAATGAGGATACGACCTATTGTCGGTGTAACGGTGGCGAGCAATGCCACCGCCATGGTGCTTTTGCCTGATCCTGTTCGTCCGATCACCGCCGTGTTCGAGCCTCCTGGCAGCGTAAACGATACGTTGCGGATGGCAGGCTCCAGATGAGGAGCGTATCGGATAGTGACGTTCTCAAACACAATATCGTCCCTGGTAGTCGGCCAAGAAGCCGGCGGTTCTATACTACCACCCTGCTCTTGCTCGAGATGCGTAAGCTCGACCACACGTTCGACCGACACAAAGTCGAGTTGAACCTGGCCATATACCCTGCAGAGCGCATGGGTTGCGATGACGAATCTGCCCGCCGCAATCAGCACGAAAGCCGTAAGACCTGGCGAGAGTCCAGAGTAGATGGCCAGAAGTGTAAGAACTAGCGTGGAACATGCTGAGAGGATGTCAAATCTGTACATCAGCCATGCTTGCAGACTCCAGTAGAAGTGGTCCATCTTCTGGAAGTCATCTGTCACCTCGATGACTCGGTCCTGGAATTGACTCTGAGCACAGAATGCTCGGACAGTCGTGAGACCTTCCAACAGTGCTCCGAAGTTGGACATCAGAGGACTGAGTGAGACCATCTCCAGACGTCGCAAGCTCTGCGACGCTGGTAGGAAGCGCATAAAGATGAAAACAAAGGCGAACGTTAGAACGAGTGCAAAGATTAGGAACAGTGGTGCCACACTAGCAATAACAATAACCGAAGATATCCAAGCCAGAACTTGCCAGGAAACATTCAAGAACTGGTATGAGATGTTGCCATCGATGGTACCGACGTCGGAGGTAAGGCGGTTCATTAGGCGGCCGACGGGGGTGACATCGTAAAATCTGAATTGTGCATTGCTGACCTTGACCATGATTTCTTTGAACATGTTCTTTCCTGCAATGTAGGTGACCACCAGCATGAAGATTTGGGATATAATGCCAGTGACGTCCTGTCCAAAGCCGAGGAGAAAGAGCCCGACAAGCCATGGTTTGGGGTTTAGCCCAGGATCGGGAAGCGAGTCAAACAAGCGCGAGATAGGGCTCGCAGCTGCAACACTGACGGTCTGCTGCAGCTGGCTGAACACCCAAACCGAGTTCTGCTCCTTCGTGGCGTATGCCTCACTCCATTCTTTCAAGAACCAGCTGTCAGCAACAATCAACAGCCGACAGGTTCCAGCGAATAAGATGACCAACACCCACCAACCAAGTCCACCGGCTTTGATGTACTCGCCGTAGACCGACAGTTGGACACCTCCGTGAGCGCGATGCTCCTCGTCCTCAAACTTATCGGGCACTGCAGCGGCTTCAGTGGCCAATTTGTCCGCTGTTTGACTGGCCGTATTTTGTCTCGATGCGACTGGCGAGAGGGCAGCTCCATTAGCGATAGCGTTCTGACCCTCTGTGACTGTCGCGTGACCACCAGCGAGCTCGATGGCTTGCTCTGCAATATCATGGCACAGATCTACTCGGTGTGTGGCCAAAATAACGGTTCGACCCCTCAGCAGAGGACCCCGGAGACACTTGCGAACAATGTGCTCTGCTGTCTGTTGGTCCAAGGCACTTAGAGGATCGTCTAGTAACAATGTGTCCGCACGACTGTAGACTGCTCGTGCCAGAGCTGTTCTTGCCTTCTGTCCGCCTGATAAGCCTATACCGTTTTCACCAATAGCCGATAGATCGCCACGTTCAAAAGACGCGAGATCTGTGGTCAGAGCGCATGCTTCGAGTGTCTGCTTGTATCGTACTTCGTCATACGGTGAGCCGAAGAGGATGTTGTCGCGGATTGTCATACTCTGCAGCCATGGTGTTTGGGAGCAATATGCGACTGGAGTATTCGGCCTAACAAGCTCACCATTCCGCAGATCCAGCTCTCCAAGAAGTGCTTGCAACAAAGCAGACTTGCCTGACGCAACTGGGCCATACAATAAGGTGAGACCAGAAGGAAAGGTCAGCGACAAGTCGTGAAGGACATTCTCTGCGGTTCCCGGCCATGCGAAAGAGGCATTCTTTGTCTCCAATTCTTGTCCAAATTGCAGACCGGCAGTTTCGTCCTCTTCCTTGTCCGGTTCTGCCATGAACTCATTGAGACGATTCACTGCCACAGTAGCATTGAGCAAAGTGGTGATGAGGCGTGGTATCTCTTTGATATTGCTTTGTAAAAGACCAAAGAGCTGCATTGCTGGGAACACAATGTCGACCCTGAGAGGTTGCTTCGCAACTGTGGTGAATGCCAAGTAGGAGACGACAGGCAGAAGAGAGCTGCTGACACCGTTGACAAATGATATTACAAGCGACCAGGTATTTGTAACAATCTTCGAGTTTAGTTCTTTCTGACGAGCCTCAATAACCCTTTCGAGCCATACAGGATGCCACCCGTACCAACGCAAGTGACGGATTGCTTCCACATACTGAGTGATTTGCTGAAGCTTTCCATCTGTCGCTTTTCTCCGGACAGTCTCATAGTGGACCAATATGCGGGCCAAGATAACGTTCATGACCTGCGCAACTAAGATGACTGCGACACCGAGTAGACAGGACCAGCCGATGAGGCGCCACACAAGGACAATGGACAGGATAAGGCCGATCGGTTTGTTGATTAGGATCTGGATCTCCCAGAACCTCTGGGCGACTTCGTAGCAGTCACCGCGCATCAAATTGAGAATCTTGCCCATGGACGCCGGCTTGGTCTCATCTTTCTTTGCAGCCGAGCTTCGCTTGAAGGGCCATAGTTGCCTGACTTTCCGGAAACTTTGGAAGAAGCCGAGTACTCGGTTCGCAAGTGTTGCTGGCGGTTTCGTGGTTCCATTCAAAAGAGCATGATTCTCACCCTCCTCAATCTCTGCTCCATCTACTGGAACTTGTGCAGGCGCTTCAACATCAATGCCCGGCGCCAAATCCTGCTTGTCTGGGAGCTCATTCTTCTTTTCGACAAGTCCAATAATTTTCCTATGAAGCGTCTTTTCAAAAAGCATAGTAATCATTTCACCACGAGATCTTTCGTAGCTGCGCCTTCCGAACCAGAGACTGAAGACGCCACTTTGAGCGGATATGAGTCGCACGACCAAAATAAGCAATGCAAAAGTGATGGCAGGCTTTTTGTCAGTATTGACAATCTCCATGGACTGAAGTAGCTTCTGAAGGAGGAGAGGAGCCGAGTAATTGGCAGAAAGCTCTACCAAGGCTGTAAAGGTCATGACTGCCATATCAACCCAGTTCGCTTTGACCAGCCTCCAGATGACTGAACCTTTGGTATCTCTGAATTTGTTGTGGAGATGATGATGTTGGAATTCGTATCCCAGCTTCCAGACGTCGTCAGCTTGAATCTGTCTTTTCGTGCCGACCTGCACAAGCGATCCCATCCATGAGACGGTCATCCACTGTAACAGTGTCAGATTGTCTTCTGGAGAGCGGAGCTGATTCGTGGGCTCAGTATAAGGTTTGCTAATATCGTCTCGAGGCATCACCGGGTGTCGAAGGGGCATGTTGAAGATGATGCCCATGCCGAGCAAAGATGCCAGCCCGCTGACAATCGTTAATACATCAGGTATTTGATTCGCGCCGAAGTCTTGTTCTTGAGCAATGTAACCCAGCTCAATCACGAAGATGGAGATCAAGAGGAGCAAAGTCAATTTGGGTGCTGTCCGGGGGCAGGTAAGTGCTGTCAGGAGAAGAGCCAGTCCCCATAATACAGCTGGGGCTATACCTGCTGTCACGAATAGCGATGTGCCTATCTGTACGCCCAAGCCTACGACTGATATGCCACCCAGTGCGATAGCTGCATATGGAAGTGCTTGTTTCGAGTCTCCAGTCTCCGGCGCTGGTTCCTCGATAAATGGCCGAATCCATGACGGCAATATCTTCTCCATCATATCACTCATGACTGTATCGACTCAGGCCAATTGATTTGCAGAAGTAATGTAGGACCGACAGAGTCTCGCAGCATGACTTTGCGCCACTGTAAATTAGGCGGCAATTCTAGTCCCAAAGTTCGCCAGTAATGGTATTCTTGGAGGCGGTGTTGTTGCAAAGATATCCACGGCGCTGACGACGGTCGTGTATTGCTGTTTTCGGTTGTTCAGAAAAGCCTTGAGCATGTGCTGATAATAATGTGCCGATATGTGAGGAAGTAGTGGGTACGGTGAACGCGGGTTATACGGTGGCGATGCTGAGGCGTAGGATTCAAAAGTGGTTGCTCGAGATCGGGAAGAACGACAATCGTTGTACCTAGTCGTTGTACCTAATGTTTCAACTCTTCAGTCTCGTTTCTCTAGACCTCACTTGCCTTGTCACTCCCTGGCAGATGAACAGTGCCTCTGTACTCGCACGATAGGGCTGCAGCACAGCACAGCACAGCGCTGGAAGGCAACGCCAAGCCAACATCGGACAGTGAGGATCATGAGGTGCCGACGGCGTGGAAGCTCTCGGGAAGGAAGACGTGCGGCTCTGCCCGGAACATCGAGTGGAGCCCTTTCCCTTTTCGATTCTGCCTATTCCCGACTACCGAAACACGATATCGCCAGAGAAACGCGACACATGCTGCTATCGATCCACCTTGCAGCAGATCTACGAAAAGGGCCACTTTCCCATTCCTTTTTCGACATCAATGAGATCATGGCGAAATACCTTTGACCCTTCGCCCATCCTTTAGGAAACAATCGAAGCCAGCGACCTCCACGTGCCTGCATTCGTGCTCTGGAGTCGCTCAACTCACCACGCACGGGTCTGACGGCTGGTCAAACGACACCATGAGAGCATCATGAGGGGCATCATAAGGCGACCTCACGTAGGTGATGTTTCTTATTATTGTGATTCACGAAGAATAGGTATATATGTCAAGCCTCTTATTTCGCACCTATAAGTTCTCTTTCTTTTAATCAAGGCAAACCCAAATTCGCATCTATCACATTCATCAATTACTTTCATATCAAAACTCAAAGTCCATCATGCGTTTCATCTCAGCTCAGATTCTTCTGGCATTCATTGCCATCTGTGTCGCCTTCGTCACAGCATCAGCCCTCCCTGAGGTTGCTGACCTCGAGGTGCGATCTCTCAGAAGATATTTTTAGTTCTTCGTCTAATGTCCCTTAGATCCGTCAAGCTGCGACCAACGCAAGCGCTGCCGCTGCGTCCTCTTCAAGCAGTGTCTCTGCCGCCGAGGCTACAGGTTCCGGTTACCCAGGTGGTGTCGCTACAGGATCAACAGGTGGTGGTGACGTTGGTGGACTCTCATCTCCAAACACTGCGGGCACTGGTACCACCGGATCAACCAACTCGGCCAACGGTGTTGGAAAGAGCGCTGCTTCTGTCAACGGTTAGTGATTCCTTGAAACCATGACTTGCCGCACAATGCTAACTTATACAGCACCTGCCTGGGTCAGCAGTATCATCGCCGCCGGTTTCGTCGGTCTCGCCTTTGTCGTATAAAAGTAGGATATCCACGAACGACATTGTTGAGTTGCATGGTGATGTTGAGTGTGGTCCGAGTCAAGTTGGACCTTTACGGATTTATGAGTATCATCAAACTGTATCAGTAGCGCGCGACCTTTCATAGAATAATTCACTTCAACCTTGTTGCAAATACACATCGTCTTCCGAACATCACAATGGCAACACACCACGGGCGACCAATATTCACGCATAATCTCATCATGAAGATTCAGAGACGAAATCTGGCGCATGAGCATGGGTGGTGAGCAAAATGTTCGTCAATCTGCGCAACTTTTGCCGATACTGATATCTAGTCAATGCGGAGGTCTACATCATGAGCATATTACTGCATACATGTATGTTACCTCTTTGTCTGAAAGCATGCGATATATTACACGGCATTCACAAATCGGGTGGTTGAAATTGCCTTTGAGTGACAAGCATCGACGACGTCAGATGTGCATGCATCCTTCAGAGTGCAAAGGCTGACTGTGCCGCATTCTCGATTCCGAAGCAAAGGCACGAACAGCTATTGGGAAATCCCATATAGACGTGTGCTCATCCCGGTCGAATGCACATGCTCAATGGTCGACCACTGATTGGTTCGACGGCGATGCCAATCCATGCTCACGAAATGCATGCCATATTACCAACATCTCAGACAGCGTCAAGCCTGACCGGAATATATGCACTCAATCCTGCTTGACGTCAAGTCACTCACGCATTGAGCCGCAGTTTGAGCATACAACATGGCCGATATGAAGCTCGCACAGTCCGTTCGCTGGATCCGTAGCTCACTACACTCTCTGGACATCGTCGACAAGCAAAAACCATCATGGCAAGCGGAGCACAATACGGCAGCACGAATGTGCCAATACCAGGCGCCACTCCACGTGATGTCGCATTTCGCGGCCTTCCACAGAACCCCGATGATCTTCTGAACGACACAATATACCCCGAAGATGCATACAGAGGGAACACATACTGGGCCGACCTTCCCACTGGCGAGAGAACCAAATGGGTCAACAATCAGCACAATGAAGAGGCCAAGCGTGAGTTGACTGCGATCTGGCAATCCTTCAAGGGCGACCCTCTCCGGCCATTCTCGCAGTACTTTCATAACTATGCTCTGACCGGAGTTGGCTTCTTCTCGGAAGGATATGTTCTTTTCTCCGTCGGCAATATCTTGACTCTATTCGAATCCGTGTGGCCTCAATGCTTCAAGAGTTACGATGTCTGCGACAAGACCATGGTTCAGGCCATCAGGTGAGTGATGATCCTGTCTCTGTGCCGGAACTCTGTCTGACATGGTCCAGCTACATGGAAATCCTCGGCATCATCTGCGGTCAATGTATTGTCGGTATCGTTGGCGACTGGGTCGGACGTCGCTGGGGTCTCATCCAGGATGCCCTGATCATGTTCGTCGGCACCCTGCTCCTGACAGCGATGTGGGGAACCACACTCTCCGGCTGGACGATCATGTACGGTATTTCACTCTTGTTCTTCTCAATTGGCGTCGGAGGAGAGTACCCCATGACCAGCGTCACTGCCATGGAAGGTATTCACGGTGTCAACAACTCCAGAGACGACAAGCTGCACAGGGGTCGAGGCGTGGCTTTGGCTTTCCTGATGCAAGGGTGGGGTCAGTTGGCGAACCAGCTTGTGCTGATTATCGCTTTGCTCATCTTCAATTCCGGCGGTAACCCACCGTATTCGGAGTCTGCGACTCAGTACACCTTCCGGGTGTCGTTCGGTATTGCTGCAATCTCGATCCTATACTTCCTGTATTTGCGCGTTTTCAAGATGAAGAACGTCGACCAGAACCTCAAAGCGTCCAGACAGCGCGGAAACGTTACCGGGTACGACGTTCAGTCTCTCAAGATCGTCATGAACCACTATTGGCACCGCCTTCTGGCCACTTCTCTTTGCTGGTTCTGCAACGACTTCCCCTTTTACGGCAACCAGATCTTCCGCAACGTCTTCTTGAGCCTGGTCACGAGTAGCGAGAACCAAGTGATGACGCTCTGGCTGTATAACCTTATCAACGTCGGTTGCGAGCTCGTTGGCTACTATCTGGCGGCGCTACTGATGGACCACAAATTCTACGGCCGCAAGAGGATGCAAGCAGTCGGCTTCATCATGTCGTTCCTCCTTTTCATCATTGCAGCTGCGATCTTTCCTCAATTGAACCAGAAGGGGGCCGGTGGGCACGCGTTCGAGTTCATCTATTTCTTCTCCAGTTTCTGGATCCAGTTCGGCCCAAACAGCACGACTTTTCTGCTTGCTGCAGAGGTGTATCCAGCGCCGGTCAGGGCTACGGCACATGGTCTCAGTGCTGCTGTTGGTAAGCTGGGTGCCTTGACCGCGACTGTCCTGTACAACTACATCGACTCCCGGACAAAGTTCTGGGTAAGTGCAACGTAGAATCAGATGTTGACTTGATACTGATGACACATAGGTTGTAAGCTGGTTCGGCCTCATTGGCTTCATCCTGACGATCGTCTTCATTCCAGACACCACCGGTCTCGACCTACGTGAGCAGGAACGGTACTGGCAGTTCGTCCGTGATGGCCGGCCAGGAGACTACCACGGTATCGCGGTACACCCACGTCACCTTTCGCTGTTTGAGCGAGTGGTTCTGAAGCGCGACCGTGCGTACGACCCAGAGCTCGACCGCCAACAGAAGATCGACGAGCTTAGGCAGCTTTATGAAAAGGTTGAGGGAAGCAAAGCTAAGGAGATGAAAGGATCCGGCAGAAACAGTGAGGATACTGTTACTGACAAGGTCTCGACCTATTTCGAGTGGGAGAAGTCGAATCGTCAAGGAAGCGATAACTCTACAAACTGAATGAGATCCGCCCATCTTTTAATTTTACTTTTTGCTTACACTCTTACTGAAGGCTTTGGCTCATGTTGTTGAATGTTTTATCACCGAGTCCATCTCTCAGCAGGGCACTCCTGACCCCCCAGAAACGTCTGCCCAAATGATAACGAACATAGCATGGACGAAATGAATCGTGTGCTCAACCTGCATGTCAAAGACGTCTCTAGCTCATCTTTCGTCAAGCTCTTGCGCTTCTGTACATTTCTCTGCCACACATGGGCATGATTCTTACTCTCAAAGTCGTATCGCATGAGCATAAGTAGAGGCCTTTTACGTGTCGTTCAACGAGAGGAATAAAAAAAACAGCGCACAATAGACATCGCGAAATTCAGATTTGCGGTGGCCGTGAAGAACGGCAAAAATCAGGACACGTGACGTCCCGGCTTGGCGCGCACGGGCACTGCACCCGCACAACGAAATTCTAGCAGACATCGCAAATCACTGAAGCTGATTATCACCGACAACACATCGAACTACCGCCACGATGTCGCTCGTTTCCGGAGAGAAGTCGAACTTCCAGTACATCTTGCGTCTGTTGAACACCAACGTGAGCATTTCTCGACGAACCTGGATCGAGGAATGGGAGATACTGATGGAATCGTGAACAGGTCGATGGCAAGCAAAAGGTCATGTACGCCTTGACCAAGATCAAGGGTGTCGGTCGCCGTTACTCCAACTTGGTCTGCAAGAAGGCCGATGTCGACCTCAACAAGCGGTTCGTGGACACTGGATGAATCGAAAGAGAAAGAGAAGTCGAGATCTAACGAATAACACAGCGCTGGTGAACTCACCTCGGAAGAACTCGAGCGCATTGTCACCATCGTCCAGAACCCAATGCAGTACAAGATCCCAGCCTGGTTCCTCAACAGACAGCGCGACATTGTCGACGGCAAGGACTTCCAGGTCCTCGCCAACGGTGTCGACTCCAAGCTCCGTGACGACCTCGAGAGACTGAAGAAGATCCGCGCGCACAGAGGTCTCCGACACTACTGGGGTCTCCGTGTCCGTGGTCAGCACTCCAAGACCACCGGCAGAAGGGGAAGGACCGTCGGTGTCTCCAAGAAGAAGGGTTAGTGGTATGCGAGAAGAAAGAATGGATCTGCTGGATGGGGTTTTGTGGTACATGGGCATGGGAGTTTACTGCTTCATGGACCTGGCACGGTTATCAAAACATTGCATCTCGGTAGATATGACAATGCTATCGTGAGTCTTTTTCGTCAACGACGCAATGGAAACGTATAAACAACATGGATATTGGCTTCGTTGTGATTTTCTACCTTTGCCGAAAATCGGAAATCGGTCGTGATCATGATCATCGAGTGAATGGAATCAGTTCTTTGATTTCACAGGGCGCAAGGTTGGTAAACTCAACATGACAGATAATATAAGTCCATTGATGTCTTGATGCTCGCTCGAACGCTATAGATAAGCAGCCAGATCATTACCATCACCCTTCAGTCACCTTCGTGAACCACAGCCATGTCCAGCACCTCGGCCCTCGCCCGTCCCTTCGTCTGCCCACTAATGAACTCACTCAAAGGTTTGAAGCTTCCTGGTTCGACGAACCCAACGACTTCCCACTCTTCGCCTGCCACATCCTGACTCTCAATTTGCTCGACGTATCCCAATATCCTGTCCTTTACCGTTCCCTTCGCTTGTTCCTCTCCATCCGTGTCTTCGCCAGCCTTTGGCGCCACCTTGACACTCTGCTTCAGCACAGAAGTAGGACAAGTAATTCTCAGCCTCATCCTCGCCCTCGCTACCGGGATCGGCTGGTGTGCAATCAGGGCCTTCATGGCGTCCAGCGCTTGCGACTTGGCTGACTTGGACGCTGTGACTCCAGTCCAGATCGGCTTTGGCTTCGCTGCGACCTCTCCCTCGACGGGTGTTGCGGTTCCGCTACCGCTCGGCGTGTCCTTGTGTCCTTTCTCATTCGTCGCGTGACCTCCCTGACTGCTGAGCTGATCCAGCGCTTTCTCGATCATGCCGCTGGTGTATACTCGTTTGCTCTTCGGGTCGACCAGCTTGCCGGCCACGATATCAATAACCTCTGCGTGTACTCTGTCTAACTGTGCATGTCGCTCCTTTTCTCCGACTTGTAGCTCGCCCTTGTTCAGAATCTCCAGGATGATGTCTTTCTGCGGTGTCTTGGCTCCAAAAGCTTTTTGCAGGTCTTCTTTCGGCGCAGCTTGTCCTTTCGATACGTTTGTAAAGACGTTTTCGATTTGCAGTACATTGTCCAGGTCCGTCTCCACGCCGGATCTCCATTCCATGACTTTGTTCTTGTAGCATGCTATCTCGAATCTTTTCTTTCCTACAAGTCGTTAGCATGCTATTCGTGCTTTTCGGGACGACGACATGCCCTTTTTCATGCGCACTAATGACACATTTGTCAATTTAATCTGGTTACTGGGTTGATTAATCGGCATCTTGACGATTGCGCGATCTTGTGCGAATGCTCGGTGCTGATCTGGTCGCAGAGAATCTTATTGCGAGTGTGAGACACAATCACGCGGCAGACGAACAAATGATTCCACTGCCAATCTGCCCGCATGCCGTCACAATATCGGGGCGTTTGCTGTCCAGGTCCGATGATAAGAATAAGGTTGGCCAAGCAGGCACGACTTCCCGATCGGGTATGGCGTTGGTTGCTAGGGCCCCGGATGATGCACTATCGCCGGGGCAGCTCGCATGACCGATCTGCTTCAAGTATCTCCCCATTGCGCCTCGTCCTCTTCCTCCTCATCTACTCACCCTTGGGTATATCGTCTCAAGAGTCGCCGCTTACTAGCATCAGTCTCTTCACCAACTTCCTTATCCACGTCCAATCCGCCAGTCCAGGTTGACTTGGCGAGCGAAACAAGACTGAGTTTGATACCCAGCCACCGCATCATTAGGCAGCAACATGAAGGTCGCCGCAACTGCGTTGCTCTTTGGAGTCGCGTCTGCATCCATCGTGCCCCAGCAAATCCTGAAGGCTCCTCAGCAGGCGTCCAAGGCGTTCAGCAAGCCACTCCATGAGTTCTCCGAGCAGCTCAAGTCTCTCACTGGAGAGGCTCGCAAGGTCTGGGATGAGGTAGCCCTCATGTTTCCAGACGCCATGGACCACGCCAACTACCTCTCCATGCCAAAGCCTCACACCCGCAAGCACGACAGCGAGTGGGACCACGTCATGAAGGGTTCCGACATTCAGAGCGTCTGGGTCACCAACTCCAAGGGCGAACAAGAGCGCGAGATCGATGGCAAGTTGGACAGCTACAGCCTGCGTACCAAGAAGGTCGACCCGGCTGTTCTTGGCGTTGACAAGGTCAAGCAATACAGCGGGTACCTCGACGACGAGGAAGATGACAAGCATCTCTTCTACTGGTTCTTCGAGTCTCGCAACGACCCAAAGAATGACCCCGTCGTGCTCTGGCTTAACGGTGGCCCAGGTTGCTCGTCTTTGACCGGTCTCTTCATGGAGCTCGGTCCTTCATCTATCAACAAGAAGGGCGAGGTTGTCTACAACCCAGGCTCTTGGAACGCCAATGCCTCGGTCATCTTCCTTGACCAGCCAGTCAACGTCGGTTACTCCTACTCTGGCAGCTCCGTCAGCAACACTGTCGCAGCTGGCAAGGACGTCTATGCTTTGATGACCTTGTTCTTCAAGCAGTTCCCAGAGTACGCCGAGCAGGCTTTCCACATTGCTGGTGAGTCTTACGCCGGTCACTACATCCCAGTCTTTGCTTCCGAGATTCTCTCCCACAAGAAGCGCAACATCAACCTGCAATCCGTCCTCATTGGTAACGGTCTTACCGATGGCTACACCCAGTACGACTACTACCGCCCAATGGCCTGCGGTGACGGTGGATGGCCAGCTGTTCTCGACGAGCAACAGTGCCAGGCCATGGACAACGCTCTCCCACGCTGCAAGTCCCTCATCAAGAACTGCTACGACAGCGAGAGCGTCTGGTCTTGCGTTCCAGCTTCCATCTACTGCAACAATGCGATCATTGGCCCATACCAGAAGACCGGCATGAACCCATACGATGTGCGCAAGAAGTGTGGCGGCAACAGCCTCTGCTACGACGAGCTTGACTGGATAAGCGAGTACCTCAACAAGAAGGAAGTCATGAAGGCTCTCGGTGCCGAGGTCTCTAGCTACGACAGCTGCAACTTTGACATTAACAGAAATTTCCTCTTCCAGGGTGACTGGATGCAGCCTTTCCACAGACTTGTTCCAGGTCTTCTTGAGAAGATCCCTGTCCTCATCTACGCTGGTGACACTGACTTTATCTGCAACTGGTAAGTGCTCTTCAATTTCCACAACTGCAACGAACGCTAATGAATCTCAGGCTCGGTAACCGCGCATGGACCAACGCTCTTGAGTGGCCAGGCAAGAAGGACTACAACAAGGCCGAGACCCAGGACTTTTTGCTCGACGGCGAGTCGGAGAAGTTTGGTTCGTTCAAGACCAGCGGCAACTTCACCTTTGTCCAGATTCACGCTGCAGGCCACATGGTCCCATACGACCAGCCTCTTGCAAGCTTGGAGATGTTGAACAGGTGGTTGGCCAGTGACTTCAAGGCATAAAGAGTCGGATCATAATATCATGGTGTCAGGAGGTTATACACTCTGCATCAATGGCTGAGGCCATATTTCTTTCCTTTCCTATTTGTCTATCTATATTATATAGTTTCCTTGAATCCATATTACATCGTATGATTTCGTCTCAAAGTGCACCGTACATCCTTCACTGTCGGCTTCTCCAGTCCTCTATCGAAACTCCAGTATCTCCAACGTTCCCCGCATCCCCTCATAAGTTCCCCAAGGCTCCACTATCGGAGCATCTCATATTTGATTGACGATTTCCACGACATTGTCGAAGAGTATATCTCTGAAGCCGACAAATAACACAGACACAACGAATCACTACCCGTTTCAATCGAAGAATTCCGACCACAACCATGCCGTGCACCATAATCCCCAACTCGACCCTCGCAGGGGGCCAATCCACCGTCCAGGCGCAAAACACATTCACGGGCACCGTCTACATGGACAAAATCTCGCCCGCCAAAGACGGCATAATGAGCAACCACGTGACGTTTCTCCCGGGCAGTCGCACATTCTGGCACCACCACGAGAACGGACAGATCCTGGAAGTTAAAGCTGGTAGCGGCTGGATCTGCGACAAGGGAGGCGTGCCTCAGCGTATCAGGACTGGTGATCTGGTGCAGTGTCCGGCTGGCACGGTTCATTGGCATGGTGCGGATGAGGGGAGTATGATGATGCATTTGGCTGTTAGTTTGGGGAAGACGACGTGGTATGATGAGGTCAAGGAGGACGAGTGGAGGGTTAAGGAGGGATCGAGAGGAACATGACTATGGAGCGGGGTCTGCGTAGATCGAGGGGATGTGAAATGACAGCGACGTTGATAGATTTGACTGAATTGCTAGAGTACATTATGCAATATGCTACAACTTCTGTACATGTGACTGGAAGGACTGGTGTGGTATATAGTGATCTCTTGCAGCTCATCGACCGAGTCTAAGCGATCTGGCCACGTACTGCACCTGGTACAGCCTTGCTGGAGTGCACGTCGGCAAAAAAGCCAGCTGGGTTGGCCTCGATCTGCTTGACCTTGAAGCCGGCACCAGTGTCAGTGCCGTCGGCGATGACGCCAGTAGTGAAAGGACCGGTCATGCAGCCGAAGGAGTAGCGCTCGTGACCCTCGCCGACAGGGTTAGGGAATGCGAGTCTTGGGGGACCGTTCTGGCCCATGGCCCCCTCGTGGACGTGGGTGGCGGTCTTTGCGGCGGACTGGTACTCGCCCGAGAAGCCGATGAGCTTGATGTTCCAGCAGATCAGGTCGAGGTCGGAGTTGATGCCGAAGTTGTAGTAGCCGATGGAGCCTGGGAGGCCGCCGGTGAAGACTGGATTGGTGGTGCCATTGACGACTTGGTCGGGAGTTGCGACGACGGCATAGGTAGAGGTGAAGTTGCCGAAGGCTGGTGGACAGTCTGCGCCGTTGGCTCCGGTGCCTGGTGGGTACTTGACGTTCTCCCAGCCACCTGGAGGAGCTGGGTACTTGTCGAGGTTGGCGCCAGTGCCGGCTGGGTACTTGACTGACTCCCATCCGTCCGGAGGGGTGTAGTCGGTTGGGGCAGCGGAGACGGCTGCAGTGAGGAAAGCGAGAGCTGCGATTGAGGACTTCATATTGATGATTGAGGAGACGGAAGAAAGAGGGGTAATTGATGTGTTTGCGTGTTTGAAAATGTGTAGATAAAGGTGGGTTGCTGATGCTGATGCTGATACTTCTTCCTTGGTGTCGACGACCGTCTCTTTATATTCTTTTTCGCGTCTCCAACTCCTCCATCTCTCTCACAACCTCAAGAAGGCGCCATCACTGGGCATCGTCATTCAGTCCAGAAAAGATACTTACCGACGGCGGTATCCGAGCCTACTTACTGCGGTATGCTTGGCAGAAACTGATCAGGTCGTTATACCAGACCTTCGAATGCAGTACATGGCACTAGAGCCAAGAGATGCTTCGGTGTGATCTGGTTCACTCCATACTTGCATACTTGGTGTCCATCTGACCAAGGCCCTGGGCACAGGCGCAGCAGCAGGCTTTGGCTTCGTCATCTGAGACATTCGAGGCGAAGGAGGGTAAGAAAGTGTAGAGGACGCAACGATTGCGACTTAAAACCATTGTCGACCCGGTGTAGAGCACGAAAAAGGTGATCTACAACCCATTCGGTATTTATTGCTTCCGCCTTGGGTACCGCTCAAGGCTGCTTGGCATCGACTCCGCCCATCTCTGCCATACAGGCACACGCCATTTCGCACCTTTGTCGTCGTTTCATCCCTACAAGATGCCAGTCAACTCCTGAAAGAGTCCTAGTAGTGAAGCCCGCAAGGCTTTCCGGTCATCGGCTGTTGTGCCCTTGCGTATAGCAAGCATGTGCCAAGAAATCTATATTAGTCACAGAACCCCGCCGGGATATCTTCCAAGTTCCAAGTCTTCCACCCCGCACTAATCTTCACCAACGACCCAGCGTGATAAGCATGTTCGCATACCGTAAGCATCAGCCTACATACGGCATCCTAGCGCCATCCGGTCACCAGCAGACACGTGCTGAGAATCTGCGAGGGGTAGACTCTACCGACTTCACGCACAGCTGGCCGCGACATGGAGCGCTCTTGACACGGCTCTTTTCCATCAGTATTGTGGTCCACCAGCGCTGCAGTGGTAACGTCCTTGCTGCACGTGAAGCGATATCCGCATCCTGCGTACCAAGCCTGAGAACTTCTCAATCCTGTTTCACGCCCGGTTCACGGCATGGGTCGAACCCCTCTTCGATCTGCTTTTTAGCATGAACCCTCGTAAGATGGTGATATTTCCCTACAATCATCCTCATTATCTCTACCTCCCCTCTTATGGGCTGCAGAAACCTATCTGCGATCTTCCAATGTTCTGATCTGTACTGCCTTTTCATTCTGATAGTCTCCTTGGCTGGGATAACAGAAATAAACACAATAGGTTCATAGGACTCACGACGTGAACTTCAATCTAAGCCCGGTTGCTGTAGACGAAGACGAAGCTGTCATTGATCGAAGAGCACCACAAAAGAGAAGGCATTGCGACCAAAATACGGGTACAATAAATTGCCATATAGCTTTTCCGTCAACATGGTGCGCGTCTCGGGTGACAGCGATCATACCCTCGATTTCGAGCTCGATTTCCAAGGAAGAGTACAGCAGACTTCGCAAAAGGTCTTGCTTGGAATCAACAGACCTCCAACACCTGACCCTTCCGATGTCGACGACTCGGATAGTGCTGCCATGCTCGCCGCAATGGGTTCAGAGATGGCTCCACCCATACCGCCCAAATCATTCATAAGACGACCAGATGCGCTATGCAAATTCACAGACACGCCGCCCGAGTCGGAACCACAATCGCCATCAATCGACGATATAATATCTGACAACACTCCAAGCTCACCTGTCAGTCAGATCGAGCAGAACTCTGCACCTCATTCACCTGATCAAGTTGACATAGTTCCAAGTGATCTCTATCGGAATCGATCGAAGTCATTACTACATGTAGCATGCGGTTTGATAGCGCAGGACGACGAACAGGAGAAAGCAAGGAAATTGAAATGGGCACCCTTCATCATCCCTGAGTTATTCAGAGAATCAACTGTCCCACCCGTTCCGGCTCTTCCAGTCCGAAAGAGGCCATCGATCAGCAAGCATCTTTTCACACCAAAGCCAGATCGCCAGACATCAACGGCTGCGTCGACACAGGAGCCAGAGACGTCGGAAGAAGTCTTTATGGAAGAACTCTTCCGAGACGCTATAATAATGTTCGACGGAGATGCCACCCTATATCAAGCCACCATCGACAACAACAGCACTAACGACTGGCGGCATCAACACTCGACCACCAGTCTCAGCACTTCCAGCCGCGTCTGTGTGATCCGGCGGAAAGAGCTGGAACCGACAGGCGCCGCCGTTTACACGACAAGTATCTGGATCATCTCTTCAGACTTCCGAATACGGATCCAACAACGACTGCCCACATCTATCGAGATCACTCCCTTTGCCTCCTTCTTCGACCCCGAAAGGGTCTCCCTGACAATGTCCTGCCAACTGCTCCAATACGGACCCGTCTGGGGCTCCGGTGTGACCAAAACGCTGACCGCCCACTGGACATCCTTCACTTTTTCATCCGTCTTTATCGCAACAGACTTCCAGTCCGCCCTTTTCGGCCGGCCGCTCATCGACTCCTTCCAAATCGAGAAGACAACGCTTCTGCGGCCCTCCCTCCTCCGCAGCAAGCTCGCCTACGAGGAACAAGTCGCCGGCATGGAGCGCTTGCGGCTGTGGCACGAGAACGGCGACGTTGGACCCGGCGCCACGGGTGGAGTAATGGCGATGATGCATATGAGTCCCAATTTTGGCGAGGGATACATTCGGTGGTGGGTGAATAGCGCTAGGGTGGCGAGGTACAAGAAACGTGGCAGTCGCAGCGTGGATGTCCACGGGCTGGATGTTGCTGTTGCGAGAGCCGGACTGGGGAAAATCGTGGATAGTTCTGTTGGTGGTGGGAGAGGTCAGAATAGTCCTAATACCCCGGATGGAGCGAGGGCAGGGGTGAGTGAGGCGGCGCCTTTTGAGATGCAGAGACGAGATAGTGTGGCTACTGTCGGTAGTCAAGAGTCAGGAAAGAGAGAAGGGAAGAACAAAAGGATCAAGATGGTCTCCGGGTTGAGAATCACGTTTGTCAATGAGCTCGAGAGGGGGAGGTTTTTGGTGCAGGTTGAGGAGGCGAGGCGGAGGATGTTGCCGCTACCTGACTTTTAGACGAAGATGCCGCTCAATGATATAACAACTATTCACGATACTCCGATGGATCTCAGAACTTGCTTCATCGCATCCATGCTGCACCCGTCGCAAATACCATTATGCCAGTGCTCCCCCAATGCGTACGCAGTACGACTAGCTCGAAGGAAGCAACCCCATCTGTTAAGATAAGAGATAAGACTTAAGTACATTAAAGGACGACTACATCATCTGTTCGAGCTGAGCACTCCTCCATACACAAACCCGTATCTCATAGCTTCACGAAATACAGTGTCCGATCGTAAAGAAGCAGTTCACGATGGGACCGGCATTGAATAGGTTTGTCATTAGAGCCATGGAATTCGCGCCGTCAAACCGGTGGAGTCTCCCAAACTCAATTCTCGCGCCATGCGTCATCACTTTGGACGTCAGGTCATGGTCAAAGTTCGAGCTCGAGTGCCATAGAATGTTAACACAATTAAGCATATCCACGAAGGGAAACTTAAACTAGAGGCTTGAGTTGAACACCTGGGCAATATCATTATGTCGACAGGAGCAAAACCACCAGTCAAGGCGGCCGAGGATACACTGGAGACAGGCGTCCACCACCTCGAAGAAGACCTGCAACTGGCATTCCTGAAGAACATCTATGGAGCACTCTTACTGTCCGCTGGCGGTATCCTCTCACTCATCATCGAGACCGGCTGCCCTTCGTTGATAAAAGGGAATCCTGGCTTGGGTAATATCCTGCAAGGCATCACCTTCCCCGTCGGCCTCGTGCTGGTTTACTTCGTCGGAGCAGAGCTGTATACGGGATACCCTATGTGGTGAGTTCCTCGTAGTACTTCTTCTTGACGACTTCCGCGCCTAACCGCGACCCAGGTTCATGATGACAGCCCTCGAGCGCAAAGGCAGACCAATACAATACATCCGCGCCATCATTGCCTCCTGGCTCGGTAACTTGCTCGGCGCTCTCATCTTCGCCGGCTGCTTCACCTATCTCACCGACGTCCTCTCCGAAGAGCCCTTCAAGTCCGGCACCATCGAGCTCGTCACCAAGGAAATCGTGGACCAGAAATGGCATATCATTTTCTTGCGCTCGATTCCTTGCGGGTGGTTGGTTACGTTTAGCATGTTGCTTGGGACTCAGAATCATGATGGTATCAGTAAGGCGCTCGCGCTGCACCTGCCGTTCTTCGTGGCGACCGCGGCGAGTATGCCGCATTTGGTCAAGTTTATGTATCTGGGCTTGACGGCCATGATGCTTGGGGCGCCCATGTCGGTGGGGATGTTCTTTTGGAAGTGTCTGCTTCCGATCACGTTGGGAAACACGATCGGTGGTGCCGTCTTCACCGGAGCTTACTCGTGGTGGGTGCATATCTACTGCGCGGACGAGAAGGCTGGAAAGGGAGTGGGTGGATTCGGGGCTTTGAGGTTGGATGGAGATGATGAATAAGAGTTCGAATATTCATTAAAGTATCACCCAAGTCGAGAGTTCCATCTCCCTATTCTTTGCTGGTCGTGTCACAGATTCAGCCTTGAACCAGACCGAGATCACGCTGAAAAGGAACAAGGACTTTCTCGATAACCTCCATGCGTGTGTCTGGCTCGGTGAGGTCCAAGTCGAAGCCACCATAGTAGAGGCTGGAGCACGCTTTGATGGCATCCGCAAAGCAATTCAGCCAGATCCTCGAGTCACTCTTGATGAGTGTTCGAACAATGTACGGATCTTCTCTGACCATATCGGCTGCCGAGCGTTGATCCTCAATGGGAGTATGTGTGATGATTTGTAAGAGAATGATGCCGAGTGCGAATATTCTCTCACTGTCTTCGAGGGTTTTATTACTGCTGGTCAGTGGATAGCTTTGACTTATGAAAGGGTGATCGACATCCAGTTTTTCGTCGGAGCGAAGCAATATCACATCTCGGGCGCACCAAAGATCCCGCAGCCACGGAGTTGAATGCAGCTGAAGGAATGATGAGACTAGTGTCAGAGCGAGTTCCATGCTTTGTTTCGGTGAGATCTCCGAGACCTTCGAAGGTATCAGCAGCTCTCGAAGCGTCACTGTAGTGCATTTCGATGGATCTGTTCGGGTTGCTGTTGATGAGGAGGAACAGTGACCAAGAAGCCGGTCGTGATGGTCTAGGCAGAGCGTCAGGCCTGCAGCACTCGCGCGCTGGCATAAGTCCTCAATAACCACCAAGTCAGACAACGCAGTCTCGGTTGAGGCGGACGGAACACCATGGAAGCTCACGGTCTGATTCAGTCGGTTCGTAGCCTCTTCAGCAACGTTGATCTCGAGAGCGCGCCATACTTGGGAAGCCGCGAATCCGACAGCGAATGACGCTTGGTCATGTTTTTCCTTGTCTCCTTTGTCGACTCCACGAAGGCGCGGCTCTAGACGAAGGTTTATACAATGGCTTTGATGTTCTGAACATGCCCAGACGTTGGCAAATGCGCGATGTAGTCGACATGCATCAGTTTCAATCTCCTTGAGGGATCGTAGGAAAAGCTCTTTCGGTTTGCTTCTAGCCTGACGAATCGGCACAGCTTCCGAACGAGACCTTTTCGCGATGAGGCGATCGAGCTGATCCGTGTGGTCAGAAATCTTCTCCACCTTCTCCTTCAGACTACCGCTACGTAGCATGAACTTGACCCTTTTCTTTATAGTCTGTTCTGCAGATAGTAGAGCATTTGCGAGCTTTGAAGTATGCTCAGGAGCAGATGATGCTATGCTTTTAGTCTCAATTTTGTATGTCCTAAAAGCAGAAGATGTCGTCAGCGTGCTTCTCCGTCGTTGAATGTGAAACGGTCCTTACTGCGCAGACTCCATGCATGCCCACCCACCCTATCTAAATAATAAGGTGAACTCCAAATCTTCGAATTCACGGTCGCAATAAGTAGAACAATAGCTTTAATTAATTAATACACAACAACTAACTATGATATATAGCTAAATTAATTACTAGTGAGCTTGCCTTCCATTATAATGACATCCTATAACCTTTAAGGCATTAAATCAACTAGCTAGTTAATGTATAATTAACTTAAGTTAGCCCACCCCTCTTTAATTAATTCTAACGTGATTTCATCGTTCTAATGTAGTTGTTATTTAAGGTGCTGCTTTAGTACCTGCTAGCAGTTCTTAATAATCGTCAGATCTGGTGATAGAGAGCTATTAAAATAACAGTTAAGTCCATTTAGTTCCTTCCATACCTTTATAATATTTCTTCCTTTGCCTTTGCCAGTTCTATGGCCGCTATCTTAATCTTCTTCTAATACAAAGCTCTTTAAGCTATCTCTCTTTGCTTCTAGTAGCCAGGGCTTTATAACTGGCTCGAGAATACAGTCACAGTAGGTCTATAAGTTCATCTTTCTATTGGCATTGCTAGCTTCGTAGAACGTCAATTCGCTTTTGAAATTCCATCCAACTGCTGCCTATACGTAGTACTTCTTCTTCTGTTTTTCTGTTAGTTTAGCTCTCTCCTTAATATTAGCTAGTCTATACTGCTAGCCCCTCCTTTAGATAATGTGTAACTACTGGCCATTGCTATAGCCGAAGTGGCATTCATTAGAGAAGCGGACGTGCCTCTAGTGCTCCTTTATTGGATACTGCTATAGCATACTCGAGGCGTAGTTAATACGCCGCTGCCAGACGTCTGGATGGAGCCACTACTTCGAGCATGCTATCCGCTTATACTAGCTACGGTTGTTTAACGTCGTTTAAAGCGTCCAGCCGCAGATGTCTGCTCTGATAGCAGTGGCCAGCTCGTTCCACGTCGATGACTAAGCACTGATCCCCTCCTCCTTAAGCACCTCCTCTGCCTCTGCGATCTGCTTGTCTGTCACCTTTCGAGGCCTTCCGCGCCGCTCCGCTGCTTCTGGATCGTTGTAGTGTCGCCGCAGGGTGCCTCTATAGCCTTTAGAGGTAGGCCGAGCTTGTTTAATAGCTTGGTAGCTAGCTGTCTTGGTGAAGCTGGCCCACTAGAAGACCTCCGTGTTTGTTATTAGCACTCGATCAGGGTGCTGCTTATTAAGGTATTAAGTAAAATCAAGAGCAGTAACAAGCCGAGTCTTCTTAGGGGTATTATATTGATAGGCAGCGACGATAGGCTTAGGGGTGGTTTAGGTGCGCGGACTAGGCAGAGCACGTAGTTCATCTATAGCAACACCTCACTTATCAAATTTGACGTCTATACCATAAACATAATCAATTGACAGTAATATCTAATGCTATGTACGATGTTGCGATGCAACGCGATGTAGAGGCACGCCAAATTTTGGTGAGGCGGACATCGCTGAGCATTTGCGGAGTTCGCTTTATTTCTTCACCCGCGAGCCACCGTCTTTAGCAGGCTGCTCACATCTGCACCAAGGATACTGGCAACATTGACGATCATGTCATAGATTTTGCTCGCTTTGACCTTGTACGTTCTGTAAATCCGGGGGTTCGGATACTGCCTGAGTTTGCCTTCCCAGTCGTCGCTCGGCCATGTTCTCGCAGTCTTGTCATCAAGCATCTCCTCAAATTCCTCATCGTCAGCGATGCCAGCTTCAGCGTACAAGTTTTGTATGGTCTGTACAAAGCTCGTATATACAAACTCTAGCTCTTGGCTGCGCTCCGACAGCTCCGTCTGATAATGAAATAAAGCCTTGTAAGGAGTCAACTGGTCTTCATAATGTTCGAGTGCAGAGATGCACAAGGGTAAGACAGCCAGGACGATTCCAGCGACCTCGATTCCTGACATGCTGTCTCGCTTTTCCGTAATTGCGACCATGTGACTATAAGAAGGCGTACAGTACCCTTGTCAGATCACCGGCTGAAGTCTTTCTGAACAACCACACGGCTGCGTTGCTCTCTTCCGGAGGCTGACATACAGTAGCGTAGATGCACAACGCGATCATGTGTACTGTGGACTCGGAGCTCAATTTTAAGGCAACCAGTCCAACTTAACCGAGATAAGTCTTTCTATTATCATGTCTGTCAGGCGCAGCTGTGTCTTCTCTCAATTTCTTGCGCTCTTGTGGACATAGCGCCAATCATCGCACGTATTGATTCGAGTTCTGGAGACAGCATGAGTGCACATGCACACGGTCCCAGTCACGGTTCCAGTCACGGTTCCAGTCGCGTTCCCGGTCACGGTCGCGGTCCCCCGGGTCATGGCGGACCAAGTCGACAAGAACATGCAAAGAAAGTCTACGAAAGTTATAAGTCGAACGCGAAGACGGGTCTAGACACGGCCAATAGGCGATACAAGCGTCTGGAGGAAAACGGCGTGGCAGCAGTCAATGCGTGGAAAGAGCACACCAAGGAACAGAAACAACTCAGCCGGGAGATCTCCGACCATGGAATTCAATTCCAGCAGAATCGCGAGCAGATACATAAACTTAACAGCACGCTCGACAACAAATCGCTATCGCGAAAGCACACAGTGACGCGTACGCCAAGCGCAGCTGGTTGGAAGAACGGCAGGACTCATTGAACAAAGACATACGGAGCAAGGAGCAGAAGAAGCGTGACAACGACAGCAGATGGGAGAAACAGTGGCAGAATGGGCACAAAAAAAGACAGGACTTGAGGAATTCACTTTCGGAGGCGGTGAGCATTGTGCGGAAGAATGTCAACAATGCCAATCAAGTGAATGGTCATGGGCAAGACACTCGCTGGCAGAGAGAATTCTCTGACAAAGCAAAGGAAGCGCTCACGGGGCCTTTAAGCACGATAACTGGTGGACCGATGTGGTCGATTCGTTGAAGCTCTCCTGAGCTATACTTATGGAACTCATTGTCTCGGGAGTCTGAGTTGCCTTCTGCTCCAATAATGTGTTTCTTTCCCTGCACATCTGATCAATCAAGTCGATATCAAACGCTGCACGAAAGTCCCACTGTGTGGCACAATCCCCTTGCACGTTGTAGTTGTGTTCAAGCAGATCTATATCACAATGGCGTCTAGAGAGGAGTACCAGCCTTCTGAAGGACTCATAATGATCACATGGTCTTTCCACCACAATCCGGAATCACGACGCCCTGCTTCAGCTGCCGATCAACAGTCAAAAGACCCCAGTGGCTATGCATTGTCAGTAACCGCCCGCATCAAACGGTTCTCACAGTACTCACTCTTCCCAGCCATCAGTCGACGTATCATAAATAATCTTCCACGGCTCATCAAACGCCTCGAACCAGAAATAATGCGTGCCATTCGCCATGGCCTGACACACCCACTTATCCATGAACGTATTCATCTCCTGAATACCCGCCACGGAGCCAGCCAGCATCGTGGGACAAGTGACGCCCGTACCGCAGTCGTTGCCGCCTTGAGACGGCCAGCCGACCTCGCTGATGATGTTGTTGGATACATTGCCGGTCAGAGCGACGTCGTTGGTCTGCCAGAAATCGTAGGTCCAGCTCGCGGCGCCTGCGGCGGTCACACCTGCGAAGAAGGGATGCACGTTCGCCATCACCAGGTCGGTGTATTGCACTAGCTCTTTGGTCCAGTCTGAGCCGAGGTCGGAAGTCGCGACTGGGAGGTCAATGCTCAGCGCTGTGAGGTTCTGCTTGACGCTGCGTATGGTGCTGCCGAGTTCATCGAGCGTCAAGTCTTTGCGGAATAGCACTTCGTTGCCGACGATGACGCCGGAGAAATGGCTACTTGGGTATTTGTGCAAGACGTCGTAGAGTTGGGTCAATTGGCGGCTGTTGGTTGTTGCGTTGTTGCCCAGCCAGACGCCGAGCCAGACTTTCATGGTGTCGTTCATCTTGAGAGCGTCTATGGCGGTCATGACCATCTCGGTTTGGTTGCAGTCGGTTCCGTACAGTCGGATGGCCGGGGCTAGTTGCGACATCACTGCAACATCCATCGTCACATTGTCCTGGGACGGTCTGTCTGTCAGGCAGTCGGGGTATTGCATGTTGATACCTGTGTAGTCGAGAGCAGGGAATACTCGGTGAAGATTGGCGTTGTTCATCAAGGATTTGATCTCAGACGAGTCTAATGTCAGTCCGCTGTTAGACGGGCTCGACTTTGGTGACGAGGGCGAGTTCTCGGATGACTTGCTTCCCAGAACACCTCCGACTGTTGCACCGATTATCAGAAGGAGGACCAATACGCCGACTATGATGAGGATTTTTTTCTTCCTTCCACTTCTGGCACGCTCCTCCTCTTGTTGCCATGCAGATTTCTCCTCGTGTTGGAAATGGTCCGCTTCCGGAGGGAGCGCATATTGTCCTCTGGACCCAAAGCCCCTTAGCAATCCACCGGATGCACCAGCGCCTGCACCTACGGGGCCTGCGAGTGGAACCCTCGAGTCCCTTTCAGTATAGTGTATCGGCTCTCGGTACGACTCGTCATCGTCAATCTCATGAGGATTGATATCGTCAAACACTGGTTCTGTTCGAAAGTGATTCGGTGGCGGAGGAGGAGCATTGACATAACCGTTATCGACATATCCCCTGTCGAACCTGTTTCCTCTCGGCGGTGAGACAGTGACTCGATCGCGACGATGTGCAACATTGGGCATCAGAGGCGCTGAAGTATCTTGTGAATCTTGTGCTCGATGCATGCTTGGTCTCGTAGGTGAAGAGTCGTAGTCTGTGTAGTCTGTTCCACCTACAGGCGCCCACCTCGACTCTGAACTGTCCATTGTATTCGTCCTTGTATTGCAGTCCACAGATCTTGCCAATGAGCGCCGATTGCGATCGGGACTCCGCGATGGACTATTCTTATACCTGGTGGGCTGTGGAAGTGGTATGCGAGGAAGCGGCACTGGAGGAGAAGACAAATCGATGTCTTGAAGGTTCGTTATTGACCTTCGAGGTGTGTATCGTTTGGTCGGTGAGGGCGTCCGTGAGGCAGGACTGTAGACGGATTCATGACGTGGTGGACGAGGCGGAGTCCATACTTGGGGTGTGTAAGCAGCCGCGCTTGCAACCTCGTACATGTTGGAGTGCTTGCGCAGTAACGCAGCCTCGAAGTAGTCCGGCGATGGTATGGTCTGGTATTGGGTTTGTGATACTGCGGAAGTGATGTATGTGAGAAAGTGTAATAGAAGCCTGACGTGCAGATATCAATGTAGTGCTAGAAAGAGATCAATTGGTAGAAGAGGTTACTCGTGAAATGGAAGAAGTATGATTACGCCCACTATAGCAAAGCGCCTAATATTGCCCCAGAGATGAACCTACCTTGACTTATGGAAGAGGCTACAAAGAGTGGGTGGCTGAGTCCACAAGGCATGAATGCTGAAACTGCAGGGTCCGTCAGCTTTGCTGTGTTTACGAAGATCCACTGACCGGGCAACGCCGTCGATCTCCAGCAGCGGACCACTCCATGCGATGACGTTTTGCGAGAAACGGCTATCTCCAACGTCCAGCAGATGTTTACATGTACAGTACATGTACATGTATCTACATGTAATTTCTCAACTCTCGACACCCTTCATGAAATTCAGCTGACTTGAGTCTACTTCGAAGCTCCGTTACATTCTGAAGATACCAAACTCGGTCTTCTTGTCCTCTCTACTGCCACACATAGCGGCTTGCAAGCCAATACCCAGGACTTTTCTCGTATGCGATGGCGGTATGATTCCATCATCCCACAGTCGTGCCGTCGAGAAGGTCGACTCACTTTCTCGCTCGATTCTCTCCTTCAGCTTCGGATCCACCTGCTTGCCTACCGCTTCCATAACCGCTGACAGCTGCTCCGGACCCATGACGCTCGTCTTCGCAGTAGGCCACGCCCAGAGGAATCGTGGAGAATATGCTCGACCGCTACAAGCTGGTCAGTAAGGCCCATGAATCACGGATCGATCGAACATACCACATGCCATAATTGCCCGCACCAGCAGAACTACCAAAGACGACGGTGAACTTGGGCACATCGGCACAAGCTACCGCAGTTACCAGTTTTGCTCCGTTCTTTGCGATACCGCCTTTTTCTGCATCTTGGCCAACCATGAAACCTGAAATGTTTTGCAGGAAGATCAGTGGTATGTTGCGCTTTGCGCAGAGCTGGATGAAATGTGCCCCTTTTAGCGATGACTCGGAGAACAAGATACCGTTGTTCGCGATGATACCGACCGGGTGTCCGTAGATGGTCGCGAAGCCTGTTACGAGTGTTGAGCCATACAGCGGTTTGAACTCGCTGAACTCGCTGCCGTCGACTATCCTTGCGATGATCTCATGGACGTCAATTTGGGTCTTGAGGTTGGTGCCTACGATACCACCTAATTCTTCGGGATCGTGGATCGGTTCCTTCCAATTTCCGATCTGCGACGGGTTCGGTTCCTTAGGATAGTTCAGGTTCTGAACACAACGTCTTGCGATGACAATGGCGTGCGCGTCGTCTACCGCGAGATAGTCCGTCACTCCACTGATTTCGCTATGCAGTTTTCCACCACCCAGGTCTTCTGCACTGACGACCTCTCCTGTGGCAGCTTTGACGAGAGGTGGTCCGGCAAGGAAAATGTGGCCTTGTTCATGCACAATGATGCTCTCGTCGGACATAGAAGGCACGTAAGCACCGCCAGCCGTGCAGGGTCCCATGACCACAGACAGCTGCGGTATTCCTAACGAAGACATTCGTGCTTGGTTGAAGAAGATACGGCCAAAGTGATCCCGATCAGGAAAGACATCAGCTTGATGAGGTAGGTTGGCACCTCCAGAATCTACTAGGTAAATGCATGGTAACCGATTCTGCTGGGCGATCTCTTGTGCTCGGAGATGTTTCTTGACCGTGACTGGGTAATACGTGCCGCCTTTGACTGTACTGTCGTTCGCTACGATCATACACATGACACCTTCCACTGTGCCGATACCTGTGACAATGCCAGCGGCTGGAATGTCTTCGCCCGGATATACCTCGTGTGCAGCCAAGGCTGAGAGTTCCAGAAAAGGCGTACCAGGATCTACTAAAGCTGTTATACGACTGTTTAGGTGTTACTTACTGCTCTAATAATCTCTGCTATTTCACTTACTCTCGAACAAGCATCTTGCCCCTTGCAATATGCTTCTCTCTCGCCTTGACCGACCCGCCCATGGCAGCCTTATCGTGCAAGGACGAGAACTGCTGACATAATTCGGACATAGCCTTCTCGTTCTCCTGGTAGCTCTTCGAATTCTTATCGATGACAGTCTGTAGTATCGATATTTGTTTGGCTTGGAACGGGGAAACATAAGTTGCTACAGTCCGTCGCTGAGGCTGGTGCGGCCTTTTCGCCCTGAGCAGATCTGACTGGCATCGTGTCCGAAGACAGCGAAGATGCTGCCTCCAGCAGATTGGTACGCTCATTGATCGTCCTCCCTTGACGTTCGAATAGAGACATATAAGTAGACCAAGTGGTAGTGTTCGGTAAACGACAGGGTATCGGCAAACCGGGCCCCTCCCCAGACTTCCCCACACCG
>Ga0268246_10000055_pt1 | contig 119069 bp, 117 predicted proteins | sample AgamicOrSfe_FD_200242 | JGI IMG/M metagenome (GOLD analysis project Ga0268246, IMG submission 200242) | Agave microbial communities from Guanajuato, Mexico - Or.Sf.e (v2) (version 2) | ecosystem: Host-associated > Plants > Phyllosphere > Phylloplane/Leaf | place: Guanajuato, Mexico... | reverse complement strand
ATATATAAATATAATATTTGTATGTAAGGGATTCACTATAATCGATGATAAGATGAATATAATACAATAGCTATACACTAAATAATAGATCGCTAATAGCATATACAGTGGTCTCAAAAAGCTGAGACTACATGTAGAGTTCGTTGTAGGTGCCACTTATTGTGTCAAACGCGATGGTCACTGCGAATGCTTGGTACTGACAGTATAGCTCAGAATGGGTGCGGTCAATCACGTGCCTCCTCGAGCGCGACCCCTTTTGTCCAACTTGATTTTAGAACAGTAAGTTTTACTTTCTTGCTCACCACTCAGCATTTCACCCTCAAAATTGCTCATCTAGCTTCCTGAGTCAGCCTTGCGTAAGCAAATACAGGTAGGTGTATCAAGGTGCATTATACAATTCCTGTCGAGTATAGTATATATATGATTCCATTCTTCCTCAAGAGACCTCAAACCTTGCGCACTTTATCCCAAGAGCTTCGTTCTCACTACGCCGGCTATAAAGTCGTAGCGATTCCGCCGTACCTTTCGTTCCAAGACGAACAAGAATCGAGATTACCAATCCAGACTACTAAGTAGTCGCGATTATCGCCTATTCGACCCTGAAGTTGAGCAATACCATTTGACAAAATACGCAACGGGCTGTCGAGGAAGCCCTATCACGCTAAATAAGAACATGGCATCAACGACGACGACGACGGCTTCCGATGAGAAGGCAGATAACGACAATTTAATACCAAGCGCGCTTGCGCCCAGCAAGACAACGGCAACGACGACGACGAAGACAACGACTTCTAGAAGGAAGCCAGCTCATCTCGAGTTCTCCCACCTCCATGCAGTCAGAACTTGCGTTCGGAAATCATCACGAAACACGGAAACATACGGGCTCAATGCCTGGTATCGTGTCTTCATGGAATTCGGCAGAATGCCTCAGCAGATCGATCTTGCTTACCATTGTAGCGACACCTGCACCTACTATTTTCTCTGCTGTGATCTGGATCCAGTGCGGGAGCAATGCAACGCACAGACTACCAAGCAGCTGCTTCAGAGGTTGTTAATTAGATATCTCGAGCATAGAAAGAAGCAGTCATGCGACTGTCCTCTCACAACATACTGTGGGGGAGTGGTTCATGAGCCCACGCCTAGCCATACACACCCACCAGTCAAGATTAACACTGTTGGCCTTCAGCAATTCCTGCTTCGTCCCGAAGGCAAATGTCCTACTACTCCAGCAGAGTCTGATGAGTCGCCAAAGCACACAAAATCGGCAACAGGCCCCGGTCCTACTACGCCATCAGAGACTGATGCACCGCCAAGGTACACAAAGCTGCCAGAGGGCACCCACGATACGAAGGCCAAATCTGATAGGGAGATATCCTTCGGTAATCTTATCCGTCGATTCTTCTCTGAGAAGTAAGGAGTAAAAGGGGCTCACGAGGCGCTCCCGACGAAGAAGACCTTGCGGTGAAAGAGTGGCATAGAGACCACATCACTCAGTGTACAGGCTCGGTCGTTGGATTGAGTAGCCTCAGGTCTAGCTCAACACATTGAGCGTGGCGACCAACGGGAGGAGGGAGGCATCCGTAGCTTGGACGAGTATGAGTATCGTCAAGTAAAGTATTCAAGAACTCATCTATAGCTGTCGTACTCGCCACGGTGACTGCATTCGTCCAGCCGCTCTCGCCGCTGATAAATCAAGTGTCACATACAACGCCAGATTCGGCCTTTTCAAGACCCTGTGTATAGCATCAGCCATCTATTATTTATTCGACGCACTATCGTAACTACATGTATCTAAATCAACTACTAATCATCTTGTCATTAATTGAAGGCATCAAATCTCTAAGCTGGTTGACCTTTTGCTGTGTTGACGCTCGAGTATCTACAGTGCGATGGTTATGCTGTCACCCGTGTGCCGCTGTCCCTGTTCAGTAGAACAAGAGTTGTATCTTGCCTTCGGTCGAGGTGTATCTGTCTTTGAACTCTGGTCGAGTAAGCAGCTTGATCAAAGGTGGTTGTGTTTCCTTCATATCCAGCACTCCACGCTTCTTCTGATCGATGTGCGAGGCGTCAATCACAAGCCTTTCCAGCGCAGATGGCGAAAGTGCTCCTAGGATGTTTTAGCAAGAGAGAATCTCCTTCGTACTTGACCAAAACATCTCACCATCGTCTAACAACTCCATAATCCTCTGTGGCGTGCCAACACCAATGTTCATCCTTGATCTCTTTGCATCTTGAATCGCATCGCTTAGCTTGATGTGCTTGGCGAATAACTTCGCGATCTTGGCTTCTTTCGACTGAAACCCTCTGACAGCTCTCGTAAGATCTGCTGCTCGTAACCCGGCGCCGGCAACGATCAGAGTATGCGGCGTTCCTTTCGCCTGGGGTGCATCTTGTAACCGATTCTTCTTTTTCTTGCTCATCTCTTTCCCAGCGTACTTTTCCAGGAACGTTGGTAGATTTTCGAGGTTGCGTGAGTCTTGAAACTCGGTGGTATCCACAATAGCAGACGAAGGCAGTTGTAGTTCTTCCAGCTCCATCATGCTCAGGTCGTTCTGAAATCTCTTCGTTCGCTGCGCTACGTGATCCGCCAGCAGCTGGCTGTCCATATGTGCGATCGCATGGTTCAGTCCAGCTGCAGTGTCCAGCGCATCGTCGGTGATATCATTTGGCTTTTTGGTTCTCTTGCGCTTTGCAGCCCGCTTGCTCTCCGGTTTGCTGTCGATGTCCCGCTTCCGCTTGTTGGTGGAGGGCTCGGGAGAGCCTGAAGGTGACGGCGACTCGATGAGAGGGATACCAGTGGCGGATCCGGAATCGGACATTTTTGCGATTAATTATGGTAAGTTGATAACTGCAAGTTGCCGACCGAATGTTTTCCTTTCGAACATTTGCGGAGCAACAGAACAATTTATTCTTTATCGATAAGCACGTCGCGTCGAAAGCCGCGGCTACGTCATTTTCACGTGCGGGTGGTGAGCAGCAAAACGTAGATCAGACATTCTCCGATGCTTTCGACACTTGAGGCTCAGAGGGTAGCGTTATCTGCAATCACGAAGAACATATGAACCAAAAGATACGCTGGCAGCACATATCATGGCGGGGTATGAACAACTGAATTCGTGCGTCTGCAACTCATCATGACCACTCCTTGCTCTGCCTCACTCTCCGTGAAACATTCGTCGTTGGCTTCTTGATGACCATCCAGAGCATGATGGACGTCGCCAAGGACAACGAATACCTGCGTATGTGTTAGTAGATCGACCTCTCCATAGCCCACTGAACGTACCATGTGAAGATATACTGCCCATGGTTGTTTCTCAAATTCACCTCGGCTGGTCTGCCAATCGGAACACCCTTGGCTTCCCTATCGTAGGCAGTAATCAAGTCTGGTCTCATCGTCTCCTCGATCCATACAACCTGGCTGCCGGTGTGCTTCGCCATCTGCTCCACGTCTGGAAAATAAAACTTGTTCTCCTCTGGTTTGTTGTCCGGTGTGAATGAGTTCTTTTTCCATGGCTCTCGTAACAGCCCCCTGACAGTCACATCTCCTGACGGTAGCGAATCCGGTCTGGTCGCCTGTGCTGCCTTGTCTTTTGTGATCCACCCTCTACACACCAGAATTTTCGTGTTGCCAGGATAATCCTCAAAGTCCCGCTCGAGTGGAGTCACCACTAAGTATCCGTTGTTACCGTCATGCATACGAGGTCCTATAAGCATCTCTTGGTCGTGCCTGAACTTGCCTTTCGCATACACCCGTCGGTAATCGAAGTCTTTGATAGACTCTGGGTTGACTTGTGGCGGCAGCGGCAACGGATCTCGTACTAGTCGATCCTCGAACCGCGCTATGAGTTCTGTTTTCCATCCCAGTCTCTGTACCTGCCACGATCCTAATACAAATGCAGTGATCGGTATCACCGCCAGTACAATGAGACCCCAACCGTGCTTCTTGCCGGCGCGTACTAGTTGAGGTGGGTTATCGACAATAGAGGTGAATGCCGGATCATCTGCGGGGTTCTGCGTAGCATATCGTCTCTTCTGCTGTGTAAAAGGTTTCCGCATGCATCGGAGGCAGGTCCAATTCGGCAGTGGTGTCGCGGACTGTCGCTGAGATCGTGATAGTGTTGCAGTGTTCACTGCGAGCTCTCGGAGAATCCTGCTGCCAGTATTCATGATCAATTGCAGTTCTGTGACTCGGAGTCTTGAGTACTAAGCGCAAAAGGTCGATCAAGCTGGGATCTCGAAGTCATGATTCGGAGGTGCAGCCGAAGCTTGCCAAGCCTACATGTACGTTATGCCACATTGTGAAAGCATCCTGTAATGTCCGGAAGGGACTCGTGATTGGTACGACATTGCAGCATTAGACTTAAATGAGAACACAACCAAGGAGCGTAGTAAAGCTTCCGATCATATAGCACTTGGTTCCAGGAATGATATTGACAACGACCGCACTTCCAGCTGTTCCTGACTGCCCCGAGACTGCGTACTAGCGTGCCAAGGCTGCAGTTCTACGCGGGAGCTTCGCGCGACTTCAAAGTCCCCCGATTGCTTCACGCGCCGTGAAGTTCAGTCAGTTGCCTTCACTGTCACCTCACTTTCCATTCGTCGACGGCTCCATCTTTCTCTCGAGCGCATCATTCTCCTCGGTTCATATTTGGATCACTCAAGTCGTTCTTGCCGTAAACCGATATAGGCCTTCAGGCCACGATTCATCATGGCCGACGAGGTCTCCATCGACAAAAATCAGTTCCATGAGCGCCTCTCGGCCTTCATCGCGCAATGGAAGACCGACAAGCGCTCCGGTGATCAATTGTTCAATGGCGCCGGCTCAGTCACGATTGTTATGGGAAAGTCGGAAGAGGCACAAGGCTACAACAAAGCCAGCGCGATGCAGGTAAGTGCCTACAACAGAATACTGGATACCATAGGATCCTGCGTAGCATTACCGTGCCCAGAAATTCAAGATCTTCGCTTGTGTTCATCTGAGAGAGTGCCCAGGTCTCGTCGCTCTGTCCACAAACGCCAGCCGATCTCCGACATTCGAATCATTTATACCTGAATATCTGCTAACCTTTTCAGTTCTGGCTACTAGGCTACGAGTTTCCATCCACAATATTCGTCATTACCCTGGAGGCCATCTACATCGTCACAACCAAGAAGAAGGCGGCATACCTGGAGAGCCTCAAAGACGGCAAGGTCCCAGTGGAGATTCTTGTGAGAGGCAAGGATAACGCAGAGAATGCGAAGCAATTTGAGCGCTGTCTGGACACCATCAAGAACGCCGGAAAGAAGGTTGGCGTTATCGCAAAGGATAGCTCAACTGGCCCATTTGTCACAGAATGGAAGAACGCCTTCGGTGAGATCTCCAAAGAGGTTGAAGAGGTAGATATTTCAGCTGCGCTTTCTGCCTCCATGTCCGTCAAGGATGAGAAGGAACTCCGGGCTCTCAGAGATGCGTCGCGCGCCTCTAGTGGAATCATGGCCAACTACTTTGTGGACCAGATGTCTGGCATCATCGACGAAGAGAAGAAGATTACCCACAAGAAGCTGTCTCAGATGGTTGCGGACAAGATCGACGACGAAAAGTTCTTCCAGAAACTCAAGGTGTCCGGCAACTTCGACTCTGCGCAACTCGACTGGGCAGTCCAGCCTATCGTCCAGAGTGGTGGAAAGTACGATCTCAAGCTCTCTGCCGAGCCCGACGATAACAACCTCCATGCCGGTGTCATTTTGTCCACCCTTGGATTTCGCTACCAGACATACAGCGCCATCATCGCTCGCACATATCTCGTCGACCCGAACAAGAGTCAGGAGAGTGCCTACAAAGTACTCGTGGCTGTTCACGACCTTGTGATAAAGAGCTGTCGCGACGGTATCACAGCCAAAGAAATCTACAACAAGGCGCTCGACATGGTCAAATCGAAGAAGCCAGAGTTGGAGAAACACTTCGTTAAGAACGTCGGTTATGGCATCGGTATCGAGACAAGAGACAGCCTCCTCGTCCTCAATGCAAAGTGCACCACCACTCTCCGGGACGGAATGACCTTTAGCATCACCACAGGGTTCAACGACATTCAGAATGAGAAACCACAAGACAGCAAGAGCAAGACGTATTCGATGATTCTGACTGATACAGTTCGTGTCGGCAGAAGCGATGGCTTGGTCTTCACCAAAGATGCGCCTACCGACCTCGAATCGACCTCCTTTTTCTTTAATGACGAGGAAGAGGAAGAGGACAAGAAGAAACCGAAACCGAAGAAGGACTCCCGTGTGGGAGCTGTCGCGCAGACCAACATCAAGAGCACACGTTTGAGACACGAGCGGAACACCAACGCGAATGAAGAGAAGGAGGCCCAACGCAGAGAACACCAAAAAGAGCTTCACCAGAAGAAACAGTCAGAAGGCCTCGACAAATATGGCGAAGGTACCGGCAACTTGAACGGCACGGAAGAGAAGAAGTTCAAGCGTTTCGAATCATACAAGCAGCCTGGTCAGCTCCCGACGAAAGTCAAAGACCTCACGATTCTCATTGACGACAAGGCCAACACGATCATCCTCCCGATCATGGGTCGACCAGTACCATTCCACATCAATACCATCAAGAACGTCAGCAAGACCGAAGAGCCCGGCGACGTCTCATTCTTACGTATCAACTTCCTATCACCAGGTCAAGGTGTTGCCCGCAAAGATGATCAACCATTCGAGGACCCCACGGCCCACTTTATTCGTAGCATGACATTTAGGTCCACCGACTCGGCCCGCATGGATAACATCGTGCAACGCATCAATGACCTGAAGAAGGAGGCAGTGAGGAAAGACCAACAGAAGAAGGAGATGGAAGACGTCGTTGAGCAGGACAAGCTGGTGGAGATAAGGAGTGAGTATCCGCCTGATCTCTTGAGTCTCAAACAGAAGCTAACAGCCGGACAGATCGCCGCCCACACAGACTCGACAATATCTTTCTCCGTCCTGCAGTTGAGAGCAAGCGTATCGGTGGTGCTGTGGAAATTCACCAAAACGGTATTCGTTATGCTCATCTCGGCGGCATGAAAGTCGATGTCCTGTTCTCCAACATCAAGCACCTCTTCTTCCAGCCCAGTCAACAGGAGCTTATTGTTATTATCCATATGCACCTGAAAGACCCCATCATCATTGGTAAACGCAAGACGAAAGACGTGCAGTTCTACCGTGAGGCCACGGAGATGCAATTCGACGAGACTGGCAACCGCAAGCGCCGCCACAGATATGGAGATGAAGAAGAGTTTGAGCAGGAGCAGGAGGAGCGTCGTCGTCGTGTCCAGCTGGACAAGGAATTCAAGGCCTTTGCCGAGCGTATCGCTGATGCCGGAAAGTCTGAGAACCTCCAGGTCGATATGCCTTTCCGCGAACTCAGCTTCAATGGTGTTCCAGCACGCTCAAGCGTCACAATGAGTCCCACCACCGACTGCTTGATTCAAATCACTGAACCACCGTTCTTTGCAGTCACTCTTGGAGAGATCGAAGTCGTCCATTTGGAACGTGTCCAGTTCGGTCTGAAGAACTTTGACATGGTCATTGTCTACAAGGACTTCCAACGTCCACCAGCACACGTTAACACCATTCCAGTCGAATCCATAGACTCGGTGAAAGACTGGCTCGATAGTGTTGACATCCCGTACAGCGAAGGTCCGCTGAACCTGAACTGGGGTCAGATCATGAAGACCGTCACTGCAGACCCTCACCAGTTCTTCGCAGACGGAGGTTGGGGTTTCCTGGCAGCCGAGTCCGATGATGAAGACGCCGAGGAGAGCGAAGAAGAGTCCGCTTTCGAAGTTTCCGAGGAGGAATTGGCAAGCGACGAATCATCTGAGGACGAGTCCGAGTTCGACGACGACGCTAGCGCCGAAGCCAGTGAGGAAGAGGTCAGCGATGACGAAGAGGCCGACGACTGGGACGAGATGGAGGTCAAGGCCAAGAAGAAGGACCGAGAGAGTGGCCTGGACGATGAAGAGGACAAGAGGACGAAGAAGAAGCCCGCCGGAAAGCCTGCTCCTAAGCGCAGGTAGCCTAGAGCAGAGTGGGCTCAGTAGGCCATCAGCATGCTCAGTATTTTAGATTTGCAGCAGAGGTGCATGATCCGGAAGGCGTTTGGAGCGAAATACCAGTCGGAAGTCAGGGGCTTGGGATGTATTTATAGCATGATGACCCCTTTAGCTACTCAGTATGGCCCCAATGGGCTACTTATGAACTAGATTTCGAATGATGCTTGCTCGCGGGTGACAAAATAAGTGGCACATACAACGCCAGTCTCAGCCTGTTGGGGCACTGTGTATGCCATCAGCTGTCTATTTTCAAATACGTAGCTATTGTAATTATCTATAATCAATCACTAATCATCTTGTCATTAGTTATAGGCATTAAATCTATATACAATTCCTCGAACGCAGGCATCGGACGGTTCATGTGTTGCTGAGTGCCATATTACACGTACTGAGTGCCACTTATAATTCTCAACCGCCATCGGCACCTCATTTCGCATGATAATCCTTGTGCTATCACGAGTGTGAAAATGACTTCATCAAAGGTCATTCGACCAGTTGGATACTGGTAACTTTCCCATACATCTTCCAGCAACAACAAAGCTTAACAAGACCAGTGCAAAATTCAACACCAGTAGACACAGTCTAGGCCTCTGCCGCAGTGTCGTAGTCACCTGCCGTTATGCCGTACCGAACCATGTTACTGACGTCGACTCAATTAGAGAGCTGCTGGAGCGTGCAGTGGCCGCCGTGATCATACAACAGCCTATGTTACGAGTGGGAATAGCAGACGAAGATACCGAGGATCCGAAAATCGTTCAGCTTGATGCTATCGACCTCCGACATGTCTTAGAGTTGAACGATCGAGTTTACACGGATGACAAAGACTACGAGATTCGCCTGCTCGAGTCCCTAAGTTTCCAGCACGATCAGTCATGGCCCGACCCTTCCACACGTCCAGTCTGGAAGATTATGGTGCATCAAGTTGCTACCGGTGGTGATCTGTCAAAAGCCACCTGCTTGGATATCGCATTCGTATTCCACCACGCCATTTGCGATGGCCAAGCTGCTCTCCTCTTCCATCGTGACCTGCTCAAAGTTTTGAATTCAGAGGACGATTCCAGCACAACCATTGAGAAGCATGTTCTTCAAGTCGAGCCGCAGACCGACTGCCCAGGACCTTTTGAGTCACTTGTTCCATTCACCCTCTCCTGGCTGTTCATCTTGAAGAAACTCTGGACCGAGCTAATTTGGAAGAACTTCGCACCTTCATATCTGAAACCTGCGCTGGACCCAAGTACCTTGCCCTGGGCAGGAAAGCCAAACACTCTCGAGCCATTCAAGACCAATATCCGGCTTATCAACATTCCGTCCTCAACTCTTGATTCTCTCTTGAAGGCGTGCAGACAGCACAAGACAACACTGACACCTCTCATCCACGCTTTCGTCTTGGCATCGCTATCGAGTCGTCTGCCTGCATCTGAAGCACCGACGTTCACAACCTCAACACCCATAGGTCTCCGCCATATGACAGTCCCTTCCTTCGACCGGAACCAGATCCACTGTCTGGTGACCGGCTTCAACTACTCCTTTCCGCTGGCCACCGTGGCCACGCTCCGTGACACGATCTCGAACGCAAAACCCACTGAAAGATCACCCGTCCGCTCCACTGCAGAGGAATCGAAGTGTGATGCGGTTATTTTCGGCGCAGCCCGCGAGCTGGGCACCGTCCTCAAAGCCAAAGTCGCTTCCCTTCCAGCGGACGACGAGATTGCACTCTTGAAATACGTAGGTGACACGCGGAATTTTTGGCTGAGTCGACTCGGCAAGCGGAAGGAGAGGACTTGGGAGGTCAGCAATATTGGCAGTCTGAAACAACCCGATGCCGGATTCGAGTCAGAGTCCCAAGCGAACAGAACCACGGGATGGAAGATCACGAAGAGCATTTTCACTCAAGGAGCTTTGCCAATCGGTGCCGCATTTAATGTGAATGTTGCAGGTGTCGAGGGTAAGGGAAATTGGATCACCATTACGTGGCAAGAGGGCATTGTTGACAAGAGCCTCATGGAGAACGTTGCGAATGATTTGGCCTACTGGACACATCGACTGGAGGAGAAAACGTTGCTTGATTGACCGGAGCATTAACTGAATTCACATGAGCTTCATTATAATACTGAGAAGGGCGTCGCCCCACGGACACCCCGCGTAGCATGTCAACACCCCCACGTGGACTATCGAGAAGAAAAAACCGCTGCTCTGCTGACAATATCACCTAGACGCTCAGGGCCGCGAACAAGCCTGCCATGCCTCCGACGAATGCCATGGATGCTCTCACATAGTTCTGATTATACCACGCCTTCAGCAAACTCAGGGTCTCACCGCTCGCATCAGCAGCGTTCATCTGAACCTGCGAGCTCTTGCTGATCTCAAGTAATCGCTGGATACCGGGATACATGACGATTCTCGTCCAAGGTAGGAAGCCGATTGTCAATGCCGAAGCTGAGGCATACAATACTCTTTGCGCCGGGCGTCGATAAGCTAGGTAGGCAAATGCTGCAGCTGTGACTGATGTCAAAGGGATCATGACATTTCCGCCACGATGGAAGACTCCAGAGAAGACCGGCGCAGCAATCTTGGCTGGTTGATCGAAGATAAGTGGTAGGAAGTTTTGAGAAGATGCGAAGCTGTAGCCGAACATGACAAAGGCTCCAGGAATCGCAATGAACTTGGTGACTGTAATTTCGTCCATGGCTGCCTCAAATTGTCTCCTTGGTTTTTCTGATGCTGTAGACCTTTGCAACGTGTCAAATGAGGTAGAGAGTCTTCGCGTATGCAGTCCAACACGTACAAGCAGAGTCCAAACATTATATTATAGACCAACCTTGTTGGCTCTCCTCAGCCTCACCTGAACGATTGCGGGGAATGATCAGCATGGCTGCATGGGAAGGACCACGTGGAGGATCGGCGAACGGGCGGCCTAACCCGACCTCAGCCTCATCGCTCTTTCTTCATCCCCTCGCCCAATGCGCTTCCCACCCTAAGTTGTTCGGCCTCATGACCCGAGTCGTCTGACCGTATGCCCGGCCAGTCACCACTTGCCAACCCTCGTCTGAGTTGCGAACGATGTGTGAGGCGCAAGGCCAGATGCGACAAGCTCAGTCCATGTTCGAATTGTACGAAAGCACATGTAGCATGCATACCGGTAGAGAGACAACGACTGCCACGCGGGAGACACAGACCTCGACAGACACAGACTCAGGTTGCCACTGAAAGCCGAGACGAAACATGTCGAACCGATGACTCAGCTCCGTATACTCCTTCGAATATCGAAACCTACCAAGATCTTGTGACTTCGAATCATGACGATGGCAAACCTTTGCGACCGGCAGATGGTGACTATACCGGAAGGAAGGAGCCAGCAGGTCCATCCGAGCATAGATCCAAGTCCACACCTACATTTCTCGCCTACTCGACACTAAATTCTCGCGCCAGTATTCCTTCTCCAGCGTCATTTGTGACCACTCTGGAGTACGGAGGCTCCGCGCACATACACAGTCGACTGTGCGCCGCTTACAATGCCAATGTAGACCCGATCTTCAAAGTTCTACACAAGCCATCGATCACGGCACATATCACGCATGGTCAACTATATCTCGGTCATTCAGTGAACGATCCGTACGTTCAGGCCCTGGACTACGCCGTCTTTTTCGCCGCGGTGAGTACTCTTGACGAGGATGAGTGTATGTCAGTCTTCGGAGTCGCAAAGTCGAGAGTGGTCGAAGGCTACCGCGCCGCGAGTGAAGCAGCTCTTGGATATGCCGACTTTGTCTTGAATCATAATCTAGTCCTGTTACAAGCATTTGTAATCCATCTGGTAGGTTACTCAGCAGGATCAAGTTAGACCTCTGCTGATGTATATCCGACAGGCTGCGACACGTATCGGAGATAAGACCCATCGGGTATGGACTCTACTAAGTCTAGCTCTTCGTATGGCGCAAAGTCTGGGACTCTTACTAACTCCAGCCTCCCATACCATGAGGCCATTCGAAAGGGAGCAAAGGCGAAGACTTTTCGTCGCTATCGGACTCCTTGATGCTCAAGCTGCTGTGGAAAAGGCTTCCGAACCGATGATCATCGGATCCTGGCTAGTTGATTCGATGGTTCCACTAAATATTGCTGATGCTGATATATGGCCGGACATGACTGACGAACCTGCCGCGCGACAAGACTTTACAGACTCCACATTCCTGTTTTTGACTACAAAGACCCAGATCCTTGCACGATTCCTGTGCTTCTCGGCCAGTCCGGACCCTCAACACAACGAGTGGACAGAACGACAGGCGCGTCTCAACTCGTTCCAGCAGGAGATCGCACCTTTGTTCGCTACCAATGATTCCGAGGTTCGAAACTCTGCATGGTACTGGTACAGCAAGACGACCGCTGAGTGTATTGTTGCGTGGATGCAGCTCATGGCAGTCAGACCTCTCCGTCAGCAAATAGGCGTATCAGCGCCCGTCATAAACCACGTGGACCTTCTCAAGCTCGCTGTCAAGGTGCTTGAAGAGACTCACAAGATCGTCCGGGATCCACGAGGTATCCCTTGGAGGTGGTATGGAGGGTTCTTTGCACCATGGCATGCCCTGGCGGTCTCACTCGCCGAGTTGTGCGTCTGCAACGATGTGGGCCTACTCAACGCATGCTGGCCTATCATTCAGGTGTCTTTCTTCAGGATGAACGACATCGTGCCCGAGCATAATGGTGAGACAGTATGGGAGCCTATGCTGAGATTGATGAAAAGGGCGGAGCAGAAGATGTCGTCTATAACGTTACCCGATACGATTACCGAGAGTCACAATCCCGGATATCGGCCAATAGACGACAGAGAGCCTACACAGGCGGCGCTCATCGATTCTTCCGATCTAACTGCTTATCAACCTCCCCTGGAAGATCTCTTCGACATCTGGCCAGATCTAGGAGACTCGGCCGTCAATGTCATGACCAACGTTTCGAGCACGTCTACAGACGAAATAGCATGGGCCAGCTGGGAGGACTTCATACATGACTACAACCAGACCGATGGAATGATCATGTTCAATTGAAGTGGCGGAGTTCGTGGCGGGGTGTCCAGCGGGGTGTCTACCGAAATGTCTGATAAAATGTGTGGCGAGGTGTCTGGCGGAGTGTTCACTGAACTGCCCACCGATTTTGAGCGGTTATGATACACGAGCGTTACAGTAATTTCATGATTTCATGGTTTGATGCTAGATCTAAATAAGCTTCATCGCAAACTGAAAAGGTCATCACGCCACGATCCCTCTGCGTAGCATATCAATACCCCCACTTGAGATGTAAGAAGAAAAAAGCAAGGGCTGGGTATCATGAAAAACAATGTTTATCAACTGAACCTTCATTGAGAAGGTCTCGGGAGTAGGGTAGCTAAAGGATCGATACCTTGCATGTTGCCGAGGTCGGACGGCGGAACTGCAAGCACAGATTCGAGAGATGGCAACTGACGATTCGCCCAGTCCATAATACTCCGATCTAGTACTATCGGGGCGTCATCGCCCTCGGGAAGGTCGAGATCAGCTAACCACTCCTCGTCAAAGGCCGAGAAGATGTTGTTCGCTTGCCTGAATTTGCCCGGCTCGATGGTCGTTCTTGACGCGGGCATGGATTGACCCGAATCCACTCTTTCCTGCGGCGCTGTATCGCTAGAGCGCAGGACTGGCGTGCTACGTTTTGCCGCAAGTCCGGTCTTCTTGTATTCCTCTGGATATCGAATACGGAGTCGATCACGGATGTCAGTGGGCGTACGTCCATCAAGCACTGGGTCGATCTGAATCGATGTCCACGAGGCACCATACCTGTGAAATCCTTGCAGTAGAGCTTCATCTTCCGTATTGGTCCAATTCACGCGGCGTCGACGCTGCGATGCGGTAAAGGTTGGTGGGCTCGATGTCGATGTCATGTGGCTTCGATCGACAGAACCTCTTGGGGGGGCAATATCGACTACCTCGACGGGTCTCCCAAGCTTGGCCTGTTGGCGAGTCCAAAGTCGGAATCGGTCTTTGAGGTCCACGGTAGTGCGATTGTTGAAGTGAAGATCGCTGCAGTTCAAGATCTGCTTCCACTTGCCAACACCAAACCGTTCGACGCCTTTGACCAGCACTGCCGTTTCCTCATCGGTCCACTTGTTCTTTGGTAGCGGACGTGCGGTTTTGTTCTGAGGCTGGTTCACGGCATCGGTCAGCCGATTTGCAAAGACATAGTGTTCTGGTGCTGACTGAACTACACGATCTACAGCAGTGTTTGAGTCGACGGGGACGCTTTCCGTATTGATTGAGGGTAATAAACCAGCATTTGGGGGCGGCTGGTGAAGTCCCTGGAGTACAGGCGGCACTCGATGTCTTGGTCTCTTCACACCTCGATTTACTGGTAGCTGAGGAAGCCTGAACACAGCTTGGTCCGACTCTGCATGCCGGGTAGTGAGAGTGTTTGGTTCATAATCATCGTTTAGTACGGCGGCGATTGACCCGGAAGATACGGATTGACTAGACGGTTTTGAAGCTCTGGAATCAGTCGCAGAATCTCTTGAGCGTGAACCAAGAAGCACGCGGACGAGCTCTTCATCAGATCCTCTACTGATCTGACGATTGTCTATCACGCTGCCGCCATGATTACCGACGTTACTGGGCTCGACCGGATTCGGTCGATTGATGAAGTCCAGCGACGTGGGACGATAGCCATTGTTGCCAGCGCCAGACCGCTGCAAAGACATCGGATCATCTCATTGGACTGCTCGACATGTGGTTGTTTGACATTACGCGCGTGTCTGCCGCGTAGGTACGATCACCTCAACAGATGCAGTACAGTATGGGCGAGACGGACGCCCGGGGCGGCTTCCGCGAGGTCGGCGCGCTTCGGAGCTCGCAGAACTTTTTTCCGGGCTGCGAGCAATCTTTTGGGGAAGCTTGGCGTCGAGACCCGCTCGCACACGAAAACTTCAGGCGGAACTTCAAGTTGCGACGCTTTGCTCACGACTGCGCCTACAACACATATCTTCAACACCTGAAGTCAAGTCGCAAACATGGCTCGTGGACCAAGAAAGCACCAGCACCGCCTGTCGGCACCAAGCCACTGGCTTTTGGACAAACTCTCCGGTGCCTACGCGCCAAAGGCCTCCCCAGGTCCTCACAAGCTCAGAGACTGCATGCCTCTGATCGTCTTCATCCGCAACAGGTGCGCAGGCCACGACAACGAGATCATCTCACGCGGCGACTAACAATATATCTCCAGGCTGAAGTACGCCCTCAACGGTCGCGAGACCAAGGCCATTGTCATGCAGCGCCTCGTCAAGGTCGACGGCAAGGTCCGCACCGACGCAACCTACCCAGCTGGTTTCATGGATGTCATCTCGATCGAGAAGACTGGCGAGAACTTCCGTCTTGTTTACGACACCAAGGGTCGCTTCACTGTCCACCGCATCACTGGCGAGGAGGCCGAGTACAAGTTGGGCAAGGTCAAGAGAGTCCAGCTCGGCAAGGGTGGTATTCCATACTTGGTTACGCATGATGCTAGAACGTAAGTCGCATCTATCAGCCGTTGGACCAAGTTTTGGCGATGCGGAAATACGTGTTGAAATACACATGGTGAAATTAAGGGACAAGTGCTGACAGTTTATCTTACAGCATCCGTTACCCAGACCCAGCCATCAAGGTCAACGACACCGTCAAGATCGACCTCACCACGGGCAAGATCTCCGACTTCATCCAGTTCGACACTGGTGTCATCGCCATGGCCACTGGTGGTCGTAACATGGGTCGTGTTGGTGTCATCACTCACCGTGAGAGACACGATGGTGGTTTCAACATTGTTCACATCAAGGACGCCGTCGACAACGAGTTCGCTACCCGTGAGAGCAACGTTTTCGTCATTGGCCGTGAGAAGCCATGGATCTCGCTTCCAAAGGGCAAGGGTGTCAAGCTCTCCATTGCCGAGGAGCGCGACCGCCGCAGGGCATACGCCATTGCTGGCCAGTAGATGTAGAGGAATGTCGGAGTTTGATATCACTGAGCGGCTTGCATGTTTGCAAGGTTAGCAAAACGGCGTCACGGCAGGCAAAATTATGCAAAAGGCTGCCTGACCAGCAGTTGGGACACTGCGTGGTCATCCATAGCCTGTCTTCCAAAGGTCCAATTGAGAACATTGATGATTCAAAGTATTCTGTGCTTGACGTGAACTACAATTTCTGTACAAGAGTAGGAGCATAGCCTTATCGAAGGTTGCACCCGCTTATCAGGTTCCAGTGTGTATACCAACCCTCTCTCAGCGCTCTATACTTGCAGGAGTGGAAGTAATCGCAAGTCCACAGCTTTCTCGTCAGCCTCATACTCATATGTGATCATACAATTGCAGCAACCATTGGAAGGCAATTAATCAATCGGACATTTGAGGGCAGCCCTGTTTACAAGCATGCCCACGAAACTCCGAATACCTGTGTACTGCACTGGTACCACCACAATATAAAGTACGACATAGAACTTGGTGTTTCTACATTCTCAGAATCTATAGATAGCCCAGACGAATGGCTGCTTCCCGGTTCTCAAGGTATGTCGTGAAGGTCGCTCTTGATCAATATGGAGTACCACTTGCACCTGTAATTTTATGCTGCCGTATGCGCTTGCCCCGGCGTTCGGTGATGACGTCCGCAGTCCCGCAGAGCCGCAGGAACCTCGCGTCCGAGAACGCATGCCTGGCCGCGCCATCTCCAGCTTCGCCAGCATCTAAACCTCCTACTCATCAGCCGCTCATTGCCGCGCATACTTGGACTCTTATTTGATCGACTGCCTTTCCTTCGACTACTCAACGATAATCCTCACATAAAGCCCTGTAGAGGCACGTCCCAGCGCAATGGCGCTCCACACCAGTCGCAATGTGGACGTGGCTAAGTCGGAGTCGGAACTGGCCATGATTGTGAAAAAGGCGACAAGTCCAGAAGAGACGGCACCGAAGAGGAAGCACGTTCGCAGTAGTATCGTATACACATGGGATCACAAGAGCTCTGCGTCCTTCTGGGCTGCCATGAAGGTTCAGCCCATCTTGGCCGACGAGGTCCAGACATTCAAGGCACTGATTACAATCCACAAAGTTATGCAAGAAGGTCATCCTGTGGTCTTGGTAGAAGCTCAGTCCAACATCGGCTGGATAGAGAGCTTGTCAAGAGGCATGTCAGGAGGTATGGGAGGTGGCATGGGTGATGGCTTGCGAGGCTACGGACGTTTGATCCAGGAATACGTCTTCTTCTTGATCAACAAGCTCCAATTTCATCGCAATCATCCCGAGTTCAACGGTACATTCGAGTACGAGGAGTACATCAGCTTAAAGAGCATCAATGACCCGAACGAGGGCTACGAAACAATCACCGACCTGATGAACCTTCAGGACCAAATCGAGACCTTCCAGAAGCTGATATTCGCATCTTTCCGAGGAGGCACAAACAATGAATGTCGTATGGCTGCGCTCGTACCACTCATTGCGGAGAGTTATGGAATTTACAAATTCATCACGAGCATGCTTCGCGCCATGCACTCCTGTGAGTGAGAAGACGGAATATGATGTTGCCCTTGCTGACATGTAGACAGCCCTCGGCGATGACGAAGCCTTGAAGCCCCTCCATGACCGCTACAACGCCCAGCACTACCGCCTTGTCCATTTCTACTATGAGTGCTCTAATCTTCGCTACGTTACAAGTCTCTGGCCTGTGCCAAAGCTGCCTCAAGATCCTCCGAACTTATTCGCCGACGATGAGACTGCTCCAGCACTTCCTGCGAGGCCGCGAGGTCAAGTTGAGCAGCCAAAACCGGCTACACCTCCACCACCACGAGCATCTGCACCCGATCCAGAACCTATCAACGAATTCTGGAAGAATGAGCAGGCGCGACAACAGGAAGAGTATGAGGCGGAGCAGCGCAGATTGCAAGCACAATGGGAAGAGGCTCAGCGCCAACAGCAGCAACAAGCTCTTCAGGCGCAAAGAGACTTTGAAGAGCAACAAAGACTCCAAGCGGAGCAGGCACGATTGGCACAAGAGCAGCTCATGCGCGACCAGTACTCACAACAGACCCAGGGTCGCATGGCAGAATTGGAGCGGGAAAATCTGAATGCCCGTGCGCAGTACGAGCGCGACCAGCTCATGTTGGAGCAGTACGACAAGAGGATGAAGGCTTTGGAAGGAGAGTTGCAGCAGTTGCAGAACAACTTCCAGATGCAATCGCAGTCCAAAGATGAGCAAATTCGAGCACTGCAGGAGCAGATCAACACCTGGAGGTCCAAATACGAGGCTTTGGCCAAGTTGTACTCGCAACTCAGACACGAGCATCTCGAGCTTTTGCAGAAATTCAAGGGTGTTCAGCTCAAGGCTGCTTCGGCACAGGAAGCCATCGACCACCGCGAGAAGCTACAACGCGAGCTGAAGACGAAGAACCTGGAATTGGCAGACATGATTCGGGAAAGAGACCGAGCTTATCACGAGCGTGACAGAACAACGGGTGGTCACAAGGATGAAGTCGAAAAGGTTAAGCGCGAGCTTCGCTTTGCGCTCGAGAAGGCCGAAAAGGCAGAAAGGGAGAAGGGTGCTGATCTCTCAGCAATGCTGTCCAGACACAACAGAGAGATTGCGGATCTTGAAGAGGCTCTCCGTAACAAGACTCGCAGACTCGACGAGCTTTCTTCGAAGTACCGCGAGGGCGACTCCGACTTGGATAGACAGTTGCGGGAAAGAGAAGAGGAGTTGGAGATTATGAGGGCCGGTATGGATCAAGCGCTGATGGAACTGGCGGAGCTGAGGAACGGCGGTACCGACACCGACAAGGCTATGGACGAGCAAATCGACACCATGCTTCTCGACAACATCAAGAAGATCAACGACCTTATCGATTCTGTTCTCCAGGGCGGTGTACAAAGAGTCGACGATGCCCTTTATGAGCTCGAATCAAACATGATCGCTGGTAACCAGAACGCTTCTGGTCCGTATGTGCTTTCCCAGATCGAGAAGGCTGCTTCGAGCGCAATGGAGTTCTCGACATCGTTCAACAATTACATAGCCGACGGACCGAACGCCGCACACGCTGAAGTCATCCGTACTGTTGCCACTTTCTCTGGAGCCGTCGCAGATGTGCTTTCGAACACCAAGGGTCTGACTCGTTTTGCCTCGGACGACAAGAAGGCTGATCAGCTTATCAATGCTGCACGACAATCAGCTATGAGCACTGTCGGCTTCTTCAGATCGATCCAAAGCTATCGAACCGACGGTCTGGATGAAATTCAAAAGACTGATGTTGTGATCAACCGCAACAACGAAGTCCAGATGAACCTCAATCAGCTCTCGAAGATCGCGGATGCTTTTGCACCAAAGAACAAGGTCACCTCAACCTCGGGCGATCTTGGTGAGCTTGTCGATCGCGAGATGACCAACGCGGCCAAGGCCATCGACGCAGCTGCTGAGCGCTTGAACAAGTTGATGAACAAGCCGCGCGACCAATATTCCACGTACGAGCTCAAGATTCACGATGCAATTCTCGCGTCTGCAATTGCGGTCACCAATGCGATTGCACGTCTGATCAAGGCGGCCACTGACTCGCAGAGGGAGATCGTCAAGGAAGGACGTGGCAGCTCAATGAGCACAAGTGCATTCTATAAACGTAACAATAGATGGACAGAAGGTCTCATCAGTGCGGCCAAAGCTGTCGCATCTAGCACGAATCTGCTCATTGAGACAGCAGATGGTGTCATCAGCGGCCGCAACTCACCAGAACAGCTCATTGTCGCTTCTAACGACGTTGCGGCCAGCACAGCCCAGCTCGTTGCGGCAAGTCGTGTCAAGGCCAGCTTTATGTCAAAGACTCAGGAGAAGCTCGAAGATGCAAGCAAGGCTGTCACATCAGCCTGCAGAGGCCTCGTCAAGCAAGTGCAAGCTATCATCGACAGCAAGAACAACGGCGAGGAGGCTGTCGATTACACCAAGCTCAGTGGGCACGAGTTCAAGGTCAGACAGATGGAACAGCAGGTGAGGAAACTTCCAACTCGTGAATTGCTGTACAGCATCATGCTAACAATCCTCAGGTCGAGATATTGCAGCTCGAGAATGCATTGTCGTCAGCGCGACACAGACTCGGGGAGATGCGCAAGATCTCATACCAGGACGAGGATTGAAAGGGCTGATCGAACGAGTAGGCCACCAGTGGCATGTTTTTGATACCATAGCAAGCGTGTCTACTGTATATACAGCTGTTGGAGTGTGATCATCACCCCCGATTCTGGTTTTACTATGTGGCGTAGTCGCGCGTACCCCGGATGGGCCGGCCTGGATTGGGTTTGAGACATCGACTTGGCACGATCTCCAGGCACAAAACGGGTGTTACTTCGAACAGAGTTCGAGGAGAGTTCAGAAAGAATTCAAGCCGCGGACTGTCGCTGTTGTTACTTCTGGTTATTGGAAGACACCAACAATTGGCATGACGTCGCATACCAATGGAAGATGGCCGAGGGAATTCTATTGTATTGACATATAAGGCAAGCATCTCATTCGTTGACTTTCTCTTATTTCACATCCTCCGCTTACACCGGTAACCCTCCCAAGATATTTGAACATCAGAAATAATACCACAAACATGCGTCTTCAATCCGTTATCCTCTGCATCAGCTTCCTGGCCGTGCTTCTCTTCAGCACGCAAGCCTTTGCCAACTCATGCTCCGGCGGTATTAACGTCTGCTGTGGCTCAGCTTCTGTTAGCTGTAGCGGCAACATCTGCAAAGCATGCTGTGGAAGTGTAAGCACACCATCATACCATATCTTGCAACACAAGGGACTAACACCACTCTGCAGACCTGCGGATGCTTCAAGGCTACCAACAACGGCTGCAACTCGCAGACCTCACCCTGCGTCAACCCGTAAGTCGACACACTCTTCTGGGACGGTTACGTTACTGACTACTAATAGGAGCAACCCCGATTTCGCCATGACCAATGGCCAGTGCGTGGCCCCGGCTACTACATCAAGTGGTAGCACTGGTAGCACTGGTAGCACTGGCAGCACCAACAGCCTGTGCCAAACCATCACCTCTGGATTCCTGAGGAAATTGTTGGGTTGTTAAACAACGGTCACGAGGTTTTCCTAGTGGTCTGGCAGCTTACTGGTACATATAAGCAAGATTTTGAATAGAGATGCGTTATCAACTTGTACTAAGGAATAGAACCGGTAAACCCGTCCCACGTGCATTGCCAGCTATTATGTGTAGATTGCGGTCTACATAATCGCTATATATATTCTGACTCAAACCGAGCCAACACCGCCGCCATCAACAATGTCCAATCGTCAAAGTCGACTTGCAGATTAAACTGAGGAGTTGGCAGGCTAAATCCTATTAGGGACTAGCGCTTCGCTTGTTCTCAGTGCCTCGGTAATGTTACGAGTCAGGAACGACGCAGAACGCATCGCTTACCGTACTCGGTTTGGGATAGAAGCTCTTGGAGTAGTGGTAATGTCTTTGATATGGACTATGCTGCTCCAATCCTATCTGTACAATGCATGTCCAGGTGCATCCGGCCCAAGAGACGACGCTCTTTCCAGTAGCCCTCAGCGGTGCTGCCTTGGAGCTTTGACGCTCCTAGTTCAATCCAAGTTGTGTCCACGATTTCAACCGCGAACCAATGTCCAGCAGGAAGATGATCATCCTCTTGACAACCGCTCTCATCTCTGTCATTCATGCGATCGGAGTATCAACGAGGACAACGACAAGTCCGCGAGCGAGCCAGCACGCCTGCATGACCAACGAAATGTCGAGTAAGAAGGAAACCAGATGCTCAATGGTTTGTGCCCCAAGTCAGAGCAGCTTGTGTGGGTGCGTCCATCCAGCTCTTGGATCTCTCGCTCAAGTCTCCGGTCTGCTTAGCTCTGGTGATTTCGGCGAAGCGGCGGTCCTCGATAGCTACACCTAGGTCAGCATTTGTTTTCGCTCAATCGGTCGTCTGCAGTCACCTACCATTGAACCAGTTCTCCTCCAGAGGCTTCGGCAGCTCCGATGAAGCTCGAGTGTTGGCATTGATCTTGTTCCACAAGTCACTGAAAGCCCATGCAAGAGGCATGTCAGAAAAGCCACTCCAATCTTCGCTGGACCACCGGGTCTTCAGACCCGCTGCCAAGGTCAGTTCCGTCACCCCGTCACCCCAGGACAATGCCTCCATAAGACTTCCAAGCGCGTCGACGGATGGACGGATCCCAAAAGGGTCAATGTCAATCTGTATCTCCAACTTGTCGACCGACTTCATAATGAGCGGAAGCCGATCGAGGCTCAACGGCGAGTACACTCTGCCAGATGGCGATAGGCATGAGTAGACTGGGGTGCTGCGCACCATCGAGGTGGTGGCGCTGGCTTGATAGTTGTCGACAACGACGAGGTTGTCTGGTCTGGAAGCCATGACAATGGCACGTCCGATGATGCTGCGCTCTCCAATCACCTCACTACGGATCTTTCTGCAGGTTCGCATCAAGTTGACCAAGGGGGACTTCTGGTCAGCAACTTTAACTGCTATCCAGTTGAGGGATCCATCGCAATACAGAAGGAAACTCGCATCGTCGTCAAAGCTCCTGTAAATCTGGACGCGCACCTCGGCAGGCAGTTTATCCAGGAGAGGACATGGAGAGCCGTCAGGGTCGACGATCAGACGGTCGACGATCTGTTCACCAGGTGGAGGCGTGTTTGAGGTCATGACGTTTCAACGCGGCGTTCGACGCGATGGAATGCGACAAGAGATGATCGCCTGCTGCCAGTGTATTTTGGCACCGAGGTAGAACTTTGGAGATGGTGATGATAATAATCGGGGTCAGGGATGTAAGTGGGTGGTTGGAGGGATGGTGGAGGCGGAGTCTAGAAGCGGAAGGGAGTATCTCTGAATGTGACGCGGCGTCACTCTCTCAGCGCGGGTCGGCAATACATTCGCATGGACCATTGTTGACTTCCTCACTTGGACTAACGACGACTTGATACTAATTAACTAACTACAGAAAGGTACGAGCCTGCTCAACCGGTTTCAAACACGCGGAAAGTACCGCTTAAAAAGCAATGAACCCAATCGCCAAACTCCTTCATGTGCCTATACGACCAGCCCATCCGACACCAAGCACTCGTTATCAACCAGCCCCAGAAGCCACTCTTCTCCTCAAACAGTCGTGGTCACTGTATCTGTAGGCAGACTCGATACTGTCGAGGTAATGGTACCATAGATGGTCTTGGTGATGTGCAGCGTCGTGGTTCTAGTTGGCATTGCGCTTCGTAGTAAGTCAGCAGGCTTCTTCACAGCAGGCTTCACTTTACTTACGTCTGAGACGCCAGTTCCACAGTTGCGGTGGTGTAAACCGTCGGGCCAGTCGTCGACGCTGGTCTGCTCATTCTAGTTGTCGTTTCTGTCTCTACAGTGTACGACACTTCGACTGTAGTGGAGAGACTGAACGAAGACAGAGTCTCGGTGATGTTCGCTGTGATGGTCTCGAAGATGAGCTGCGACGGCTGGAAGATCATCGTGGTGAAATCAATACTGGTCACTGTTGTTGACACATGAGTCACGGGAATAGTGACCCAGCGCTCGAACTCTACGAGGCAGATCTCGCTGCCATTGCCGTAAGTCCTGCAAATTTTCTTATCAATGTCATTCGGCGGTCCCGCAGTGGTAAGCTCTTGCCATTGGGCGAGGAAGTAAGTTGTTAGGGTCTCGATCGAAGGAGCGGCTGTGATGGTCCTCGCATTGCCGTAGAAGGCAGCGGTAGAATTGCTAGAGTTTCCAGCTGCTGTTGGAGTTGGGGTAACGAGAGTGTAGCCGTACTGGCTGGAGAAGGTGATTTCCTGACTGCAGGAGGTGACGGTGTACTTGGTTGCGATGCCATCGAGCACAGTCGCGCAGACTGTGGTGACTGAAGAGCTGTACTCGGTGGTGCAGCTTCCGGTTCCGGTTTCGAACGAGGCCGAGTACTGAGTTGAGTAGTTGGCATAGGGGCCAGGGGTAGGAGTCACAGTTGGAGGAAGTGGCACTTCTGCGACTGGAGGAAGAGCACACATCGTGAACTGCGGAACTTGCACGGTGACCTCTTGACTCTGGCTAGTGATTGGCACAGGCGTGGCCCCTGGGTAAGGAGTGATAAAGGCCAAAACTTCTGCTGAGCTCGTGGTCGTAGGAAATGCATCTGGAGGGCCACCGAGAGGCTGGTCCTGTCTGCGCATCAGGCTCATGGCCCTGTGCTTGTACGCTGGCGCATGTCTTGCGTCTGCCAGTGCAGCACTTGCAAGCGCCGCGACGCTGAGGAGTCCTCCGCGCATGGTCGATATGTCGTCAAAGTCGAAGAAAGTAAAGGGTCTGTCGCATGGCGCTCTCCAGCATTATTTTGCGGGGGACGGGTCATTCTTCTCTTGTGATCTGAATGCATTCCACGAGGACAGCAAAATAGACAACAAAGTCAATGTGTCCCGGTGTGGAATGGAGAACTAACCCCTGGTCAGAATGGACGTTGACCGCTCGGGGTTGACAGAATAAGTGTCACACAAAACGCAAGACTCAGCCTTTTAAGGACACTGTGTATACCATTAGCTGTCTATCAGTTCAAGACACCGCTGTCGTGACTATCTAAAATAAGTACTAATCATCTTTCCAAAAATTGTAGGCACTAAGCCTACAAGCTAGGCGCGGGACTACGAACTGGGCGACTGAATGAATGCATTGACATCGTGATTGACTATAGTCGAGACTCGAGATGTCTACATGCGAGCGATTGTCGAGACATAATTTGGTAATGAATTGGTATTGAGATGAGTCGTTTCGTTGCTTCATGACAACCGTGAAATGTTGTTACAATGACATATTTACACATCGGACAGAGATTTTCTTCTGCCTCGTCCTGTCCCTGTCTTGTCTCTCTTGTCTCTAAGACCGGAGACTTTGCCTTGTCTCATACGACCGCTAGCCACGACTTTCATGTCGTCTCCTGGAATCTGACCTTGAGAATCGTAAGGGACCTCGATATTGTTCTTCCCTTTGCCCTTCTTGGCGGTCGCTTGCGCATTCTTCGACTTGCCCTGAGCCTTGACCACCCGAGAATTGTCAACACCGCTGCGCTCCTCCTTCCCGGAGCCAAGACGGACATTCTTCTGCACTCTAGTCTTTGCGCCAAGAGCCCACAAATCTCCCCATGAGCTCTTTCGGGCATCACGGAACGCCTGCTTGGAAAAGCTTCTTGGTACTGTCCACCTCTCGAGGGTCCCAGACGGAGTGCACAGGTCGAGAATAACGTGACCGGTCCGCTTTAATGGTGGCATGATCGCGCGAGGAAGACTGAGAGAATGTGGTCCTCCAGCACGACTGCTTTCGTAGACATCGTCGACTTCTGGTACAGCCGGAGCCGTAGGGTCGAAATTGCTGGCTAGGATCTCATCTTCCACATCATTTCTCTCGTAGCCAAGGAATGCTCTGTTTGTTGCTTTGTCGCCTTGGGTCACACCCAGCACATCAGAGTCCCTTAGGTCTCTGCCTCGCATCACAGAGATGTACGAGAATTCTACGTCCTCGTGGTTCTTGTCGCGAGCACCTAGTATCTTCTGCAAGAACGCTGGACGAACGTAACGTTGCTCAAAATGGCAATAGTCTTTCCTGCCTTTGCTTTGGCCGCCCTTGACGTACATCGGACACGCATTGTGGTTGGTGCATGGAGCGATAATCATGCCCTTCTCCTTGTCAATGACGCCGTCGATGCTGATGTATTCTAGATTGTCGACTTCCACATCATTTTTCTCACTTCCCGGGGAAGCGATTCGTCGGCCAAGCAGATAATCTCGAGCACCTCCGATCATCTCAAAGCCTCGAGGTACACCCTTTTCAAGCAGTATCAAAACACCACCCTGGGCACTCACCAAACTCCACAAGTTGGCAACGTGCTGCTTACGTAGATAATCCTCTTTGAGTGGCCACAAAGTATGCGGTGCAATAACAATGTCGAACTTACCCTTTTCTCTCGCTTGATCGTCGCTTGCATGGACGTAATCGGGAAGACGAGGCAGAAACGCAGTGTTCTCCAGTAGCAGACTCGCGCGCTGTCTGAGAGCGTCATTCGACGTGAGTACCGTTGCTTTACCCAGTGGAGCATCGATCGGAGCTCCACCAGCCTCTCCACCCGCGATAGTCACTTCGTTGGGGGAGTCTGGGTCATCACTTGTGTCGTGCATGTTCTGCCATTCGGCACGAAGGACGTCACGAACGGCAAGCACACCAACTCCAGCTGCACCTGCATCCAGGATTCTCGGACCTCCTTCCTGGGTCATCATGTTTTGTAGCCATGAGCTTCCGAGACGTTTTCTGGTCTCGACTAGAACACTCGTGACACTGGCATATACTCCTGGCATGACCGCAGCGAAGAAGGCGTCTGCTTCGATTTCAGACATTTTGCTTTGCGACGCTTCCAAAGGGATCGGCTTCTGTTGCAAGTTCTTGGCAAAACCTGGGTTTGCGGTCGAATAAGGCAGACCCACGCCGCCAAAGATCTTGTGACACGCTTCTGCCAGATGTTTTGGGGAGGATCCCGAGATTATTGCGGAGACCGGGTCAACGAATGTCGATCTGGGAAGGTTGAAAGTCGAAGGAAGCGTACCGAAGCGATTCCTCACGGTATAAGGATGACCCCGTTCAAAGTGCTCGACCTCATCCAACATTTCTTCATCCTGCAATTCGGGAGCAAAGGTAACTGGCGCTACCTCAGATGCTTCCTGCGCTTGTGCGTCTGTAGACTCGACTTCCGCTTCCCTCTCCGCTCTGTATCGGATGAACAGCATCTGCAAAAGTTCGTCGGCTTCATCTTGCTTGCCCTGATCACGATAATGGCTCTCCAACTTCATGTAGCGGACATCATCGAGGTACATCAGTCGACCTGCCATATCCAGTTCTGTCCATTCCTGATCCACATCGAGCATGGAAGCTTCCTCGGCTCTGGGAAGCTCTGCGTCCAGTAATGCCGCATCCAGTTCCTTTTTGCTAGCTTTGATAAAGAACTTTCCCCTTTTTGACTTTTCCAGCTTCTCCAGTTGCCGGAAGGTCAACTCGTCTTCTTCCTCTTCCGACATCAGTTCGGGTTCCTCATCTCCAACGTCATCTTCTGCCAGATATGGGACCTCTTCCAACTCGCCATCGGCGTTCTCTCTCAACAGGCCGGTGCCTGCAGTCTCCCGCTCCTCAAGCTCGCCTTGTGTTTCTGCATGCTCAAAATCTACGACTTCCGCATCGAGGTCGCCTTGTTTCCGGATAGGTGCGCCGTAAAGCCTTTCGTATATCTTGTACTCTTCCGGGCTCAGAAAGTCTTCTGGCAGCGAATCACCAAACGCCCTCCTTGCCTCTCGCACCACCTGTTCAGCAGCTGCAGCATCTTGTGGGTCTTCTCCGTCGACGTGAGAGTTGGTCAACTCGGGGTTTGATAGCTGCGGAGTTGTGGAAGCCGGTAAATTGAACGCAGCGCTGGCGTGATCGAGTTCTTTTAGACAGGCTCGCAGTGCCTCGATTGAATCGGAAAGGTTTTCCGAACTAGCGCGATGTTTTTCAAGGAGTCTTGGAGATGATGCAAACGTTCGTACTGCTGTAAATGAGCGTTGATAGAAGGGAAGAGGCTGCCCCAGACGTCTCCTGGCATAAGTCTTCGCCGCGATCAATGAACGGAGTCTGCAGCCTGCACAAGTTTTCGACAGTAATATGGGAGCAGACATGAGTATGTTGGTCAGTAGGGAAGCTTACTCGAAAGCACCACCACTTGCACACCCAAAGACTCTGAACCACGTCGCACCCTAAGAGAACGATCTGGTATTTTTGCCGTCCGGGTAATTTTGTAATCTTCTCTGCAAGCACATGCAAACGTCGGTCATTCTGTACCCCAGATCCCAATATCAAGCTTTGCATCAAGGGGCCGGCCCTTCTCCGCTGATGATCCGCTAACCTAAAAGGCTTATTTTATTTTAATATCACCACAACGTTACAACTATCGGTTTGGCAGTCGATTACATCGTTGTTGACCTCCACTCTGCCATCACATCCAATACACAGGTCTCGGAACTTATCGACTCCATACACTGCGACTAGCCCGCAACGGAAGGGTCTCAGTATATCAATCATGGACTACTGTATGATCGACAGGCACGTTCGTATATGGCCACTGGCGAGAAGTCGACCGAGTACATTTTGGTGACTCTCATCTCAATCTCGCCTTGTAATCCGTTAGATAAACGGTCTCATCAATCATATCTACCAAGATAAATCTTAAGGTCAACAAAGGCAACGATGTCGCCGTTGAACGTCTAGACTTGCTGATCAAGAGGTGTGTCATGGTATATAGATTCGGTCTTCTCTCCTTCTGTTCGTCTGTTCCAAGTCTATCATTCACACTCATTTTCACTGCTCAACTCTCATTCTTTCTTTACCAACCAGCAACATGATGAAGATCGCCTACCTCGCTCTGGCGGCTTCTGCTGTCTTGGCCAGCCCAATCGAGCCGGTCGATGATGCCAAAAAGCCAGCCAATGTCTGCCACGCTGCGCCATACAAGCAGTGGCTTGCGCTTTCTGAGCTGCCTGCAGCTACCAACTACTGCCGCAGTCACTTCGCCAAGAAGACACCAACCTGTCCCAAAGTTGTCACCGTTACTCCAAAGCCAAAGACGGAGAAGCACACGGTCACACAAACCACGACCGATGTTGATGCCACGATCAGGACCATGACCACGGGCGAGCCAACCGTGATTGTTATCACAGAGACTGCCTCTCCATCGATCACATTCGTTTCCTCCACCGCGACTGCACCAACTACGACAGTCACTAGCTGCTCCACCTCGTCAGCTCCTGGTAACACAACAATGCCAGCCTCATTCTCAGCTTCTGCCTACGCAACGATGCCAACCGCATCCCCATCTTCCGGCAACACAACAATGCCATCCGCATACCCATCTTCCGGCAACACAACTATGCCAGAGTCATCCCCATCTTCCGGAAACTCGTCCATGGCGGAGTTTGGCAACTCAACTGCAGCCATCACCCGTCGCCAGCTCGCCAAGGGTCCAGTGGAGCTTGCGGCTAAGAAGAAGGCCACAAAGACCAAGCTTTCACCAAAGGCCAAGAAGTCCCTCCAGGCTCGTCTCAAGTCCCTCGAGAAGCTCGACAAGAAGGCCAAGGCCACCACCATCTGTCACTGCATCGAGACCGCTCCAGCATGCACGAAGAAGACCAAGACTGCTCCACGATCGACTGTTACCGAGACAGTGTACCACACAGTTCCATTCGTCACTGATCCAGTCACTACCATCACGGTCTCAAACACACAGACAGCTACCAACACTTCGACCGTTCCTGCCACAACCACGGCGACGGTCTTCCTCAACGCCGGCACGATCACTCCAACCGCTTACGTCGGCTGTAACAACGCAGCCTCCACCGGAAGCGCATAGATTTCATTTCGAGTGAAGATGAGAGTTTTCAGACAGGAGGTGTAAATTGTTCCAGATTTATTGTACGACTTTTAATACCACCATACAATTGTAATGTTAATATCGAGCGCTTGACGGCCATTAATGTCAAATATCAGTTTTACGAGTCGAAGTATTTCCAGTCGCTCGACCGAGTTGATGTAGCTGTGTGACTGCAGTGATTCTACACGTCGAAGAATAGTTGCAATTGTCCGATTTTGTCTGCCGCGCAAATGATTACTTTATCTTGTGACCGACATTGGCAATATGTCAGTATTTTGCTGATTCAGCATATTCAGAAGACCAATGTATCAGCCTATCAGGAACAATCGGTTGTGCAGCACAGAAGCGATAATAAAGAATGTCCACCCAATGACAATTTCGTTGACATTGGTTTCGAGAGCGAATGGAAGACGTGCAATGTGGTGTTTCCAGAATCGAATTTCACGTGCTGTTTCCATCGCAGAGATCTACATGGCATGTACTGCATCAGGACGCGCGATAAACACAACAGTCGGGCTGTACCGATCCAGGCCTCTTCCGGAAAGAGCCCGGCGGTGCTGCAGGCTTGGCGTCTCACAGCTTGTGGATCGCGCCTACCTGTGCAGGCTGTTCTTTCCCTTGCTTGGGTTCATACGGTAAAAGAGTCGCAGCTGCCGTGCCTCGCTTGTGACCGGCCCTCGGGCAAACAATAATACTCGATATGATGATGGTCGCTGCGTTGATTCTACAGTATATTTTGAGTACGTTGGCAGGTGGAATAAGGTAACGATCACTGAACGGGGACAGATTAATAAATCTAGTATGAGCGACTTTTAGATCCAGCAGGTGCGTTCGGTCGCCGTGGTAAAGCGGTCAGTAGTACCACATCGGATGCAGTGCGGTGGATACCTTACAGGCAAAAGACACCCGCCCTCCTTGCCGCCCGCTCAGCAACCTAAAAGTTCCAGCGTTGCATTTTGAGTCGCTTTGAGGCGCTTCAGTTTGGACCTGACGTTCCGTTGCAGTCTGTCGCGTCGTGTCTCGCTTTCAGCAGCCCACCCGCACCCGTACCGCTCTTCCATCCCCTCGCCTCTCTTCTCTCGTTGTTCCATCGACTGTTGCACTTCTGCGCTGTATATCCCGCTCGCTCTGCTCAAGCCAGTGTGCTTCAGGACTCCTGCCTAACTTACCTACCTTATCACGCACCCCGGCGAGGCTTCAGTACAGTCTGAAGTTCGGCGGCTGCCCCTTTCGATCGACCCCGGATACACTTCTCTCAACCTTTGGTCCTCCTGCGAATCCTGATTTCCTCAACCACGACACACTCCATTCAAAGGTCCGTCTACCCATCACAATTCCATCACCTCGGTCTGCAACCTGCCAATCCTATTACTTCACTACGAGTCACGAGACGCAGTCATCACATGCACCTCCATTGACGACGTACTCTCTGCATTGCATCTGCTCCATCTGCCGCTGCTGTGCCAAGCTTTCACCGCCCTATCGTCAAAGCCTGACTGCGGTGACCTTGCTGACTTGTTCTTCAATCACCAGGCTTCCTCCGCCTTCTCACCTCACCCTCACCGTATCGACCATCACACAAAAGAGTTCGGAGCTCTGAAATAGGACAGAGGCCATACCTCTTGATCCTTCCACAAATGACGACAATGGTACGGCTTTCCTGAATACGTTCCCAACCGCTGTCGTCGGACGATCGTATCGTTCGACACGCTTCCATACGTCTCTTCATCTGTTCGTTCCCTAACGCCTTTTCAGGATCTCCGTGTCGGCAACAAGTACCGAATTGGTCGAAAAATCGGTAGTGGATCGTTTGGTGATATCTACCTTGGTAGGTCAAGAGACAGACAACAAACACGGAACATACACTGACCAACGTCAAGGCACTAACATCATCTCTGGTGAGGAGATTGCCATCAAGCTCGAAAGCGTCAAGGCCAAGCACCCTCAGCTTGAGTATGAGGCACGTGTCTACAAGTCGCTCGCCGGAGGTGTCGGTATCCCCTTTGTCCGCTGGTTCGGTACAGAGTGTGATTACAACGCCATGGTTCTCGATCTTCTTGGACCCTCCCTCGAAGATCTCTTCAACTTCTGCAACCGCAAATTCTCCTTGAAGACTGTTCTCCTTCTGGCCGATCAGCTCATCTCGCGTATTGAATACATCCACGCCAAGTCCTTCATTCACCGCGATATCAAGCCAGACAACTTCTTGATGGGCATTGGTAAGAGAGGCAATCAGGTCAACGTTATCGACTTTGGTCTGGCCAAGAAGTACAGGGACCCAAAGACCCACTTCCACATCCCATACCGTGAGAACAAGAACCTCACTGGTACTGCTCGTTACGCCTCCATCAACACCCACTTGGGTGTCGAGCAGTCTCGTCGTGATGACATGGAGTCGCTGGGATACGTCATGCTCTACTTTTGCCGTGGCTCCCTTCCATGGCAAGGTCTCAAGGCTGCCACAAAGAAGCAGAAGTACGACCGCATCATGGAGAAGAAGATGACCACTCCAACCGAGGTTCTCTGCCGTGGCTTCCCTAACGAATTCGCCATCTACCTCAACTACACTCGCTCTCTCCGCTTCGACGACAAGCCAGACTACTCTTACCTGCGCAAGATCTTCCGCGACCTCTTTGTCCGCGAAGGCTTCCAATACGACTACGTTTTCGACTGGACCGTCTACAAGTACCAGAAAAATGCTCAGGCAATTGCCCAGGCTCAGGGTGCTCAGCCCCAGACCGAGGACGTCGAGGAAAAGGCCGGTCGTACTCGTGCCGCCGCTAACACCACCGCAGCTGCCACCGGTGGCGTCACCGACAAACGCCGTGGTCCTGTTCAAGCACGTCCAGAGGGATCGGGAATGTGAGTCGTCAAATCTTGTCCCGACCCTCACCCAATTGTAAGGGGCCCTCCTCTGCGATTGAGTTTTTGCAATCGGGCCTCTCGGAGGGTTCCATCGAACATTGGCTAATATTCTTCTTTTTAGGCAACTCCGTTCTTCTAAGCGTGGCGTTGATCAATCTGGCTACAGCGGCTATTAGTCAACTCTGTCATCGCTCAGTCCTCGCTCGTATATATGGCACGTGTCATCCTTACGTTTTGGGGTCTGGGTCATGTCTTTCAAATCACTGGAAATGCGGCTACGTCGTCCACTAATCAGATTGCGCTTGGACGGCTGAGATCCGCTTTTCCCCATTTTTACTCTCTACGCTTTGTGGTTCACTATGGATCGTTTGCTACAACGAGAGATTCGGCATCGGACTGGACTTGATCGTTGCATTCAATCCAGGACACGGCAATAGAGACGTCTGGTCTTCGAAAGTGCCACTCGGCAGGCTTGCACGCTTTTCGGAGTAGCTTGACCTGCATTTGGTATTGTTTTGGAACCGACACACACATTTCATTCGACTTGCACCGTCATCTGGCATTCCTTGATGGTAACAGAGTCTGGCTTTCGAGAACAACACCTCAGCTCTGCAATCTTACTTTTCATTATCCCGGTCTGATCGAAAATGGCAGAGGGCTATTGTGGGGAGGTAATTATCAGCGGCACCGCGATGCGCGAACAGGACATGGAGAGGAAAGTCAAGTGACAAACACCATAGCGCCACCGGCAACGATGCACTCAGTCTTGACGACGTCGACGTGTGGGTTTTGTCTTTCGACGTGGGTGCGTGCGGGAGTTAGTTCGGTTTCCTTGAGCTTTTGGGTGCAGCAGATTTATATAAGCAATGGATTTAATCTCCAATCATTCATCCGTGCGTGATTTATTCTGAAAATCAAGACGACGTGATGCACTATCGCCTGCTCTACCGCTACGCTGAGTAGTGATCTGTGATCGTGACGCTTTTTCATGCGGTAGACCAGCAGTATTTGGTTCTTGACCGACGGAGAGTGTAGTAAGTGGCTACCTCGATAGCTTCTGCGGAATGTTCCCAACCAAGTACCGTGAGTCTGCAATCAAACGCGCATCGTAGCAGGGGGAAAGGAGAATTGTCACAGGGAAGTTGCCGCAGTGCTGTGACGAGTGCTGGCCTGGCGCGATTAGAGGACCAAGAACGACGTGTGTAACAACCGGATGTACAAGCTACTGAATATTTACTTGAAAGCTGAGTGCCTCGACTCTGATCACAACGTCCCAAGCCTCACACACCATGCCGAGCAAGAAAAGAAACCACAGATCAAGCACTTCAGGGGCCCAGGAAGCAAAAGCGAAACAAGCGAAGTCGGCGGAATCTATGTATGCCTCATCAGGAAACTTCTTCAAGCAAAAAATCATCGAGTACTAATTCAGAAGTGATGGCGACGATGAATTCAACGCTGCGGAAAAAAAACTCCAAGACTTCGTGAAATGGGCAAAGAGTATTGGTATTGATCTCAATGGAGCTGCTCCCAAAACAATACCAGGCGCCGGAACGGGCCTTGTGACGACGAGACATGTCAAGCAGGGAGAGGTCATTGTGCATGTTCCAGTAGACTGTATGATGAATCCTTTGTTCAGCGTGCCAGGTCTCTTTGACGATGGCGAGAACGGAGACGGGAAAGCCGCTCTGAGGGAAAAGGAGGAGCTGAGCCCGCAGGCGCAACTAGCAGTGGCATTGAACGCGGCACGGAGACTTGGTTTAGGAGCTTCCGAGGACGACCAGACCGATGCGAACGTAGGAATTGGAGACTGGTACAAGCAGTGTTCGAGGCATTGGCCCAGCAACGAGGACTTTGAGAGATCTCTTCTCTGGCTTCCACCGCAGTTGGCAGCTGATACCGAAGCCGGTTCTTCTTCTTCAACTGGTGGCGATGCGCACGAAATCCATGATCCAGACACAGTGGCAGGTCTGCGAGATCTGCTGCCATCAAGCATACGCAACCCACTCGAGAGGCTGGAAAAGGACCTCGCGAAAGACAAAGCAGCATTCAAATCAATCCTCGACTCACAAGATGGGACTGACAATGACGAAGACGAAATGGCAGCTTTCGAATATCACTGGACCTTGACCAACACCCGGTCGTTCTTCTGGAAACCCGCCGGCACGAAGAAAGGATGTATGGTCATGTGTCCGGTGCTGGATTTTGTCAACCACACTTCCCACGCCAGCAATCTTGCTTGTGAGGTAGCATCTACGGCCGAAGGGTATACTCTGAAGGCGAACCGAGACTACAGTCAGTGTACCGTCACATATTCGCAACAGGACGAGACTGACAGAGCGCAGAGACAGGAGAAGAGATTCACGCTTGCTACGGCGCCCATTCCAACGACAAGTTACTCGTGCACTGTAAGTCCTTCCTGGTTTATAGACACCTAGGTGTCTGCAGTTTGCTTCACATTCTCCCCATCACCAGTTGACCGTCGCGAAGGCTAACGACGAAAAGATGGTTTCACGTTGCCTGACAACAAAGACGATTCCCTCCCGCTTTCTCCCATCCTCCTGCCACACTTCACAGCTCCACAACTCTCCGCCCTCCGTGACGTCGGCTACGAAGGAAACTATTCCCTCGATCCCTCGACCCATGAATTGTGCTTCCGAACGCAAGTTGCTGTGCGCTCCGTGCTGCTCACGGCGAACGAATGGGAGTTCTTTATGAGCAGTGGAGAAGATATTGGAGTTGACATGAGTGGCAAGGTGGTCGAGTGGGTGAAAGTGAAGGCGAGAGAGTGGTTGGTTCAAGCCAGAGAGGCGATTAAAGGAGTAGAGAATCGTGTGGAAGACAGAGAGACGGTCAAGGCGAGAATGGACCTTGTATTAGTCCGGTGGAGGGAGCTGGAACATGGGTTCGAGCAATGGGTCCAAGGGGGTTAGATATCGTGGCTAAAAGTATCCCATCAAACTCAATGACCTCGTCATCCCTCGAATGTCTTATTCGGCGCTGATAAGGCTCGGAAATCCATCGGGGTATTAAACAACTAGACTTGTAACAGCAGAAGATGGACAGCGTCGTGTCGATACGAATCTCTTTCGCGGGATATACACGAAGGAGGGGTCTCTTGTAAGCCCCATGAGCAGACTTTCGCACGAGTATGGTACAGTGGTCAGAATCATGCATGATATCATATCTTTTGATTGAGTGCTTCGGCGGCTCACTCAATCCTCCTTGTCTTCATCCTTGCGTGGCTCGAAGTTGAGCTGATTGCCGTTGTAGAGTTCCGAGCTTTGCTCTTCGCGTCTCTGATCGGCTAGTGTCCTGATTTTCTTGCTAGAAGACGGTCCTGTTTGGGATTGAGAGTCGGCACCAGCCATTCTGCTGCCTTGCACGTTCGAAGGTTCTTGCTCGTCCGCAGTGCCGCCCATATATGGTCCCTCGGCTTCTCCAGTACCAGACCTTGTCAGTCGACCTAACATACCACCAACAAGACCGTACGCGCCACCCACGACAGTTTGCGTCATGGCAAGGCCGCGATTCATGATGCTATTGGAATAAGTACCGCTGTATGCTGTCGTATATTCCTTCACCGGAACCAGTACCAGGGTGGCGCTCGGGCAGAGACCTAGAGATTGGAGCGACTCATTCTCTTCAGAGATATCGATGGTGCGACTCGGTCCGGGGACCTGCATCAGTCTGAAGTTGTATGGTTGCATTGTTTGAGATTCTGCAGTGACATATGTGCGGACCGCAGAAGACAGTGTCGAGTCGGATGCGAACTTGGCGCGAATCGATGAGCCGTCAAATAGGCGGATTTGTAGTGAGCAGAACGCAGACACTTGGCCTGAAGGTCTAGAATTTAGCCCAGTTACAGAAGTAGCAGACGGTCCAGAGGCTGGTGTGGCCTCTCCTTGTGCAGCCATTTTCCTTTGCGCGTCCCTTTCCCTCCTGGCGGCCTTGTCGGCTTCAATCATCTTCAATACCCTCTCTTTCTCCTGCTTTGCTTCCTTCAAGCGAGTCCGTTGTTGGTCAACATAAGCTTGTCTTGATGATTGGGACGAAGGGACCTGTCCAGCAGCGTCTTTCTCTTCTTTCTCTTTTCTGGCCTTTGCAGCGACCTTACGTGCCTCCTTTTCGGCATGCTCCTTCTGCTGCTTGTTCTTCTCCAGCCTCACTGCTCTTTCCGCCATCATCGCCTGTACTGTGTCGTGGTCCGGAGTTGGTTGCGACGCAGCCTGGGAACCGGTCACAGATTGTGCTTGTATTGTGCTGGGATCCAGAGCTGCTATCGAAGGAGCTGAATCATCCGTCATAGGCTGTGAGGTATCGGCTGACGGCTGTGACGCACGCGCTGCTGATGGCAGATGTGCTCCAAGTTGAGCGACTCGAGAAGCTATCCGCATCGTGAACTCTTCCCTGGATACTCCACTTTCAATCTCGTCCAGTACCTTTCCATTACTGATAACGACGAGCTTCGGCACCTTCTCGAGCGAGCAGAAGGCGGACAAGAAGCCAGCTTCCTGTGATCCGGCCTCGATCTTGAGCAGTACAGCCTTGTCTGCCAACACATCTGCTATTGTACGTCCGTCTTCCATTGGCGCTTCGAACCAGTCATTCTCCCATGTCGTGCTTTCCTTGTCGTCATCTGCATAACGGTCAGTCATATATAAGTTGACAGATAAAGTGAGACTACCTTTACGGACGAAGCAAGCCACAAGCTTCTGCTCTTGAATTGCGAGGCTGATGCCGCTTTGGAGATCTCCTTGGTGAAACATTGTCGTTGATGTCAAGTTCTTGGAGAGAGGACTAAAGACCTCAGAAAGTTAGATCAAGAGCGCGAACCCAACTCCACAAGCGGTATAGACGACGTGATAAGGTTCCCGTTCCGAGGTCAGTCTCCCCTCCACATCGGGATTCGACGTTCCCGTTCACGTGCGGAATTGGTCCGAGCGGCAAGCATGGCGGGCATGGCTAGCCAATGTCATATCTTTGTTTCTTGAGATATACAAGATCACGAAAATTTTGGCGATCACTAAGCCTCTCCCGGGAATGCAATAGATCATGTCGTGCGTAGTCTCACTTCAGAGAGCGACCGATCATGAGCGCCATGCCAGCAGGAAAAGCCGTGGTGTCGAATGATCAATTGAACCATGGAAAAGACCAAAATAATCAAGACAAACGCCCGAACAATGCCACCACCGGCGCGTCAGCTGCTGGAGTTCGGGCCTTGACAGCTCGTCTCGCAGCATTCTACTTTCGAGTACCCATCAAAGCCTTCTTCCGGACCCGAGTGGACTATCTCGCCTACCCAAGGGCTATTAATCCTCTCTTCCAGAAGACATCGTCTCCTCAAGGATGGTCATGGCGAACCACGACCCCGGGAATTCTGGCGCATGCAATCAAGACGTATGGTTGGAGTTTCATACCAAACCAAGTGTTACCGCCACTTCTCGCAAACGTAACGATCGGAGGCGCTCTCTACTACACTTACCTGCAATCTCTCGGCCTCTTCTACGAGCCCGCCTCGCACGCCACGAAAAGAATGTACCCGCCCGCACCCCTCAGCGCGACATTCAATGCAGGAGTGACAGCAGGTTTCGTACAGTCGCTTATCGCCGCGCCCATGGACGCACTCACAATCCGTTTCAAGACATCTGACCTGCTGGAACAACGCTATAGGACCATGTGGCACTACGCCTACTCGAAGGTGCAGTCTCTGGGCCCGCGTGGAGTGTTCGCTGGCTGGGGCCTTTCGAGCGTGAAGGACAGTCTCAGCGCAGGTATCTTCTTCGCCACCTTCGAAGTCGTCAAGGCGCAATGTTTCTACCAATACGCTAGCTGGTATTATCGGCATAGTCGACTGAGTACTTCCCAGAAACAGGACATCGAAACGCAAAGGAGGGACGGAACCAAGACACAGCACGAATTCCACGGTACGAGGGGGCTGTCGCATTACACAGGGGACTATGGGAGCTGACCGATGTGTAGATCAGCCGATCATCAGACCGCATTACCTGATGGAGCCCTCCTTCTTGCTGCTCGCGGGAGCGTCGGCTAGTGTTTTGCAGCAGGTGGTGCTGTATCCTCTCTCGCAGATACAAGAGATACATTTCAAGCGGCTGGCGGGAATTGATTCCATGTTGATGTCGAAGCCGTCAAGGCTGAGGACGATGGAGATGTACGGTGAGGCGTATATGAAGACCTGGAGGCAGTGTAAGGTGCAGGCTCGCAGGTCCGGAGGATGGTTCAAATGGCTGTACACAGATTTCTGGGCGAGCACTTTGAGGCAAGTCCCAAGTACTAGCGCGGGGCTCATCGTCTTTGAGGTATTCAGACGAAAGTATGGGCTTGGGACTGACGCGGTTAAGATCAACATGAACGGTTACGATATCCTGCTTCCTTGATAGACTATCTCTCAGGCTACCGGAACTTGGTCCGTGGTTCCATCCTCGTCGCAGGGATTGTGCGCCTCGACCTGCAATGTCATGCTGTGAATCTCTGCCGGGGTCAAAACCTCGTGCAGTGCTTGGACGAGTCTGCCCAGCAGTGCGTTTCCCGCAGCCCCCTCTGACACACGTCCTCCTTCTTTGGGGACAGTATGCAACACAGCCCCCTCTGACACACGTCCGCCTTCTTTGTGGACAGTATGAGGCTCGACCACCACGTGCGCCGTGACAACGCATTTGGCCTCTGTCAGCCTCCAGATCATGACGCTGTGTACGCTACTGACACCTTCAACAGCCTTCAAAGTCTTCTCCACTTGGTGTACTTTGATGTTCTTTGGCACCGAACCTAGCAGTATCATGCCGCTCTTCTTGACCTGTGGCAGGGATCAGGAAAAGAGGCCCATGGCAATGAGAACGCTCATAGCGGGATCTGCATAGAAGCGGTATTTCGACTTGACCAGCATCATGACGAGAGCCGCGATCATCACACCAACGTTATTGACGGCGTCGCCGAGAACGTGCTGCACCACAGCTCGTCGGCCTAGATCTTTCGGAATGAGCTTTTGACGAATGTACCGACAAGTGCGGGAGAGAAAGGAGGGTTTGCTTGGTGATGGGAGCTGGTGCGACACGATGGGAACGTTCATTTCCTGGATAGTCAGCATGAGATCTACAAGGAACCGGATTCAGTACTCACCACGTCATCTATCATCTCACCGACGGGCACGTCCGACACTGCAACTGCGCTTTTCTCGCCGTTGTCCAGAGTATGACCGTGACCGTGGCCGTGATCATGGCCGTGTTCGTGGTCATCATGTCCATTGTAGATGAAAGCCATAGTTGAGTTGACGATGACACCGACTCCTCCGACAATCAACAGCATCCTCGGATCATCGATTGTTTCTGGGGTGATGAATCGCTCTATTGCTTGAAGAAATATGGTGAAGCTGAGGGCAAGAAGGAAGACATTATTGAAGAATGCCCCCAAAAGTCCCGCTCTTTGATAGCCGAAGGGCATGGATTCGGGTGCATCCTGTCGTTCCATGTACTTGGCTGCGGTCAAGGCTATGCCGAAGGTGATGATGTCGTTCAAGCAATGGAAAGCGTCTGATACTAGGACCAAGGCGCCGGTCTTGAAGCCAATGGTAAGTTCTGTCGTAAAGAAGGCGAACGACAGACCGATGACAATCCAGAGTCTGCCAATAACCGATCTCGGAAGCCTGAACATGCTGACGGTTGACAGGTAGGGCTGTGGTCCGGAAAAATCTTGTAATAATGCTTGGTACCAAGAGTGCCGACTCGGATGGACAGAGAAGATTGAATCTCGTGTTTACGTTGTAATATCACTCCCACAACAGCTCGGAAATAGAACGATCTCGTAGTGCGGAAGGTGCGAGTATTGAGCTGATCAAATAAGGTAGGCACTTACCGGAGATCCACAAACACCTCAGCTTCATGGCTCTATATACCTCCAGTAGGCTACACGTAGGGTTGTCCAGCAAACACGGGCACCTGTATCCCATCTGCTGCACATGCACATGCTGTTCGACCATGGCATGTGCAACATAGAGCTGGAAAACTTGATTTCAGGAAGCGAACCTTGAGACACAGTTGTTGAGTATTCGGGTATGCAAAGGCCACAGCGTTCGTTGCACTGCATAGTGCACACAGCGGTTGTTCCGTTGTGTGCTGTTACGAAGGTCGTTCTGTCGTGTGCTGTTACAGAAGTCGTACTGTCGCTTGCTGTTACACGGAAGCCGCATTGCCTGATCTGGACTAGCGTTGCCAAAGTCGGATGTGCCTACCGAGTCCTGTCTCGCTTGCCGACGCCCCAGATTTTGATTCTCCGCAACGGCTCCCGTCGCCCCTCTTGGGCACAAGTCACCCATCAACCACGCCGCTTCGCGGCCGATCAACACGGTTTGCTCCTCCGATAAACAGTCCGCAATACACCTAGGATCGAGAATCAGCGACATCAAGTTCCACGTCCAGCCAGCCAAGATCGCTCTGATCAAACAGCGCGTCCACCCTCTCTTGTAACCGTCTTGGCTTAACAACACCGCCGAACCGAGTTTCTAAGTGGGTGTGGACCATGCCTGTGCACAGACTTACATGATTCTGAGGAGGTCACGACGCACGTGTGGCATTATCGGTTTCGTTCGACAATGTCGTCGTCGTCGGCGGCTGCAGCGGCTCGGAGCCAGCTGAAGGCGCAGAGAGAGGCGAACCGCGCATCTGCTGGAGCACGTAAGAAACGACCGGCTTTCAACCTCACATGCTCCAACTGTCGTCGCAGAAAGGTGCGGGATCATCGATTGGTAAAGCATACTCAATCTTGTCGCTGACCCTTGGATAGATGCGCTGCGACAGTGGCCAGCCAGGATGTCTAATTTGTGCTGCCTATGGTGATACATGTACGTACGACAAAACCCCACCTGTTTCTCAGGTTGTGGCCATGGCTAAGCGACTTCACGAATTGGAGGAAGTCATGAACCAATTGAAGCAATCCGACAACAAAGACGTTTTGCAGATCCTGGACACCGCCCAAAGCTCAGTGACAGCACCCCCGGAAAGGAGGTCAGTTTCACAGCAGCTCTCGGATATGTCATCTTCACCACGTGACGCCGCCCTGCGACAAGCCGAGTCACATCCACGGAAGCTGAGCAGTGACAGTACGGTTAGCTCCATGCCTGGCACACTCTTTTCGGAACTCAGCATGAGCTCCGACGGTCAGCTCAGATACTATGGCTCCACGTCTGCCGTTCATCAACCCGTAGCAACAGCGCGTAACCCGTCGTCTTCCGGCGCCCCTGAGCTAGGTAACGACGAATCTCGGTCATTACTCGTGAACAACGCTTCACAATCTCGAAATTGGGAAGACTTTGCGCTTGGCAATGCGTCGTTGCAACTCGAAGTCCCCCGTGAGATCATCACTAAACTTCTGGATACCCACTGGACCTGGATTCAACCCATGTTCATGTTTACATATCGACCAGCGTTCATGAGCGACATGAGTACGGGAGGCCCCTACTTCTCACCGTTCTTGTTGAGTGTCATCTGCGCGCACTCGACCAGATTCATTGAGAAGCACTTGGCCGATAACATGGTGGCTCGCGCTCGCATACTTATGGCATCCGAAATGCAAAAAGAAAGCTCGATACCTACAATACAAGGACTCTTGCAACTGTCAGCCAGGGAAATTGGCCAAGGAACCATTTCTCAAGCGTGGCTCTACAGTGGCATGGCTTTCCGAATGGCCACCGACCTGGGTCTTCATCTGAGTGTTGAGACCATCTCCAATCTAGGGCAACCATTGAGCGCTCAAGACAAGGAGATACGAAACCGGCTGTCTTGGGCATGTTTCCTTTGGGACAAAGCCATGAGTCTGTACTTGGGTAGGACACCCACAATCCAGGATCCACCATCGAACGAACCCGAGTTCTTGGACGAGTTTAGTGAGACTGAGCCGTGGGTACCGTTCTTTCCGCAAGACTCGCAAGAACAAGCTCGAATCGATTATCCTGCGACTACATCTCGAACCATCTCCAACTTTACGAACTTCTGCAAATTGTGCGTTATTGTAAATGATATAATATTACAGCTATATGGCAGGACGCGACCTGCTGCCATGTCAGCTTTTGTACAAAGAACACGCGAGAGGCTAGATGCTTGGTGGAAAGCGACCCCTCGACATCTCCAGATCGATGTCCTGAACCCACCAGCATTCTGTCCGCCGCCTCACATACTTACCGTGTGTTTACTGCATCATGCAACCATCATTCTTCTGCATCGGCCTCTTGGAGACCTACCTTTTACCAAAACGGCACTACGCGAAGCCTCGAAAGGAATTGAAGTCCTGCTTCTTCTATTGGAACGCTCCTTTGGCTTCACGAGAATGACGTATCTCATGTCCTATTGCGCCTACACTGGAGCCACTATAGCGATCGAAGATCTCAGCAATGATCTTCCCGGAGCAGCCGAAAGTGTTCAGACCTTCATCAGAGCGCTTGAAGAAGCCCGCAGGTCGACTTGCCCAGTCATCGCTAGCAGCCTGGATATCATCAAGATGAATATTGCACAGAAATGTCCAGACAAGTTGGCGTTGCTCAATCTTACGATGGACCAAGTGGTCTATCCTCACCACCCTGGGCATGTCTCGCAGCAAGGCATGATGCCTGCCTTCCCATATCAACCTATCCAGATGGATTATTCTGGACAAACAAACGTCTTTGCGGTCGATCCTACGGCTTCATCGATGATGCTGAATTCGTACCCACAGCATTTTGTCGACATGCGTGACGAGGGCTGGATACCTCACATGCAGCACATGCAGTGAGGGCGAGAAGAGTGTTGACTGATTCATCTTGCAATGTTCGAAACTATCTGTCGCAGATGTCATCAGCCTGCCACAAGCGGCGAGGATTGTCGACCCAGATCCTTCGAGCTAGGCCTTCATCACCGTCACACCAGTCCAGACACTGCGCAACCCACGCTTTGTCATCGACCTTCCGGAAGTCTTGGTGTATTGTTCGGTCGTTGTCGACTAGCATACCCATACCGCCGGTATGTGGCCAATCGCTTGCCCAGACTACTTGAGTCGGTGCTATCCGTAGGATCTCTCTCACGACCGAGTCGAGATCCGGCAGGCCAGCGAATCTATATACTGCGCTTAATTTCGTGTAGATAAGTTTTTGTTTCAGTAGCGACACAAATTCGGTATATCCTGGTTGTTCTGACATCGAAGAGGACGGCGAAGGGTGTCCCAAATGGTCAATGATGACCGGAATTCCGAGGCTTGGAATGATATCTGCGATCATTTGCACCTGATGTAGTCGAATGTACAGCTGTAGTGCCCACTGAAACCCTCTCAGTCTGCCTGCGTACCGCTCGAGAACTTTTGCGAAATCGTCCTTTGTCAGGTTTTGCGACTTGGAGGCAAGGTTGATTCTGGCTGCACGAGCACCAAGTTTGTGCATCTTGAGCAGCTCGGCGTCGGTGGTCTTGACGGGATCGATTGTGACAACAGCACGACCTCTTCCTTTCAAGCGCTCGAGGGCGTCGAGGATGGATCGATTGTCGTTGCCATACACTGATACCGCCACGACGCAGACATTCGGCACGTTGATGGTTTTCTCGAAACGCAGCAGGTCTTCCAGATCAGCCTTTTTGGGTCTATAGTGATAGTCAGGTCGAAATGGGAACCTCTCCTGAGACCAGTCAGCTTTGTGTATAGGATAGAGTTCGGCGATGCACATCTAGCATACCTCGTCAATTACATGGACGTGTGAGTCCCAAGCCCCTTCGGGCACCTTCATCTTCCGAGTTGTGACCTATTCGATTGACGATTTGACAGATACCGCAAGTACACAAATAGGTGTGACCGCAGGTTTTGGCGATCGCTTCCTTTGACTTTATGTTAGACTTCGAGGGAGTCACAGAGATGGGGACCTGCAGATTGATGTGCTCGAGGTGAGTTGAAATAGAGTACGCTGATCTGTTAGTGGATGGTATCCGACCCGGACAGAATCCGACATGCCTTAAGATGTCGCGAGCCGAGGGCCTGTCAACTGTGGATTCTTCTCCACGCGTGGTTGCTGGCCGAGCAGCGGGATTCGCGCTGACATGCGGAGATAGTCCAACTGCGAGTAGTCCAAGTCACTTTATCGAGAAAGCTCGTACTTACATTTCGGAAAGAACCGAGGCTACCTGTGGCGACGAGACCCCTAAGTGATGACATGGAATACTGACGCCAACTGCTCGAGCAAGAAGATTTGACGAATCTCATGTGCCAATTGCTACACTATACTACATGTATACTTTTGCGATGGAAAACACAACCGGTACGCCAAGCAAAGCACTTGGCTTACGACATCCGAATGCGGGATACGACGTTACCGCGACTTCCCCGAATTCCCCGAATTTTCGCTGGATGAACGCCTAGATCGACGCAGGATCGACGCTCGCCCGCCCGCTCCACCATACCATGACTCTTCAGTCCTTCTCTCCAGTCTGGATAGGGTTCGTATGCAACACTACCGTCACTCTGAGGCAGAGCAGGCGGATGGGTCCATGAGAGCTTAGACCTTGAAAAACTCGCTCGAGTCACACAAGAACACACTTGCCCATCAAGCAGGCCAGGTCACATTTCGACAACTCGGGTCACGACACGCAGTTCCAGCGACACGCCATCTGTATCTCATGCTTGTATCATATGGTTCCGGAAAACGCGATTACGGCACTTCCTGATTGTAGCCGCGAATCCAGTATGAACAAAGGAATGGACGATAAGATCGACCATGTAGAGTCACAACAATGGAACGCCATCGACCTCGACAAGCATACGACTCAAGACGACCGTCAGCTCCATGTCACCAGCGACGAAAAGGCTCGCAGTCGCTACTTGTGGAAGCTCGATTTCCTGATTCTTCCCACCATCTCCGCATGCTACTTCTTCGAATACCTGGACCGAGGCAATGTTGCTGTTCGTCTTATCCCGCCAAGAACCAGAGGCTTTCTGACTGACACGTACAGAATGCAAAACTGCTCGGTCTTAGTTCTGGTCATGATACTGCCAAAGCCGGCGTTGGCCATGGAGAACATTCTTTGGATGCCTTACAATGGCAGGTCGTCATTATGATCGCTTACGTTGGTTTGATCCTTTTCCAAATCCCCGGATGCATCGGCTTCAGGATATTTCCACCCTCCAAGGTGCGTAGCCGTCTCACAACCTCGATACCCGAATGTAAACTGACTCCCTCCAGTGGATTGCTTTTGGCGTTTGCGGTTGGTGCTCTATATCTCTGCTTCAGTGCGCTACCTATAACCAAGCCGGTCTATTGGTCTGTCGAGTCTTTCTTGGAGCTTTTGAGGGTCTATTCGGAACTGGAATCGTCTATTATCTGAGTCTTTGGTATCACCGCACCGAGTTGAGCAGAAGGCTGTACTGGTATCTCGGGCCTACCGCTATTGCTGGCGCATTCGGCGGCATTCTTGCTTATGGTGTCGGCCACATTCAGAGCTATGTTCCTCAGTGGAAGTGGTTGTTCATCATAGAGGCTGTTCCTGGCTTCCTATTGGGTTTGGCCTGTCTTTGGATACTTCCGGATCGTCCGCTCAAGAACAGCAAGTTCTCTGCCGAGGAACAAAAGATCGTGCGGGCTCGGTACTACGAAGAGGGCATAGATAAAGGTGGAAAGATACAACGCAAGCATGTTATTTGGGCATTGTGTGATTGGAGAGTGTATATGCAAGGTATGTTTCAGCCAACGAGAACGGCTTCTTACAATGCTGACGTTGCCACCAGCACTCATTTACGTGCCGACTGCCGCCCTTCTTGCTTCCATCTCTGGCTTTCTGCCCACTCTTGTCTCCGAGCTAGGATACAAATCGTCTACCAGTGCGAATCTCATGACGGTCCCCCCGTATGCGAGCGCTTTCGTAGCCATGTACATCGTCTCGTACAGCAGCGACTACTTCAAAGAGCGGGCGTTCCACATCATCATACCATCCGTCATATCAGCGGTTGCCTACATCACAATCGCCAACCTTTCCGACGATGCCCTAATGGCCAAGTACGGTCTTCTCTGCATCACGACAGCCATGAACTACGCTACATATCCACCAGGCCACGCATGGGTAGCCAACAACCTAGGCAACGAGACCAAACGAGCTATCGGACTGGGACTCTTCACCGCCATAGGTAACTTTGGTTCCATCGCTGGATCTTACTTCTATCCGACTACCGATGCACCCTTGTACAGAACAGGCCATTACGCTGCGTTTGGGATGAGCATTACCGCCGCGGTCATGGCATTAGCGAACAAAGGTCTGCTGATGTATGTCAACAGATCCAGAGACAGGCAGTATGGCAGGCCTGCTGAGGGGATCGTCCTGGACTTGACCGAAAACGCTGACGATCTGCCTGGATATCGGTTCATCACTTAGTGTGTGATGTGTAAATATTGATGTTATATAATGACGCATGATAATTGATGTACTATAAGCTACCTTAGTCCATACTCATGTCCTACATGTAGGTTTGTTAAAGATGCCTAAGGATTTATTATAGTGTGACGGTTATTTTGTCACCGGTATGTGGAGATAATCCCCGCAATCGCTTATCTCCGCCTGAGCTATCACTTCCACTTTTGGCCTCTAGATGAACCTCATCTCCATCCAACTGGTAGACGATCTGATTATCCTCCTTCTGGCTCCATTATTCGCCCATCATGAGTTCCTCACCGCCAGCGCACGATCTGCACCCAAGCCAACGTAGCCAAACTACACAATCGAGCGAATATGACACAGACCTGGACGCCAGCATCGATGACGACATGGAATTCGGTCTCGCTCAAGAGTTGATGGAAGGAGACGAAGAGATGGAAGATGACGAAGATTATGAAGGTATACCTTAAAAGCGTGTAATAATACTGAAACGATAGGTACTGACAAATGCCGAAGATGCTTCCGAAGGATATGAGATCGAATTCGAGGTTACCGACGAGAGCAGGGAAGGAACGGAAGAGCCATCAGGAGATAATCAAGATGGTGAAGAAACCGAGACGGAAGCGACACAACAAGAGACAGATCCACAACGAACACGACCCGTTGCAAGTAAGAAGCAACCGCGTGAGAGAGTGCACTAGAGCAGGAACTGATCTTCGGCAGTCACACATCAGCAGCTATTGCAACTCCTCGGTCAAAGAAGCCTCCGAGCTCTATTCGCAAACCACCTTGCTGGCGGTGCTACCATAATATCTGCAGATGACGATGACAACAGTGCGTATTTTGGTGCTGGAAGACGAATGCGTCCACGGAAGTCTTCTCAGCCTGTCAAGATGCCTCCCGTCCCGAACCCAGAAGGCCAGAAGCTCATGGAGTCTGGCAAATTTGGTACAAACGAGCCCAAGCGAGGCACTCTCAACCGCAAGAAAAAGATGGCCTACCGGACGATGATGCGTGAGCTGGGTCTCGGATCACCTGGCACCGAACGTCGCTCCAACAACCTCATTTCTCACGACATGATTCCATCATCCAGCCCTGATAGCATCATCAACTACAACGCCCGATGCTACTCTGGCCAGTTCTCCGAAGACGGTAACTTCTTCTTCACATGCTCTCAGGATTTCAAAGTCAGAATGTACGACACTTCCAACCCGTATCGTTGGAAATACTACAAGACGGCCAACTACTATGGAGGTCAATGGACCATCACAGACGCCACGCTCAGTCCGGACAACAAGTATCTTGCCTACAGCAGTATCCGACCGGTGGTCGCTCTTGCGCCGACAGATCCAGAAAACGATGCCGATCCCCACTCACTCGACTTTGCAAATATGGAAGGTGGCAATAGTAGGAGTAGAGGCCGTTTTGGTCACTGGGGTATCTGGTCTTTGAGATTTAGCGGCGACGGGCGCGAAATTGTAGCAGGAACCTCGGACAACTCGGTCTATGTCTATGATGTCGAGGCCAATCGATCAATCCTGCGAATCCCAGGTCACCGCGATGATGTCAACGCCGTTTGTTACGGCGACAAGTCATCACCACATATCCTTTACTCCGGTTCCGACGACACGACCATCAAAGTCTGGGATCGTCGATCGCTAGGCGATGGCCGTGAAGCAGGTGTCTTCCTGGGCCACACGGAAGGTGTGACTTATATCGACAGCAAGGGTGACGGACGCCATGTCCTCAGTAACTCCAAAGACCAGACGATGAAGCTGTGGGATATGCGGAAAATGATATCTCCGGACAAGGCCGCCACGATCAACCCGCAAGAGTATTCGTCGTCCTTTGACTACAGATATCCACCGTACGACGAATCCGACCGACAAACTAACCCTCATGACTGCTCTTTGGTCACTTTCAGGGGGCACGGAGTTCTGCGGACCCTCATACGTTGCCACTTTTCTCCACCTGGGTCAACAGACGGCCGCTACGTCTATTCCGGTTCGAACGACGGGTCTGTTTACATCTGGAATCTCGACGCAACACTGAAGGGCAAGATCGATGTTCTGCAGCACACAAAGCACACTCGTCCTGCCGGGGATGCCAGGTATGCCGACACGTGGGGCAGAAGCGGACAAGGACGGTGGGAGACCATCGTTCGAGACGTCAGTTGGCATCCAAATGCACCCGTTATTGCCGGTAAGTGTTTCATCTGTATAACCTTGTCTACAGCCTACTGACCCTTTGACAGCGACGGCTTGGAACGGCTGGGACCACTGCTTCGGCACGTGCACTGTTCATTCCTGGAACGACGGTATGCAAGACGACGAGGCAGAACCCAAGATGGGAGCTCGTATGACCGGAAAACTCGAGCACGACCAGCGATACTACCAGAACACCGACGCCTCCAGCATCTCGCAATTTCGGAGGGAAAGAATGCGGACTCGTCAGGTGTATGATGACGACGATGACGAAGATGAAGAGGATGTTGAGGATGAGGAAGAAGAAGAGGACGAAGATGATGAAGATGATGACGACGAGGCGTAAGACCAGCCGGATATTTCGTTTCTTGTATCCCCATCTTCTGCATAACTGGCGTCTGAGGGTGCATATGATCTTGCGAGGGCTGGGAGGAACAAGATCCGGCGCTCACGGGAAGGGTTTATCGTGAGATTTCTTGCAACATATACAATCTCGTTATCTTTGAAGTATGCAACAGTGCTTTCCGCTTTGCAATGAGTATTGAATTCTGGTATCAAGGCTTCTCCCGTCTTTTGAATTCCATTTGGAGACCCTTTCGTATCCCTTTCCCGAAGGCTCAATCGAGAAAGATTGTACACTCGCGCAACGAGCTGTCCTCGAACTTCGTCTTATCATCGTATCGCACCATCTCTTGCTGTATTCGACCACAAACAACTCGTCCTCCTCATGCTCCTCCGACCAAGATGTTGTTGACCGGGATGTGTACTGCAAATAGTCAGTCATGTCCTCGGATCGTCTAGATCGTGCTGTCGATATCGCGGACGCAGCCTTGCCGCGCGGGAAAGGCCACGCCGTTGATCAATATCCAGTAAGACGTACTCAGCTTGACCACGTATCCGATAACGCCCATGACGAGGAAACCGACACCGACGGCTTGTGAGATCTTGATGAATTCGCGCTTGTCAGCTGCGATGGTGTTAGTCGTGTTTGCATATCGAGGCCGCTATTGGATCGCGACTGCGCGCATCGCTGTGGACACCTGGCTGCTTCGGTCGTGTGCCGCATCGCGCCGTGCTATCGATGCGACCTGCACAAGTCCCGACAGCTCGCTTCGAGAGGTGAAGCGCATCTGGTCGTTCACAACGATGGATGTAGGCTGATCGAGGGCGCACTCACGCTTGGTGCATCTGTTCAAGAACTGTGTGCCGTCCTTGAGGAAATCGCGCGGGATCTCGGCGAGCTCTTTCAGTTGGTCGGCCATTTCTGTGTATTATCTGAAAAAGGTGTGATCGGAGGTCGGCGAAGTGTACAGTTCTGGTTGAGGCGAGGTGGTCAGTTGTGTTAATGTGCTCGGGGGTTCAGGTTGTCGTGGTCTTTGAGGTGTGGAGAAATCAGCGCTAGGCTTCAACTTCATTACAATACGGAACTTCCGCGTCGCAGTACCACTACATACGAGGAACACTGGTCCACTTCTCAAGCTAATCTGCTGGAATCCATAACGAACTGCTGTTATCTTAGTGTGAAATGTATCGATCGAGTGCTTGTCAGAGTCACACTTGGAAGAAACAGCTGAGATGAGAATCAAAATTGTTTTAATGCGATATATATGAACAAAATGCAAAGCAAGACGAATAATTTGGACAGCTTTCCGTTTCCGGTCATGCGGCCTGAACAGAAACAAAGGCGATGAAAGCAAGACACCATGAACAGGGCTTTCGGACACGAGGTCGGAAGCACCGTCACGGGAAACTGCTAGAACTGATAGAGACCATTCTGTGATGATATGGTCATATCATGCAGCTATTGAGCTTCGCTTACTCGGAGCGCTGGATGGTGCAGCCGTAGACGAAGCCGGAGCCAGCCTGAGCATGAGGAAGGTATGAGACGGTGCAGCCGTAGACGAAGCTGGAGCCAGGCTGAGCTTGAGGAAGGCGCTGGATGGTGCAGCCGTAGACAAAGCCGGAGCCGGCCTGGGCTTGAGGAAGGTACTCGAGAGCGAGGGAGCTGTTGACGTTGGCAATCATGTTGACTGATTTGGAGTTTTGTTGGCTTGGTAGAGCGAAACGAGTGTGATGATAAGCTTGCTTGTGAAGATGATAAAGTTGACCATGTGGCCTACGGCCTCTAATACTTATACTTGATGAGGTCTGAAAGCGTACAAAGACGTACAATTCTAACACGAGCTGCCCGACCCAGACCATTCCGACGACAAAGGAAGCCAACAAAGAGAGAGATTGCGTGAAAGACAGGCTGTATCCGCACGCAGCACCACAAGACCGTTAATGGACTAGCTCCGAACGCTTTCGTCAGAGATCTGGAATGGAAAGACAAAGGGCGGGAAGGTCTTGGCACGATGGGCCCCCCCGCAATGTGGTTGCGTCGGGATTGTCGGAGGTGGAAGGCGCGTGGAGGCTGCCGGGAGGGCATCAGATAACGTTGACGGCACAACTTCACATGGTCGTATCGTGGTGAGTCTGCCTCATTTAACACATCAACGAAAGCGCACCAAGATGCAGGCCATGCCAGATTCCCGACAGCAAAGCTTCGAAGAGATCTACGGACCTCCGGAAAATTTCTTGGAGATTGAGGTGATGCGCCCGAATTGGTGTCTTTGAGTGCACAAAGGCTGACTGGGGGCATTGTACAGGTCAAAGACCCTCAGACACATGGCTTGACGCCAAACTCGCGATACACGACGTACCTCATCACCATGTCAACAAACATCCCTTGCTTCAAACTGCGCAACAGTGCCGTCCGCCGCCGCTACAGTGACTTTGAATACTTTCGCGACATCCTGGAGCGCGAAAGTGCTCGAGTCACGATACCACCGCTGCCTGGCAAGGTCTACTTCAACAAATTCGACGACGCCGTTATCGAGGAGCGCAGGAAGGGATTGGAGCGGTTTTTGAAGATTGTGGTAGGACATCCATTGCTACAGACGGGGTCAAGAGTACTCGGCGCCTTTGTACAAGGTACGCGTCGCATAACACCACGGAACAATGAAGATACCGGACCACTGACAGAGTCTCTACAGATCCTAACTGGGACCGCAATGCTTGGTGATCTTGTCGACGAAAGCGACGAGTCTCGTCATGGTCATGTTACTCTCTCAAAACTTCATTTCAGCGTTCAGCGGCATAGATACTGCACTTCTGACTTCGCGTGTAAGGCGCGCGGAGGATGGAAATCTCGTTCCGAATATCATGGTTCAGGAAATGTTCCTTTTTCGTCTTCCCATGACTTCATGCGCTATCGTACAAGCTGTATCATTTACCTTGCCCATGGTCATCACTTATTGACGAGACCGTGTCTGGCACATCTGACAGTACAGCATCGGCCGCCGACGGTAAAGCCTCGATTCCTGACTGACGCTCCTCAACACCATCAGAACCCATGATCAACGTCTCGTATGTACCTACTGTCCCGACCTCTGGGACTTGCTCCTCGTTTTGGGAACCGGAATCCAGATGCTCTGGCCGCGGAGCATCAATCGTTGCAGCCAACACAGCCTGTTCCGCTAAAGTTCCCTGGTCTTCTGCCGGGGCTGCAATGACCAGAACATCTTCAGACCTCGAAGCTTTATCTGAATCCGATTCTCCATGATCAAGCGCGTGCTCGGCTGCGAGTCCTGGCAGATCTGACCGATGCATATCATCCTCAGCTGCTGACGACTGTGGTCTTACGGGTAAGCTTGGGGGCTGGACTTCTTCGTCGACCTCGGTCATCACATCTCCTTCTCTCGGATCTGTGCTCTCAATAGTATGCTCGGTGGCTTCTCTTGCCCAGTCTGACCGCCGCGGTGGTAATTGAGGAGGCACAACGGGTTTACGCTTTGTACTCCCCAAGCCAAGGCCAGATGCCGCCCATAAACTCTTTTGTGGACCAGGCAGTGGTGTACCGGGTGGCGGCAGCGGCTGTCCACGACCCATGGGCTCCTTGATGACGACAGTAGTCTTTGATGTTCGCCCACCTAGCGGCATCTCACCCCTACCTGAAGTTGACGACGATGACAAACCACTTTGTGCACGATCTTGAGTCATAATTCCGTTATTGAAGGGGCGATGTTGTCCCGCAGTAGGACGGTTCAGCACATTCCAGCCCCAGTTTTTGGCTTTTTGCGTAGCACTATTCAAGCTCGCCACTGATGGTGATGTCAAACGACTTGCCTTATTGCTAGCAGCAAGAGAGGCTGCTGACAAGGCTTCTCTCGAATGTGATGCAACATTCGACACTCCGATAGGTTCAGTCGTGGAGGAATCGATCTTGGGATCTGTTGGATCGCCCGCCGGATCTGAAATTTCGCCGGGAACTTCTTCTTCAGGTACTTGGACGTCGACCCCTGTGGTCGATCGACTTCGAGATTTGACCTCTTTCACCAAGTCGACAGCATCGCGATGCCCATGGCTCCGCGGCGCTTGAAGGCCAGGAACACTCGTCGAGTAATCAACAGAAACCAGCGGTGCTGAGGCTGACGTTGCTGCGAAAGAACTCGACCTTGCTGGCTTTGGCTTCTCCACCGCTGGATCCAGGAGGGGAGAGACTGGCTCCGACGCGACAGGTGACAAGGTGCCCACAGGTGACGGCGAGACAGACGATGATACACTCATGGCGTTAGACGATTTTGCAATGCCTCGGCGCAGGGACCGCTGCGAGAGCCCAGCGTGGGATATGGAGTTGGGTAACGCAGGCATGGTCTTTATCTTCTCTTTCAGAGGAAGTATAGTCTCTGCGTCTGAATGTCGACGTGATGGTTCTTGGTTGCTATCAAAGGATGGATCGGATATGTCGGCATCAGATGGTGGATAGGCATCGTGCTCCGCCATGACAGAGATGGACTCGCTTGTTTCCCAGATTCCTCCTCTTGGCTCTCGGCCCTCAGTGTTCAAAAACGGAATGTCATCCCAGTTTGGCTGTACCAGTGTTTCGCCAAAGACTTCCCGGATCTTGCTTTCTATTGCACGGAGAATGACTCCATATGTGATTTGTCTACTGCTCACGACGGGCTCGATGTTCAAATCGATGTGAGGCATGGTCTCGAAGGAGATCCAAATGCGATTGCTCGGTGGTGGCTTGATTTTAAACATGATGTGACCACTCAGTCGACGTAACGTTCCAAGCAGTAAGATGGAAACCTCTCGTGCACGTATACGTGGTCCGAGATCGAGACGCGCAACCGCGGCAATCTCGATCTTCAAGCCTCCAGTGTATTTGACGTCGGCCTCGAATGTGGTTGTGCCATCGACTGTAAGCTCCTTCAATCGCAAGTTGGAGAAGATGGGAGCGGCGTCGCCTAGGGTAATCTTCCTCAGAGCAACAGACGGGATGAATGTTGGTTTTTGGATTCGGGAGATCTTCCGGTCAATGCGGACTCGGATGAATTGTTCAATGTCTTGAGTCTTGTACATGGCGAGGAAGACTCGACCGATAAGTGCGTTGAGCCAGCGGGCTTGCTTGTCGGTGTCGGAAGCGTGCAATTGCTCGACAAGTTTTATGATGTGCGCGGTCTCGAAAAGGATTGGTTGTGGAGGACCGTCGGCGCCGAGACCTGTTGATTGTGCACGCAGCAGAGCATGGTAGAAGTCTTCTTTCTCGGAGCAGTTGTCAGAAAAGAGATAGAAAGGCTGAGATGAGGGTGAGGTGTCTCCCAGGGCTTGTCTACGTGTCAGACGAATGCAATTCCTTTTGACGAAGAGATCTCCTTCGAGAATAGCTTCGCCGCCACCGTATATATCTACGCGGTGATGTGACAGCGAGACGACGTGTCGAACCTCGACCTGCTCGGCGGAATCGAACAACAGCAAATGCTCATGACGGAGGACGACAAAAAATACATTTCGGGCCCTCTTGACGGGTTTCCCATCCTTCTTGTCACCTTCCAGCGAGGGGACCTGGGTCTTACCTCTTTCGAAGATGCTCCGGTACATACTTTGATAGACGCTGGGGCTCTCGGCGGACAAGACCTCGCCAGCGGGACTTGAGCGCTCGGGAGGCTTGCCATTTATGCCGCCAGGGACGTACTCCCTACACACAGCAAAATAACCTGCTGCGGCATCGGACGTATCTAGCTGTGTCTTGCTCTTTTCAGTGGAGTCTGTATGCTCGGCGCCTGTGCCAGCTTTTGCGGTAGCATCTGATTCATTGAAGACGGGAGGCAGAGGGTCGTCGGTCTGAGCATGCTTGGGCAGTGACAAACGGAGGAAGGCCAGTGTCGCCAGGAGGAGAAGGGGCAGGAAGGTGAGACCACCAATGATATAGGCGGCGAGCAGTGCCCGGAGAGACATCTCAAGGTCTGGTCAGGTCGGGCTGTTGATCGTCCCGTGAACCGCCGGGCAGTTTATGCGAAAGGAGACATGGCTGAATAGCGCTCAGTTCATCGCAAACTTGGTATAGATAACGAGGGCATGCAGAAAGTCGTAGACGTTGATGTGTCAGTCGCGATCGGGCGAGTGTTGTATCAATGGTGTATCAATAAAGTTGGTGTGCTAAAGGTAGGTACGGCGACCACGAAGTGCGGAAGTTGAAGTCGAAGTTGAAGTCAGCTTCACGTGCAGCTTGAGGTTGTCAACTGCTGTCTTCGGTCAAGCCACACATGGGATTATTACAATCTCCGGCGGCCTGAATCACCACGAACATCAGGCTGCGGCTTCACATATACAAAGGTCTACGTCGCAGCTCTATGCTTTTCTTCTGCATAACGATAGTATGTACGACGTACCTAGTGTGCTGTTTACATTGAAGCTGCTCCAAGTCAGGGCGACTTGGCGCGGTGGATCTGGCTGGGTTCGGGTTGCGCCTTCCATGTTCCATTTCGACGGATGCGGAGAGAAAAAGCATTTCTATTTCGACTTCACTTCATCACTCTCACTCCATCTTGAACACTCGTATTCGGTGAACGCTCACTTGCGTGCCAGCATTGTCGATCGCGTAGGATAGTTCCGTACTTGCTATCACTGCTGATCGATTCTTTGTCGAAATGCCGCCTACATTCCTCAAGGGCAGAAGCAAGGGTGTAAGACAACCATGTCTCGCTTCGACAAACAACAGTGTGCTGCGGTCCTGGTCTTGTCCACCTCTGCGCGCAAAATACCACCTGCCATTGTACTGTGACTAGATGAAATCTTTGATCTCTTGAGGGATCTCTGGACCCAATCTACTGCCTGCCTGCGTCTGCAATTGCTGCTTCCGGACCTCTGCACCAAGCTCGCTCAACAAAGCCGGCCATTGCTGAACTACAAAGAGTCTTCGCGTCGAGTGAACACGGTCTAGAACTATGCTCCTGTCAGCCAGCACTTCGCTTTTCTGAACATCAAGACTTACACCAACGAGTGACGACTGCCTTCTCGACTCTCACCGCCGCTGACAACATCTCCAACTCCGCATCATTGGGAACAGCACAAACGGCTGCGTAATCCATCAGCACCATCTCGAAGTCGACATCCAGACTAGTCTCTGACTGCCCGACCCTGACTGGTACGGTGTCTACCAGGCCAAGGCTGCTCGCAAAGTCGTCGGTGGATCTATCATTGTCAGTACACCGATACCCTACCCGGACGTCCAACTCTTACTGAACAAGCATCTCCCTTACTGCACTCTTGGCGAGACTTCTCGTGCCATTGAGCCGTGCTGTATTTCGGTCAGTAAACCCCCCGAGACGCGTCTTATGTTTCCCTCACTGCTGTTACCGTTGTCTGTTTCCGCGCTGTAGCCGTTGCTGCTGCGACTCCGGGTTGGAAACGCTGAACTGGGCTGACATGCGACGTGCAGGCCTGCTGATATCGCGTCCGCCAACTTCTGGTCTGCGTTGTAGATCTGTGCCAGCGATACAAGAGCCTCTTGGTCAAGCATCTCGTCACCTGCAAGCTGAATGTTGCGTGAGAGATTGATGTTTGTTGTCTGCGGCGGTTTTTGCCCTTCAGGCTCACTCAAAGTTTGACGACCAAACGCCAATCTTCTTAACTCTTCGACTAATCGCCTGATCTCTCCATCGTCCTTGTAAGTGTCTTCGCGTAACTGTTGGTCACTCTGCATTGCTTCGGTACTGAATCCTGATACAGGTGGCCTCATCGTTCAGGTGAAGGAGATGCCAACGATAAGACGTGACCGGGGAGCTGAATATCAAACGTCACTACACATCAGAAAGCACGGACTGGTCAACCCGGAGTTCTGGTCGCAGCTAACCTGAAACACGAACTTATTCATATCTCCAGGTGAGTAAACTTTCTCTTGTTGAGGTGGCTGGTTCAGAGGCACATCTGCAGGTCGAGCATCTTATTGAGAGCCACTTTGGGCATAGTCATTTGAATTTCCAGCCTCCACATTTGCCATCGTAGCCGCGTACAAAGCGTAGCTGTATCGCCTGGATTTGCATTGGATCTACCAATTCTATCATCATCTTCTTTTCCGTCATCACATCGATTACAGCAACCAACTCACAACATGGCAGCAGTCTCACAATTCTTCCACATGACGACCCAGCAGCAGGCGATCGAAAGCCTCTGGTATTCGGTTCTTGGACAGCTCGCAGCGGGTGTAGCTCTGACTGAGATCGCCGTGTCTTCTGCTGTGAAGGCAAGCATCGGTGAGGACGGCATCGCCGCTATCGCTCAGCGCTGCAGGTAATACCAGACCATGCATCGGCTTCTGATGATCTGAGCGGGTAGCTGACAAGAATATCACAGCCGCTTCAACAACTCTCAAGTAGAGGTCAAGGAAGATACCATGACCGATACTATCCGCATTTGCGTTCTTGCTCCCGGTACACTTTCTACTTCGACCACTCATGAAGCCAACCCCGACGTCAAGAGCAAAGAGTCCAAGCCTCCGCGACCCCCAAACTCCTTCATCCTCTATCGCCAACATCATCACCCAAGCATGGTGACACAAAATCCTGGTATGCACAACAACCAGATCTGTAAGTTCTTGATTCGATGTTTCCCGGGTGGACGATGCTGACTGAAACGCAGCCCAGTTGATCGGCAAGATGTGGAAGGGAGAACCTCAATCAGTCAGAGACGACTGGAAACGCAAGGCCGATGAAATCAAATCCAAGCACGAGAAAGATCATCCAAACTATCAGTATCAGCCTCGCAAACCCTCGGAGAAGAAGCGCCGCATGACAAAGCGCAAAGCAGAGCGCATGGCTGTTGTGCAATCGACGACTTCTCAAGCGACCGTCGCCTCCCAGCAGCCTTTGCCAAACATGTTGATCAACGACATGTCCTTTGAGGTGCCTTCATTTGACTTCAGCAGTGACGGACAGGCGGCCACCTTCGCTCTCGATGCTTCGCAAGAGAATCAGATCAACCTCTTCAACGAGATGCTCGAGAACCACAACAGCACAATGCCGGATGTAGCGCTTGCGGAGCCCGACAATTCTGCAGCTTCCACTACAGCTGCTCACATGAATCAATATACTTCTGATATGGTTGGTCATGCGATCACAGCAGCCGAAGACGAGTTCTTCGATTACGAAAAGTTCTTGGAGAATGCGCTTGCGGAGGAACTCGTGAAAGCCGACAATGGCGAGCCGGAAATGATCGTGGGTTACAACGACAACGAAGCTCAGCGTTTCACCGATTTCCTCGATCAGATGCCCAATGATCTATGGGGCATGGAATTTGTTGATTATGCATAGACAGCGATATTGAGCAGTGCATGAGTACTAGTTAGTCAATCACAATGACACTGATATTCTATCCAGTTGCTAGTCGTATGCATCGACATACGCTTCCAAAACTTACGCTTGACTTGTGTGTCGCTTTGTTTCTGTATGTAGACGACATTTGACTATGGCAATGCACCCTGCTGGATGCGAAGTAGAGCAAAGTAGGAATGAATGGGCGTTGCCGCCGAGGTGAACATCAGGATATATGTCCACACCGGTTGTGATCAAGTGCCACGGTCAGCAGGATAACGAATTAGCGCGCAGGCCTCGATCGAGACTGGAAGTGATTGTCTCTTCATCGAATGCAGCTTGAGTTGTCATGTAAGGAAGGAAACAATAATGGTGTAGCAGAGGAACGAAGGTGGAAAGATGGGACTCACCGCAAGTACGAGGCGCTGCATCTGAACCACGGGGAAGCTGTGAGCGCACAGATGGTATATTAGGCTTCATCGACCTCTTGCATCAATGGACGATCTCATGGGGTGCAGCAAGGCCCTTGGGAAATTGTTAATCTTGCTGAGTGCCAGCTCAGATCTTTCTCCACTTCCATCTGTTTGCACTTTTACCACGAGGAGGTGAGAGTATGGAAGAGGGACATGGAACCATCGACTTACTCGCCGACACAGTCATTGCTGATGAACTGCTCGGAGTTGTCGAGTCGGTGCGCCATGAGCTTCGTACATTCGCGAGATTGGGTGGAAGTCTATTCTGCGGCGGCGCGTGCAGCAACGATTTCGATGTACACGAGCGATTGCGAGCGGCTGCGAAGATGACCAGCTGCGAAAGTTACGGTGACAGCGAAGCAGAGTCTGTATTGAACGCTACAGACTATGCAGCTTGCTCACTGCAACAATGCTGTCCTTATCGTCCAGGATCACGAGGTGCGAAAGCCGAAGCAACGAAGTACAGAGTAATGCTTGTTTGATTGTGAGAGCTTTCCAGGCCGGACAGGTCTGCGCGGCACACTTGTCTATTGCACACTCTTACTGTTCGCGTCCGTGAATGCGAGATTTGGTCCTTCCTCCCTGCCGCAGTCGAAGCAGAAGCTTTCAAACGTTGCGCATCAGCTCCCACTGTCTGACGACATAACATCGGGTGGTGTTTTTCAATGGCCAGGCTCTTCCTCTCCTTTCCATACGTCCCAGGACTTTTGCGATGGCTGAACGGTCTTTTCCCTCCTAGCTCTAGGCCTCGTTTCGTGGCCTGCGTATAGTTAGTTATTGTTGGAAGTACCACGGGATGTGTAGACTCACTCTTGCGTATGGTCGCGGTCCCGTCGCGATCTGTTAAGACAGTCAGAAAGACATATCTAAGCGCTCCAGTACCATACTCACAATGCGTAGCTGCTCGACAATCAAACCATCATCGCCCAGAAAGGCGCCTTAACGAGAAGTTGGGGTCCGATAGGCTAGGTGTAAAGGTTAGGACTGTTCAACATAACACCTTTGGAAGTCTTACTCCTGTGGATGCGGGATCGTGGGGATGCTCCTGCGCCAGAATTAGCTTCTCGATCATCTCTTGTGTAGGATGATTTACAGACCTCGTAAAGGTATTCCATAACGCGTTGCCAATCTGACGTCCATTTCGAAAGAATGGCACTTGCGGCAGGCGGTAGTGTTTGCACAGAGGTTGCTCGAATAGGGGTATACTCTGGAGGTAAGTTGACGTGAGTCGGCCAAAGACGCGGACAGAGGGACTGAACCGTTGGCAGTAGCGGCGCACCAGCATTGGCAAATTGGTTCCATGGCTTGACGTCAGGTCTCAAAGCAGCCCGGGTCTGTACGCTCTTTTTGGCATGCACGGCACACTGGACCGTTTCGCGGAAGCGCTCTCGATTCTCTGCGGCATTGAGGACTGAAAGAATCTTCGAAGCACAGACGTAAACATTGTGGAAGAAAAAGTTGTAAAGATCGGTGAAGTCCTGCTCAAGAGCCTGCAATTCCGCGCAGTCCTGTAGAGTTGTAGCGATGCGATTTATCGCCATCGCCCGATTGAAATGTGGATATTGAAGGTGTGGAGGAACCAGATCGTCCATAAGTCGCGTAGAACGTTTTGGTATTTGATGGTCAACAGCAGTAAGGGTCATCGACGAGGATGGGGATGTAGCTCTCCTTGGAAGGCTTGATACCAGCTGCAATGAGTGCCTTGAGTTGATAAGGAACTGCGGCCATTGCGCTGAATGATGTAAAAAGATGTCCAAGAAGCTTCAAGAAGGGGAAATTGAAACTGATCGCTTGTGGGTGAGGTGACAGTCTTTTATCGTCAGGCATTCGATTGGCCTGGAATGTCGGCGAGACAAACAATACGATGCGGCTCATTGTACAATTGATGTATCCGCCAAACCCAAATGACGTCTTCAAGATCCGGCGTCTGTAAGGTGCAAAGTTGGCTTATTGTGGAGTGTTTTCGTTCGCTTGGCAAGTGAAGTGAAATTCGTGCAGTTTTGAGCGAATCAACTGTAGAGATTTGACACACCCTTGGATCGAATCCGCAAGGTACCGATCCAATAGCTGGTTATAGCGCTGTCATGGTGCGAAGAAAGATAGAGTCACGTCGCAATTCACAGCCAACACGAACGGAATCCACGAACGAGAAACCGAGTTTGCGAAAGTGCTGGCGGGTGATTGTTCAGTCCAGCTTAGATTCATCATCCGTCTCCCTTCCAATCGCTGGACCATATGAATGTCGAGCACCGCCACTGAGTCCCTTTCTCCTTATTGCCACTGGGGCCCAGCGGTCGCTGACACATCCAGAAGCTCCGCCCTTGGTTTTCTCCTTTCTTCCGGGTAAGCATTGATTTGCATGGTTCGCTGTGCTCGCAGAGCGGTGTCGCGGGTTTCCGTAGAAGTCTCGACCAAGATTCCTTACTGGCGACTGGATCATGAACTAACACATCGCTACCTTCGATATTGAGATCGACTAGATTATTAGCACGCGCTCGAATTTGAAAGATGTGTTCACTTACCAGGATGCTCTTGTTCTGAATCATGAGTGTCCTTTCGGGAGGTTCCTGATTCGCTTTCGGCGCGGGAAGCGGCGATGGCTTTTGCAAGATCATCGCTATCATGACACCCGTTCTCCTGCCCATCCGTTCCTGGAGCCATGTCCGGTGATCTGGATGCTACAGTTCTACCACAGACCGTTTTGCACGGAGACTCGAGCTTCGATTTGGGCACGAAGAAGCCTTTCAGGCTCTGTTGTCCCTTGGCCCCATGATCTGTACCAGCCATGGAGCTGTTTTGTCTTTGCTTCTTGATCGACGTGGGTGCCGTGGTGTCGCTGATCCCCCTTTTGAAAGTGGTCTGTGATTTCGAAGGTGAGGCCGTTGATTTTTGGGAAGACGATTTCGGTGGTTGACGTTTGCTGTCATGTTCGAAGACCTTTGTAGGAGCAGTCGGCAGGTTCGTCCAGATATCGTTTGTGCCACTACTCTCTGTTGATGGCTCGGAGACTTTTCGGCTCGGCTTGATGAACATATCTTTGATGCTTCTACGTTTGTCAAATTCTGCCATAAGTTTGCCGCTAAAACTGGGAACATCCTTGGAATTCCATGGCTGCTGTCGAATGCCGTCTTGAAAGGTGCCAGGAGGACTCATGATGTCGAGCAGATGGATGCGGTCGTGTTCATCAACGTTCCGTCCGATGTCGACTTTGTCTTTGAAATCCGCGTATACCGGGCAGTGGTCGGAACCCTTCGACGTCTCTGTCAGTAATGCGGCTGGTTGGAGACTGGAATGTGCCTTACCATGAGCCCTTCTTGAATGTCACTTGCCATGACCCAATCTTTCATGTCGCGATTGATTAGGACAAAGTCAATGCGGCTACCAAAGTTGCCAGGTCTCGCATTGATCTTCTGCTCCCAATGAGTGTACATACCTTTCCTTTCGGGATGGAACTCTCTTGTGATGTCCCACAGAAGGGACTGCTCACGGCCCACGTCGCGCTCTCCGACTACGTCTCCTCCGATAATGAGTTGATTGAAAATTCTTCTGTTGGGTGTACTGATGTACTCGTCGTGAGTGATGCCCGTCTTTCGCATATCGTCCAAAGATGAGGCCGTGTCCACCTCTGCACGAGAAACGTTCAAGTCACCTACTAGTACAACCCTCTTGCCGAGCGCTACGAGGTTGCGTATACGACAGTCAAGCGCGCAGAGAAAGCCGTATCGAAAGTCATCTCGCAGGCCGGTCGAGTTCGCAGGGCTGTAGACGCCAAAGAGGACGAATGCAGGGAATTCGAGGCAGACGCAACGGCCTTCAGAGTCCAATACTTGAGGGTCAACCCCGAGGTCTTCGATTTGAGACTCGGTCGGATAGCCGCCGATGTGATGTTCCGGGGCCAGATCACGATATGCGGTGTTGGTTCCTGGCGATGGCAATACCCCGAGGACACCCTCTTCCGCGCGAATAGGGCTGCAGGCTGCGTTTCGAGTGTAGATGCCGACTCCAGAGTAGCCTTTCTTTTGCTTTGGCAAGCTGAAGTAGCAATCCCAGCCGTCCAGTAGAACCATGTCATCGCGTAGATCTTTCCGCTGGATCTTCAATTCCTGCATGACGACAATGTCTGCCTCCAGTATGTCGAACATAGCGGGGAAGGTTCGCACGGTGCTCCATGGTTGATATCCGAAGGGATTGCGAATACCGTTGACATTCCAGGTAGTGAGCCTCATATTGCCTTACACATGCCATTCACGATAAAGTATGCGAGAAGTGTACGTGAAGGCATTATGAGGGAATCCAGCCCCAATTATTGCATCCCGCATATACTGCTCAGTCTCAATCCAGTAGCAGATCCAGTGTTTCGCGATCAAAGGGTGAGGTTCGCCTGGACGTGACGCCATTGGATTCGGGCTTGGTCGTCTCACGTGACCTCCAAACCGCCTATCTCAGACGCGGGCTTGGCACATGGTGGAAGCTTGGTATCCGACATCACGACTTCACCTGTTGCGATCCTGATCACGAAACTCGACCATAACATCGCAACAATGTTCGCTGCTCGTCTCGCTCGTACGCAAGCTCGCACTGCGGTCTTCCGCCAGGTCGGTCGCCGCTCAGCAACCACCAATGCCCCAAGCTCAGGTCTCTCGGGCCCAGCCGACAATGCATTCAACCGCGAAAGAGCGGCTGTGAAGGAGCATGCTGCGGCCACCAGTGGTACGATACGGACTTGCTCCATGCGCCCATCTATGCGAGTATGGAGACTGATTGAAGACATTAGACACATGGCGCAAGGCCTCCATCTACGTCGTCATTCCTTGTATTCTGATCGCCGGTGTCAACGCCTACCGCCTTTGGACCGAGCATTGGGAGCACAAGGCGCACGAGCCTCCTCTTGAAGAGCGTGTCGAAATGCCATTCATGAACATCAGGACCAAGAACTACTTCTGGGGTGACGGAGACAAAGTATGTTCGAATTCCTCGGCGCAGACGAAGGAGCAAGATATCGCGGCACCAGTCTTGCGCCGGATGCAGTCTCGTCTACTTGGTATACATTGGTAGCTAACTGGCGGCCTAGACTCTTTTCTGGAACCCGAAGGTCAACCACCACAAGAAGGCCGATGAGTAGGTCAATTAGGTTTGCGAGGGCTACGTATGATTGGCAACGGGCACGGACGAGTGCAACGGGGGATTTGATTGTTCAGGGCGCAAGAGAGAGAATTGTACATGGCATCCTCGAAATCCATTCTGTTGCACAAAAGGTGTCCTTCACCCGCCGTTGATGATCAGTATCACGTACTGGTTGTGAGCAGGTATGGTAGTCTGACGATCCCAATCGCTTCCAACAACGATTGGTCCGAAGCTGCATTCGGCGTCTGGCAACTCGGACCACGTGCTTGAAGCTATAACAATATCTGTGATGTTGTCGTTTGTTTTAGCAACTTCGAGCGTTGCGCCCCTGGCCATCTGTTTCGAAACCTTGACGTCCAATCAGCTCCTAGCAGGATCAATGCCCCTCGCCTCGTTGTCTCTTGTAAGGGCCGCGTTTGCGACAGCATCGTACATCATGTCCACTTCCGCTGCAAGCGATTCCTCTTGCCGGTGGCGGAATATGGTTGCCTTCTTTTCTAGACATGAGAGAGAACCTTCGACATCTTCGACTTGATCAAAAGCTGCGCTTGCGTTAGTTCCAAGCCCTCGTCCTCGTTATGTGCAGCTCCCCGAAAGAAAAACACGGTGTATATTGTGCAACGGGAGTTGAGGAATGGGCGAGAAGTCCGGGCTGGTCCAAGCTTTGGTCAAAAGTGCCTGCAGCAGAAGAACAGAGCAAACTGGCGCATTGAGTGCGTTTGATTGAACAAGTGCAGCAACTGTCGCTACAGTACGCCGCCTGAAAGTGGTGGCGGGGCTGAGTGGCGTGTAGCCCTTGCAGGGCTGGCAGCGCAAGAGGAGAAGCACGAGCTGCCAGCCTTCCCAGCTCTTCGCTCAATAAATCTCAGGCTGGGGACATCGGACGTTGCGCTCTAGGTTGTTGATGTGTAAAACATTTGGAGAGGCTGGCATCGTGGCAGACGGAACCACCAAAATCAATGGCAGTGTTGTGGAACTTTCGGGTGTGTTGGTAAGAGGCTGGGGTGCAGGCATTGTGTGCCCAGGTGAAGATGAGAAAAGTCGAGATGAAATGTAACCATGCCAAGACTCACCATCTTTTGCGCGCTCGAGGTAGCCCAGTGCTGTGCTGAGCAACGAGTCTTTCCCTTTACGGCCTTGCGCATAAGCTGCTCCTGCGAGACCTACAAGAGAATCGGCGAGGAGAGCATAGAGTCGGGCAACGAGATACCTATCGGCGCCCTCAATGGCCTGCAGAGTTATATTAAAAGTAGTCTCCACACGTGTATCGTCGTACCTACATGGGGCATGATGCTGTCGAGCATTTTGTTCGCACCTTCAAACTCGCCGAGGTCTATCAATGTGCAACTCAATGAGACGATGGCTTCCCACAGGAGTGGCAGCAGTAGTCTGTTGTAGGCGGAGGATGCCGCCCGTAGAGCGACACTGAAGCCTTTCGCCGGCTTCCCAGCTCGACACCACAAAGCAGCTTTAATGTTCAAGAGCTTGATGCGCCGGCATTGGTCTGCAAGTGTTAGCAACACCCCGGTCGATCAACATACGCGAGTCGTCTACAAACGAACCTGACTGAGAGGCACTCTTGTCTTCATCGATCAGCTGCTGAATTTTGTGATATGCCTCGTCTAGCTCTTGTCGTCGCTGCAAATACTCGATTTCAAGCAACTTGCACTCAAGGACAACATCAGGTTCGGCGAATTCGTATACAGGTTTCAGCTGTCGCATCAGACGCTCGACGGTAAAAGTCTCGTTTCTCAAGAAGTCAGCCTCATACATCCCAGACTTAGTTGTAGAGCCGTACCGGTGCAATGCCTTTTTGAGTCGTATCATGTTCGCAAATCCGATATAGATATTGTTCATCCGTGGCGTCTTGTTCATGAACGGATCATGCTTCATGAGTTGTGTCATTGCCAACTGATAGCGTCCCATGAGCGCATGTTGGTAGGCTTCTGCGCATCCGAGAGAAAGCACTTCCGTTTGCGATGCGTGGCCTCCATAGATATGATCATACAAGGTGTATTGTTGTCCAGCATAGGCTGAAGCACCTACGGCAAGGCGTCAGTACTCACACGGTCAACGGTGCAATGCAGTGTTTGATACCTGCTCGGGCAAAGAGAGAGCCATGGAGCCTGACCTGTGTCGGTTCAATACCCCGTAATGAGTATTTTGAATTGAGGTAGCCTGACTGATAAGACAGCTCGATTGCTTTGCCGAGACTCCCACCCTGGTTGATGCCGGTCAGTATGGCCTCGACACAGTCAGACACCGAATAGAGAGCTGCTAACCTTGGCCATCTCGCTCCCGGCCTGCGCCAACAGGGAGCTACTGAGTTGCAAGTATTCCTTGCTTTCAAGAGCCTTCTGCTGGAGAAATGCCAGTATGTCTTTTTCTTCACCGGCAACAGACACGGCTTGTGATAGCTCCTCATAATGCGCATAGTCGGGGTGTGACTTGCGGAGGTGTACGAGCCAAGAAAGACCAAAATTCAAGCACCGCCCATCTTGGTTCTCGCGAGCTGTGGCATGTCAACGATTAATTCTGAATCTACCAAAAGCAAAGCTTACCTGTCGAGATGCATTCAGTCATGGCGTCAACGGCTTCCTCGAAGCGGCCAAAATCTGCATGGAGCACAGCCAAATGGAGAAGAGCATACTGGTGATATGATTTGACATTCTGATGCATGCCGTAGCCTTCCATGGCGTAGTCGAAATATCTGTGCAAGTGGTCGATAGCATCTGTATAGGCTCCTGAACGCCAGGAATCGAAGAACCTAAGTGTTAGTCAGTGATGCTGCGCTATACAGTCCATGAAGGCCGATATACCTGATAAAGTGGAGATCAGGCGATATGACGGCCGAGTGTTCTATCATGCTCCGCAGCTGTGTAGCCAACTCGGAGGGTACTCTACAGCCAGAAGACTGGAGATGCTCAAGCTGGAATTGGATCATGTTCTCAAGCTCATCTTGGCTTGGTAAAGCATCACCGTTGTCGGCTTGTCGCCTATGTAGTCGATCGACAAGGATTGGTGATGGAGTAAATTGCATGCCTGGCGGTGAGTTGACGAAACCAAGCTCCGCAGCGGCTGGGCCACGGTCCGGGTTTCGCGCAGCCCAGGCGATACGCGAAGGCTCTCTGAAAAGCAGAAAGTCCTCCCACAAATGCTGTGCATCGTGAAACTGCAAACGAACATACTCGAGGTTGCATCTGCGCAAGAATTGGCCTACTGGACTGTGCGGACCGACGGGCTGTCGGGCCAGCGATTGATCCAAATCGGAGGACGTACTCTGCAAAGATGTCAACAGGGGAGGAGGTCGATGGTCGAAAGGGAACGTACCGAGTTGAACAAATGCTCAAGACCTTCGAGACTCTGCACACCCCAGAGCTTGCGAAGAAATACATCGTAGAGCGAGCGGCCCGGGAAGCTGGAGGTGAGGGGAGACAGCAGTGACTGGAAGTCGGCTAGTGTTCGTATCGAATTTGGCTGAGCTGGTCCATCGGACAGAAAGACATCAGTACTACGGCGGAGAGTATGAGTAGAAACAAAAGACAATAGCGTAATGCTGTCGGTTGATTTGACTTCATTCGTCCGGTAGAGCTCGATGAGAATTACTAGACAGATCTTCGCAGGTGAGAGATACCGCAGCATCTTGAAATGACCATGAGAGGAATTATGAGTTGCCGACGACTGACAGTCGGTATTGGCGCGTCGTGCTTGTTGTGATAATGTGATTCCAGTGGGTTCGCGATTGTCACTTCCAGGACATCGGATCGCTCTTTGCGCTCGGATGTGCTTGTACTCCTTGATTCACCTCAAACCTGAGGTACGCGCAGAAGATGTTTCAACCGCATTTGGGTATCTTCCCTGATTTGCGTGTCCGGACCTGTACTTCAGCGATACTCTGTCGAAGGGATTAGAGTGCATCATCAGAACGTGGGACGCCAAACATTGCAGAACGTACGAAGTCCGCGCCAAGCTAAGGTATACCATAAACACAACACAAGCATGGCCTACCTTACCTTGTGACAGACATATCTCGGAATTCAATATTTGCGGCATAGACAACTGTCATCTCGCGATACTTGATCAGTGTAGAACTCATCGCAGAGCACTTAAGCAAAGAGAGAATTGTTAATGTTCAAAAGTGCATAAAGGGTATATAGTGTTTTACATGTTGATACAAGCGGAGAGTAATCCTGCATCGGCATTGTGACAGAGTAACGACGCCGGTCAATTCCAGTGATGGTTTTGCTCATTTCCGTCTTCAGAGACCAGAATCGGTGCCGAGCATACGAAGGACAGCTTCGTACGTTCCAAACATTATCGCGGCGCTAGGCACCACCCGAAGCATATGAGGTACAAGCCCTCCGTAGAGAGCGACCATACCTTCTTCCTTCCAGATCAACTTGAAGCATTGCACCAAGCCCGTGTATTTTAGCTGCGGCTTACCGCTGTCGCTGACCGTGACTGGAGCCTGCCGTAAGCGGGTTCGGACAACTTCGTGAGGATACGTCGCCAGCGCAGCGACAAATTTGGCACTTCCGGCAGCACCGAGTTTGCCGGTCCAAGAAACCGTCTCATCCCACGTGGTTGGTTCGCGACCGCTCGCGATTATGCGTTGTTGGCGATTGGCGAGATACTTCTTCATCTGCTCATAGAGAACCCATTGTAATGTGCTTTCCGTGACACCTAGATAGCTCGCGGTGAGACCACGATACAGACCTCGAACTCCCTCCTGTCGGAGCGTCTGCATAGTACAATCTAGAGCGTTCTTGTATTTCCTACTAGTTTGTCCAGCTCCAGCTTTTTCTGCCGAAGATTTGTCCAGCTGCAAGCGCGTCTTTACAAGCCAGATGGGGTTGGTGGCTGTGCCTGTGATTATACCTGCTTGTGCAGCGGCCAGTAAGTGTACCCATGCCGCCTCTTTTCCATCGTTGAGGCTGTTCGCAATAATTCGCTTGCCGTTTCCATAGGCGAAGAAGTTGATGGCGCGAGCTGGGACGACGCCGATCAGGTTGGGACCCAAACCTTTGAATAGAGCGCGCCAACCTTCCACTCGAGGGACGGCAAATAAGATCTCGAATGTTTCTCGGATGTGTAGAAGTGCGGTACGACCAGCGGAGAGCTGTGACAACGGCGGTATGCCTCGCGCCGTCCTCGAAGATGCGAGTTGGGTTTTGTAGAAGTCGGATTGTAGCCGAGTTTTTAGGACATCAAGGGGCGCGGTGAGTGTTGCAGCAGCCATACCGCCGAGCCTGCATGTATGTCAGACGAGCAAATGGGCCCAGTACCAGTGAAGATGAGACGTACCCTCCTGCCACAAAGTGCGCCCATGATTTCTGTGCGGGAGGTGATGTGGATTTCAATTGCGTGACACTCGGCAGCTGCTCCGGTAATGCATCCCCAGTTTCTCGTGATTGAGAGAGCGGACTTTGAGCGATGGGGCCACTGGTGATGTCCTGACTGCTGCCTTGAGAGGCGAGAGACAATGTCATGAAAGGAAGTTGAAGTGGAAGATGTGGCGGAAATCGAGGGAGGTACAGTATCAGACGATGGAATATTTTGTTTCATATAAGCATAGCATGCAGCTCCACGAGAAAATAATGAAGGAACACGGTGGTTTCAAGGAGTTGTGTTGTTCTCGACGTCGTTGATTGTAAAAAGTTCCATGGCAGAGCGAGCGTCATTGCCCATTGCAGCACGGAGCTCCACTCATGTCTGTTCTGGTCGCGTCCCCAATTCTGCGCTGCGCTGCGCCGCGCTTTCCCCATACGAATGCTGCGGCCGGAATTTCTTCGGACGGAGGTCTTGCCTTTGCGCCCTGCTGCGCTGACCTCACGCCTGACTTCCATTCTCCAGGCCGAGTCGTCCAGAGCACATGCACATGCGCTACCGCGACGCTCGATCAACGACGTCAGGAATCATAATTCTCATATCAGATACGCAACAACCATATTTTACACACCGCGTTGTGCAAGTGACTGTTCTACCGCTCGATAAACTACAGTAGACATACTCTCCTGCGCATCACAAGCATGTTGTGCACCCGACCAATGCTCGCACCGGCGGGCTTCCTCAAGCGCAGCATGGATGAGTTCAAAAGGCTATCGGGAATTGGTTCGTCCATCTCTCAACATCGTCTCTGTATACTTACTAATCTAGGACAAAGCGATAAGGATGGAAGGGTTGAACAGACCGGACAAGCCGTATCACTTGATTCAGTTTAACAATGCAGACGCCATCGACGAATGCAAAATCATGTCCGATGCCGACATGGGAGGCTTTTCCAAAGCATCGTTATCATGGCAACCACAATCTTCCACCGAGCCCGCCCATGCCAGGTTCAGGGGTTCCATTTCGACCGAACTACCCCCGAATCGACCAGAAATCCAGAGGTCAGGCTATGTAGGTTGGAGGACTCGAGATAGATCAAGGACGCTTTTCGGAAAGGGTCTGTGGGACATAGACCCCTACTCATACCTCGCCCTCAAGATCAAGAGTGATGGTAGACGCTATTTCATCAACATCCAAACCGAATCGATTGTGCCGACAGACATCCACCAACATCGGTTGTACGCCCAAACTTCTGGAGAATGGGAAACCGTGGTTGTAAGTTTCACCGAGTTTGTCCGGACCAACTACGGCATGGTTGTCGAACCACAGAGGGAAATGATGAGGCAACGAGTGAGAAGTGTAGGAATTGGTCTGATCGATCGCGTGACTGGACCTTTCGATCTCAGCATCGCTGAGATCTACGCGACCAACGATTCTGGAGGTAGACAAGTGCCAAAGAGGGATGATGATGACGAGGCAGCCATGTTCGGTGACCTTGCTCCCAAGAAACGAGACCCCAAGAAGGACGAGCCGGAACAGATCCTCATCTAAAGGAATCGAGGCCTGTTATTAGGCGGTCGACGCTGCTAGTCACTCTCGTATCAGATCATCACGCGCGGGGCACTGATTCACGTGTCAGCGGACTCGTCTTCTGAGCATGCCTTTATCGAGCATCCGATCGCCAAGTTAGTAAGCGTGCGGGCTTTCTATGTCCCTTGAATCGTTACTCCCACCCGAGAGTTTCAGACCGTTCCATCTCGTATATGAAAGTGTAACGTACTACATTTCCCCGTAAAAATACGGATTGGACCAATTCATCGTAATATACTTATTGTACTTGTGCCTGTACAGGTACAAGATTGCGGGGATCAATTTGTGCCAAGACGGGACCATGGAATTGACGTCGTACGCTACAAGTAGATGTAGAGGACGAGCTGGGTTCTCCGGCGCGAACATCGTCACAAATACCTTAGGCCACATCAGGAGCGCATCGTAACCTCGACACCAGATTTTGTTCATTAGTTCACGATTAAACATTTATCTACAAACAGAAGCGCCATATCATTTGCGATCACCATGACCGACGCAGCGCCGCCTCTGACCTGGGAGACATCGACAGACACTCGTCCCCATGTCTCGCAGTCACTCCCAGAACCAGTCGTATCATGTCTTCAGAATGCACGCTTTGTATGTTCCATCTCTCCAAGTCAGCAGTGCTCCCAAAACACATAACTAATGCTATGTCTCCAGCTACATCTCGCAACCTGCACTGATCTCCAACCGCACGTCTCGCTAATGAACTACACCTACCTTCCGTCGAATCCATTCACAGCATCCACAACCGCCCTCCCTTCAGGCCCGGTTATAATCATGACGACAAATCCTTCCTCGCGCAAGACTCTCAATCTAGTTTCCAACCCTAACGTCTCACTCCTTGTTCACGACTGGGTCTCCGCACGACCGCCGAACAGTAATTCAGCTCGCCCCGCCAGCCCCGAAGGAAGACGGAATGCAGGACGGAGCTCGCTGGCTACGCTGTTAATGGGTATGAACGCTAGCGCCATGGGCAGTATTAGCGCCACGATCAACGGTACCGCCATGGTGCTCGAAAAGGGTTGCGAGGAGGAGAAGTGGTGCAAGGAGCGGCATTTGGCGAACAACACGTTCGAGGATCAAGAGGGAGGATCTTCGGGTCAAGGAACGGAGCAGGGATTCTTCAGCGGGATGCCGACGGCAGCTGGAGGCGATGGTGGTATAGAGACGTTCATCAGGGATGAGGATGTCAGAGTTGTTGTTGTCAGGATACGGGAGGGTCGGATCGCGGACTGGAAGGGAAAAGTGAGCGACTGGGTGCTCGCTGAACCGGCGCAACAGGATCTGACGAACGGCGTCTGAAGCGGCTTTCGGTGGTTGTGCCTTTGCATTCTGGACGTCTGATTTGATACATCATGGGAAGGCTCCTCACACGTTGCGGCGAGATCGTTTCACGTGAGAGAGCCATCAATCTCGAGAACGACACATTTCGCATGAGACTGCGACGCCCCGCTTAGCAAAAGGAAGTATCAAAAATTTGTACACCTTCTGATACTTGACAGTATAATACAGGGTTGTCCCAAACCAGATGCTACACGCTATGCACGTTGATAATACAGGGTATACCTCGTCGAGGCTCGTAACCAGTTCACTTCTCGCCTATCTTCTTCTTCTCGGCCGCTTCGATTTTCTCCATGGTCGTCTCGTCGGTTGTACCCCACACCTTCCAAGGACCAGGCTTGCCCTTCCTCAGCATCTTCTGAATCACCAGATACTCGATCACCAGCTTCTCATCCCCACTGCCAGCTTCGAGGACTTCTTCTGCGTTGGTGCTGCCCTTGGCTCGAGTCCTCTTGAACTTTTTCAGAGACTGCATGCTCCGTATCCGCACGACTGCCTGTTGTAGCACATTGTTCTCGTTGCTCGGCTTAGGGTTCGGATCCATAACTCCGACTCTGTAACTGCACAGCCAGGGCTTGCCGACGTATCGATGTACCTTCCATTCGAACCTTGTGTTCGGCGCGCGGGTCTGTATCCTCGAAGCTAAAAGGCCGTAGATGTTGTCGCAGAGGCGGGGACGCATGGCGTCAATGTTACCCTTGGCAAAACACGTGTACATTTCGGCGTATAGCTTCTCTGCGTTTGGGACAATTTTGGATCTCTCCAGGTCGTACAGACTGTGAAAGTAGGTGCCGAACCGACGAAGCCGGCCCATCTCCTCATATACTTCCGGGGGCTGTGTGGTGATATAATGGCGTCTGAACAATTCTCTCCTGTCCTGTTATCAGAGAGAAGACTCGAGAGGTGTACCGATACAATCTGGCTTACTGGATAAGATCCCTGAGCTTTGCTCGAGCGCGCGCTCGCTCCCATCTTATTCTCCGCATTGTATCGGTAATCCAGTCAGGTCGGTTGTCGTAGATGGGTTGTACGAATGTGCCTATTCCGCGTCTTAGTCGAGGTCTAACTTTGCTCGGCTCCCAGAATTGTACCGTCCATGAGTCCAACATCATCTGGAAAGTCGCCCGATGTGGCCATCTCTTTCATAGCGACTGCGATGGATTGTTGTGGCTTTGTCTTGGGCTTCGTTCGTTGATTTCCAGGTCCTGCCCTGATAATGGTCGAGGAGAACGGTCGGGCATGCTGAGGGGTTGCGTCATGCTGGTGGTTCCAGCGAAGAGAGTACAAATTCTGAAATCTCGCATGCCGTGAGTCGAATACGTCTGACGTCCTGCATGCCCGCAGAAGCGGTTGTGCGCGAGTAGTTGTCGCCATGGTGGAACTTCACTCTACCAGGAGATTCGGAGATGGAAATTCACTTTGACGCTGGAGAAATCTGGAGCACAGACGATCTACGTTGCATGTACGGCCGACGGTCCCGGCGAGGTCGCGTCAGGCAGCCCCATTCACAGTCACGAAATATGTCACGAAATACATGTATGCTCATTGGCATAAACAGCAGATGAAGGCATATCTAACGAACATATAACAATAATGCTGCGTTTCTCAGCACTCGGTGTATCACAATACGCACGGCGTCGAGTCACCGGGAGGGGTTAAGATCTATGGCTGTGGCCGTGGCTGATATTTATCATAAATAGGATAAGTCAATACCATCGAGCACCGCAGCGAATCAAAAGAGTGTCCCATCAATCGCATCTGGTCTTCTCAATGTCCTGCTGCTGTGACCACTCCGAGAAGACGATAAGCGAATACCAGATAAACCATTCTTCCGTCATCAATAAGGGGGTATCTTCAACGCCCCGCGCCATAATCATGTTCGGTCGTTACAGTCGTGAAAGAAGCCGGTCAAGAATTGGCAATCAACTTGAAAAAGTGGCATGTGGCCGGGTTTGTCGAGCGGCCGACCGGCTGTCCCTCACTCTGTGCTACGAGCGGACAAGGCGCGGTAGTGGGCGTCTAGAAACCGTGGACCTGAATGGGGTTGTCAGAAGGCTGCAATGACTGCTGCAGCATAAACCTGAACATACCTTGATGGTCTTGGCATCAAGCTCAAGACCCTCCTTCTTGTCAATCAAGAATTCCTGAACATCCTTGCGCTGATCGCCCTGGAGTTGGATCACCTCGCCCATCTCCGAGTCGTTGACGATGGTGCCATTGCAAGCGAACTTCTTCTTGATGACCTTGAGAATCTTCTTCTGGTCAAACTTCTTTGGTAGACCTTGGACAGTAGTTAAGGTTTTGCGACCATTGCGCTCTGTTACACAGATCAGCCTCGCGCAAAGGGATAAGCCACGATGGCAGCAAGGCAGGTGTCGAACTTACGCTGGATACGGATATGGATGTAGTTTTGGGACTGCTTGGTTTCACCAGGACCCTCATCAGCTTCGGCAAATGGGTCTGTATAACTGTTAGCCGCCGTATCTCAACGGTCTCTACGGAGGTCGAAGAGGCAGTAAGAGAGCCCGCGACACAAGGCCATAGCCGAGAGTAGACAAACGAGGCGACTCGAGCGGCTACGGACGGTCTTCTGATCCAAACTCTTGCTGCCATGGCCATCTATCGAGGCGAGCGGGGAGGCCGTACCGAAGGACTTGAGGTTTTCGATCTGAGCGGACATATAAACGCCGGGCTGTTCTGTTCTGCTATTTCAAGAGGTCGAGGAGAAGTGTCTGGTTCTGAAGATTCGGATTTGTCGTTATCGGACTGGAGTGGAGAGTGGAGAGTGAAAAGCGATTTGTTGTTGTGAAGACAAGACAAGACGATTCAAAGGGTCTGAAGTTGAATGACGGGAGAGGGATTAGCAACCTTGGAAAGAACGGAGGGGCAAGGTTGTGGTGGAGTCTGTGCGCGCCTGCCGCCGCCGCTCAGAGTCAGATAGCGCGACCACGTGACGGAGGAAGTTATCCTCACGTGATCATTCTCCAGCCGACTGTTGACCGCCTTGGTTGCCCGCTTCCAGTTTCCTAGCGAGTTTGGCAGAATGACGTTGCGCCTGTATACCGTAAATCGAGACGCACCAGCACTGAACGCTTTCTCGGTCAATAACCTGTTCCTCCTCAACTAGCCAATTTCACAGGCAACAATTTCACAATGCCGATTGCAGACAAAGCCAAGAAGATTGCGGCCGAGGAGGTCAACAAGGTGGCACAGTCCACTCAAGACGCTGCTCGTTCCGGCGCGTACCTGTACCCCATCAAGGTATCAAGGCACAACTCGCTATCAATCGTCGCACTCACTGACAAACATAGGGCATCGTTTACTTCTTCTCGCACCGCGCACTATGGGGTCCGCTATCACGCAAGCTCGTCCCCGCGTTGACCATGGGTCTGGGCATTTTCGGCAGCATGTTCTTGTTCACCTACCTTCCCCAGGCAGCTGTCATGGCCATCTTCAACGGTCCCCTGGCAGCTCTCAGTACCGCCCTGCTCGTCCTCAGCGAGAGCAGTACCATTTTCATGGTGGCCGCAAAGAGTTTGTTGGTCGAAGATGGCTTGATCGACACCTTTGATGGAACTCTGGTCGCCCAAGGACAGACCGGTCTGGTCAACAAGGAGCGCTCCGTTAAGAGCGGAAGCAACCCAATCGCCAGACTGGGCAAGTTGGCGACAAAGCCGTTCCAGAAGTTCGCTCCGGCTGCCATTGTCCGCTACTTCATGTACCTACCTCTCAACTTCATTCCCGTCATTGGTACCGTGCTCTTCGTCATGGCACAAGGCAAGAGAGCCGGACCAGGAGCGCACGCTCGCTACTTTCAACTCAAAGGCATGGACAAGGGAAAGCGTGAGGAGTGGGTCGAGAAGAGACAAGGCGCGTATACTGCATTCGGCACTGTCGCGACTCTGCTCGAGATGATTCCGGTCGCTGGCATCTTCTTTGCCTTTACCAACGTCACCGGTGCGGCTCTCTGGGCTGCCGACCTCGAACAGTCCGAGGGTACCAGTCCTGCATTGAAAGAGCAAGCAAGACAGGCAGAGGTTGGCCAGTAGTCGGGAATCGGAACAGGGAGGCAGGCAGTGGTGTGGTTGATGGCAGGCATAATATATCTTATCCTAGTCTTGTGCCTGAGAGACACGAGCAATGCAACACACGATTAACGTATCTTTTCACCGCGAGACCAATAACATGATGAGAAGGAGGATTCTTATATAGTTGAGTTGAGCTCGATCGGACTTCCGAACAGATCATCTGTTCACCCCACAATCCTCTCCCTAGCCCCACCTGCATTCGATCTTCTCTACCATTATTATTCATCATCGACAGTTGAGAAGTGCTCATCGGAACCGTAAACGCTCCAAGCATCTAACTTTAGCCTCGAGTCACGTTCAGCAGTATATATTCTCGGAGATTTAATTCAAGATCCAAACCCTTCGCTTTTGTGTTTGTTTCATCTCATCAATTAGTGTCAACCCTTCAGACGATCTCAATACCGTTATAACTCAACATGGCAGCACAACAGCAAGCACAGATGCCTCAGGGCGCACAAATACCATTGCAGAACTTCAACATACCACAGTTCCCTCCGCAAGCCAATTCCTTGAAATCACTCACTCTTACGTCCGAGATCAAGCTCGCAGACTACCAGCCTCTTCTTAAAGAACCTCATTCCATTCCACCACTACCGTACTCGATCGAATCCTTGACTCTCGAACTTTTCTCCCTCGGTTACCCTGCCGGGTTCCTGCTTGAGCTTGCGAGGAAGGTGCCGAACGTCAAGAGTCTCGTCTTTTTCTCGCAGCTCCTCGGCGGTCTTACCGACGAAGGATCCAACGATGCAGTGGCTCTTTTTAAATACATGCGAGGCCTCAGAGGCTTGCACTTGCTTGATGTATTTGCGAAACCTGGTTTGTTGGAGAGGATAGCGCCATTCGTGATATATGACACGGATGAGCAAAGCGGCCGTCGTGGCCTGATGTTCCTCGAGGTCAACTACACCACCCAGCAAGGAGATGATGAAGTTTTGTCAAAGGTGCCAGCGAAGGAATTGCCAAAGCTCATTGGACCGGGATTGATCACACTCACGTTCAACGCCTCCGAGGCCGAAGACGACGAAGACGAAGCCGGGGCCGCGCCAAGGGAAGGGTTGGGCAAGGACGGTGTTATGACATTCAACAAGTCGCTCTCCACGAATCTGGTCAAGGCGCTATCAGATGACGACGGAAGGCCTCAGGGACTGAGGGTGCTCAATACTACACTGTACACGCTAACCTTCGGTAACCTCAAGACGATTCTGACCAAACAGACTGGTCTAATGGTATTGATGATCACGCTCGAGGTCGACGGTTCCGAGTCTTGTCGCAAGCAGCTGCTTGAGGTGCTCAGCGAGCATGGCCAGAGGCTCGAGCAGGTCGAGATAGTCGTGAGTCCAAGCATGCAATTCTTCATGGAGGTACGTATTTCCTTTCTCACTTGCAATTTGCATAATACAAGGCTGATTTGAAAAATTTGCAGCTAAATCAAGCACCATCGAAAACACTGGAACGAGCTTTGCCATCGGGATCGGATCTCGAAACATTGGCGGAGAAATGCACCAAGCTCAATTCTTTCAAAGCTAATGTGCTTCGATCGGCTCGCTTCCGGCAGATCGCTTGGGAGAAGAAGGATGAGAAGTGGTCGGGAGGCGTCAAGGCAGCCAGGACCTGATTGTGATGTACGAAGCCAAGGCGAAAAATCAATTCGATCGAGCGAGTCTAGGGTTGTGATATGCTCCTTCGATCAAGAAGCCCACGGAAGGGGAGTAGACCGGCTAGAGGTTCTCAGCCACCGACAATAGTATATGTCCCAGGAAGACCGTGGATATAGCCGTTCGCGGTGTCGCGAGGTACCATGGATGATCCAATACCCGTGTATCTCTTTCCTGGCATGAAGACGGCAGTATGTCCTTCTTGATCCTCGATTGGCTAGGTACGTTATTGATCAGGACAAGTCGTCAGAATGATCCTAGATTTACTATTAAGGGTTCAGAGCCGATACGACGCCAGATCTAGACAAGGGCCAACAAACGCCGATCATGCCTTCGTTGTCGATACGACATTATATAACCTGTTGATGGTGTTATTAGCAATACTAGGGAAAAGCTCGCGTATGAATTGCTGTAGCATTGACACCCGGGATGTTGTGGAAATGGTTTGTGGTATCAATAGACCATGCCACTGAGTTTTGTCTGAATTTGCTAGGATATCACATTATACTGCCATTCCTCCCAACTTCATACCGCCCTTTGCTCGTCACCATTAGCCTTGGCCCGTCGTCGTATGCTCCCTCGAGCCTTGGCCTAGAAGGCGACTTGAGAGCCTTGAATACCCATGGTTCGCTCGGCCTTTGACGCTGTCCTTGACCTGTCACCCGCGGAAACTGTTGCATTCAATGGTGGTCGAATGGCAATCGGGCTGCTGCTACCGCTTCCGCTTATGGTTCTACCCTCTCGTGGAATCGATGCAACCGGAGTGACGCCGCCGACTTGACGGATCTTCTGTGGAGTCCTCTTCAGGCGGCTCGTACGCCAACTCTCATACCACTTCTCGCGAGCTGCCGATCTCAGTTCAGAACGCCACTCGCCAAAGACCGAGTCCTTCAGACGAATAAAATCGCAGTGCTCGGCGTTGTATGGATCGGCCACTCCCCAAGGAAATCTGCGACCAACCGTGTCTGGATCGTATGGATCCGGCGAGATGATTGTGAATGGAATGTAAATGTCGTCGACCGAAGGGTCAACCATGTTCATGGTGCGAGATGCAGCTCTCGAATGAGGTCGTTTGAAAGGCTGGCCAGGTGATGCTGTGGTCACGGAGCTAGCGATTGTGGCCCTTGGAGAAGAGGTGTTTGCAACATGGCCGTCAGACAAGTCGCTGCTGTCGTACTGATCGTTGCTGTCCTCGGAGACGGCGACCGATCGACGCTTGGGGTGCTGTATTGGAAATATCTCCGAATCGGAAAACTCTTGGTCTTCGCTGTCGGGTTCGAATTCGTCTTCAGACTCGTCCAAGTCCAGGGCATCGAGAGGATCGAGCTTGTGCTGCTGAACGGCGTCCCAAACGTTCTTCTTGAGGTAGGCCATGTGTGCAGCGGTCAAAGTATCGGCCTTGCTGATGATAGGAATGACAGTGGTCTTACCACTGAAAGCCTTCATTACTTGCAAGTCGAGCTCGTTGTCCAGACCGGCTGTACTGTGGCCAAGTGTAACTGCATTGTTGGTCGTATAGTGTGTCTCCTTTTCCGCGCGCAAATTCAAGTCGAGTCTCAAAGGGTCCAGGACAAGGAAGATGCAGTGGATGTGGGTGTCGCGGACGCCAGGAGATCTCTGAACCTTTTGTTCTTCGGCAAACGTCTCCTCGAACTTTGACTCGATAAAAGTGTTCATCTCTTTCAGCTGTAAGTCGACAATGTTCCGTTCCAGGCCCTGGGAGTCCCACATTGTCAAGCCAACCCGTTCACCATCGATCTCGGTCTCCAGGTAGTGTGCGGTGAAGCTGCCATCGGATCTGTGAGTGACAGGGGAGCTGTGTCCAGAGTGGGCGAAGGAGGTGCGAACGAAGTCGATGAACGAAGTCTTGCCGGCGTTCTTTGCTCCAATGACGAGCACGTTGAAAGGAGTAGGGTCCTTGCGTCTACGAATGCGCCGAGGATCTCCTCGTGGAGGTGACTGTCCGTTGATAGCTCCGCTGGGGGAACTGGTCGTGGTGGGCATGTTGCGTGACTGATAGGGTCTTGAGAAGTTACTTGTCGGTGGAGGTCTGAGGTCTTCACGACTCTCGGCAATGCCAAAGGTGTATCTAAGATTCGGTAGATGTGAAGAAGCTGGAGGTGGTGGAAGGACGGGCGGCATTTCTTCACGCATATGAGAATCTTCTTGGTCATGCGACTTCTGTTTTCGAAACATGGAAGTCACCGTAGGACGGGAGTGCGGCGGAGAGTGATGTAAAAGAGGAAGTTGCGGTGGAGGTGAGGAAAGCACGGCTGGAATGCCGCGACTTCTTGATTTGCTTCGCGACAGAAAACCGAAGCTGCCTCTTCTTGATCTCGGCGGTGTCTCGATGTCGCCTGGAGAACTGTGATTTTGTTGCTGTTCCCGCGGATCTTGTCGCTGCGGTGAAGTGACCACTCCTGGCATCTTGTCAGTGATGGGACGATAATGCGACAGAAAGTGATGCGCCGGAGATGATGGCAGAGTGAAGTCTTCCATGTTGACGTCCGACATGGCAGCGCGACAAGAAGACGAGATTGCCCAAAGAAGGACTATGAGTGCCTGAAATGTAACGAGCAGCACGACTCACTCTCTAGAGGTATCAGATAAGTTATGGTCCCAAAAATGCGCCGTTGCTCCAATGCCGTCACTCAAGAATAGACCCTGGAACAATGGACTAAACTTAGTCCGAAGGAAGCTCTGTAAGGTATTTCACGGTTCGATGTCACATCCAGCGGGATGCATGTATTGGAGAGCTTGATGCGATTGATGTGATTGCAGAGTAAGTTGATATGCAGATGCTTTACTTGTAGACAAAAGGTCGTCATGACTGCGACGGCAGAGAAAGCTACTGTATGTTGTGCATTAATGGTCGGCCGGACGATGCAAATGCAGCCCTGACCTGGTTTTGCTGCAGCTAAAGTGTCTTGCATTTTGTGTCTCTCACTTGTTGAAAATAGATTACAAGGATCAGCATTTGATTCACCATTCGACCAATCAGCATTCTCTACTATACAACAGAGTTGCAGCCCCGTTGATGGTGAGATCCACATCCGACCAGCTGCGGCTGCGGGGTGCAACGAGATCCCGGTTTCATGAGGCGCTCCACTCTTGATAAACTGGTGGTTGATTTATCGTAAACTATTGAACATGTCTCCTCAATATACCGCGATATGGCTCTGTGTGACGTGCTTCTCATCAGAGTCTACCCTCAGAGTCTGCCCTGAGGTGTCGACTCCGATCATCCTTCTCTCTGCCTCTTTGTACCGTGAGGATTGCCCGGAGACATACTTTGCGTAACATTACCGCCAAAGAACTGAGGATTGAATTGTCCTTGAGGATACGCTGTTGCTGTCACGTCAGCAAATGTTCCCCATTGCTCTACTTTGGGGTCCACATAGACAGTAGACTTACCGTTCATGCCCATTCCGGCTCCCATACCCATGCCCATGCCCATACCCATGCCCATTCCCATGCTGTTCATGTTTCCCATATTACCCATCATATTGGGCATCATTCCCATATTCATGTTCCCCATTATGCTGCCTCTGCCTCTGTTCCCCTGGAACCCGCCTCTACTACCCATCATGCCTCCTCCGCGATTGAACGCCATTTGGTTTCCATACGCGGCACCTTGGTTCATGCCCATCAAGTTGTTCATACCTCCATACCCGCCCATTGCCCCCATCATTTGGTTGTTGTGGTTGTTGAACCCGCCACGGTTCGTGTGCATGTTTCCACGAGCGTTGTTATATCCTCCTCTTCCGCGGAAGTTGTTCTGGTTATATGGTTGAACGTATGATGCTTGTTGCCTCTGCTTGAACGGCTCTCTGCCTCTTGCAGGTCCATCTTTGGGGTGTGTCTTGAACGGGTTGTATGCTGGATTCGTGTAGACAATGGTGTGCTTCCTGGCTGGCTGTGACTCTGCCAACGATTCCATTTTGCGTTTCAACGCAGTCGCTGCTTGAACTGTTTCAAGCTCAATGAAGACCTCGCTACGCATGATTAACAGCCTGTCAAGATCCGAAACCAGTTGTCATGACAAACCCTTTACTCTTGCCGTTTACCTTGTGCTCGTTGAAGGTCATCTCCTTGATTTGATCTTCGACTGAACACTCATTCGCCCAGCCCCTCAAGTCATCTTCAGTCTCCCACCATTGCAGTTCACTCAACCGTAATGCCGCAGTCGCGTTCGGGTCTAGTCCTTGTCCATCTCCATTCTGTTGGTCGGGGTACGGTGCAGTCTGGTCAGGGTTTGTTGCACTTTCAGATCCAGCTTGGTAAGTCGCACCACCATGGTCTTGGTCACCATCGCTGATTTCATCCATGTTGTAGTCCACTGCTGCTGGTTCTGTTGTCTCTGGCTCTGTTTCGGGTTCATTCGGCGGCTTCCCAAAATTGGTGCCATCCAGCCCAGCGTCAAATGTGCTGCCCTCATGTTGCAAATCTTCTGCAATCTGCTCAGCAGGTTCCTGAACAAATTCCGGCTGCTCATCGCCATAGATGTCAATGTCAAAGTCGTCCTCTTCTGCCATGTTTCACGGAGTCGGCTATGACCTTTCCGAAGATTGCTCGCTCGATACTTGATCACTGATTCTGGCAGAGACCGTAAATCAGCGCAGGCATCTGAAAAGGCATGTATTAGCGAGACTAGAGTACAAGAGAGTAATAAATTGGTGTGCTTGTGCGGTTACAAGACTCGTATCGACTCCCGCATCGCAACCGATGGATCTCTTCCTGCTGCCGCCTCAGTGATACGTACAGAATCTCTCGCTTCAACGACTTCTAACTATCTCATACGTGCAAGAATGGCTTCGGAATTCGCCCTCCGCGTGCAAGCAATACTGTCCCAGATGGCAGTAAAGCGATCAAACAAACGCCCTCTGCTCGCTCGTCAACGCTACGCCTGACCCGACCTATGTGATGCTCAATACACAATAGCTTCCAACCGCATGTATGGGTCCAGCGCCTCTGTAACGAACTTTTGAGACCCGGTCCAGGCTACGGGAATGGATTCGTATAGTTTTGATGGTGCTGTTGAGACGTCGGTCGAGGCACGGCTGAGATGATCCGAGGACGAGACCGTGAGTGAAGCAACCGCGCCCGAAATCTCGATGAACAGTAGTATTTCGAACCTATTCTGAAGTCTGTTGTATGAGCGATGAAGGGAGGATCCAAGAACGTGATAAGTTGCTAACAACCTTGGAAGTATGAGGTGATGATCATAAGGTAAGCTCAGAAGACTGGACCCTTTCCCCGGATATCTGAGCCGGAGATAGCCGCTTAGCTCCGGCTTTCCCCAAATTCAAAGAAAGACTGGAAGTCTCCAATCATCAACTGCATCGTTCAGGCGTCAACTCACGATAAGCATTCACTGGTATATCACCCGTACCGACCCTCGTAGAAGTGAATGGATGCCGCTCCCATTCACAATACCCGAGCCTAATGATGCTCGTGTGAGCACCCAGCTGGAGGCGGCGACACCGTCTGGCGCAAAGTCGACCGCTGCAGACACAGGCAATATCATTCCTACGACCTCGTCCTACACAACCACGGCGGCAAGTCTAGCGCAGTCAGTTCCGAACAATCCCACGACTCGATTTCTTGGTCAACTCGGACTCTTCGCAGCAGGTGTCGCAACGACAGCCTTCTCCGTTCTCCTTACCCGCCGCTCTGTCGCCAACCGCGTGGCGTCCATTCGCCCAAAAGGGCTGTTCACTCCATCCAACAAGCCTTTGAAATTCAATGGAGGAGCAGAAGCAGCCGAAGCGTTGGGTCTGGCGACGCTGAATGTGGGATCGTTCTCATTTATGATCACGACAGGACTCATGTGGGCACTCGATATAAGTGACTTGGAGGAAATGCGAGGAAGGCTCAGGAGGCAGATGGGGTTGGGACTTGTCGATGTGGGTCTGCCAGAAGGATTGAAAGACAAGGAAGGAGCTGTCAAGGAAGACGATGTCGAGATGTGGATGAATGTTGTTGCGGCTCGAATGCAGGGAAAGAGTGATGAGGAAGTCAGTGCCATGGTCATGAGTCGGGTTGATCCAGAGGACAAGAAAGAGGACTGACACGCGGTGAATTTACTATAGCATGGCTGGCGTTCGGATCATCTCATCTCTAAATGTGTCGTGATTGTTCGCGCAGCGAATACCTCGCGACGAGCATACGACCAATATACCCAATCATACAGGCGTCTACGTTCATACGGCCAGATTTCTTCTCAAAGCTCTCGCGCGTATTTTCGTGACGGACTTCTGTGATCATGCTGCATCCTTCACGTCGTCGAGTGACCCATCCGACACCTTTGTGCCAGTATGTCCATCCCTGTTCGCCCTCCAAACACCGCCTTCATCGCCACCAAACTCCTCCAACTTCCACACCTCGACCCTCTCCTTAACGAGCTCCAACGCTTCTTCCCCGGCCCTCCAAGCCGCCTGCCGATGCGGTGTTGATACGGCGATGAGAATGCTCTCCTCGGCTATCGGTACCACTCCTAATCTGTGTATGATGGCAATGCTATGAACGTCGTGCTTGGCTTTCAATTCTCTGGCGATGTTCGTCATGGTACGTATCGCAAGTGGTTCGTATGATGAGTAGGCCAGATGCTTGACTTCTTTTCCGCCGAAGTTGTCACGCGTTGTGCCGGCGAACAGGACTATGGCGCCGCACTGAGGGCTGCAGACTTTGTCCATGACTGCCTTTGCGTCGAGAACATTGTGTGTCAAGGCTGCGTATATGCCGGTTTCGTAATATTCCGTAGCATCTGCGCGGTCTGTTCCTTGTGTGGACATGTTTTGATTATAGGTGATCGTTGGTATGTAATTTCGACTCACTGATCGACTGTGACCTCCGAGTTTCTCCACACCTTCTTGCTGTCACGGAGGTGGCCCCGGCCTTGCCCTTCGTGGCGTACGATGACTAGGATCACATGTTCAAAGTACACTCACTTACTAATCTCCCTCGAGTCTTAACTGCCAGTTATATTGCAGCGACCATCCCATTGAGCTTAAAGTATTGCCATGTTTGCTTGGTCAATACTTAGATAGCGCTGACGTTGAGGCAGGTTGTAGCCTCGAATCATGTATTACCTACGTTTAGGAAATGCCATGAGAACTATCTAATCAAGAGTTAAGACTAACGTCATCGTCCTCTACAGTCGTCGAATACCGTCGCAATGCGAACCTCATCGGCTCCTAACCACGGACGGAGACGAATCTTGCACCTCTAGCTGTTCAGTATTCAGCGACTCAGCATTCAAGTCCACTTTCGCATCTCCCTACAAGTACTAATGCTGACGACGAGCATCCGTTCTCCGCAGAGTGAAAAACATAGTCGAAAATGGATATTCTCCCCTGATGGTTTCGTAGACGGGAATGGACCCGGGTTAATGTTCGCGCAAAGCCAGCATCCGATTTGTTGATTCACTTTGTCGCCCTTAGAAGGTGTTCTTCTGGTTCCCGTAAAGCTTGAAGAACCGTTGTGGTCGAAACATGCAGTTACTGGGTCGTTCAGTTGGTTCTAGTCGAATCGGTGTATCGTAAAGATCGGGTCCTATGCATGTCGTGGTGTGAAGGTCGCGTTTTCCATCTCTGGTCCTTCAGCGTATGAGTGAGACGCCAATTTCAACCACGCTGGTATAGCGTATCCTTGTCTCTGGTATCGCCTCTTCTTCTTGATCGTCATCTTTCATCGGGCCATCTCTTCCGGTTTCTGACCCCACGTCAAGGTCCATGTTGTCTTCTCCATCGCCAACGACCGGCTCCGCGGCGCCGTCCTTCTCCACGATATCGTCGACAGCGCCTACACTGCCTGTGCGGACTTGCACCCCATACTCGTCTCTCTGCTGGAACCACAGGCCGACCTCCAATGCCTTGGCCACAGCCCTTCCCGTTCCCTTGACTAAGACAACCTCTCTTGCTTCGGCTTCTCCTCCTTTGCTCTCGGCTAACCTCGCAGCAACTTCCTCGGTCTCGTCTCCTTTGCTCTTCCCTCCTCTACCTTGCTTCCGCCGTGACTGCTTGACCTGTGCAGCGACTGCTTGAGTGTTTCGTTTGTCGGCTTGCTGGAGCAGTTTTTGGACTCGTTTTACGGCTGACATGAAAGGTGTCTTGGTGCTGATGTACACGACTTTCTGCGACGAGGGTCCAGCATATTTGCTAGGGATCGACGGGCGGAGGAGTGGTCGCTTCTGTATCTTATGTGCTTTGATCGGTCAGTGTACTGACCATGCTGTAGTGCCGAACAGTATAGGTTGTGAAGTACTTTGCGGTAGCCGGGGCAGCTTCTTGTAAGATGTCACATCCTTATTGCCCGACATCAGGACCTGTCACTGCTGGCTTGAGTTGCTTAGCAACGATTGGGTCGTAGAGAAGATATTGGACGTCTCTAGTACATGTAGTTCGACGCGTTCGCGACTGGAAAAGTTGGGGTACTGTAAGTCATTCTGTTTTATGTTTTATACTGTGCGGGGTAACTTTTATACTTTTATACAGAAATCATATCTTCAACCATGTTGCGCCATTCGCTTCAAGAAGTTGCCTCTTCGTCCAACAGCAATCGTGGTATGTGTCCACGTTATAATCTGGCTCGACTTTCGACTAAATCAACAAACAATAACCCCCCCAACAGGTTATCACATATCGATAACTCACTGGAGAAGGCCGCGGAGAAATAGAATGTACAAATCCACCCTTCACTCCCGACCTGACATCATTGTGTGCTCAATATTACCTTGATCCAGGGTAATCTCTTCCCTACTGTGACCGAAGGGACATGGTCCAACCATACGAGACGGTGATACTCGGAATCGGCAAAAATGTTGGATAAGGCGAAACTTGCAGTATTCTCCATGTACGTGTAGTGTACGAGCCCATACATAAGTCGACTACTTTCACGTCTGTTGTTCCTAGCAGTGCGTTTTGGATTTCTTTGTCGTACCACTAGTCCCAGTTGCAAGCAGTCGTGATGACAGCTTTGAACCACGATCAGATCCAGGCCATCAAGGCCACTGTGCCAGTTCTTCAGGAACATGGTGTGACTGTCACCTCGCGCTTCTATTCGAATATGCTCTCGGACTATCCGGATCTAAATAACGTATTCAATCAATCGAATCAGGCGAATCAACATCAAGCAAAGGCACTGGCTGGATCTCTTTATGCCTACGCTACCAACATTGACGACCTTGGTCGCGTCAGTCCTGCCCTTGAACATATCTCCCACAAGCACGCATCACTGTACATTCGACCCGATCAGTATGACATTGTGGGTCGCTACCTCCTGATGGCCATGGGTGAAGTACTAGGTGAAGCCTTTACTCCAGCAATCCAGGACGCCTGGGCTGCTGCATACTGGGAAGTAGCCAATCTTCTTATCGGAATCGAGAAAGACCTCCTCGCAGAAGCAGATGGATGGACCGACTGGCGGGACTTCCGCATTGTGAACAAGGTCCACGAATCGTCCGAGGTCACATCCTTCTATCTGTCACCGGTCGACGGCAAGTCTCTTCCATCTTTCAAGCCGGGTCAATACATCTCGGTGCAGACCAACGTGCCGGCACTGAAGTACATGCAAGCACGACAGTACTCGCTCTCGGACGCACCCAACCCGCGATACTACCGCATCAGTGTCAAGAAGGAACCTGAGATCAAAGGTAGTGATGGCGAGGAATATCACCCGGCGTACATCTCCAACTTATTGCATGAATCAAGGAACATTGGAGATGTCCTGCAGGTGTCGCATCCTTACGGAGAGTTTTACCTCGATCCAAAGGAGCGCACGGATGCGCCTATCGTGCTGCTATCCGCCGGTGTAGGTCTGACACCAATGGTATCAATGGTGAACACGTTGGTGCAGGACTCTCAATCTTCCGACCGCACCATCTCGTGGATCCATGCCGCTCGGAGTAGCGAGGCGCAAGCGTTTGGCAGTCACATGCAGGAGACGGCCAAACAGCACGACAATATTTCTTCTGTCGTGTTCAACAAGAAGCCATCAGCACAGTCGGCAAAGGGCGTTGATTACGACTTCCAATCCAGGATGGACCTGGATGTTGTGGACAAGGGGTACTTGCACCTCGACAAGCCGGCGGTGTACTACATTTGTGGACCGAGTTCTTTTATGACGGACATGGCTGAAAAACTGAAAGGCTACGGTGTGGATCATGACAGGATTAAACTGGAGATTTTTGGGACCGGTATGTTGTCAGCATGAGACCGTTTGAGCGTCATGATAAATGAAGGTGCACAATCGAGTTAGACGGACAAGTTCAATTACATGAATGTGTTGGTTTTGGAATAGTTTCGACAGCAATGTCTAATGGACAGCTGACTGTCTAAGTATCGATTGAACAAAAAGGCGTTGATCATGACTTCAGACTGGAGCATATCATCTCTTCCAGGCTTGTAGATCAGTGGTCCTCCTGCACATCAATCTCTGTCTTGGTCCATTTGCGAGCTGGCACCTTGCGCTTGAACAGAATGTCAATCTCGCGGTAGGACCGTCCCCTCATCTCAGGCAAGTAGAAGTATGCAGTGACCAAACAGATGAAGCCAGTAGCACCCCAAACGTAGCCGCATTTGCCGCCGAGGTTACCGCCCTGGAAATTGTTAGTAGCTATTCTATCGGACTGATGGAAACAGAGTGGACTTACGGTTGGGTTGAGCATATAACTTCCAAGGAAGATGCAAGGGATCTCAACGATGTAGTATGCGGCACGACCCATACCAGTGGTAAGAGGACGCAGGCGGATGGCTGAAGTCTCACCGATGATGGCATACGAGACTGGGGCAGCTCCTAGGGTGAAGAGGACAGAGACGATAAGGCCCAAAGCGGCCTGGGCGAGCGAAGCGGAGTTGGACTTGCCGCATGAGGCTGCGACACCAAGCGCGACGAGCAGAACAGTGTTGACTGCAGAACCAACGAGGTAGATAGGGCGACGGCCATAGTACGAGGTGAGGACCCAAGAACACATGACCATGATCAATTGGAGAGCGGAAGTGATGAGACCCAGAGCGAAGGCAGTCGTGGTGGTTACACCAGCCTCTGTGGTTGAATTAGCGAATGGATTTCACTTTCTTAAAAAAAGGGATGACTTACGCTCGAAGAAGTAGACAGCCTGGTTGGCAATCAAGTTACCAGTCAAGTTCTGTGCGGCGTATACACCACAAACGATCATGGTTCGGTACAAGTCGGTACCCTTGAACAGCTCCAAGTGGCTGGGCGACTTGGTCGAGGTCTCGAGGTCGATTGTACGACGCATCATGGCAACAGTCTCAGCAGCTCTCACCCTTGACCTGCGTCCAAGACGCTCGACCGAGTGTGCAGCCTCTTCAAGACGACCCTTGCGTACCAACCACCAAGGTGATTCTGGTGCACAGTAGAGGAGGATGGCGAGAGGAGTAGGGAACAACCATTGAAGAGCGATGGGGATCTTGTAGGCTTCGGGTCCTTGAACGGCGTTGTAACGGTAAGTGACACCACCGACGAGAATGCTACCGATGGCCCAGAACATCTGAAGCATCTGGGTGGCCGGGGCTCTGAGCTTGATGGGTACGATCTCTGAGCAGTATGCCGGGGCGTTGGCAATGAAGATACCCCATGGCAGACCCTCGAGAAGCTGAGCGACAAAGATGAGCGGAAGCGATTCGGCAAAGTAGAAGATGAAGATGAAGGCGTTCAAGAGCATGAGGCCGAAGATGGTGGCCCAGCGGTATCCGACGCGGCTGGTGAGGGGTCCGGCGAGAAAGACACCGATAAGGGCGCCGAGTTGTCCAGATACTTGAAGTGCAGATTGCCATTGGGGAGCGACGACAAATTTATTGTTTGCAGGGTCGTAGATACCGTATTTGCCAGCGAACGCAGGCAAGGCGACGAAGTTTCCGATGAGGAAGACATCATAGGACTCCATGATCTAGAGATGATATTAGCGACAATTGATTCTGTGTTCGAGGAAGGTGGAAGCGGCTCACGATAGTAGCTGACATGACAAAGGCCCAGAAGGAAGCCATTGGGTAGGCCTTGACAGCGTCAAGGACGCCCATGTTGTGCTCTTCATTCTCGGCTTCGACGGCGTCGGCCTTGTAGTCGGCGAACTTTGCTTCCTTGTCGAGGTCGTAAGCGACTCCGTCATGGGAGAGGCCTCCCTCGATCATTGTAGTGTCGCCATGAGGCTTGGTCTCGAAAGAAGCACCCATGTTGTAGTCGGTGTCGATGCAGTGAGCGGGGTGTGGTATGAGTTATTGACAACAACTTGGGAGGGAAGAAGCAGATCTTGGACTAGACGATCCGGGGGATCTTATACGTTGGAGCAGAGGCATGCGAGGCGGCATGGTGATCACCGGTGGGAGGTTTAGCTCGGGTGTCTTCTCCGCACACATGTACAGTATCGCGTGTACAGTAGCGCATGTATCGAGGCGCTAAGCGGGCGAGGTAGCGAGAGGCACGCCAATCATGGGTTCCCACGTGAGGAAAAATGGGGAGAAATGGGCGAGGCAGACCGGAGTTGGTGGGGGGAGCGATCCACCGAGAACAGTCCTCCATGGGGCTCCAGGTCTCAGAGCCGTGCGGACGGCGGACGGCGGACGATGGTGGTCTGTTTCTCTAGTTTCGTCTCGTCTCGGTTTGTCCGGGGTTGGAACTCGGCAGCGATCCTTCGCGTGGATAGGCGGGTGGGAGTGCTTGTATCTCGTGCAAACTTTGGATAGCTTTGGCGCTACAACGGTTCCAGGCGTTGGTGATACATGACTACCTTACTCGAGTACAGTACAGTACCAAACCGGCTGCTTTTTCGCCCCAAGCATGCGAAAGCTTTTTACTGGAACGGTTAAGCATCACGGCTGCTGGGAAGTAGGTACCTAGATTTCGCATTCCCTGCTCCGACGGGGGGGACTGGAAAGTGACAACCACATATCGCATGTGGAAAGTCAACCATCATTGCCATACCATACCGTGACTAGGATTGCAGGCAGCTGCGTGTATACGTTCAAGATTTCAACTCAGCTGGTTCATGTTCACATCGATGATCATCATCGAAGCAGCGCACCTTCCCCTTCCTCATTCCGTGCCACTTGACCCAGAAAATTCAGAACTCATGTGACTGTGGAGATCAGTGCGGGGGTCCGAGTCCGTGCCTTCCCCTCCAAGTTCCTCCAAGTTCCTCCAAGTGATCGCCCTAATTTTACTGGTACCACCAACCTTGGAACGTTACGATAATACGGGGAGGAAAAGGCAGAAAAGGCGGTCACGCGATGGACTGTGGGGTCAGGTCAAGGTCAGATCAAGGTCACGGAGAGTTCAGTCGCCTCACGTCCACCGACCGGACCGTTGCATTCTCGTACACGAGGCTGGCGGTGGGGGGAGTCGGACTGCCTGTTTCCATTGATTTGCACCAGCGCGTGCGCGCCGAATACAGGTAATCAACCACGAAACACGAGACGCGCACGCTGTTACGGCCGACTCGGACACGGTAATGTTTCCCATTATATTTGATATGTTACTACGGAAAGTGCAGTATTGCAAGACTCGGTCAGCGATCTACGAGACATGTTGGTAAATTGCCGATCTCGAATGCTCTTTTCTACCTGTACAGTAGTAGTGCAGTCGTCACTCCACGGACCAGGACAGGAAAGAGCTCTGCCTTGTTCTGTTCCAGGTTGCCAAACTTGCTTACCTTAGACTTCGCAGAAGCTCCTCGGAGCCAACCGCTTCCAGAGCTTCAATTGCCTGCGCTGCCGTCACTCCTTCCCCAGGGCCCGATACCTTAACTTATCAGCGCGCAACCTTGCACCCACAGCACCCACCGGTCCTCCAACTCCAACTGAAACCGACGTTCGATCAAAAACCCTCCTGGTAGTAACTTACTCATACCGTCATACGGCTGTCGCGGAGCACCCCTGCCATTGTACATCTGCTTTCAAAGGCTTGAATCCCCAGATCTGCGAAAGTTACAAGTGCAGATCTACTGTACAGTAATAATACTGTACCCATTACTCCCGTCCTTCTACCATGGCGCCCGCACTGTACGAGGCGAGTGTCGTCGTCTTCATACGGCAGCTCAACATACTGCGCGAAATCCTGAACAAAGGTGTCGAGTGGTGTCAAGAGAATGGCCATTCCGAGGACAAATTGCTCCAGAGTCGTCTGGCGCCGGACATGAACCCCTTGACTTTCCAAGTTCAGACCTGCTGCGATGACTCGGCCAAGCTACTCAACCGTCTTCTCGATCTGAACGAGCCACAGGCCCCTCGAGAAGAGACCGCCTTTGCCGAGCTCTACTCTCGCATCGACAAAGCACTGGCATTGCTCCAGAGCGTGGACCCAGCAGACTTTGGGGGCAAAGAAGAGAAGACAATCATTTGGGAGGCCGGCTCAATAGAAGCCAGATTTGACGGATGGACTTATATACAGGAGGTCGCCCTGCCAAACTGTGAGTACTACCTTACCTGCGTGAACGACTGCAATACTTGGCCCTCCTCACACCTGCGCAGTCTTGTTTCATAAGACCATTGCCTACGCACTGTTGAGGAAGGAAGGCGTCAAGCTAGGCAAGCTCGACTTTGTTGGAAAACCGAGCAAAGGTATGACAATCAAGGAACAGTGATACAATTGTGCTCTCTTACTACCCAGTCATCACGAATCATCACGAAAAAAGCCTCTCGTCCTCCATCTCCGTCGTAGCGCATCTATCCCTCATATTTCTCATCGGTCAGGACCTTCTCGTACGCCTGCCACTCGCTCTCGTTGTCGAATGCTTTGCCCATACGACCCTTGCTGTAGCTGAGTCTTCCCTTGCCGCGCACCAGAGGGTTGGCCCACACCTGTTTCCCATCCACCATGGTCATCTTGCTCGTTGCACCAAGACCCGTCGGAGCATAGTTTATGTAAATGCCTTCCCAGCTCTTGCGTGGCGCGGCATATACCTCATGCATGATGCTCACGTGGTCGTGTTGCTTGACCGTCTTGACCCACCACTCGGTCGCTTCCGTATGGAGTGGTCCGTGTGCGAACTCATGAAGTTTTTCTTCGTTCTCAAAATACACCATCGACATGAACTCGGACGCCACCGCTCTGTCGGCGCATGACATCCAAGCCGAAGATCCGAGGTAACCGTTCGATGAGGCTCCTTTGTCAAGTTCCGCGACCATACCTTTGAAGTAGTCGCCAACCTCTTTGTACCCAGGTCCGAATATGCCAAGAGGGTGATTCGACCGAACCGCCAGCATGATGGCGCACAAGGACGACTCGGCCGGCGACTCGGCCGCGCCTTTCTCAGAAGGGTAGATGGGGACAGTGCGGCCCAGGATGACACCGTCCATGTAAGGGTTGGAGATGAGACCCAACGTCATGGCCACAGTCCGCATGAGCTTGTAGGACAGGAATAGCACGACAGGAAAGATAAGAGTGATGTTGTGGTAGGGGAGCAACGACACAAAGCCCTGCAGTAGTGCGCCGATGAGCAGCCATGTGTGCAGTCCAAAGTTGTCTTTCATCATCTGTACGGAAATGAGTTTGCATAATAGTGTTGCTCAATATTGTCTACATACGGCAAGAAACAAATATGGATTGCTGAAGTACTGCGATTTGGGTCGCACCGCGAATGGCTTGAAGATAGGCTCAAAAGCCATGTCGAGAGTGACTTGTCTGAGAATTGACTCAAGAGCAAAAGCAGATTTACGGTAGAGAGATAGGACAGATGATGATGTTGAAGAAGAAGAACATATCTGTTCGCAGTTGGAGGGACATGCTGCCTTTACGTGCGTTATTGTGCATTCACTTCGTGCGACTTAGACATGCTACAGTATCTGCTAGTGCTTATATCATTATCTCGTATCTGGCTGGATCGAGCATCCCACATACGATGCTGGTATTACCATCCTGCCGTGCTGAGGTCAGCTGCAATGAGCCAACCAATTCATTACATGTAGCTTTCTCGATCAGAGCATAGGGCCCCGCGGTTGACAATATTAGTGGCACTCGCTAATATGGTGCTCAGTAACACATCAACCGTACGATGTCGGAATTTAAGAAACTGTATGTAGATATAATCTTTATATGTAAAGGTTTTACTATAATTAATAATAAGATGAATATAATAGCTATACAATAAATAATAGACTGCTAATGGTACACACAGTAGTCTAATAAAGCTGAGACTAGCGTTGTATGTGCCACTTATTTTGTCAACCGCGTGAGGGCTTGTGCGCTAGTGAAGGTGAGTAGCGCTACGAAAAACATCACGCGGCCTTTTTCTGTTTCTACACAAGAGACAGTAGGATTCGATTGAATATTTGTAATCACTACCTCAGCGATAGTCTGACGCCAAGTTCTAATCGCCTTTCGTCACGCCGCGCGGATTAATCCTCGTCGAAGATCTGGTAGGTGTTGGCCAGTATCGTATCCAAAACTCTAGCCTGCAGGCCTGCGTCGGCAATTTGAGGACCAGTGTGTGATCCCATTAAACTTGGTCTGTAATTCTATGTCAGCCATCGATCCACGGTGGTGGATTAAAGGAAAAAGAAATGGAAAAGCTACTTACGCAAGACATATTGCCACGTTACTGCTGGACATCCTGTTCGTATTCGAGTGCTCCTGCACGCGGTTCAGGTGAAGCACCAACGCTCTCATAGTAGCATAGTTGGCATCCGGCAGCCCATTGATCACGGCATGGAGAGTGTCTCGTCGAACGATGTCGTCGTCGATGCGCGCTGCCGAGATGAACTCATTGTACCGCTCCCTCGTGAACAATGGATCGGGCAAGTCACGGAAGAATTGCTTCAATAGACCAGCCACGGCATTGACATCGTGGTGGAAAGCTGCCGGATTCCGAAAGTCTACACGCGAGCTGTCATTATCAAAGACGGCCTTTAGTTGCTGTATGTGCGTGTTGCTTCCAGACAGGCGATAGATGCCTTCGACATCGAGACCGAAGAGATCAATCGCTTGCATGCACTGATAGACCACCATTGGTACGGCAGTGCCGTCACGCTGGAACAACTGTTCAAGATCAAGACCAAAGACGGGTCGCACGGGCGGTGGCAGGTTCGTGGCCATGGGTGAGGCTGCTCTGTTTGGTGGTTGAACCGCTGCGTTATTGACCTGGCCCTGGCCATAACCACTGCCTGGCGGACCCTGTCCCGAAGGCGCTCTCATCGAGTCAGGACCGGACGGATATGGTGGTTGCTGGTGTTGTGGGGATGCTTGTCTTTGTTGTTGCGGTTGGGAGGGATATTGAGGAGTCTGAGGGCTCATCGCAGAGGTGTAAGAAGGCTGCTGAGAAGGCGGGCCTGTATATGGGGTCGAAACATTGAGATTCTGAAAGGCCTGTGGAAAAGGCTTCTCTTCTCGCTCTGCCGTTGGTGGTGGTTTCGAGACTGAGCTGTGCGGTGCCTGATGAGGGTAGATAGACGAAGGCTGCTGGGGGTAGGCTGACGATGGCTGCTGAGGATAGGTCGATGCTGGCTGTTGAGGGTAGGTCGACGATGGCTGTTCGGGGTAAGTTGCCGATGTTTGTCTACTTGTGGGTGTTGCGACTGCTGTTGGCTTCTGCTGCTTAGGAAACAACGTCGGGTGCTGCTCGTACTTGATATCAGAGGGCTTTGGGGGCACCCTGGATCGCTGGCTGACGATGTGATCGTGCAAATCTCTGTCATTATCGACACCGTCCATGATATCCCTCAGACTCTGGTTGTTGGTGCCTTCTGACGGTAATGGGGTGATGAGAATGCCGTTCCCGAGAAGCAGTTTCTCGTTAAAGGTTGCGAACTTCTGCAATTGCAAGGTCAGAGCAGAGTCGCATTCTCGTATGAGTTCTTGAAGATTCCTGATGGCTTTTGGACGATCCGCATTGATGAGCTGTTCCCTTTGAGTTTTCGCAGCTTGAACTTTGGTTGAGTAATCGGCATCAGCGACTTGGAGTTTTCGCAAGAGATCCTCTTCGTGTTGCGCGGAGCTCTTTGTTCCCTTCATGATCCTTCGACTGCCCTTGATATCGCCGGTCTTGGCCCTGTCGTAGTCCTCGGCCAGACTATCATACCTCGCTTTGGCTTTTTGCATCATGCCCTCGGCGTCGCTGGCCCTCTTTTCCGCATCCATGCCCTCGTGCTTCCAATTCTTTCTTCCTTTTTCCACGTTGTTGGACAACTCGGTGAGGTCTTCGTGCATTTGGTGAAGGGACAAGGCGAACTGCATGCCATTGTCGGCTATGCGGTCGTGTAATCGCATTGAGCTTTCAATTTGCCGCGCGTAGGTGCCCTGTCTTGACTCTGCGCGGTGGGCTGCATCTTGAGTCGTTTTGGCCAAGCGTTTGAGGTCTTTCGAGTGCTCTTCCTCAATAGAAGACCGCTTCTTCAGAAAGGCCGCGAAGTCTCGAGCAGACGCGATACTTTGCTTCAGACGGTCGAGTAGAGTCGAAAGACCGATCTGCCATCGTCAGTATGTTGTCGAGCAGAGGGCGAGCATAGGATCATGAAGACGTCGCCGAAGATAATAGAGAGTAATCCATTACAGGACGCTTGCAAGATGAGCCATATACGTACATCGGAGTGCAAGACATCTTCCGTCTCCTTGGCATTGGCAGCGTGCTGCGGCGCTTGAGTTGATGTTGGACGGTCACCGTTCACGATGCTGGGTTCGTCGACCTGGTCTACTTCGTCAGGAAGATCTGAGGCCATGGTCTCGGTCGTGCTTCAGTGGTGTTGAATCTGGATCGCAGTTGTCGAATGAGGTGACAGTAACGGGTCAGTAGATGCGCAAGAAACAAGTCGCGTGCAAAGGATATGCGCACAAAGTTGGCAGGCTTGTCGGTATAATAGTACCTTGATAGATTACGAAGCCCTACCACACTGCCACACTGCCACGCATACCAGCCCGTCAGCCACAAGAGTTACGTCGTTCGACGGCTGAACCCGTGAGCCCGACAAATGCGGGGAAGCTTAATCTGAACCCGGCCCTTCCCCAATGATGGCATTCATGTTCACTACACCCAATTATCAACAAGGTGAGGGCGCAGAGTTCTGGGCGCTGTAAGGACAATCCATCTACTCTCACGCCGACGCCAAAGTGGTAAGCGTTCCGTATCGAGGGATTGTATTATCGCGGTCTGGACAAGTTACCGTCATCAATCTGAGAACCATCTTGGGAGGCTCGGACTCGCCTTCAGACTTTGTCATAAACAATCGATCATGTCAGTCTCAATAGCTGCCGGCTCTAGTCTGGCTCGGCTCAGCCATCGTACCGCTCGCAGTGTCTGCTCGCGCCCATGCCTGTCTCGGACCGTATGTCGCTCGTTGCGGACCGACAGCGCACCTCGACCTCAATCACCGATAGCGTTCGCATTTGAGTACGCTCTCTATGCTCCCGTGGTATCCAGTCTGGACTATACTGACTTGACTCAGTATTGATGGTGTCCTTGTGAGATCCTCAGATCCTCTACCAGGCGCTCACGACGCACTACGTCTTCTTCAGAAAGAACAGATTCCATTCATCCTTCTCACAAACGGCGGTGGAAAGCATGAAATCGAGCGATTGGCCGACTTGAGTAAGAAACTCGATGTACAGCTGGACCAGGATTCGATCGTGCAAAGCCACACGCCTTTTGCGGATCTGCGATACTTACACGATAAAACAGTCCTCGTTGTAGGAGGAGAATACGACAAATGCCAGGACGTGGCCCACAAGTATGGCTTCAAGAATGTGGTGACACCTGGCGACATCATCACCGCACATCCCGAAATCTGGCCCTTTTCGAGCGTCTTTGTCGACTACTACAAGAAGTTCGCCAGGCCTCTACCCCGACCAATCAATCCTAAAGACCCCTCGAATTCGTTAAAGATCGACGCCATATTCGTATACAATGACCCGAGAGATTGGGGCTTGGATACCACAGTCATCCTGGATACTCTTATGTCATCGCAGGGTGTACTGGGGACGTTGTCACCGAAGAACAACAATCCGGAATTGCCAAATCGGGGCTTTCTCCAAGACGGTCAACCACCCTTGTACTTTTCGAACGCAGACTTGTGGTGGGCCGCAAAGTATCATCTTCCACGTCTGGGTCAAGGAGGATATCGAGAGTCCTTGGAAGGCGTGTGGGCGGCTGTGACTGGAGGGGAGAGGATGGGCGTCGAGCTAGAGAAGACTGTGATCGGAAAGCCCTTCAAAGAGACATACGACTTTGCCGAGAAGCGTCTCAGACAAAATCGAGACGTCATGGCCGGCGGAGAGTCTCAGGTAGCACTAAAGAAGGTGTACATGGTTGGAGACAACCCAGAATCGGACATTCGTGGTGGAAACACGCACAAGAGTACCTTTGGCAGTGAGTGGCTGTCTATCCTGGTAAGAACTGGGGTGTATGATGGCGGAGAGCCGTCGTGGAAACCTCGCGTTACTGTGGACGGTGTCTACGAAGCTGTGCAGTGGGCCATTGAGGATTCGAAGAAGTAGAGCGTCTGACACGGCAAGCAAGCACTTCCTGTAGACTTCATTATACCCATAGACATATTGAGATCAATTTTGGCAGTAAGCGGGTATCTAAATATCGAGATATGTACAGATAACCTCGGTTAATCGCGAACGGAGTAGCCTTCCTACTCATAGACCTTTTTGGCGCTCGTCAGCTGCTCAAAGACTTCCTTGTCGTGACCAAAGATCATGGTTGCTTTGAACATGCGTTGGAGCTGCTTGATCATTTCGTGACTCCTGACCCAAGCGGTGTGATCGCGTGCGAGCCAGCCATGAGGCACGTCGTGCTCGTACATGTCCTTGACGTGATATTGGTCCGTCGTCGCGATGAAAGTACCGTCCTTAGGGAGGTTGATCTGCATCACACAGAGACCAGGGGTGTGACCCGGTGAGTGATGGAGGGTAATGCCCTGGTAAATCTCAAAATGAGCGTCGGTAAACGTCTTCCACTTGAGGCGCTCGAGATCGAAATAATGCGGTAAGTAGACTCCGTGGTCGGCTTTTGTAGCTACGGCCCAGGCACCGTGCTTGAACTCTTCTTCGTGGACGTAGATGGGCACGCCGCTGTCTAGAAAGTGCTCCAAGCCACCGGCGTGATCGAGATGGAGATGACCGAATACGACAGCCTTGACATCCTTGATGTCATTTCCCGTAGCCTTGATCGCATTGGGTAGCTTCATGCCCTCTTCATACTCGGTTCGAGGGAAGACGTCCGTGAGAGGAGCACCCCAGAGCTGCACAGACGGGTATCAGCGAGGATCAGAAACTCGAGAGGCATGGGGGGTTAACGAGCGGCGTGTAGTCCAATGAGAGGGGTGAAAGTCAATGTGAAAGTCAACAAACAATTTCAATGTCCTCTGCGCAGCCCGTCTCGAACAAGATGAGGCCAGCATCAGGGTGTTCAATTAGCACAGCGAGTACCACGAGGTCCCTCCGCTTTGTTTCTGGCTTTTGGTTGCTGAGCGTGCTGGTACCTCCACCACGAGTCAACCTAAAATACGGCCTCTTCAGTAAACGTTCGTATGGCCAAGCCTGGTATAGCAATGGAGTGGTGTCACTACTACTACTTACCATCCTTCGTCACACTGCAGGGTGCCTAGATTGAGCAGGTGCATCTTTGTGCCTTGTGGACACTTGTAGGCTGGTACCGTTGCTGGAGTCAGTAGGTCTGCCATGTTGAATGCCATCTTTTTGATCGGTATCAGGCCAGAAGTCGAGGGGAGCAAGAGATTTCTGGTGGTTCGTTCGACACTGAGGAGTCTACAATACCTAAATGTCTTTTGCTGGATCTACGTGCCATGTCTCCGGCTGACGAAGCCGAGACGTCCGTGTCGGTAAGCAATCAAGATTACGGTACAATCTCCAATCTGTCATGGGTATCCCCACTCTATACGCAGAAGATGCGGGGTGCTGCCACGTTGTTTCCGGTTCTATGGAAGTGGTAGAGGTACGTACCAGGGCTGTTGGTGAAATATTTAATGATGGGAAACTACGAGTTCGAGTGATTGACGTGAGTACCTTCCCTTCTCGTGATGGCAGCAAATCACACGACCTTGATACTACGAAAAGTAACTCATGACTGGACATCTCTACATTCAGCTCAACGCAACAAACTCGTAGCCACCAAACGTTCATATCATTCTACCTTTGAAAGCACAGAATATAGCTTCTTCCACCTATATTTACAGGCGTGGATAAGCTGTCTGTAGCATGTATCAAGGATGAGATACTAGAGCTATGCTGACATTATTGAGGTGTACCGAAGCATTATTACATGTACAGTAAGCAGGGGTCCAGGCGAACCTGATGGCACATGCCTGTGACGTCAGAGTCTGGACCCTTGAAGTCGACATCAGTCTTGCACTCTTCTCCTTCTGTCACTTCATCGCTGTCAATCTTATACTGCGATAATACTCTATATCTCGCGCTCTCATGGCACCCTACACTGCCGCTACCAGTCCTTGATACCTTTCACTAATGTCTCCAAAGCGCCCTCGAACATATGGCCCTCGATGTCCAACGCAACTGGGACGTCTCCATGGCGGACAACCTGAAGAGCATCAAAGCAAAATCCACTACTCGCCTTGAAAAGCGCGATCTGACAACGGCATCCATACCGATACCAGCCTACTACACCAGTAACGCCAACTCTGTTTATCTGCCCGACGAGATCATCCTGCAAATCGTCGACTATCTGAGACGACTCGAAGATGCTCAGTACACACTCTACGCCTGCACCCGCCTTTCGCGACAGTGGTATCGCATTGCTGTGCCTTTTCTCTATCGCCATCCAGACCTCGAAGGGAACAGGTTCGACCCATTCATAAGAGCGATATGCCCGAGTATCAATCTGCACGTCAAAGAGGCGCCACTGGCCAGGCTCGTCAGAATTTTGGACATGGGCAGACTAGTACATCAGAGTAGTCACCGCATCACCGCAAGGTTACTTGGAAGAGTCAAGGAGAATCTTGAAGAGTTTGTCGCTCCACAATTCAGCTTTGCTCTAAATTCCTTTCCGGCTCTGGCGAAATGCAGGAAGCTCAAACGTCTTGATCTTAGTCTGGTCACCGATATTGGGAGCTTGCAAACACTATTCAATACTCTCAGAGGCATGCCGGATCTCGTCGAATTACAGCTACCAAGGAGCTCCGGGTTTGGGACGAGGGTTAGTCCTGGTGAAGTGGTGTGGCCACCGCGACTCAAGAGGCTGTTTCTTAGTGGTGCCTTGGACGCCAATTTCCTGCAGGGTATCGTGCAACTACCCAAGACACTGGAAGAGCTTACTATAGAACATCTACCACTGGCCAAGGGTTCGGCTGTGAGGATGTTGCTAGAGACTATTGCCTTGGAGGGTGTGCCCTTGAAATACCTCAAGTTATCTAACATGCCCCGATTGAGCGACACCTCGCTGGACAACACCCTGGCACTTCTTCCCAACCTGGAGACTCTGAGCATAAGCGTCGACTATATCACCTCCAACTTCATCGACACGGACTTCCAGAACCTGCGTCCAGGAGACTTGAAGTTGAGAGCACTCGAGTTGACCAACTCTGGAAATCCTGGAGTCGAAGATAAGCTCAGTCCCATCGACATCATCATTGCCATGGACGATGAAGTCATGCCCCTGTTGAGGCAGGTCCGAGTAGCAAAGTCATTGGGTTGGAGGCTGCCTTCAACTGCAGAGGATTTTGATGCCCTCGACGATGCCTTGCAAACGGCCGCCGTGAAACAAGATGCGGAGGTTGAACCGAGTGAAGAGATTAAGAGGATACGGCCCGGAGCTTGGGAGTTGATGTGAGCAACGAGTCCTCGCTCTGGTCGCAGACATCTTTAGCACCGAATTTGTACTAATCGAACTGCACCGTTACCAACCAAACTTCATGGCCCAAAAGCCTGACCACCGTACAACCGTCGAGTAGCTCATGGTGTATTCTGGTGTACTAGTTTCCACGTACGGCCATCGAGATGGTGTATTACAATGTGGTTCAATCAAGATGAGTAGCCTGATGGATGATCTGTACCCCTCAGGAGCTACTTCTCGAACACAGTTTTTCATGATCATGACAATTTTTCATTAGACAAAAATAAGTCATACAGGAATAGTCGTTTCCAACGCTACGGTCTGTTCCCGGGTCTCGCTCGCCCGCTAACCATACTTTCGTGGCCATATACCTCGCGTATTGCTCTGTACTCAACCCAGTATGTCCAAGTCTTGCTTCCACGCTCGTTCCGCAGCCAGGAATGCTGTACGTGGGAACCCACTAGCTATCAGTCTGGGCGGCATCCACAGTAGCCAAGCCACTGTAGCGCACAGCCATTGATCAAGTCTCATCAGAGGGCGGAGGTTCTGCTCGACATTGTCACTATCTCGGCCGTTAGCGACTCGCAGCTTAATGTCTCTTTATTTGGGGACACAAATAAGAAATCGATATGCTGGTGGTCTGATGGGCTACCGGTGGTCTTTGCGTGCGGAGTGTTTGACTTGTGTATCACAACATTGGATCTTCACCTCTGGATCTTTTCCCAACCGTTCAGGTAGTGCATCAGTGCCAACCCGACGACGACTGTCGACAACGCACATGCGTGTGGTATTCCGTGATATGATAGTTGACTCCGATCCTTGAGCACCTCCCCGTTCAATAGTTGCTGCAGATTGGCTGCTTGTTGCTTGCTTAATGGTTGGTCTGCGTTGATGCCTGCTTTTTCGAGGAGGGCATTGAGAACAACTCCTCCATCAGCTGATGGTGATGAGAGGTGTCCATTCAGAGTCTTGGGTCCTAGTGAGGGATGACTCGCTGTAATCGTGGCATGCTTGGCAGCAGCAGCGCGTTCGGCCTCCGTGTTGGCGTTGCGCTTCTCCTCAATCATTTCGGCTAGTGTCTTTCGCGACTCGTCGCGCTCAGCTTCGGCGGTCTCGGCTCGGCGACGATAGGATTCCATGTGCTGCTTCATCTCGTCAACAGTGGCGCGCAACCGTTCGAGCTGGCTGTGCAGCTCATCATCGGTGGTGTTCGAATTGGGTCCAGTGATGGCCGCATCAGAGGGTTCATGTATTTCACCGTTCGAAAGAAGACCGGAATCCTTGCGCGAGAGTCTCTCCAATACGTCTGCTCGTTCCTCGGCCGTCTCTCGTAGAGTTTTCTCGGCTTGTAGAGCTTGTTCGAGATTCTTGACGCGATCTTCCAGACGTGGAATTTGTTCCTTTGCGAGCTTGAGTTCCGAAGTCAGGACGAGCAATGCCTGAGACTGATCGGCTCTGTTAGTAGAGTTGTTGCCGAAGGCAGATGGACGGGCAGTATGAGAACGCTGGAGCAATGGCTGTATGGCAGGGTCAGCTGAAGCCTTAGCGACATCTGGCTTTGCTGGCAGAGGCTGTTGCGGTGGCGGTGCAGGTGGTTCGGAAAAGTGCTTGTTGTCCTGTTTGGACTTGACAGGCGACGGCTTGATCACTTGATGCGGGATCTTCTTCTCGTCATTGACGACGTCGCTCAGATCTACCTCGAGCACACCGGCAAGTGCTTGCTTTGCTCGGGTAATGTCTGAAGATTGTTGCCTCGCCAAAGTGAGCTCGCGCTGAGATATATTAGTTTAGTCTTTTCCTGGTATACTGAAATACCCACATTCAACCTCTTCACTATCTGTTCAGTTGTGGTAGAAGACGTCCACCTGCCCCAGCTCTGCTGTTGCATGTTGTTGCCGTCTCTTGCACCCATTGCAGCAGGCGCAAGACCATTCCCTTTTGCGCCTTGTAACGAGCCTTGAGCGCCGGCTCTTTTCATCTGCTGGAACTGGCCAGAGGGATCAAGATCTCCAAATGTGATGTCACCATTTTGTGTATAGACTCCGGCGTGTTCGACACGTGCGGCTACCTTGTGATGCACGACCGTCTTCTGATCCTCACTGACAATATCGATGCCCAATTCTAAGACGTCTTGTTCACGCAGCTCGTGTGGCTCCGACTCTTTGTTCTCTGGGGAAAGACGCTTCCCGTTGACAAAAGTTCCGTTTGAAGATTTGACGTCTCGAATGAATATGCGGCCATTTCTTTCAGCATAAACCTCGGCATGCTGTCTTGATAAGACCTTTGAGTCGAAGAAACCATTTGCAGGAGTCGGTGCGGTCTTCGCGTTGGTCTGTCGGCCTATGCGTAGGATATCTGGATAATATGGTACGCTGATGGTTTTTCTTTCAAAAGTGCCGTTCATAGGCAGAAGGTAGAGCAGCGCGGGTACTTCTTGTTGACTACCATTCCGCAAAGTACCGTTCTGTTGGGCTTGGCCATTAGCCAATTGTTGTTGAGAAGGTATCGAGGGTGTGTGAAGAGCCGAGATGGCTGATGCTGCAGATGACTGGGAGCCAGAAGAGACGGGCTGTGTTTTCGGGGTGGTGAGGCTAGCGGTGGGCTCTGATTTTCCTTGAGGCCATAGAGATCTGTTAGTCTTTTTCCTTGTGGCCCATCCATCGCCGGTGGCAGTGCCGTTGGTCTGTACTGAAGAATTGGAGACGGTGGAAGATGCGGTCGAATTGAGAGAGGTTGAAGAGTTGGACCTTTGTGCACTCTTCCGTGGACCAGGCACGAACATCCTGCCGACGTCGTCTTGACTCATGTTGGGTATGCCGTTCTGTGTTCCGCTAATTGTATTCCATCGAGAAGCCGGCTGCGATTGAAACTGAATTGGAGACGCGACTGCCGTCATTTGTGGAGTGGAAGAGTCGAGGATGCAGTATCAAACAGGTAGATGGTGTTCCCCCCGAGCCAGCGCAATTGCCTTCTCTTGAGGAACCAGAACAAGTGCAATGGTCCTGCCTCGAAATGTTGGTCGACTGCCTTCTCGGCCAAATGTTGCCGGATGTAGTCGGAGTGCGGTCAAAGGCTGATGTGGGGAATATCTGTTATGTGCGATTTCGGGTCGAGATCAATCGGTTGTCGCTACAGGAAGATAGGCTTCGATCAAGTCCTGTTTCAGAGAATATTTCGTGACGCTCACGTGTCGAGCGAGGTCAGCGCTGGAGGACCCGGTGCACAGACAACGGGTGATTGATAGAGGCAGACGGGAGCGGTCGAACAATGACGGACAAGTGCCGCGCTCCGTGATTGTGGAATGGTAGGGAGTGTTTTACATTGGTAGGGAATAGAGCTGAGATATTTGAGAGGACGACATCGCAACGAGCGTAAATAGGTGTTGTAGGCCTGCAGAAGAGGGCAACAAACACAACAATGGAACCCAGGATGTGGAGTTTGTTCGGGTTGACGCTGGCAACTGCGGCAGCAACTTGTTGGACTCCCGTCGCTGCGTGCAGGGTTGATGCAGTATGGATGTCACCCAGTGCGATTCGACGCCCGCAGCAGCCTGCTAAACCCCTTTGGTCCATGGTCAGTGGAGTGTGGAGAACAAACTACAAAGGCCGCCTGTCTCCCGAGGCGAGCACGTGACTTGGACTCACCTCACCTCCGCGGCGTAGCTCCGCATCACTGTGCATTGTGCATTGCGCCAGACTGCCTGCCCGAGATCTTGACATTTCTACAACTGGTATAGCGATTAGTCAGATCAACCACCGCCATGCCTGTCCCAGTCGGAGCGATGCCACAAGGCCAACACGGCCCATCTTTGACTGACAAGAGTGCGTCCACGGACCTTGAGATCTCAGTAGTACTGCAGACTAATGGCTGACAGTGAAAATGGGTGCTATGATGGGAGGTTGTGAGTAGTGCCTAACCCAACACCGATACTGCTTGGTAGAGGAGGACACAGCTAATGGTAGTCTCGAAGCTGTCGGCCTGATCATTGGTTTCATTTTTGGAGCAACAAATATTATCAGATATGGACCAGGACCGAATGGCATGATGAGGACGCTCGGTCAATACATGCTGGGTTCTGCGGCGACATTCGGGTACAATCATCCGCTGACATCTGTGGAACAGCAGAAGCTGACGTTAGTAGCTTTTTCATGTCTATCGGTACAACCATCAGAACCGACAGTTCGCCCATCATGACCGAGGCTTTCATTAGGGCGCAGGCTGGACAGAAGAGTCCGATCATACTCGCAAGACAGAGGCGGCGAGAAGTCCAACAGGAGGAGTAATGGAGCACTGAGAATGCTGCCAATTGGACTATACACCACCCACACCACCCACACCAAAAGCGCCATGCTGAAAGAGAGAAGGGCTCACTGGACGTAGAGATCATACAACAGAAACGTGTGCATATCAGAGGACAAAGACCTGTCCGACGGCTACATGATTTATATCACATGTGCCTTCCAAGGCTGCGATACTTCCAAGGCTGCAATAACGGAGCGGCTAGATCGCAGTACACAGCAAACACGTCATACCATGAAATGATCAATTCTTTCTATTCTTTACTTTCACCCCGATATCCTCTCGTAGAGAAGGATATAAGCCACCTTATTATCTTTGACGTTTTCTCTTCTTGGTGTTCGTTTGCCAGCCGTACTTGGCGTTGCAGTCCCAGCATTGGCAGCGACACCTGCCCATTTCTTCTTGCCGTCCACGCCGTTTACTTCGTTCCACGATCGCCCATCGTCGGTGTTGTTGTCTTCGCCGTCCAGACCCTCGAAAAGATTGCGCTTGCTGGACTCTTCATCCGCTTTGTGTTGCTCGAGCGCTTTGGCGAGGACTTTCGGATCCTCTTCAGATCCGCCCTCCGCCACGTCTTCAGCTCTGATCCTGCGTATAATGGTATCGTCAATCCTGATCCACTCGCGCCGATCTTGTCGGAGCAGGTCGGCCGTGTAATGCCCACCGGCAGCGCTCTTTCCATGATGATAGACGACCGAAGTCAGCCTATACTTTGGCGAACCGCCTTTCACCGCCAGTCCGCCCCGCTTCGCTGGAGGCAGAACTTCTTTGGGAATTTCCAATTCCAAAGGATAGCCAACGCGTTTCCAGATCTTCTGCGTACCTCCGGAAGAGTCGTACTGAAAACGCTTGAGGTGGAGAATGAGCACAGGAGGCAGTGACTCAATGAAGACCTGTTTCGTTGCGCTCGTGCCCGGTCCGCGCGGTGAATTGAAATCTCCTGTCAACGTTTCGGGCTTCGTAATGGCCTTGAGGGCATCCGTGATGTTGTTTACGTTCACTGCCCCGATGTCGAGCTGCAAAGGTTGGTAGGGTTCGAGTGTTACCGAGTTCTTCAGACCGGGCACGCGTAACTCTGATCGCAGTGCGCCTTCAAAGATTCGAGTCAGGGGAGAGGGTGTACTTGAGTCTCCAGCTTGTCGTGTGACCGCCGCCTTTTGTCTTGGTCCGACCTCGAGCCAACCGCCGTCGCCGTTTTGAGAAGTTGTTGATGTCGGCGATGTGACTGAATCGTTGGCGATGGCATCAGTGACACCTGATTTCCTCATCGCAGATACACACTCGTCGTGCAACCCTGCGAGCAGAAAGCCCAAGAATTCCTCGGCATCCTGTTGGTGGCCGCGCTGGAAAATATGTCAGATTCGTGTATTACCGACAGCAGAGGTTGTGCAAACTCACCCTCATGGACGCAAAGCGCGGCAGACTTTTGATAACATCGTAAACATATTCAGGAATGAAAGAATCGCCATATCGCTCGAGCTCGCCGTCTTTGAGGCGCATTCGAAGCTTATCAGCCGACTCAGCGCTGTCGATGATTTTGAACTCCCTCATAAACATGATCCTAGATGTAGTCAGCGGCGGGCTCTGATATGAAAGCAAAACAGATATACGTACATAGCATCTACAAGAGGGGTATCACTTTTGAAAGAATGTGCTGCCCGCTTGCCGACTTGATCCAGAAAATCATAAAAAGGTACACAAAAGACAAGTATTTGGAGAATCTGCACTGATTAGAGATTGTGGGCTGCACATATCCGTGCTGGGCAAGACTTACAGCATTCATATAGCACATGTTTCCGGTATTGACGAGACCGCGAGGCTCCAAAAAGGCGACCTTTTCAGCACTATCGACGCTGTACTGAGTGAGAACCTCGCTGATGGTGGTCGCACGAGAACTTTGTACACCGTTCATGGTGTTGGTGCCATTTGTGAGAGCAGAGGCGGCCAGTTTGTTCTGATTCTTTGAGCGTACAAGATCCGCCCACGACTTGGGTGCGGAGTTAGGAGCTTCGGGGTTGACGACTTCCTGGTCCGACTCTTGAGGCGGCTCCTCTTGAGCAACATCTCCGTCTGGCGCGCCGTTCTGCGCGGGTGCGGCCGTTGCATCAACCTTCTCGTCCTGTTGTGATGTCATCGACCGCTGCTGTGTCGTTGGCTGACCAGGGATCACAGGCATGATCGGTATGGCGGTACGAGTGTCTCTGCGCCCATGACTGGTAGGGGTGACCGCCTTCGGTGTGGTATCATCAGGCACAGGTGTGACTGCCGCCTTGTGTTGCGGTGTCGAACTTGATTTCGCGGCGTCCTCGCGCGTAGCGTTGTTGACTGACTCCTTAGACTCGACCGCCGCATACTCTTCACCAGTCGCGCTCGTCGTATTCTCGGCTGCTCTTGAAGGAAGCGTGACTACGTCATTGGCCACACGTATCGTCTGTTTCTGTTTTCTCCGTTTGGCGGCTTTTGAAGGGAAGGAATCTCGAGCGTCGGGTGGAAAGAAGTAAGGCAACTAGGAATGTCAGTGAGATGCCAAAAATAGGTAACACGCTCCACTCACCTCTGGATAAAAGGGCATCCGAGTCTGCGGCTGCGGCGGAGGTTGTGTAACAGTCGACGATCGCCTCGAAGCCGGCTGCGGAGTCGAGCTTTTTGAAGGTGGGTCACGTGGTGACGGAACGGATTGTGGTATACTGGCTGCCGGCGTTGGGGGAGCTGCAGGATGTGGGGACTGGGGAGTGAACGGGACATGTGAGAATGGTGGTGGGCGAGTGGAAGGCGGTGCGGTGGGCTGCGAATGTGGTTGAGAGCTGACGACCATGGGTGATCGCGGTGGGTATTGGGCATGAGAAGGATGCATAGGATATGGCGAGTATGATTGATGAGAAGGCCATCTTTGAAGAGGGTATGGCATCGGATTCGGGTGCTGGTAATATGGCGGAGGGTAGTACTGCGCGTATGGGTTGTGTGGGCCAGGAGACCGAGGCGGCATGTGTTGTTGATACTGATGGTACTCCTGATGCCTTCTTGATTGGTGCTGCATAGGTACTGCCGGCGACATTGGCGGCCCTCCAGGCATGTGTGGATTCATGATGGGCGATAACGAGTGACGTCGAGGTCGGCGCAGGTCAGTGGGACCTCTTTCGCCGACCGAAATGGTGGGAGAGTGACGAGAAAGGCTGTTAGTTGCGTCAGCGGTCGTGATTTTGCAGTCGGACTGGATCGATTCTACTTGAGGTGGTCTCAGTTTGTCGGATAGATAGAAGTCGATGTAATGCGGTGCGTGAAGCTTTCACAGCAAGACCGCATGGCTCCTTTCTGATCGGACCCGGATGGCGTTGTCGAGATTAGTCTGCGAGGCCGCAGGTGGGACGAGGTGTCGAGGTAGCAGCAAATGTGCAGTGTCTTTAGAGACGTTGGCGAGGGTGAACTCAATGGTCTTGGAGTAAGGTCCCAGTATGTAATCGACCTCGACCACTTTTCTCCGGCATCCCGAAGTCTTGGCATCGATCTCGCGACGTCGTACTGCGGTTAGTACAGTACGAATACAAGAGGTATCGCACGCGACCACATCCACCGAATTGCAGATATTCCTGTCAAGTCACAACTACAGTCAGGATGTCAACTAAGAAGGATATGCGCCGGGGAGACCTCAGTGCGTGTCGATGTTCTTCGACCCCCTGACCGCGTACTGATACAGCCAGTTGTCCCTTACATGGAGCCAGCAACCACAAAGAAGGACACAGATATGCAAGGTAGGCAGACATAGCCGGCACAAAAGCTGTCCGATCTGATTCCCCGTAGGAACGATATCAAGTATGCTTCCGATGGCCGCAGTAAGTAATTCGCAGCCAAGTCGTTGACACTTCTCGTGCTGACAATATAAGATCTTCACAAGGAACAAGTTCGTACAGGATATTTGCTGTTTTGATTCATCTCAAGTCTAACGTCACCACTTTTACAGATTGATCGGATGGTATGTTGATAATAACGTTGATGAAACACATGTCTGATCTTCTCACAGGGTGGCTGTCATCTTTGCCATTCAGGGATGGCTTTCAGAGACACCGGGAGCCAGGAAGGAGGGTTGGGGCGATTCTGCGACACCAGGCTACTTTTCCGTTGCCATGGCTTGTAAGTATTCTCCTATGGCTTGTCGGGTGACGCCTAAATGCTGACTCAATCTCAGTCTTGTCTTTGGGTGTTGTAAGTACAATCGCAACACAGAGACACTACGCAGGATCACTGACGAGCATGTCTTAATAGTCTTACTTGAACCTCTTCATCCCACCGGTACCGGGCAGCATGGGATCTGGCAGCGCAACCGAGGCACCAGCTGCGGTACCAAGTGCGTAGTCAAGCCAGATGGAAATATGGTACATGTGATAGTTGTACAAAGGGACTGATTTGATACCCCACCTATGCAGAGAGTCGGTCGTTCACGGTTGCACATGTGTGTTTAACAGAGGGCCAAACCCCGCACCAAGTATGTCAGAACGACAGCCCTTTCGATGAATTGAGTGGTCTAAAGCACATGCCTGACACCGTGACTCTGGGGGAAATAATGACAAATGACGGATGCGGCATCTGGAAATATGTGTGGTACCTTGTCTGTAGGGTAGGTGTAGGGTGTATATATTTACTGATTCTACAGTGAGGACCACAACTTGGCAACCTCGAAAACGACCCAAACAAATGTTCGTCGAGGTACAGAAATTATGCAGCGTTATATGCCCGCAGCTGTCGACTGTAAGTACCTTTTATGGACCCCAACTCCACCAAAAGCCGAGCTTCCGCGATCCGGAAATGGCATCTTCGGACGCGGGCGTTCGCGCTTGGCCAATCCTGTCCGGGCCCTTATCGATCCAGTGCCAACCTGAACCGCCAGTACGAGACCGGGGCTGATGTAAGTTACTTCAACTTGACAACTCACGTACCGCTGTCGCATACTCGTCCGTCATCGCCATTACCGCCTTTGGGTCCTCCAGGAGATACTGGACAGCTGAGTCGCCTGGGATTCACCACACCGTCTCATGTTCTGCGCCATCCTCCGTGCATGGACGTCGCCTTGATCTCAGTAACTGGTCCACGAAAGGTTACACCAAGCCATTACATGCCAAACGACCTGTGGTAATCTCCTCTGGCCTTTGCGCATGCCGCTTTACTTCACGCTCACCAGCCATCATCATGCATCGCATTTGACTGGCAGACCACGATCTGTCATGTCGGCCGCATCCCAGTCTAATAGGATATGTTACATCGATCTCAGCAGCGAGACGCTCAGCGTTCACCTGCTTCGAGATCCACCTCAGTGACCTCAACTACTCAAACATTCCTCCAACGACCGAAACCCCCCGCCTCCAAACTTAGCAATGTCGAGTTTGGCTCCGATTCCGATAATGCTGTCGATCTCACCACTCCTCCCCCGGTATCTGGAACCGAGCCTGGACCCGAGGCATTTCCCACAGAAGAAGAAGGAGAGAAGGATATCGTGTTAGCACAAGCCATGGCACTAGATGAAGAGCAGGTCAATCCGAACAATCCTGTGATGCCACTAGGCAGCGTTCGGCCGTGCGCTCCTTTGCCCTTACCCGTACCGCCAGTCGCCAACATTTATGACGCTGTATATCACGATTTGTCTGCCACCTCGGAGCAACACAGACAGAACGGCGATGCCGAAAGACGACCGCAAGGAGAACGGGCCCCCAAGCTGGCGACAACATTCCCTGATGGCCTGGTCGCAGATTATTATCCTTGGACTGGCGATTCCTCCGAAGACGTTCTCAACGAGAACGTTATTCGTTCTGGATATGCAGATAAACCACCAGGCTCGAACCAAAGCGAATCGCACACCGCCAGACCGTCCCTCTGGCCGAACCTCAAGCAGAAAAATGGTCTTCCTATTCTCTCCGCCCTTCTGGTCCAAGTCATGGAGAAACGACAGGCATCTGGACGCTGCAACGCACCATCGACATTCAAACCCCCTCCGCGTGTCACTCTGACCGACGCCAAGCGCGAGGCCTGGTTGAGAGACTTGGCTGCTCCAGATGTTCCGCTCCGCCGTCTGAGTAGAACAATACCTCACGGTGTTCGTGGAAGGGCCTTGCTCGACCAATGCCTAGGCAAGAAGGTGCCCGTTTCCAGAGCTTTGTGGCTGGCCAAGTGCGTTGGAGCGAATGAACTTCGCGCCTTTCGCCGTAAGGGTGTAAGTGGGGCTGCTGCTCTTGTCGGCGAGAACAAATGGGTCAGAGAGTGGACTGTTCTGGTTGAGCAATTCCTGGAAAGTATCATCGCCAGCTGCGGTCAAGACGATTGGCGTAACAAGATGAATTACTCCGTCCGTTTGGTTACCGCATTCTTCGCTGAGAATCTATTGGACAGCGATCATTACTTGGACTGGCTTCTCGCCTCCTTTCGGGCCAGCTCTGCTGATCGGATCCCTATCTGGATCGTCCTTGTTCAAATACATTGGAGGTCCTTGGTTGGACAGCAAAGACGGGGAAGAGCACTTGCGGATGCTTTGCTTGCCCAGCTCCATCTCATCGATACCGATACAACCACGAAAGTCAACTCGGCTCTTCTCGATCGGCTTCGGCATCTCTTGATAGTCATATCTTCTGCTCACAACGGGTGTATGATTGCACTTCAGCCTTGGACCAAATATCGCGCTCTTTTGACAAAGATCTCACTCGAATCATCCATCCCCGACGAATCCAAAATGTTCCTGAAAGCCATCATCTCACGGAACGATAACCTTCGCGACAGAACCGATCCCTCGAGGGTTCCAACACACTCTGTCAAGTCACGTCTCGTTGGCTTCCTCAATTCCCTTCCCCTCGAGACGTCTTTGGTACATATTGTGTCGGAATGCCACCGAATCATGTCAGACTTTAAAGCATTAGTACAAACACTGTTGGAATGGGCATGTTCAAGATACGGTACCGGCTCACGAAGAACACAACTGGTTACGAGGATCTTGCGCCGGTCCAAAGAAACAGAACTGGATATCGAGACCGCGATACTTTCGAGTCTCTCGTCACTCACCGATTCAAATCGCTTTTCCCAGAATGCTCTCGAATATATAGTTGGCCGCCTTGTGCAAACTGGTCATTTTGGATATGGCAGATATCTCCTTTGGCTCATCTCGCGTGGTGGGCTCACCGACAGCACGGGTACGAACGCAGGACTGCTTACTGCTGTATCTGACACCATGCTGAGTCCTCGTCTTGCCGACCTGCGCCAGACTATTATCGGTCGTCTTGGTCTAGTCTTGCACGACGAAAGAGAGACACTAAATACCATCGAGGAATACGCAAGACAACTTTGCGAGGCAGATGAATGTAATTCGGAGCCAGATCTGATCAACGACATCTTGTCTCGATTGGACGCATTGTCCACTCCCTCTCGAATTACTCTCGCCGCCAAACTACAGACCAGCCTATCAGCTTATTTTCATGGTGGACCCTTGTCCGTCCGCGCCTTCAATTTCCTACGGGCCAGCTTCGAGCACTTGCAGGACTTTGAGTCTCTGGCAGCCCTCATCCGGGGATCCTCGACATCCAAGTACGCCGAATCGCTCGCATCCGCTGCGGACACTGTCAACATGAACGCCGAAGTCTTTGGGGCCATGGGTGTCCTCAATGATCTCGTTTTGAATCTTTGCGACAGACAACGTACCCTTCGTTCAAAACTGCCGTTTGACAGAGCCTTCTTGCTCTCCCTGACCCGTTTGGCAGAGCATTGCCAGCTTAGTGCCAGTGTGACCAAGTCTCTCGCTGCAGATCTGGCGGTTTGCGAACAACATGTGTCTTCGGCGGCATGCTCTCCTGCTTCGGATAATATGGTCCTTGCAAACGCCGGGATCGTCAATTCCGACGCCGATATCGATCGCATACTGCTTAGCGGCAATACAATGGATGAACAGCTAATGGCTCGTCTCTTTTCTTCCATAGTGGAACGATGTGTCAAGCAGATTTCGACCAATGCGACGGACCTTGTCACGCCTAGCAGATGGTTTACTCAGCTCAGAGCTTTTGACCGCGCACATTTCGACCGCCTTTCGCAGAACCTGTTGACTAAGCTGGCTGGCAACGCCGGTCTCGAGCAAATTCGCGTTTTGCTTACAGCTCTGGTGGGCTCCAACTGCATGGAAATCAACGTTGCCTTGCAAGCCTGGGATCGCCGCATCGAGGCCATATCATCTACCAATGAAGCTGCAGCTGCACGTTTGTCTATCGCCGCCTTGCAGGTCTTCCTTCCCAGACCGACCAGCGCCGACCATTTTTTCTCTGTTGAAGGGTATCGGTTTAGGCTGGCGCAAACGTATGTTTGCAGAGAGCGTGCTCCATCGATGATACGCTTTCTCAAGCAATCGCTTTCTGGATCGACAGATCTTACGAACCTGCTGAGTCTCGAGAATTTTCAAGATCTGCTTCGCATTTATGCAGTCAGGCATCTGCCTGATCTGATGGATGCCCTGAGCGTCGGTACGAATGTGGCCGTCAAGAGCCAGAACGTACGAGTCGTCATACAGAGCTTGCTGAATATGCCTTCAGATGAGACAACGGACGCTGGTACTGTCCTCGCATCGATCATGAGGTTGGTAGATGATTTCTCTCTGCCAATCTGCAAGATTGCCATGAGATGTCTATTGTCCAATACTGGCCCGTCTTCTAGCACTAATCAAACATCCAATCCTGTCTCCGCTGCTTTCAAGGAGATCATTCGATCGGGAAGTCCACTCTGGCCGCAACTCATTGATGCCATGCCAATTGACGCCCTCGACGAGCTCCACAAATGGGCTCTCGAAGCCACGTCGGAGGGACTTGCACAGCTCGCAAGCACGACGCGCACGGAAAACCCCCCTGATCAGGAGGTCTTGAAAAGCTACATGGCTGTCACGGCTTTGACGGCACCACATGTCAGCTCTCGTGATACGTGCGATTACTCGTCACTTCTAGACGGGCTTGCAGCGTTCGAGGATATGCTACGACAGGTCGATGTTCATGAACGATGCCGTATCAAGGACGTTTGCTGTTGGCTTGACAGGTTTATACGATTCGTCACGACAATTGTCACTGCAACAACGACGCAAGCTGATCTCTCCAGCCTTCAGCAGCGCGGCCGCCTTCTGTCAGTTTGCTGCAATTTGCTCTCTCATACAGAACTTCAGGCACAGCAAGCTCTCTGCGAAAACCTCTTTGACGTGTCTTCTCTCTTGGCATCGGGCTTGAACCCGGATCAGTTGGCTTCAGTGGCACGTCAGCTTTCGCCCGCGAAGAGGCTAGATGCTCGGTTGGGCTTCATACTCGGTGTAGAGACCCCGGTATCTGCTTGGCTTGTTCTAGTCTCACGGTCTTCAACAACGAATGCTACTTCGTCTCCTACCATACTGCAAGGAGCATTTCAGATGACTTCGAAAACAAATCAACCTCCGACGCCTGTGCAACGCTCAGTCTCACAGTCAACGACGATGGGTGGGGATCTACAGAGTCCTGGTTCGTTACAATCGAAGACGCCGACAATTTCGGCACCTCAGAACAGGGTGGGTGGGCCGTTGGCTCACGATCTCAAGTACGCTCAGTTCATGATGAGACCGTGGGAGATGATGCCCGATCCGACGACGAGTGCAGGACAAAATGATGCTAGTTTGAGCTTGACAATGTTCGCCGCAAGACGTGCTATTTAAGCATGACATTGACGGACCACGATGTTGATGCACCAAGGAATGATGATTTGTTTTGTCACTTGTACAGTATACAGTAAGCATAGCGACGGGTGTCTGGCAAGGGCGGAATCTGGGTATAATGAATTGGGAAGAAATCGGCGTTTCTGCATTGCCTTTGGAATTGGAACATTGCAAAGGTTGCGTAGACGAAGCTTGCATAGCGGTATGTTAACAAATTCAACAGGTCGGAGTCAATTCTTCCGACCAACTACCTGTAAGCTCGTGCTGGAAAGGTAGAACATGCCCTGACAGTGTATCTCGGTTTCCAGACCAATGTCTTGTTCATCTCGGCTGCAAATTTCTCCTCACCATCCTTCCAGCTGTCAAAGACAGGCATCCAGTCTGGTTCATCTGCTTCTCCGACCAATGTCGAGACATCACTCTGGCCTGCTCCCCAATCTGTTCGATCATCCTCGCCGAATGATGTCTCGATGTGAATCTGGTCCATAACCCAGCTTGTTTGATCTTCGCTAACCGATACCTCGATGTAAAAGTGGTCCATAACTCGGCTTGGGAAGCGATTGAGACGCCGGAAACTGAACACACGAGAGGGTAGCTCCACTATTTGGAAATTGTCCGGGGTTTGGCTGCCGATTGCAGAGTCCGGAAGTGCAAATCGATCGTGGATTGTAGTACCATCGTTCTGCTGGGTCGCAAACCAAAGGCGGAACTCTTCTGTCTGTGCCATCTGCTGTAGGTCAAGCGGTGTGGTCTCGAGTACACTTGTCGATCGAGCCTCCGCTGCCGAGACGTTGATGCGCACGCTCATACTGGTTGTCTTGGTGGTTCTGAGGGACGATTGGTGGTTCTGAGGGACGAGTTGTGCGACGTCGTATGTGAAATGATGTGCGGTAGGGTGTATGTTCCGATGGGAAGGTGAGTTGTGTTGAACTAGGATAGACCGGTGTTTTGGAATGACAGAAGATGATACAGCAGTGCAGCTGAATTTGTAGCCCTTCAAGGTCACCTCTATCGGACTAATCACCTTGATGTCTTCAGCATAGCCTTGATACTTTGATGAGCAAGAATCGTGACGGTATTTGCGCGGTATGAGCATTTTAGCGAGCCGGCCCATTAGAAACGAAAGACCAAAGTAATTACACAAGGCAAACAACTCGAATGGCCTCATCAAGCTGTCGTATCGACCTCGCAAATCGCAGGCTGGACAGAGAGAACTGGTAGCCGCATAGCGAAAGCGCATGCAGATCATGATTGGTCGAGTGAAAGGTACTTCCATGGACTGATGCTCTCGGCAGCGTCAACGCCTTCTAGTGCAGTCACGAACTCTTCGACGAAAGCGTTTCCCACCTCGTCGACTGTCTTCCCTTGCAGTCCATAATCCTCAAAGCTGGTGGTCGACTTGCCCTCTAGTCCACATGCGACGATTCTGTGGAACCGTCTCAGATCTGTGTTGACATTAAGTCCGATGCCGTGGCTAGTGATGTTCCGCCTGAGATGAATACCTAAGGCACAGATCTTGTGATCCGGACTGGTCCAGACACCGGGATGTTCAGTCGTCGTGGCCTCGATACCGTATCTTGCGCAAGTACGGATAACCGTCTTCTCCAGTAAACAGACGTATGAGCGAGGAGTGAGATTGTGTGATTTGAGGTCGATGATGGGATATGCTACTAGCTGGCCAGGACCGTGAAATGTCGTTTGACCGCCTCGCATGGCTTCGAAGAATTCAGCATTGCCTTCGTCGCGAAGGAAATCTTGTTGTTCCTGCGACACTGTGCCAATCTCGCGACGACCGCAGGTGTATACCGGACTGAATTCGGCGGTGATAATATGTGGCCGTGGCGCTGTCGTGGAACCTGGGTTTGCTTTGTGAGCAAGGAACTTTTGGACGATCGTGTCTTGGAGCTTTGCGACTTGAGTATATGATACGACACCTGGTAGACGTAGGTGACGAAGAATTGTATTACGCATTGGACAGCAGTGTGCGCCGTGCAAGGGCAATGGTGATGTTATCAGAGAACAAGAGGAGTACTATAGTGCAATACCGACTCGGGCCGGCAACTCGTGAAGCTGCAGATCTCCCCTACCTAGGCAGAGCGGAAACTGGCCAACCCTAACATGCAGTCACATAAATAAGTGGCACTTAGCAACAAGGCACTTACTAACACATCAGCTGTTTGATGCTAGAATTTAAGGAACTTTATATAAATTTAATGGCTGCACTGTATCGGAATGAAAATCTACAAATCGTATACACTGCTCTTTCGCCCTCTGCTTCGTTGTGACTGTCTGTTGCTGGTCAACGCTATGGGTATATTTACACGATACCGGTATTAGATTCAGCAGATGGTAAAGCTCGGTTCTCGCAACATTAGATAAGTTCCTTTTCTGTTTAAAGGCAGACCGCAACAAGGACAACATTATTCCAGTCAGTGGCATAACAGACAGCTGATGTGTCACAGTATCTAATCACTAGAGCACACCATGAAATGAGTAACCAATGAACGATCTTGACAACACCACTGGCCCCACAAAGACACAACCCATACTCTCTTCAAGGACTGCATCCACACAGAGAAAAGCCAGCGCTTCATTACTGGGCGACTGAAACGATCGAGACGACACTGGACAGAACTAAGTATCGATGAAGCTCCGATGATGGAGATCGATCGCAATTGGTACAGGTTCGAACCTGGTGCAACTTCACAGTTGAGCGCCATCAAGGCTTGCGAACGCGTGGTTCGATTGGCCATGTCTGAGGACAACGGGGCGAATCCCTCACTTAACTATCATAAACGAATCATCACAATTTCTTCGACTTTGTAGGGTAAGCTTATAGTAAAAAGTCTAGGGAAGTTACTAGATGTAGACGATTCATTTGAACGATTCATTCGCCTTAATATACGAAATTCCATAATTTAATTTACTTAACATGTATATTACCTCCTAGATAATCCTATTAAGTAATTTAAAGATAATCTAACGTATCGTTATTAAGATATTAATATCTAAAAACTATAGTATTATAGGGAATTTTGAGTTTAAAGTTCCTTAAGGCGTATAGCTAACTACTTAGACATTTATTAGCTATATTAC
>Ga0268246_10000054_pt1 | contig 119305 bp, 107 predicted proteins | sample AgamicOrSfe_FD_200242 | JGI IMG/M metagenome (GOLD analysis project Ga0268246, IMG submission 200242) | Agave microbial communities from Guanajuato, Mexico - Or.Sf.e (v2) (version 2) | ecosystem: Host-associated > Plants > Phyllosphere > Phylloplane/Leaf | place: Guanajuato, Mexico... | reverse complement strand
ACCTCATAGTACATACATGATTGAGTCGAGCCCACGTGGGCTGGGCCCACGTGGGCTCGACTCAATCATGTATGTACTATGAGGTAAGGTAGTTCGTGACCAGAGCTGGCGACGCGACGTTTTGAGTGCGTTCTCGTGCATAACGTGCGCAGATGCAGTTGAACGCTCTGGCTCGAAGGAGCGCAAAACATCTGTATCGAGGATCGAGATGTGCTGAAGCCTGAATTCTATATGAGATTAACAAGGAGGTACTGTGTCTATCGAGTGAAGCCAGTAAGGGGTAAGGTTACTTAGGGTTTGGTTAACAAAATAAGTGTCACGCTGAAAATCCCTGGGCGTCTTTAGCATAGCGAAAGGTCTTTTTTGCTTGGTCAGTAGTTCATCTATATAATCACAACAGCTGTGCGTTGAACGATGATAGACCGCTGACGCTGTACACAGTGTTAAAAGAAAGGCTGGATGTGGCACTCAATTGTATGTGACACTTCTTTTGTAGGGTTACCGGTAGGGAAAGAGCGAACGAGGTCGGGGACGGTGCTCAGCGCCGCCGTTGCCGAGGCTAATTTGAGCCTCAAACAATTAAGGTACCGGTACCGAATCAGGTTTCTGGCCTAGGCTGGCCTGTTCTACAATTGAACTCCTCGACCTCTCAATTCTCGCTTCTTCTTCTCAACTTCTCTTTCTGCGATCCGACGTCGCTGTCAATGTCGAGTAATGTCGAGGAGGTCATCTCGTCGTTGCTCACATTCACCATACGATTGCAATACACCGCTCCAGCAACATCTCACGCTACTCCATAGTCCACTCCACTCTCATCAGGACTGAACCTCTCATCGATACCAACCGCCGCAAGGTATAAAAGGCCCATTGAGACCTCGACATCCGATCTCAGTTACGATGCTGCTCCTGGGTCGTGCAGACATGCTGCTACCTGGGTCCAACAGGTAGGTACACACCCCACTGTAAGTTGCATCCACATTATTATCACTCTCGATGCGCCAATGGCTTTGGTCCTCATCCAGCACTTGGACTTTGCAAAATCTGCATCTGAAAGGATTTCACGGATGATTCGCCATTGCATCATCCTCATTCGGTGCTATACCGGCCAAATACGCTCCTCCGACTTGTGCTCGATTTGCACCACTGATTTCGACCTTTACAAACATCTTATTCACCATGGAGTCGCCATCCACGCTTGGGACAGTCAAGTCTGCACAGGATGAGTTCCCGGATACACCTCCTCGGCGGCCGAAACTTCTCTATGCACCGACAAACGACCCCGATCCAGAGTTCTCTACTCGAAAGAACAAAAGGAAATGGCTTGGTTTAGACTACAACAGGCCGTTCAAGGCGCATGAGCAAGGATCCGAGTACCTTTGGTGGCCACATATAAGAACGATTTTTCAAGAGCCGTTTTCGGAATTCCTGGGGACAATGATTTTGACGTTGATGTACGAGGGGAGTCTGGCCCAGGCAACACTCGGCGTTGGTATAACGACTGCACCTGGCGGATCAGGCTATGGCAGCTATGCTTCGGCTCCTTGGGGGTAGGTAAAGCAGGAAAAAATGACGAAAGCTGAGTTGAGCTGACGAGAAATTTCAGTCTGGGTATTGGTGTAATGATGGGCATCTACATTGCCGGAGACTCTGGAGCATATCTTAACCCGGCTATCACGTTTGCCAACTGCCTATTCCGTGGACTGCCTTGGAGACAGTTTCCCATCACCGTCTTCGCACAGTTCCTAGGTGCTTTTGTTGGCACTGGTCTGATATACGCCAACTATATCCCCTCGATTGACCACTTTTCTGGTCACGGAGTTCGTGCGGTTGCTCCAACGCCGCAAGCTACCGCATCCATCTTCGCTACTTATCCTCAGACCTTTGTCCCCCCGGCGTCTCAGGTCTTTTCTATTATCATTCCTTCGGCCATTATTTCGACTGTCATCTCTGCCCTGAAGGACGATTACAACAATGGTGTGTCGAAAGCTGGCGGTAACTTCTTCCCACTTTTGATGTTCTTCCTCTTCTACGGTATTGCCATAGCCTTTGGGTTTGAGACCGGGTGAGTACTCAATAATAGCATTATCTGATATTCGAGGCGCTAACGAGCTATAACTAGAGGCGCGACCAACCCAGCATTAGACTTTGCCGGTCGCTTGATGTCAAACATCGTTGGCTATCCGAGTGAAGTCTGGTCATCAAGCGGATACTACTTTTGGGTAAGTCACCACAGGTTTTGTTGCTTGCCAGTGTTCGGCATTGCTAACCTATTGTAGATGCCACTGATTCTTCCATTCATCGGAACAGCCTTCGGAGCTTTCCTTTACGACATTTTCGTCTATACCGGACCCAGCCCTATCAACAGCCCGTACATTGGATTCGAAGCCCTTGCTAAGCCTGCAATGCTTCGCCGGAACAAAGCTAGACGTGAAGCTCACAGGGAAGACCCACACAGCGATGCCATATAGGGGTCGCCAACAGTAGATGATACGATAACCGACGATATAAGGCGCAATAGGATTCGCCCGCTCATGGATACACGCGGCAAAGACTTTAGATAGATTGTGGAAATCTGAACAGAACACATTTGAGCAGGCTGAGGTGTGGCATTACTGTATTACACGGCAGATCGCTCCATTATCACGTGGAGCTCCATGCATAACTTAGCGAGTCACAGATCTTCGGCGTGTTCGGCTACACGGAGTGGTCCCACACGATACGCGAGTCGGGCATATCTTCACGTCTTCTCTTCACGAGTCGAAGGGAAATTCGCTCAGGTTTCAGATAGTCAACATCAATCAACATTGTACTGACACCTTCGACCTCTCATCTGCTGCTCAGTAAGCAGACTCCGAATCATCCGCCCCCGCCAAGTTATGCATTCATAGACTTCGGTACGTCTCCTATGGTTGCATAATCAATCCGGTGCAGTCGGTCATGAGTCGTTCAAGCCGGAAACCCGTAGTCGGATGTTTTGACGAGTCATGCCGTGCTCCGCCTCATTAATAATCATGAATTAGCGACTGCTCCACCATCCAATCTGTCGACTTTTGCCGGACACATCGCAATGATCGACACGTCTTCACGTGGATGAATCAACGAGATGAGCGGAGCATCCTAGTCGCTCGTTGCTGTGCGGATCGCGCGGCATCAGACTGATTCATACTCGACTGACAAGAAAGACATTGGACATGCGACTCGACTATGCACCATAGATCTGACATGGGAATGACCAACAGAAAGAGACTTGTATACATCTCTGCGCTCATGCAAGCCTCGCAAGCCACCAGACTGTAATGGCGCAACGATTGCTTTCCCAAGCAACTTAAACAGAATCAGGAACCGATCACCATACCGCACAATTGTTGCAACTTGCCGTAGGATGCCGCACCCGTGCCGTACTCCATCAAACTTCCGGTACGCCAAGCACTTCCGACATCATTCATTGTTATTCGCTCATAACGATTCATCTACCAACAATGACTGGATCGTCGTCACTACTTACTATTGGTCTCACGATCACTATTGACCAGTCGCCGCGGATACTGTGGGTCATCGACCTATCCTTTCATATCTGCTCCCACTCCACACCCACACACACGAAGAAACACTTTCGGCTCCTGGCTAAAGTCCATACCCCGTAAGAGTACGAGTAACCCCGTGGTGCTCCACGAAGTAAACCCACATGGAGATGGATCCATGCCATTCTTCCGCCGCGTGCTGCTTCACCGATCGTTCTGTTGTCAAGCAGAAGTTGCTTTTCAGCCTGAAAATACTCCATGGACCTGCCACATGACTGGTGGGTCAAACAAACCGTGATATGATATTTAGCCCTGCCTCCCCTCTTTGCATCTCAGGTTTGTCCATTTTTATCTCCATTTCCTATCAAAACACATACACACGCCCATCATGGTAGGAGGAGGTGCATCTGAGAATCTGTCCGCGGCAAGAGCCCGCTTCGCCGGCCCAAGTGGCTTCAAGGGTATAATAGCGAGTAAAAAGACCTCTGCTATTGCCTTTTTCGCCTCGCTCGGTGGTTTCGTCTATGGATACAACCAGGGAATGTTCGCCCAGGTCCTTACCATGCACTCTTTCATCAATGCCACCGGGGGTTACGCAGCAACAACCGGTATCGGTCAAGGTCTTCTCACTGCCATTCTGGAGCTCGGTGCCTGGGTCGGAACCCTCATCAACGGATGGCTCGCTGACGCCGTTGGTCGTCGTATGTGCGCCGTCATCGCTGCTGGTGTTTTCACTATCGGTGTCATCGTTCAAGCCTGTACTATCAACAAGAACTACGTCCTCGCTGGTCGATTCGTCACTGGTCTCGGTGTCGGAAGTTTGTCCATGGTCGTCCCTCTTTACAACGCAGAGCTCTCTCCACCAGAAATTCGTGGTTCCCTGGTCGCTGTCCAGCAGCTCGCCATCACTTTCGGTATCATGGTCAGTTTCTGGATTGGTTACGGCACCAACTTTATCGGCGGTACAGGCGCAGGTCAGTCGAACGCCGCCTGGCTCATCCCGATCTGCATCCAGATTCTGCCCGCTGTGGTATTGGCCGCTGGTATGCTTCTGTTCATGCCGCAATCGCCTCGTCATCTCATGAACAAGGGTCGTGAAGAAGAGTGCCTCAACACCTTGGCTCGTCTCCGTGACAAGCCGGTTGACGACTTGGGTGTTCGCGTCGAATACCTAGAGATCAAGGCCCTGAAAGAGTTCGAGTTCCTCGCAGCAGCGAAGAGATACCCCAATTACCAAGACGGTTCATTCAAGAGCAACTTCATGATCGGCTTCTACGACTACGCCTCGCTCATCACCAACAAATCGCTCTTCAAGCGTACCATGGTCGCCTGTCTGGTCATGACCTTCCAGCAATGGACCGGTGTCAACGCCATCAACTACTACGCACCCCAGATCTTCGAAAAGTTCGGCTTCTCTTCTGGTGCTTCTGGTACCACCTCGCTCCTCGCTACCGGTGTCGTTGGTATTTTGGAGTTCCTCTTCACCATCCCTGCTGTCTTGTACGTCGACAACTTTGGTCGCAAGACCATCCTCATCGCCGGTGCCGTCTGCATGGCCATCTGCCATTTCACTGTTGCCGGCATCATCGGTTCGTTCGACAACAACTGGCCAGCACACCGCGCTGGAGGTTGGGCAGCCATTGTCATGGTCTGGCTGTTCGCTGCCAGTTTCGGTTTCTGTAAGTATTGCCCGCCGCACATATCGGAGCTTGCGCTAACATTTTGTGATAGCTTGGGGACCTTGCTCATGGATCATCGTGTCCGAAGTCTACCCACTCAGTATGCGTGCCAAGGGTGTCAGTATCGGAGGCAGCGCCAACTGGCTCAACAACTTCGCCGTCGGTCTCGCCACCTCCCCATTCATTGGCGCCTCTAACTTCGGCACCTTTATTTTCTTCGGAGCCATGTCAATTCTCGCCATCGTGTTCTTGGTATTCTTGGTTCCCGAGACCAAGGGTCGTACTTTGGAAGGTCAGTGCTATCATTTGTACTCAAGACGAGACCAAACACTAACAATTTTCCAGAGATGGATGAGCTTTTCGGTTCGGCTGGGTTCGCCGAGGCTGACAACGCCCTCAGACTCAAGATTGAGCAGGAGATTGGACTCACTGGTCTCATCTACGGTACCAGCAACGGGGAGGAGGAGAAGATCGGCGAGACTGCGGAGAAGAGGGAGATTGCCGAGCTTAAGGAGGACAGGAGGGTATGAGCGTTACGTACTTCTACTGTACACACTCGAAACAATACAGCATTGTCACATGCATGGAACAGCTGTCATATGACTTGGCACTTGAAGCACAATCGTTCATTGCTACGATCCGATAATGTATTGCGATACACACCCTCAAGCCGCGTGTGCAATAATGTCCGCCGCCGCCTCTGCGATAGCATATACCGAAGCCTGGAGGTGCGCCGTGATGGACAACGGCATGATGCTCGCGTCCACTACCCGAAGACCTCTGACTCCCTTGACGTTGCACTGTGTGTCGACTACTTTACCCATTGCCGCTGTTCCCGCGGTATGAAACCAACTCCACGACATTGCTTTCAGCCTATCATCGATTTCCTTGTCTGAGGAGCGGCATGTGAGTTTCGGCATTCCCGGCGGAGGTGTTTCGCTCTCGATGATGTCTTGGAGCGGAGCAGATTCCATGACTTCTAAACACTTTCGGATGCCGGATCGCATAACGACACGATCGTGCTCAGTCGCAAAGTATTTCGGGTCTATCAGAGGCGTATCGCTTGCCTTGTCCGACACAAGTGAAATGGTACCGCGAGACGTTGGTGAAAGACATAGAATTCCAGTAGTAATGTGGGTTCCGTCCATTTTTGCCATCTCTACCGGTGCAGCAGCTGTGACGGCGTACATGACGGTAACCTCGTAATCAGTACGTGAACCTTCTTGGAACGCCTCGCCATCAATCTCAGCGGCTCTGCGGAGATCTGCATCCGGTGCTGCAGCAGACAGGAACCAATCCATTGGATTCCCAGTCATATACTCGGGCTTGTTGAACCCGGGCGAACCGAAAGCCAGACCTTGTTCCGGATGCTTGAGCTTCCAGACAATATTCAAGGATCCATGGTCGTGGAGATTTTGGCCAACTGGAAGGTCGACCTTTTGCTGGATGTTGTGCTTGGATAGCTCAGTCAAAGGTCCGATTCCAGAAAGCATCAAGACTTGAGGCGTTCTGATTGCTCCAGCGCTGAGAATTATCTCTTTCCTTGACATCAGCTTAGCACCATCCAAAAGCTCAACACCAACAGCTCGGTCACCGTCGAACAGCACCCGTTGTACGACAGTTTCGGTAATCACATGGACACCCCTGAGGTCGTAGCATATCGCAGCATGTTGGCGAGAAGCATTGTGCCAGTTTTCAACGAGTTGCGCCAGACCATTCGGATCGCCACTGTTCATGTCGGGGTTGAAGGTGGCGCCTGTTGACAAGAAGGCTTCTTTCAGGGGCTCGCGCAGAGGGTATCCCCTACCGCCTGATGATAGGTGAATAGGTCCAGAGAATCCGTGGATGTCGAGGTCGGCATCTTTATCGAACCAGGTCTCAGATTTCCGAAAGTAAGGTAGGAGGGCGTTGTACGACCAGCGAGAATCGCCTACTTGTTTGGCCCAGTTGTCAAAGTCCGCTGCGTGCCCTCTTGTCCATGCTCCGTAATTGACTGCACTGCCTCCAGATACTTATAGAGCAAGAATCAGCGTGCGATCCTTCAGGTGCATGACAACTACTCACATATCCTTCCACCTGCATTCGGTACCTGACGGCCGTCCAGCGCTGACTGTGGTGTTGACACGTAGTTGTAATGTAGTGGTGTACCATGCAATGTTGGATACAGCACTGGAGATAAGACAGCCCGGTTGTGAGAGTCATCAGGACCTGCTTCGATGAGGGCGATAGATAGTGTAGGGTGCGCCTGGTGCAGGCGTGCTGCAACAACGCATCCCGCCAGTCCTCCTCCAACGATAATGTAATCATATTGCTGGGAAGCCATCACGGATTTGAAAAGCACTTACAACAACTCTAGTGTGTCTAGAAAAGACTGAGAAAAGGACGGCTAGGATGCGCAAGTCCTACATCATATATAGAGATGATGGTAGGTGATGTGAGGAAGCTACGTCTACGAGGCTGAGACTGCCGGTGGTACAGTAAGCAGTTACTCCATCCGGAGCGGGACAGTACGTGTTGGCTTGGTTGGACAACTTCGACTGACCGACATTCGTGGTATTTGTACCTTATATCATATTGCCAAGACCTCAATTCAGCCGAGGTCCTAATTCTTACACTCACACTTCCAGCTATGGGGCCGATCCTATCCCTCATAAGAGAAATGCCGCTGTATGAGATCTGCGTGTGTGCTTTACTGATACAGTTTCTAGTGGCGTAATGTGATGAATTAGATCGATCAGCCACAGGACACCAACGGCGTGATTTCTAAGCTGCTGCCTTGGGTATACCACATCTATAAGATACTGTAGTAAGGTAGGCATCTAACTAAGTCAGAAGCTCTTAACTGTATTTCTTGGTTCTTCCTCAATTGTCAACTACGAACATTGTCCGAAACACAACACTTGTAGTACACTAATCGAGACTTACCCGATTGATTCTCTAACACTTCTACCACTCCCATCATCAATCACTTCTACCATTATGTGGGATGAGCTCGAAAGCTTGATCAAGAGCCAAGGCGACGAGTCGGGTGGTGTAGCCGATGTCTTAGCTCATCTGGGCTCGCCGTCGACCTCAGTTGCAATCCTCGATCATGGCGAGATCTCGAGTCGATGCTACTCAACAGACAAGACCCACAACAACGCAACTGTCTACCAAGCATAAAGTATCTCCAAGCCCATCGCAGGTCTAGCAGCAATGCGGCTCCTCGACCTCGGTCAACTCGACATCGACAAGCCCATCTCAGACTATCTTCCCGCAAAAGTCCTCCAAATCATCAGCACGCCAGAAACCGCACACCTTGTCTCATCAATCACGCCCAAGCAGCTAATGAGCCACACCTCTGGTCTCACCGTCGGAGGTGTACCAGGCTACTTGAACTCTATCCCCGATCTCGAAACCATCCTCTCCGGCCGCGCACCCAGCAAGATGCTGCACGTCCACCTAGCCGACTACCCAGGCCACCGCTTCTCCTACTCCGGCGGCGGCATGACCGTTCTACAACTCCTGCTCCAACACATAACATCCAAGAGCTTTCCCGATCTGATCCGCGACCTCGTCTTCGAACCCCTCGGCATGACACGCTCGCACTACGACTCCCCCGGCGCGAATTTCGCACCAGCCCATTACACCGGCTACCAACCCTACGAGTTCACGCACAGGACCTATACCGAGTACGCCGCTGCAGGCCTATGGACCACTCCAACAGATCTGCTGAAAGCCGCGCTGGCGCTGCGTACGAGTCTGAACGGTGGGCCGTCGACGTTTTTGACGCAGTTCACAGCAAAACTGATGCTGACCACGGTGCAAAACTCCATGGCGCTGACCATGAAGACACCTGCGTCTGGAACCACGTTTCGTCACGCGGGGAGTAACATTGGCTATCGCTGCGATTTGGTCGCGTTTGCGGACCTACGTGCACTGAATTCTGAAACCCCTGAGACGTCGGATACCCAAGGTCGTCCTGAGGTACGCGAGGCAAGTACGACCGACAACGAGGAAGAGGCACTGCCAGAGTACAGCGGCATATGCATCATGACCAACAGCGACGAGGGCACGGCCGTCTACGAGAAGATTCAGCTCGCCATGCTGTACCTGAAGGGCTGGCCAGCTTTCCCTACTGACGCTTATTACGTCAGCAACACTGTCGTGCCCTTCTGCGATCATGCCGCTGCTGTCAATCCTGAATGGACCGGTTGGAAGGGTGCATGGGAAGATTTCGAAATTGGCGACCAAGGCGGCATGCCTGTGCTGAGATTTCTCGGCGGGCAGGGAGGCTTGAGTGTGCCTTTGATACCAGGCGCGAGGCCAAAATCGGCAGATGGGGGTATTGATCTCGTTGCTAGGGGTTTGGAGATTATGGTTCGATTGACGAGGAAGGATGGCGGGAGGGTTGTTGAGTTGTGGCACGGTGTCAGTAATGATATCAGGACCTTGCACAGAACTGCAGATGTGTAGCTGAGTACGAGCAGTACGCGGGAATGCTCACGAAAGACACGTCCATGGTATAATCGTTTTTATCATATCTCACGTTCTCACTTCACTTGGTCAAGATTTAATCGTTTTCATCAAATCTCACGTTCTCAATTCATTTGGTATCGAAGAAAGACATCTCTCACCATTTCCGTTTCCATGCCATGCCATGCGCTTCGCCTTTCGTGTATCGGCAATAGCCCCAGGTATTTTCACTACTCCTAGGTGACAAACTTTCCGTACCTTCTCGTCAATTCAAATTTTCGCTCCCAAAAGTACAGCCCCAAAAACTGTATCGCCAAGGATCAAGAGTGATCCTGAATTTTTCCAGATCGAGTTTCGTCATCGTTTCTTTTCTCGCCCCGGTCGATCATGAATGAGATCAATGCAAGTGACCGAGGCTTCAATTGTTTTCCAACCCTCTTGTACCCCGTGGCGCGAACATTTCGAACATGCAGGTGGTAATGGTGAAGGGGCAGGGGGAATGGAAATGATGCCGGATGGCTAGTCCGACATCAGCGAACAGTGGATGGGAGGTGAAGAGGGGATTACCGTACATTTGAGTCTTTACTCCGGCCCTGCATGCAGTGTCGGTTGTCGTCGATTGTCTGTCGTTGATCCATCTGCTCTTCCAACCATTGATGATCGTGCTCGATTGATCTCGATGATCCTGAATCAAGTCACACCAACAGCCTTGCTTTGTCCCTTCTCGCCAAACTTGTCCTTACGACTCGGACTGCCATGACTCTCTGTACTATCATTGCGCATGGTGTACGGCATCTGCGGTGTGCCCAGTGCACCCTGACCGCCCAGCTCCGCGTTATCCTTGACGTGGCGTACACTGCTTTCATTCTGCCATGCATTTGCTTGACTCGGGTCGGTGTCAACACGTGTAGCCACGGGGTTGTGAGCCGGTCTATTGGCCTGCGAGCGGGGCGATCCCATCTCCTCAGCTGAAGGGTCTGTTATGGTTGGTGTATGGGCTGGGCCTTGGCCCTTGTTGCGGTCACCGTAACGCTTGAGAATCTCCTTGGTCGTCATTTCGGCGCTGGAAGAAAAGAGCGATGAGTCGTTGAGGATCAACGAAATGTCCTCGGGAATCTCGCAAAAGGTCTCGTTGTACTCGATGAGAGAGTGCACGGCTTCGATACCGAGAAAGCTGTCGTCGACCGGAACATCTTGATTGCCCATGTGAAGGATATTAGGTGCCATGACAGTCGCCAGATTGTGAACGTCCATCTTGCTACCCGACTCCTCATCGACGTGTGAGAATGAAGCGGTCCAGTTGAGGAAGGTGAAGAGCACTTCCATCGTGTCGCGGTGCGTCTTGGGCAAAAGGCAGCAAGTGAGATGAAGTACCCGTCTTCGCTTCTCTTCGTCTTGGATTTCTGGTAACACGTTAGCACATTCATACCATCAGGCTGTCAAGTAGCTTACTCTGCGATGTGATCCAGAGTCTGTGAAGCTTGAAGGTAAGCAAAGGATCAGGCAGATCTCTCAGGAAACGTTTGAGGATGGCAGCGACTTGAACTGGGTTCTCCTTGGTAAGGTCGAAATCCATGGCGCCATTCTTGTCAATCTCTTCCTTGGTTTCGTTCAGTCTCTTAATGTTACCGTTCTTTCGGAAAACTCCCTCGATAGACATGTCCATTGTGCGCATGGCCGAGACGGAGTCTTGAACTACAGCGGGGATGCGGAGTGCTCCTGGTCCAACACCGTCAGTCGACTCTGCATAATCTCTCTCGATGAGCGAATCTAGTCCGACACCAAAGACACCCTTCTTCTTGCCCTTTGGCTTATTCTTGTCGTTCTTGAAAGCGCTGCCAAACTTGCCCCAAAAAGTGGGACGCTTGGTCTCGATGAGATCGAGTAGCTGCTCTTGGTTGAAGTGTCCTTCAAGCAATGGCTCCATCGACAAGACTGCTACGTGACGCACAATAAAGTACTCGAGAGCGGAAAGTTCGGAAAAGTATTTCTTGGTCCGGCCACCTTCCGCAGCCAGCAACTTCTCGTGATCGATACCACCCGACGGGCTTCTCGTATGTCCGTTGACAAGCTTGACCTTGGGATCTTGCGGTATCACTGGGTTACGTGCAAACTTCGATGCATTGGGTCTCTGCTCGCGAGTCTGCTGTGCTTGAACCAGACGTGGAATGTCGTCTAAAGTCATTGCTTGGTCGTTGCCGAAACTGAGCTGCGACACCGGCTCGCCGTTGACATCTCTGTCCTCGACAATCTGAAAGTTGCCGGTCCTTCTTCGCTCCGGTCTACCGGGTGAGCCAGGGGTCGTCGCGTCGGGAGCGTCAATAATCCTTGATGTTCTTGACCTCTTGTTCGCGTTCGACACCTGCTTATCCATTCTAGTCGAGCGTAGTCGTCGAATGTCGGTCATGGTCTGTTCGTATCCTGGCGACTGTTCTCTACCAGTTGATCCGGCATATGATTTCGATCGGGTGTTGGACCGCAGCATTGGTGGATCTAGTGTAGATCCCGATGGACGATGTCCACTTTGTGAATCGTAGTCGGACAAATTTGGATCATCCGAAGTGTGAGGTAACGCGCCGCTTGTTCGGAGTGTTGCAAGTAATCTCGCGTGCGCGACGCGTAGAAGGTACACGTACTGCTGCAGCCTGGTCACTTCGGTAAATTGGCCGCCGTCTACACTTCCCACAATTCCGGCATGCTTTTCACATAGCACGAGACGTTGCGCTTCACTCCACCTGGCTTCACTCGAGCAATCCGCGAGTGGTTTCTGGCACTTGGTGCACTTGAGACATTGGTGATGCACAAGTCTGTCGTTCTTCTTGAAGCAGCGATCCTCGACGGGTTTGTCGCATACACCACACGAATCGGCTGAGCGCGCAACGAAGCCATCGGTTTCTCCACGTGAGTCGCGATTAGCCTCGTACTCTAGTCGCCCGTCTAAGCCGTCAATGTCCTCGAGGAATTTGTTGAGGCCGTCAATTGATCCAGTCTCTCTTTCGAGTTTGAGAGCGCCTTGAAGACAAATACGGATGAGTAGCTTGAGGTAATGCGCGAGTCCAGTGACGAGTGAGAGCAGCTCTTGCGTGACACCCAGTCTTCTTACACCTGTCTCTTGTGACTCTGCGAGTAGCTGGAAGAATGCAACGACCTTTTTACAAAGAAGCTTTGCCTCTCGAGAATATGACAGACCCTTTCCAGTACCACTCATCAAGATCGAGTCCAGATCGTCAGCGGCAGCGAACAGTAGATCGACATGGGTGATGAACTTTTTCGCAGCCACGACACCATCCATGTAGGCACCATTGCTAACGTGCAGCAGCATGTCAGAAATGCAAGTAGCGGATCTTTCTTCGAAGTTGGACAGCGTTCTCCAAATCCAGAGAACCTTGTCTTCGACTTTCTCCTCGCTGTTCTTGACCGCTCTTCGCAACTCCTCAGTGGCGTCTTCCTCAGACAATGCCTGGTCGAACGGGTCTCCGGTGCCCTGATATAACCGCACGTTCCAGTACTTGTGGATCATGTAGCATTCCGGGTGCCAGTGTTGGTTCTGACCGTTTCTGAAGATCTCGACAAATTGCTTCAAGATAGCCGTCTGGCAGCCGTTGCATCTCTGAGCGAATTTTGTCGAATAGTGGTAATGGCAGAAGACATTTCCTTCGTGTTCGTAGTATGAGTCTTGCGCGCCGAACACGGTCGGACAGACGGAACACGTAAAGTGCTCTATGTGGTATTTGCGCTCGAGCGCGGTGATATATGATCCTCGAAGAGCGCCGCCGCAAGTCGAGCATAAAAGGTCAAGTCTTCGAAAGTAGTCGGTCTCGCAGAGGGGGTACTGGTTTGGAGGTTGTTCGGGTACAGGGAAAAATTTGGAAGCAACAATCTTGCCGCAGTCCTGTCGTGTCTGTTAGTCACCGTTGAGTCGACAAATGGAACGACCTACCGTGCATGTAAAGCACTCGAGGTGATATGTGTCGCCGAGCGCCCTCACAAACTGCCCAAGCAGTGGTTGTCCACACTTTCCGCATACTCTTGAAGTTCCACCTCGCTTCTTACGCGTACCGGAACCCTCCTTTGACGGGCTGATCGAGGCATCTCCATCACTTCCTTGTTCTCGTGCACCGGGTGCTCCTAAACTATGTTGCTTCCTGTGCCGTACAACAGCGTCCTGCTGGTCGTCTGAGCTTCTATTTGAGCCTGCCGGATACGTTTGTGAGCGATCTGGCATTTGGAAATTTGTTCGTTGTGGCTCGTCATCGTTTCCCTCCCCGTGACCATTGCTCGCATGATGATCCATTGCTGCCATCTACAAGCTCTTACTTTGTCGATCCGGTGTTCGAGACTCTCGATCCACGTCGACAGGATGACGCGTTGTGGTCGCAAAGTCGTCCAGTTAACGAGTGGTTTCAAGCCGCACCTGGCGAGCTCAAGCGCATGCAAATGTTGGGTAGGTGAGTCGACACACTATCCAAATGTAATGAATTCTGCCCAGGTCCAAGCTATCGCTCCGCGATCTAGATTTCCCTTGAGGCCTGAGATGTCGAAGTATGTAGGTTTGCGCGTCATGTGCCAGGAGTAGTACTAAGGAGCGGACGACTGAAGACGGAGTATCCGCAGTCAATGGGCGACGATAATAGGTAATCGGTAGTGCAAAATAGACGCAGCAGAGTAAATGCGACCAGTAGATTGTATCTGATCGCGTCGGAGAATTTTGTTGTGATGCTAACTAGTCAGCTGAAGCGAGCCAGCAGTGTTGCATAGCAGGAATGCCGCACAATCGACTCGGTGAAGCGGCCGAGCTGTGTTATGCAACAACAACCGAAATGATTGTCGATATCCTGATTTTGTCGCCGCCTGGCAGGTTCGAGAACCAAGCCCGCTATCCTGTCGTGCTGCTACGTGGAAAAAGCACGGAGATTTGGTGTAGTTGATTGGTAGTCGGGAATGCAGGAGCGAAGGTGATAAAACAGGGTTAAGACGGACGCACGACTCAGTGCAGTTCAGGACAGACGGGAGCAGTAAATTGTCTCCTCACGCGCGACGGGTCCGCGGTTTTCGTGATACGTTACGTGGACCTGGCGCAGCAAGGCTGATGGTTGGTTGAGGATGTGTGAACGAGTGTGTTTTGAGGAGGCACAAACGAGGCAGATAGTGAGTTGGTTTGCTGAAGCACAGCGAGCGGTGTGTTGTTGCGCTTGGAACTTGCTCTCTCTGCTCTGCTCGCGGCTTGCTTTGCTTTGCCATGTTCGCTGCATGTTCCCAATTTGCGGAGGCGGCAACTTCCGTTCCTTCCCGGACCGCGAACTTGACATGAGGCTCTGCGGTAAGATATTATTGTACCTGCAGCCTCCATTCACCTTCACACGACCACTCACGCATCGTCTCAGCTTCATCTCGCGCAATTAGCTCCTTTCAGTCCGTCCTTCGTCTTCTCGCGCCAGTCAATTATATACAGAATCAACCACAATGGCGACCAACGGAGCCCCCGCAGCGCCCGCAGGACCACCCCTCCAATCGCGCCCAAAGCGACCCATCACTGGCGACGAAGAAGCAGGCTCGACCCTGCGCCTCGGCGAGTTCCAAGACGTACCGACTCTCAATTTATCGGAAGCGCGCACAATTATCAACGCAGTGACCAAGTACCGACGGAACAAGGACAGTGAGACTCTTGTCAAGACACAGGAATACCTCGAGCTGTTCGCGCGGTATAAGCAGCCCGAGCACGTTCACGCGGTGGAGCAGCTTCTAAGTACGAGGACGGAGCTGGATAGTTTCGAGCGAAGTCAACTCGGTAGGTTTCTGTGCTTGCCATCGCTAATGGCTGTTTGCGGAAGAAAGAACGAGAGGGGACTGATACTGTGCAGGAAGTCTGTGTCCGGACAGTCACGAGGAGGCCAAAACACTTGTGCCTTCGCTTGAAGGGAAGATCTCGGATGATGATCTGCAGGAGTTGTTGGACGAGATGATGAGATTGAGGAATTTTGTGCAGTGAGCAGTTGGCTTAAGACGTGCGGATCAGAGTGAGAAGGGCTCTAAGGAGGCGCACGCATGGGTACGTTACACGAACAAGACAGAGGATCAGTGCATTACTTCAGCGCGGCGTTGGTGGGAAACAAGCGGACATTAAAAGCACGCATCAGTCACAAATTAAAAAAGTGTTTTGCTGGCAAGCAGCGAGATATTGGATTATCGAAGCATTTGGGACTAGGCACAGCCTACCTCCCGCCAGTGCAGGATGTATATGATATGAATGAAGAAAATGCAGTCTCTGTGGACGCATGAAGCCGATCTTGATCCCCCTGATCTTCAATTTAGTCTTCCCAAAAACAATACTCAAAGGCAGAAACCCCCTCCAAACAGACTCGTTTTGAGTTGTATACCGTCAAGACTCCACCAACTCCGCGCTGACAAGAAAGCAACCTAAACTGATTGAAAAGTGATTTAACAAAAGAAATTCGGTGTGATGTACAATGATCGAAGTAGGATCAGGGTCCTTTAGTGTTCTGGATGAACTGGCGAATGTCTTCCTTTAGGTGTTGGGTCTGGATCATGATCTCCGCCTTGTGGTCGCGGAGTCGCATCCATATCGATTTCTTTGATGTCGTTGCCAGGCGCCAACGGGAACATCTGAGGTGGTGTCAGATGGCCATTAGCCTCGACCATTTTCGCAGGTCCAACAAGCTCTGCAGGTCCTTCGGGCTCTTCCATGACTGATCGAGGAATGGACTTGTCACGAATAACGCCGTCCGCCTCTTCTGTAGAGACAACGCTTCCTTGGCTATCAGTCCGAAGCATTTCTTGTGCCAGCTTTGACGAACCGCTAGGCTGCTTTTTCTTCGGTGAACGCGAGCGTACTTGTGTATTGCCGAGCTCTTCATCTTCGTCATCTCCGGCGTTACCGGATGCTTGACGACGAAGCTCATGGGATCGCCTTTTCGCCGTCACGACCTCGACTGTGCTCTTCTTCAAAGACGGTGATCGAGCAGACTCGAGGACTGCGGGGGCAGACTGCTCGTGAATGAGTCGAGGCGGGCGTGGTAGGAGAAACCTTCCGTCTGGGTCTCGGTCATTTGCAGAGTCGCCTGATATGCCGAGCCCACCAAAATTTCTTTCAAGATCCTGCTCTGACCAGTCGACCGTAGGCTGGCGACTTATGATTACAGGTATGCTATCCATATGACTCTCCACTTCACCGAGAGAGCCGGACGTGATTGAATCTTCGCGACTAGATCCACGTGGTCCAGTTGAGAAGATGCCCATACTAGAGGCTGTGGTGCTGGTTGGACTATCATCCGTAGCTAACGATCCTTTGCGAAGATTCGAAGGCGGCATAGTGTGCATCTGAGAAGGCGCCCAACCAGGAGGAGGCGGCTTCCATTGACAAAGGCGGCCAAGAACTTCCGTCAACTTTTGTGTATCTGGAGGCTTCTCGATCAGCGCATCAAAGTCGTGCGGTGCCTGGAGCTCCTTAAGATAACCAGTGACTGCTACTATGGGCGTGTGCGAGTTGGCATTCCTAGTCTCCCTGATCATCCTCGCAACATCTGCTCCGTTGACTTGCGGCAGCTTGAACTCCATCATGATGACATCGAACTTGACCTCACTCATGGCATACCTAATGGCTTCCTGTCCATTCTGTACAGCAATGGTGCGACATCTCAGCTTCTCCAAAAGGCGTTCCATAACGAGTCGAGAAACAGGATGATCTTCGCATATCAGCACGTCCAGTGGACGAAAAGAAGGACCTTCTTCGAGTGTGATCTGTGACATGCGCCGCGAGCTTTGACGCCGACGTTGCACTCGCAACAATGCCTTTTGTCTTTGATCTTCGGTGTCCGAGGACGACGGAGAAACGTCAAAGACTTGACTCTTTCGTTTCTGGAACGGTGGCATGAGATCGGGTACCAGATCGTTTTCCTGGCTGCCGACCTTTGGAGACTTGTCTTGATCGCCCACGGTGTGTGCTCTTTGGCGAGAAGGAGATGCAAACGACGACTTTCTAGTTGAGATCATGGGTTCCTCTTTCGAAGTCGGTAGAGACATGGAAGCCGACTTTGCAAGCTTGATCGGAGAAGAAGTGGTTGATACGGCCTTTTGACTTCCAGCCATGCGTGGAACCTCGAAAAAGCTTCCGGGCTGCGAAGCGTTACTGACTTGCTGCGACAGTGACGACGAGCCACTAGATGTCTTTCGACGTTCATGGTGCTGTCCCGCGCTGAATGACACGAGCAGTGGTGATGATGGTTGAGATACTCGATTCGGCGACGGAGTTGGTTGACTGAGTAGCGATGGAGATAGAGGTCGATGAAGTGGACCTCCACCCCTATTAGCAGACAGTGCGCGCTTCAATGGTCCTGGAATAACCGGACTAGCGTCAAGCGACGGCGAGGGAGAAGATATTGCAGGAGAGTTCGTCGCTGCGATAGCGGCTTTGCTTTGAGCCTGCATCGCTTCAGCACGCAACTTTGACAGGACATCCTTGTTCGCTTTCTCCAAGACTGGCAGATTCTTGAACTGGAAGTTGCCAAAATCGTCTGGTGCAGAAGGTTCGCTCAAACGTCGGCTTCTGCCATCACGGACATGCGGCGGGATATGCAGCGGCATCAGGCCTCTCTTGATAGAATTGACCTTCATCCTCACGCGTGACAGAGCATCGTGCGGTCTGTCGGTATAGTCTGTTGGAGTTCCTGCGGGCGATGAAACCTGGTCCTCGAATTCGGCATTAAAATTCTGAAGCGAAGCGCCTCTCGCATCAAAGTAGTCTGTATCTTCAAGGTTCGCCGGGTTGGGTATGAAAGATGCCTCATCTTCTCTCAGCGTAGCCCAGTCGATTTCGGCGAACCACGGATGTGCGCGAATCTCGTCCCCACCATTCTCATACTTGTCGTCGGCATTGGAGCCGAGACGTTTCTTCGGGTCTACTGTCATCAACTTGTTCATGAGGTCTTTCGCCTCAGCGGAGACAGGAACATCATCATCATCGGGCCAATGTATGTCGCGCGCAAGTATATTTTGGAATACCTCTTCCGGCGTCGGCGCGTGGAAAGGAGGGAAGCCATACAAACACTCGAAAAGAATGCAGCCTAAGGACCACCAATCGCTCATCTCATCTTGACCAACACCGTTGATGGTCTCCGGAGCAAGATAATCAGGAGTGCCCACAAAGCGTCTGGTATTGTCGTCTGGATCGAACAGTGCCATCGGAGGGGGCAACATACCCGACTGCTGGGGTGGCGTTCCCAAAGGCGGTTGGCTACCGGTACTCATGACTGATTGTAAGCCATATCCAGCAGCATCAGGTGACTCGCCTTCACTGCCAGTTTCCTCCTCGATCTGCTGACTCTGAAAATTCGATTTAGCGCCGTCCTCATTGAGGGTAAAGCGACGGAACATTGCTTGAAGCGCGTCACTCTCTCCACTGTTGCTACGCTGACCTGACAGTCCACGTCCGGAGTCGACCGAGGGCTCTCTGTTCAAGCTGAAGTACGATGGCTGCGGGAAGTCGATTATTGGCGCCGGTGTGAGTCCTGGGGTACCCACTGGCGACTGCTGGCCACCATTAAAGTCGAACGAGGTGGACCGCGATGACGCGATAGAAGGAGCTCGTCTGAACGGATTATGCTTCAGAAGATCCGGTACTTCGGTTGTTTTACCATTTTGTATTCTCTTTTGACGACCGACGAGACCCATACGAGACAAGCCAAAATCTGTTAGCTTGAGATGGCCTTTCTGGTCAATCAAGAGATTGTCAGGTTTCAGATCACGATGAACAATTTGACGGCTGTGGAGATGCTGCACGCCGAGCACAACCTCTGCGAGGTATTTCGTCGCCCAGTCTTCGGGTATACCGCCCAAAGTTTTGATCAGTGACGCACAGTCTCCACCGTTGAGATACTCCATGACCAGGTATAGAAAGTCTTTGCTCGCAAATGTCCAGTACAGCTTGGCCACAAAGTCACTTTCGCCCTGCCACATCATGATTGCTCTTTCGGCCTTGACGTTGGTGATCTGGTTTTTGGCAACCATGTCACCCTTCTTGAGCACCTTGATGGCGTAGTAATCACCAGTATTCTTTTTCCGAGCAAGATAGACGCTACCGAAGGCGCCTTTACTGATTGGTTTGATGATCTCAAAATCCTTGATCGAGGTCTGCACCGCCTTGGGTTGCGGCATACTGCTGATAGCGGTAAGATGAGGCGACCCAGGTGCACGTATGCTCTCACCTAACGCAACAGATGATTGTCGGCGATGATGTTGCTGCTGAGCTCGGATGATGGGTGACGTGAATTCGGAGGCCCCCTGTACAGGTGATGTGATAGGAGAAGCGGTGGTCTCACCACCACTGATTTGGCGTGACTTGAAAGTACGGAGTGGAGACAGTGGAGGCGCTACGACGCTTCTCGCTGGAGACTCTTGTCGAGCAGCAGATTGAAGACTGGGCAGAGCAAGACTTGTGCGCTTGCGACCTCTGGTGCTAGCGACGCGACTCAGACTGAGTTCAGCTGTAGGAGATTCACCGAGCCTGGAGGCTGCTGTGATGGATGATCGAAGACTAGAATCGCTTTCTGCGCCTGCGTCACTCTCGAACACGATGGAGTTACGCTTGTTTTGCGAAGCAGCAGGAGGTAAAGATCCCACTATCGACCTCGGGGTCTTACTCCCCATCGGGCTGTTCGAGCGAGTGGATGCCGCAGTAGATGAAGCGCGCCTGAGGGAAAGTCCGGCAATGCTAGGATCAGAAGCATTGCGAAGAGCCATTGCCAGCGAGCTCGCGGCAGGTCCAAACTGCGACCTCAACACAGGAGGTGCTTCAGGACTGATACTTTCTTGAGATAGTGTTTGTTCGAGACAGGGCGACTCCTGCTCTGGCTCTTGCTCTTCTTCAACCTCTTCTTCGGTACCGGACGCATCACTCGCGTCGCTCAATTCTCCAGCAGCAATACGGGCAGCTTTCGACATGGCCGCATCTATACATTCTTGAACGAGAATGTCAAATTCGATCCTGAGGCGTTCTGAGTACTCGAGGACTTGGCGATGTCGGGAGACAGCCTCGACTTTGAGCTTGGACAGATTTGCGGTATCTTCGCATAGTAGAGATAGACCCTCTTCAGACTCGAGCGTGCCAGCACTCGGGGATTGCCACTGGAGGACCTGAGATACCCGACTTTCCGACTGCGGCGACTGGGTTCGAATCTCGATTCCCATTTGTCCACTATTGTCCTTGACTGCGGGTATGTTAATTTCCATTGCAGTATCGCAAAGGTCCAAAACAAGCTCAACGATTCGTGCCAGTGGTCTCCTGACGGCGAAAGATCGGGAGCGGTTGTGTCCAAAGCCATTAGCCGAAAGCTCACGACCTCGTGAGGTGGCTGGAGCCGCTGGTGACGCACGACCGGAAGATGGGCCAGAGGGTGGAGAGGAAGTTGGGGCAGAGGAGGGACCAATGGTCAAGCCTTTGTATTCAGCCTGCGGCATGGGAGCAGGTGAGCCTGTATCGGAGACTGAAGCTCGCGATCGCTTTGACTGTGCTTCGAGTGCGTCCAAGACCTTGACGATGAGGTTTCGATGTTCCGTCAAGCTCTCGTGGGCGAGCTGGATCTCCATCTCGGCGCGGTTCTCCTGTAGACATAGCTCGGTATGCTTTTCGAACCACCATGGTGTTATCTGGCGCTCACAAATGCGACAAAGCACAGGTAGCGGCGGTGCGCGGTCTCCAAAATCACTAGTTCCAGATTCGGCAAGGGTGGTCAGATATTGAGCCAGAACATGAGCACCTATACCCAGCGACTCGACAAGTACCTCTGGAAGGTCGATGGTGATCTCTCGCTGGATGGCAGGTTTGATCATCCACATGGTATGGCTCTCTTCTCCAGTGTTGCGATCGTAGACCATGATACCCTGAGCCTCCAAGCCGACATCATGACTCTGATCCACTTGGTCCTGGCTCTCATCTTCCTCATCGGTCGAAACATCTCTGCTCTGCGATTTTGGAGTATCCGACTTGGGTGGGGTGTACTTGACGGTGAAGCGGATAATACGGCTCTTGGTGTCGTCCTTCCTCATAGAGTCGACAGCATCAGCGAAGATGTTCTTGTTGTCCAAGATGATGTCGCAGAGGGGCTTTCCGACAACGGAGTCGGGCGAGACGCCGGTGATTTGTTGCCAGGAAGGACTGATCCAACGGACAGTACCATCCAAATTCAGGTCCATGATAGCATTGACAGATTGTTCCGCAGCTCTTTTAAGATCTTCTCTTTCTTCCCGAATATCCTGACTGATAGTCCTCTCCATCTGACCACGAAGCGAGCTCGCGTCAGCGTGAGACTCTTTCAGAGCAGTGACTGCTGGCGGAGCCAGAGTCGGCGGTCGAGACTCGGTAGCCATGTCGAATGGGATTATGACTTGTCTAATAATGGAGTACAAAGCGTCTCCGCCCAGTGGGCAGGTGTTGGTACCTCAAGCACGCCGTAACAGCGCGACCATCATGATGGGGAATCAGATGGACGCTGGAGGTGATCGATAGGCTGATAGGCGTAATTCGACGCTCACTCAGGCGTTGTCGGTCAGAAAAAGGCCAGATTAGGGAGTATCCACGACCACTTGATCGCAGCAAAGACAGGGTGTTATTGAATTCGCATGTCCCTCGGCCGGTATTTTCTAGGTGGTTCGTATGTTGACAACACAGACAGGACGAGACGAGCCCCAAGACGAATGAAGTTCACAACAAGGGAAAGGCATCCGCAACTCGCAGCGGTCAGGCCATTGGCTACACGCGATCCACTGCGGGGTTTGTATGGAACGCTACTCGGGTCGGAAGGAGCCCTGCCGCTCTTGCCGAGAAACACTGACTGCAGCCTCTCGACCCTCTGCCTCGTTAAAGATTGGAGTAAGGTATTTTTGGCGGCCGTCGCGCTCTTTGGCCATTTGTTTTTGACCGCCTCACTGCTTATAACCCGGTTGGAACTCTGCCCGTTGTTCGTGCATAATCTTGACGTGGTCCCGCTTCCTATCACGACCGTCCCGGGCATGCATGCATGATGCAGCAGCCGTGTGCATGCACGATACTGTACCACAGCAACAGGCTGCTTGCCGTGAGAAGTTTCTCGAATGGACGCTCTGCCAAAGTCTTCCAAGCGGCACAACCCCAGTCAGGCCACGCTACGCTTCTGTGACAAAGTATGAACGTGGATCACTGTGATGCACAGGACTTGCAAACTAACATTACGTTCGGTACCTAATGAGACTACAACCGCAAATTTGACGAAAAAAAGGAATAGAAAGAGCTCGAGTCCCGGCTTCTAACAGTGACCTCCAGCTAAATCTCGATACTCTCCCGACTCCTCCGGCAACAAGCATACCCTCACTAGAAGCACGAGCGCGACTGCCAGATCCTAGATTGTTCGATCTCGGAGCGGTCATAGCGGTCCCTTCGAGTCTGGCAAGCAGGACAAGATGGACCTCAGGTTCTCTTTGACGGTAGACTGTTCGGGGGGATCCGCATTGAATCTCGAGCGATTCATAACAGTAATGGTGACATAGCAGCCGTCCTCCTTACGCATGAGAGTATCCATAATCCACACATCATTGGGCAGAGTTTTCGCTCCACAAGTAAAGACGTCCTTGGGGAACCACCTTCCCCACGAATTTGCCGAGGTGAGTATGAATTTGAAGTCTTCCACTTTCGTGCACTGGGGGTTTTCAACCGCTCCCCAATGGGGGCATTCCGACCCGACTCTGGGGAAATTGACGGCGATGAACGTTCCCGGGTTCATCCAGGGCTGTTCGTTCGCGACTAGAGTGTCGATGATTTTGACGGCCAGGTCGGAGTAGAGCTGCACGTACATCGGCACAGGAGTCGTCTCCCACGAGATTTGATCCCCGGTCCCGGCAGAAAACGCAATGGCCGGAACGCCCATGCTGTCAGCCATCAGAGCACAGCCGTAGGTACCAGAAAACGTGTCCCCGATGCCCATGTTCCGTCCCACGTTGACGCCAGCCACTGCAAGGTCCGGTTTGTTCCCGTCGAAGAACTTGGGAGCCACCACATCGATACCATGCTTCATGGAGGTGGCAGGGTATGAGTTGACGTAGTTGAAACGGGGTTGGCTTTGATTGAAACCAGTAGGTGGTGCACCAAACGGTAAGCTGTTGAATTCACCAGGCGCCCTTAAGTAGGTGGGCGGTTTGTCCTTCGATCCCTTGCCGCTGTTGTCGTAGGCCGGTGCCGAGATGACAACGCTGTGGTTCTCAGCAGTAAGGGCGTTGTAGAGTTCTCTGATGTTGAGTTCTGCCCATCCGTCGTCATTTGACAAAACAATGTCGAGCGCCTGGGCGGTCGAAGACAGTAGGGCTGCCACAGACAGTAAAGTTGTACCGAAGCGGAGAAAACGCATTTTGGAGACTTGAGAGGCTTAAGGTTCGATCGTTTGTGTAATAAGAGGTGGTTATGATTGGAAAGTGTGTAGTAAGGAGTGGTGACGATCAGAAAGTGTGTAGTAAGAGGTGGTAATGATCAGAAAGTGTGTAGTGTTACTGTAATGCTTGTGAATTGATTGACCTACCGATGATGGGATTACTGCTTATATAGGCTCTGTCGTGTAGCATATGAGTCAATTTACACCTTGGTGTAGGTATGAAAATTCACCTTGGTGAGGTGAAGGTGAATTTCGAAGCTTCCTTCGGGAAGTCGTGTTTCGGTTTGGCGCGCATTTGTGCTCGTTGCGCGAGTTTTGACTACAAGCCTTTCCCATGACAATGTTTAGGCCTGTGTAACGCTATCGCCTATAGAAAGTCGACAACGCCGTAGTATTAGCAATCACGAAACAGAAAAATGCATGGTGAGAATGATGACTCATTAAATAATGCTAGAAGTACAATTCAGGTAGACCAACCAGCTAAATGCAATCATGCCGACCATGCGTACGTGAATTTTGAGCCAGGGGTAATCAACGACATCCGTGTATATTCCGTTCATGATTATTATCTTGTCCAACTCTTGTTGATTTCCGCTTAAAGAGCAAAGGCACCAAGGGCGATCAAACCCATGACACCGGCAGCGGCAGAGGCGCGTGGAGCAGCGTTGCCAGAGGCCTTTGGAGAAGAAGCGGCAGAGGTGGTCTGCATAGAAGCGCCGGAGGCGGTGGAGGTCATCATGCTGCTGCTGCCGGTCTTGGAGGATGAACCAGATGCGGAGCTGGAGCCGGTGTGGGTGGAGGAGAGGGTGTTCGAGGCGGTGGAGAGAGCAAGGGAGGAGCTTGGAGCGCCGGAGGTGACGGTGCTCGAGAGGATGTTGCTGGAGGAAGCAGATGCAACGGTGTTGGAGCTGTCAATGACAAAGTATGGAGTGTAGTTGGTCGCGCTTGGGTCGCTGTCGGAAACGATCTCAATGGCGTAGTCGGAGCCGCGGACTACGGAAGAAGGAACCTGCCATGTGTAGGAGCCAGAGTTCGCGAGGTTGCCTGGGATTGGTTAGATTTTGTGAAACTTGGCTTTTATTGAGCAACTTACTGGCAATGGTGGTACCAGCGTTGAGGTTGTTGGAGGATCCTGATCTGAGGATGAGAGAGACAGTGCCGGAAGTGGTTGGCTTCCAGGTCAACATCAAAGGCTGTCCAGCAGAGCCGGCGATACCAGAAGTTGGAATGTTGAAAGGGTTAGCAGTGCTGGTAGCTTGACCGGCGGCGACAGTGGTGGAAGCAGCACCAGAGGTGGCGGTGCTCTGGGCGAAAGCAAGGAATGGAACCGCAAGTAGAGCGACGATAGTAGAAGTAGCGAAACGCATCTTGACGATTGTTTGTGTGTTAAGAGGTGGTTTTGATCAGAAAGTGTGATAGTGTTACTGTGATGGAAGAGAATGGGATGTAAAAAGCGAAAGATCAGACAGCGAGAGTGATGTGTCTTGTATCTGAAGCAACAAGGTATTAAACGGCTGTTGGTATGCTAGAATGTGAGAAGACAAGGAGATATGGTATGGGACAGTTTACCTCCAGCGGCGGCGTCGGTATTTATACAGCACAACATCCAAGGGGGCCCGACCGGGGGGCGCAGCAGCAACCACCGCTCCCGCTACCGTACCAAAGGCAGTAGGTATAGCTGCATCTGCGTCCAGCCGTAGATTTTCAGGCGTGTATGTGATCGAGGAGAGTTTCGCCATAGGCCAAGAGGGCAAAAGAAGGTCAAAGCAACATTCGAAGAGCATCTAGCGGCCGCAAAATAAGCAAGATCAGCGGGGTAGCGTTGCTCTAGAGCTGTAAATGGTTAGGCGTAATCTTATTTTTGGCGATAGCTGCAGTCAGACTGCACGGCAGCTCGGGCACTCGACACCTATCTCGGCTATGGCGATCCCAAAAGATACGAGAAAGAGGCGGAGACTGCATGTGCATATCCCACATCACAAGGAGACGCCGATACTCCACTGAATATTTTAGTCGTCTTTCAGTGTCGACCTTGATGGTTGCTGGACAGATGCCACGACGTGGTTGTTGTGGTGAATAGGGTGAATCTTCTGCAAGGAACCCGAAACCTTGGACCCTTAAGTTGGCAGTTTTGCCTGAAACCGCGTCGTGGCCGTGCTTTGACCGAATGACCGACTTGGCGACCAACATAGAGCATCATTACTATTACAGTGCCTGTCCAGCTAGGTCGGCGGTGCCTCTCGCGCATCAGACGACTCGAGGCGATCGTAATCAAGTCGAATTTGAGTTTGTTCGGCGGCGATCCGAGATTTCTGCTGCTTCTGGAGAGGAACGTGGCCATATGTGCGATGCCACGGTCGCATCGAGCTGAGCTGAGCTGAGCCTCAGTGCAACTTCATGCAGCTATCTGCAAGCTCCAAACTCCAGCCGCAACAGACCAAAACCTTGACTGCTGCTAGAGAGAAAATTCGCCTATTAGCTACTCGCACTGATAATCCTAGCCACAGGAGCAAGCAATGGGTGTTGGTTGTCCGCCTCGTGTTCCTCAAGTAGCCATACCTACTTACAGCATATCTTGGCCGAACTCGAAAATCTCCAACGGTATGGAGTACTCCTCGGCCAACATCCGGCTTGTACCTGACTCGTTGTTACTGCTCGGGTCTGTGCCGATGTCAGCCTGGGCTCTTGGTTCGCAGCACAATATAATGGGTCTTCATTATTAATGGATCTACTTCTTGGCAGGGTCAGAGCCGACTCTATGTCATCTTCGATGTTCTCAGCGATGTTCTGAGACATGGACAGTGATCACACGAGCCGGAGAGGAATTTCATAACGGGTGCTCCTCGCGAAGTCGGTCAATGGAGTAGTTAACAACGAATGGACGGGCAACATCGAGACATCCAACTTAAAGGATTAAAAACTATTCGTATACGCATGTCTATGCTCCATCAGCAGCCCAGCGCTGATCCAAACTCCTTCGCTAAGTCCAAATCATCAGTCGTTAAAGGGTATACGGTATAAGCTCTCTAAAGCACAATCACAGCCACGGCAGCAAGAACCAACGCCAGCGTGCTCCCACTACCAACGTTCATAGAACCGACCGCTGCGCCTGCGCTCGAAGTCGAGCTCGCTGTTGCTTGCGTCGAGCTTGCGGTGGATACGCCTTCAGCGACAGCGCCGCCTGCGGTACTGCTCGCTCCTCCGTTCGAAAGAATTACGCCGCTGCTTGGTTCGCTGAGGATGCCACTGCTCATCGTCTGGTTCCGCGACACAATCGTTTTGTTGCCCATCGAGACACCGCTGCCTACCACTGGTGCTGCGGTCAAAGACATGTTGGTGACCAGCGGCGCAGTATGGTTCGCGAGCGAGGAGTTGCTGCCTGTTACGATGACTGGAAGATTCGCTATCGAGGCTGTAGACATTGCTGATACGTTTGCGCCGCTGATCGGGAGTCCTTCGGTGTAGGTACCTGTTTATGTTAGCGGTCGTGGCTGGTAAATACTGAAAGTGAAGGCTTACTCATGTTTTGTACATTGTACGTGATAGTATTCGTGGATCCAGCGCGGAGATTGGTTGGTGTTGATGTGAATGCAAGGTTGCTCAATTGCGCTGTCGCGAGCGTCGCAAGCGCTGCCGTTCTCAAGAAGTGGTAGAGGCGCATCTTGTACGACTGTCGGCCGCCCTGAGGCTTGATTCGGTCCTCAATCTTCTTGTATATGTGATTTGACTATTCGCGACGACAACAGATGTCGAGACCAGTAGAGAAAGGAAACAGTCGAGAAGAAAACCGGAATGCGACAGTGGTGTTGATGACGGTCAACAAGGAATTCGGCGCCCGATTGATTGCAGCAGCGATGTCGTGTGGACCGAACGCTTTCAATGTGGAGAAGGAACGGGCAGCGCGACAAGGATTCTTTGACCAGGCGACGAGCGGATTGATGATATAGAAAGAAGTTCAACTTTCTTGAGTGAACCTCGAACACTTGAACTCTGAGATGTTTCCCGAGTCGAGGCTGCACTCCGCTCAAGATTACGCGGCGAGGCAGTACGTACAGTACAGATACCTACCCTGCCATATATCGGTTTCTTGAACAAACAGGAACGGAATCTTCTCCATCTGCCGCTAAACTTGGAAGCCGCGGCCCTTGAGCTGAACTAAATCGACTACACGCTCGCTGATTGGCTTGTGTCGCTGTCAAGCCGCGGCTCCGCACGATCGGTGCCAGCCAAGTCGGGGCATGCATGACGTCGCTCGAATCGCTCCTCGGGCTCCCGCTTGTCTCATATTGGCATTTTTGGACGATGAAACCAACATCTTCACCTTTGCTGGACCGCCACTGACGAGATCGAACCGGTGGGGTCTTAGTTTGTGTCCATTGCTTCGACACGTCGGCCGAGGCACACATGTTTGGACTACATTATTATACCACACTTCAGCTTCGTGTGTCCTGATCATCCACACAGATCGCAAGTGTCGGTCTCCGAGAACCTCGAAGCTCTTACAGGTAGGATCTCACCTATACAGGTAGTCATCAATCACGCGTCTTCATCCGGAACTCAAGCACAACAATTCTGGCCGCACTCTAGCTTCCTTCATGTTGTTCCCATCTTCCAATGCTACGATTCAAGCTCCAAACACATACTTGAAGTGCCCGCGCTCGATGAGGTATCAACGAAATGCGAGACCTGACCTCATCTTAATTCTTCAACTCCCCAGCAGGCTCTGGCCCCAAACTTGCAAAATGTTCGGGGCGAGGAATAATCTCCCGCTTCGCCTTCTGGTAATTGTACACTGCACCTTATGCTACCTTACTGTCGTGTTTATGAAAGAATGGAAGAACAGCGTAAATGCATTAGGAGGAATTATGAAATTCTAACAGGTCACGGGTGAAGAGCCGACCTTTCCTTGGCTGCAGCCGGGTCGTCATCATCACTCATCAGACCTTCCAGCTCAAATTCCTCAGCATCTCTGAGCTGCTGTCTCTGTTGTCTGTCCGAGAATGGTTGATGAGCATGCCCATTGGAAAGAGTAGAACCATTCATGTGGCCGTTCACTCTTGGTGCTTCTGGATCCTGCTTCACATCCTTCCCTTGATCGGCGTAGAAAGTATACAGTCTGATGAGCATGTTGACGACTGGAAGCGCATTAGTGAGGTTTCTGAGGTCGAGGAATGATAGAACGTACATAAAAACAGCACGAATGCAATGCTGTACAGTATTAGAATGTAGGAGACGTGGGAAACTCCAGCGTCCGACAATAGCTGCATCTGCTCCTCTGTGGCGCCCATAAAGATGAAACCACTGGCATAGAGCAAGAATGGGGGGAGGTACTGAAAGCTGTTGGTGTCTTCTCCATCGTCGCTGATGGCAACACTGTCACGGAGGACAAAGCTGATCTCAATGATTCTGGTCAACCCAGCAGCCATCAAAGTGTATCCAAAGACACTGTGTACCATGGTGCTCAGCATGAGGGCTTGAGGGTGTCCGCTCATGGCCCAGCCTGTCATCATGATAACGATACCGGGAATCAAGTTCCTCTTGGGTCTTCCACGTCGGTCTCTCGAAAGCCACATTCCAACAAGTCCAGCACTCCACCAGATGATTCCCATACTCGTATGTTGTAGATCGTTGTGTACCCATGGACCACCCCATCTGTGCTCGGTAAAGGTGTTGACAACTCCCCAAGCGGCGATAATAGTGCTGTCGAAGAATTCTTGACTTCGGCCAGTGCGTTGGATCCAGAGTTGTCCAACCAGAAGAAGAATAGTGAGTAGGATGCCGTACGCGATGAAAGCGGAGCCCATGATGAAGTGCGCCAAACATTGTCCAGTGTGATCAGCTCTGCAGAATCCGAGAGCAACGATCCCTCCAAAGAGCATTTGAACCCAAGCAGCGAGCGGCATGGCCTTTCCCAATACGCCGTGTCCAAGAACAACCCATCTTCTAATCTTCCCATTCACTCCTCTTTCCAGATGCAGCTTGAGATATACGCCCATGACGATTTGAGTAATGAGCATGAGCATCAGCCAGTTTGCGAACGAAGCATGAATGTTGTGTGAGAATTGACGTCCTCCGTGAGCGTGACCGAGAAAGTAACCAACAATCGCAAGAGCCGTTCCAAAGATCTGACAGGGTACGTGCCACCTGCTCTTGACTATTCCGAGGACCATTCCAGTTGGGAAGACGATCCCCCATGCCGCAATTTGGATCATGATGTGGACCCAGAGGATGCTGTCCTGGACGAACGCGTTAGCTCATCCTATGTTGTACGCGTTTATTCATTGCATACAATCGGCTCGGCAGAGACAACCTCGCCTTCTTCAATGTGACTGTGATCTCCGTGAGCTGCAACTTGCGAGCTGAGCAGGGCCACAGTCGCCAGGACTGCAGTCGCTACGTTTCGCATGGTCGACATGATGACAAGAAGTAAGCCTGTATGTTAAGCAGGCATGGATTTGTATAATGAAAGAAAGCGTAAGGAGAAAGTTAAGTTCAATGTTGAGCTGACGATCACTCCCGAGTCTCCGCGCGGTCTCTCTCCGCTCGTCTCCTGAAGGAAAGGGTTCAGCGACGCCGACCTTCCCGGATTCTCCGCCACCAAACAACATCTTGAGATGGAAGAAGATATAATATACCTTTCTCAATAGCTCTTTCTGGTACTCAAGAATGTCTGCATACTGGCTAGTAAAATTCAGGAGAAATCAAAGGATCCCGGCGATCTCAGAAAATATCTTGTCCGGACTACAGAGACAGTGGTACATCTGGGCATGGAGACTTCATATCAGACTACACTTGTGAGAGGAAACGAAAAGATAATACGTATGAGCGACTCCTGTCAGCGACCGATATAGATGTGCGTCCTATCCGACCTTGGAACATTGCATTACTCCCGCAGCGACACCAATGCATCTGACTGAGGTAGCCATTTGAGACAACCACGCCGATTACGTGATGTCGGCCGACTGGAAGTTGTCTGATTAGTCAGGTACGGTATTTAATCTGATCTGGTCTTGAAACTTGAGCCCCACCTTAACCGCCAAATCATGCATGGTTCATGCCGCTCAAAGGCAAAAGCGGACCGGCGTGCCTGCCATTCTGGAACATCCCGATCCCCATCCTCATCCTTCCTCTCCGTCTGGGGAAATAATAATCAACAATACTGTATGCACCGTCGTCTACTTGCGCAAAGAAAGCGCGACTGGAGACAGCCTTAAGATACACTGGTACCCTATATGTACCTTTTGCATCCCCGTACGAGATTGATCAATCGACCTCTTCCATTCCTCGCCCGGGATTTGATGAATTGTCTGCCAAGAGGGCGGCTGAGTTGATTCATTCAGTTGAGACGATCGGTGCCCCATAACCCAGGAAGCTGACGCAGGCCTCGCATTCGCCAACCATCTTCTCCTTGAAACGCCTCTCGTCGCAACAACCACCACGAGCTACGTAACTTCCCTCCCTACTGCATGGTGCAGACCATATTCTCCGCACACAACTTTGACTTCCCACGCGGTTTCAACGGGCTTCCAATAACCCTCTCGACGCTCTTGGCTCATAAGTCTCCTTTCGCTTCCTTCGTTCACTCCTTGGTTCTATATTGTCTACGCAGGCAATCATAGAATCAAACACCTAGGCAATCAGCCAATAGCCGATCCGGGAAATAAGCCGCCGTCATGCTCTCCAAAAAGATGGGCCGACTGGCTCATAGATTCAATGAACGTCTCGGATCCGCGGAAAAGACAACCAGTTCGGAAGAGTTCAGAGCACTGGAAACAGAAATGCAACTCCGCCACGAAGGTGAGCGACCGTGAGCGTCAAGGTCCAGACCAATGCTAACCGGTTACAGGTCTGGAACGACTACACCGCAGCATGAACGTCTATATCAAACACTTGTCCAAGCGAACAGAAGAAGACAAGGAGAAGACAACAGCGGCTGCCTACCTGGGATCTACCATGATCAGCCATGGCGATGACTTTGAGCCCGATTCCGAATTTGGACAATGCTTGCAGAGTATGCATGTCTTCCACCGCAATTCCGACACGTCACTAACCAGCAATAGGCTTTGGCCGGGCGAACGAGCGTGTTGCACGCGTGCAGGAGAGTTACGCGACTGCTGCAACCTCGACCTGGCTTGAAGGACTAGAGCGCTCTTTGGCGCAGATGAAGGAATATCAGGTTTGTTGTGGCTGTGTATAATTCCTTGGACCGGACTGACCGCCAATTGCAGACTGCACGCAAGAAGCTGGAAAGCCGGAGACTCGCCTACGACGCCGCCCAAGCCAAGCTGGCAAAATCAAAGAAGGAAGATTTCAGGACAGAAGAAGAGCTGCGATCCGCAAAGGCCAAATACGAAGAGTCGAGTGAGGACGTATACAGACGCATGCTGGACATCAAGGAAGCAGAGGTCGACAGCGTTCAGGATTTGACGGCTTTCTTGGACGCTGAACTCACGTACTACGAGCGTACGAGGGATATCTTACTCCAGCTGAAAAGGGACTGGCCAAGCTCAAGCAGCCCGAGCACAACACAAGCATCAGCACCACGTCGCGGTCCACGATCGAGGACGAATACCATCAACTCGTTCCGGCACATTGAAGAAGAGGACGATGCGTTCTTACCCGTCATGCCTGTTCGTCCTCGCGTAGCCTCCGCAGCAGCATCGGTACAAAGCTCGCCCATGCGCGAGAAAGCTGGCTTCGACTTCCCCGTCAAGCCCGTTTTTAGCAGGAACATGACCTTTGAGGGACCTACCACCTTACGCCGTGACGAATCTCCCGCTTCAATAACTCGCCTTTCTCGTGTACCAACCGAGACGTCTATCGCTAGCGGCAGATCGCAGCTCCGACCATTCAAGAGTAGAGATACCCAGTCGGACGTTTTTGGAGACGAGAATGTGGACGATAGATTCGACACTGACGACCGGTCCGACTCTCCTGATTTTGCGACACCCCTCACTTCTCGCACAGCCAGCTATTCTCGCCAAGACTCGGCCATGAGCGCCTCGAGAAAGATGGCTCCTCCACCACCACCGTCCCGATCGAAGAAGCCTCCTCCACCACCGCCTCTTAAGAGAAGTGCGCTGTCGACTTCCGAGATCCCATTTGCGTAACTTCATGCATGATTTGGTCAATTGTTCAGCATAGCGGGCGTTGAGAAGCATGATACCTTAGGATGAACGGCATTGTTATGGCGCGATTATGGGATCAGGATATATGAATTGCTTGTCGAACAGCCAATCTGTCATGACCTGCGAATTAGAGCAGTGTATTATTCAATCTGCTCGCACACATACGGTTCGATTGACCTTTAGTGATTGATCCTTTTCTTCCGCGTAGACCTGCGATACCTTAGTAAGGTATGACCCTGAAAATGGCACGTGATCGAGGAGGTGCGGCAATACTGCGGCAGCTAACTGCCAAGACAAGCTCTGCTGCGGTTGCTGCCAGGAATCCGATCAGCTTTCGCGCTTCACCTCTGGCCCCCGGTACCACCTCCCCATCCATCGAAGGATAATTGCACTTTGGCCCGTTCATCAGATCGCTACGCGTGCGTTACAGCACCACGCGACTCACACACAATTACTTTCCCCTCCACCTCGCGCATTGATTTACCGGGCGCGAACATTCAAGGCTACTCCTCGCCAGTACTCAGTCGCAATCGCAAAGCCAGGGCGTACAACATCGTGGAGCGCCCTTTCACGTCCATCACATACTCGAATCACGTAGTCACCGCGCCCGCTGCACACACCATATGCTTGCGCAACACGCACCCAGCCAATAGTCGCCTGTACCGACCTCGATACGCGTCTTCGTGCATACAATATAATCTACGACCATGGCTTCCATGCAACAAGGTTTCCCTATGCAGCCCGGTGGTGGGCCACAAGCTGGTCCTCAGGCGCAGACAATCACAAAAGAACGTCTCCAGCAGACGTTTATGGTCAGTAAATCCATCTCACCGGCGATCGTAGCCTGTCATTTATGACCAACACACATAGCGCATGCTGACCAGAACTAGCGGTACAACCAGCTCAAGAGTCAGGGTGTGCCAGATAACGACCCGGAGTTGTTGAGATGCCGTAAATTTCTTGCTCTCGTTAGGGCGAAACAAGAAGCGGCACAAGCGCATAAGATGCGAGGACAAGCACAAGCACAATCGCCAGGGATGTCAGGTCAGGGCATGTCACTTCATCAGCCCTCGGACGGAGTCCCTACAACGAACGCGCCGACAAATGCAATGCAGCAGGCCCTTAACGGAGCCTCTTCACAACCCGCATCTAATGGCGCTCAGCCTTCCTCCGCAGACGGCCTTCTATCAAGGGATCAGCAACAGACTCTGATGCTTCAGCTTAAAGCATTCAACTCTTTGCAGAAAAATATGCCTATCCCAAAGGATATCCAGGACAAGCTCTTCATGATGCAACAAGGCAAGAAACCCTCGATTGGCGACCAGATGGCTGCTGCTGTCCAGCTTCTCGATGACTCCACCAAAGCTCCGGTAGACGCCATGGCCAATTCCGCCGACAAGTCTACCGACAAGTCCGCCCAGGGGTCTGCAGGCCGACACAAGTTTCAATCATTCAAGGATCCACACGCACTCCTCAAGGCCCAGATCCGGTTCTTGGAGCACAGCCAGAGGCCGTCTCGCCAAATCGTGCCATCGATCATGCCATCGGGGATCGATCCGGAGAAGGCGCGCGAAGAACGCAGCATTATGCTCTACAATCGCATCTCGGCCCGCAAGGCCGAGATCGACAGTATGCCCGCCAACATTGGCTCCTGGGATCCGACTCAATCAGACAGTCCGGTAGACGACGGCAAGCTGAAGCTGAAACTGCTCATCGAGAAGAAAATGCTCGACCTGTGGCCGAAACAACAAGCTATGCGTCAAAACATTGGCCGCGAGATGATGCAATCCGACACTCTTGCCATGACTGCAAACCGAGCCATGTATCGCCGAGTTAAGAAGCAATCTCTTCGCGAAGCCCGCATTACCGAGAAGCTCGAAAAGCAGCAGCGCGACGCTCACGAGAACAAAGAAAAGAAAAAGCACAACGACTTCCTGCGATCAGCCATGCAACATGCCGAGGATGTCAAGAACTCTGCCAACCAGCAGCGACAGAGAATCCAGAAGCTTGGCCGCATTATGGTCCAAACACATGCCAATATCGAGAAGGAGGAGCAGAAGCGCATCGAGCGTACGGCCAAGCAGCGTCTTCAAGCCCTCAAAGCCAACGACGAAGAGACTTATCTCAAGCTTTTGGGTCAAGCCAAAGACAGCCGTATCTCTCACTTGCTTGGACAGACCGATGGCTTCCTTAAGCAGTTGGCCAATTCGGTCAAAGCACAGCAACGAGGTCACGATCGTGAGGGCGAGGAACAGAGCGACGAAGACGAGGCCAGTGATAACGAGGGCAGTAGCGAAAAGGTCGATTACTACGAGGTCGCTCATCGTGTCAAAGAAGAAGTCAAGGCTCAAGCGAGCATGCTTGTTGGTGGAACTCTCAAAGAATATCAGATCAAGGGTCTGCAATGGATGCTGTCGCTCTACAACAACAAGCTCAACGGTATTCTCGCAGACGAGATGGGTCTTGGCAAGACTATCCAAACCATCTCTCTCATCACATATCTCATCGAGAAGAAGCGCGAACCAGGTCCATTCCTTGTCATTGTGCCTCTGAGTACACTCACCAACTGGAATAACGAGTTCGACAAGTGGGCACCCGGTGTCAACAAGATTGTGTACAAAGGACCTCCGAACCAGCGCAAGTCCGCAGCTCAACAAATTCGCTTCCAACAGTTCCAAGTCTTGCTGACCACTTACGAGTTCATCATCAAAGATCGGCCGTTGCTCAGCAAAGTTCGCTGGCTTCATATGATTGTCGATGAAGGTCACCGTATGAAAAACGCCAACTCAAAGCTCTCACTGACGATCAACCAATACTATCACACGAAATACCGTCTCATTCTAACTGGTACTCCTCTGCAAAACTCCCTTCCTGAACTCTGGGCTCTGCTCAACTTCGTTCTTCCCAACATTTTCAAGTCCGTCAGATCTTTCGATGAGTGGTTCAATACTCCATTCGCGAATACTGGTGGCCAAGACAAGATGGAGTTGACAGAAGAAGAGCAACTGCTTGTCATTCGTCGTCTGCACAAGGTTCTCCGTCCTTTCTTGTTGCGTCGTCTGAAGAAGGATGTCGAAAAGGACTTGCCTGACAAGACCGAGCGTGTGATCAAATGTAACTTCTCCTCTCTCCAGGCCAAATTATACAAGCAGCTTGTGTCGCACAACAGGCTCATGGTCAGCGACGGCAAGGGTGGCAAGACTGGAATGCGCGGTCTGAGCAACATGCTCATGCAGCTCCGCAAGCTCTGCAATCATCCCTTCGTTTTTGAGGAGGTCGAGGACCAGGTCAACCCCGGCAGAGGTACCAACGACATGCTGTGGAGAACTGCAGGCAAATTCGAGCTCCTGGACAGAGTTTTGCCCAAGTTCAAGGCAAGTGGTCACCGCGTGTTGATGTTCTTCCAGATGACCCAGATCATGAACATCATGGAGGACTTCCTTCGACTCCGTGGCCTGACTTACCTACGTCTTGATGGTTCGACGAAAGCGGATGACAGATCCGAGCTGTTGAGATTGTTCAATGCTCCGGACTCACCGTACTTTTGCTTCTTGCTCTCGACGCGCGCTGGTGGTCTCGGTCTCAACTTGCAAACCGCGGATACTGTCATCATCTACGACTCGGACTGGAATCCTCACCAGGATCTGCAAGCTCAGGATCGTGCCCATCGTATCGGTCAGAAAAACGAGGTCCGCATTCTTCGTCTGATCAGTTCCAACTCTGTTGAAGAAAAGATTCTCGAGCGTGCCAACTTCAAGCTTGACATGGATGGCAAGGTCATCCAAGCTGGTAAATTCGATAACAAATCGACCAACGACGAACGTGATGAGATGCTGCGTGTCATGTTGGAATCTGCAGAAGCTGCAGAGGCTATGGAACAAGATGAAATGGACGACGATGATCTCAACCTGATGATGATGCGTAACGACGGCGAACTCGAGCTTTTCAAGAAAATGGATCAAGATCGTATCAAGAACGATCCTTACGGTCCAGGCAGAAAATATCCTCGTCTCTTGGCCGAAGAAGAATTGCCAGACATCTATATGCAGGAAGACATTCCGGTGGTAGAAGAGATTGAGGCCAACGCTGGACGCGGAGCTCGTGAGAGGACCAAGGTCAAATACGACGATGGTCTGACCGAGGAGCAATGGCTGGAAGCCGTCGACGCAGATGACGACACAATTGAAGATGCCATTGCCCGCAAGCAGAAGCGCATTGCCAGACGTGCCACCAATAAGGAAAAGCGACTTCGAAATGAATTTGATCTCGGCGATAGTCCCGCGGGATCAAGAGACAGCTCCGAGGAGCCGGAACCCGAACCTGCGCCCGAACCAATACCCAAGAAGCGCGGACGGAAGCCAAAGCGCAAGCTGGAAGACGAGCCCGAGGCACCTCCACCGAAGAAACGTGGACGTCAGAGCAAGGTCGTGGAAACTTTGTCTCCAGAGATGCGCGAAAAGCTCCAGAGCATTCTCAATGCTGTGCATGAGTCACTGAACGACCTCGAAGAGAAATCGACTGAGCCAGGAATTCAGGATCGTGGAATCATTGATCCGTTCATTGAGCTACCGCCTCGCAACGACTACCCTTCTTATTACCAGGTTATCAAGAATCCAATCTGCATGGATCAGATCGCCAAGAAGATCAACAAGAAGCAATACCAAGGCATCAAGGAGTTCAGAAACGACATTGGTCTTCTGTGCAACAATTGCAGAGAATACAATGAAGATGGCAGCCTGTTGTATCAAGATGCCAATCTTATCGAAGTGAGTAATATAATACAATGAGCACAATGACGACGCTAATATCAAACAGGACACATGTCTCAAGAAGATCAAAGAGGAGACGGAGAAGCACAGCGAGTTTGCTAACTGGGAGGACGCCGACTCACAGGCTGATGGTATGTCAACACGTCCAATGTCGACTACCGGTACGCCGCAGCCGAGAATCAGCTTGAAGCTTGGTAGGAAGAGTGCTTCACGCGCAGGAACGGAAAGCGCCATGCAGAGCGATGATGAGTGATTGGCGTTGACCGACGGATTGACGATGACTTGCAGAGATTTCAAAGCATGACAAGGAGTTTTGGTTCCGAAATGGAAAGCTAGTAATGAATTTTCAGCGAGGCAAAGGGAAGGGCAAAGACGACTAGACTGTGCTTCTGATAATGCTCCCATGGTCTTGGTCTTGGATGCATGAATATGATGGAGGACGAGGCGCCTGGTTGCTGGTGGCTTTTGCTCGGGGTCGAAGCGGCATTAGACCTTTGTGTATTCTACAACATTCAATAACAAAATCCAAGATGATCATATTAATACCTGCATCGGTCTCAAGTAAGGAGGAATCAACGACGCAACAGCTTGTGTATGAAAGGCATTCACATTAGGGCCAGAGAAAGCGGCCGGCGATCGGTAAGCTTATCAACACAGATGATGCAACATATGCAAAGACTTATGATTAAAAACATGGTACCCATTACACCCCAAACACAAGGGCTTATCTCTACAATTTAGCCTTACCCATGACCCTGTCCAGCTGGAGCGGGTCCTTGAGGGCAGTGGAATACTTCTTCGCGATCTCCTGCCCCTTCTTCTTCTGCCACTCGATCCTGTCAAAGCACCACTTACCCCTCTTGTTCTCATTCTTGCCCAGCTGAATCAAATGCACCTCGTCCGGACCGTCGACGATCCTCATGGTGCGGCCTTGGGCGTACATGTTGGCGAGCGGGGTGTCCTGCGACACACCGGCGCCGCCGTAGGCCTGGATGGCGCGGTCGATGACGGTCAGTGCCATCGACGGGACCAGGACTTTGGCTTCGGCGATCTCCTTGAGAGCGAACTTAGCGTCCTTGGTGTCGATTGTGATGGCAGCGTTGAGGACTGAGAGACGCGCGGCGTCGATCTCGATGCGTGAGCGGGCGACGCGCTCAAGCATTACACCGTGCTCGGAGAGGAGCTTGCCGAAGGGTTTCTTGCGCTCGTCGTTGATGCGCGCGAGGAAGTATTCGAGTGCTTTCTCGGCCTGTGATCGTTAGTATGCTGTATCGGATCATGAGCTGGAGGATGGACTTACGGCACCGATGCTTCTCATGGCGTGGTGAATTCGGCCTGGACCGAGACGACCTTGAATGATTTCGAAACCCCTGCCCTCACCAAGAACCATTTCCGTGGCTGGAACGCGGACATTGTCGAAGGTGATTTGACCGTGTCCGTGAGGTGCGTCATCATAACCAAAGACTCCGAGAGTGCGTTGCAGGGTGATGCCAGGGGTATCGGCCGGAACCAGCATGACGGACTGCTGCTTGTAGGGACTTGGGTTGTTTGGGTCACTCTTGCCCATGGTAACGTAAACCTTGCAGCGTGTGTCGGGAGCTCCTGACGACCACCACTTCGAACCGTTCAGCACATAATGATCGCCGTCCTTCTTGATCGAAAGCCCGATGTTGGTCGCGTCACTGGATGCAATGTCTGGCTCGGTCATGAGAAAGGCAGAACGGATCTGACCCTCCAGCAACGGCCCCAACCATTTGTCCTTCTGCGCCTGTGTTCCGTACTTGGCAATGACCTCCATGTTACCAGTATCGGGAGCTGCACAGTTGCATGCTTCACTTGCTGTCCTGCTCTTACCGAGGTACTCGGCCATCAAACCATACTCGAGATTGCTGAAGCCAGCGCCCTCCTTGAAGTGATTCCTTGGGAGGAACAGGTTCCAGAGTCCAAGTTCACGGGCACGCTTCTTCAGATCGTCCATGACCTTTGGATGTGTGGTGAATCGCTGACCGACGGTCTCGCCGAGCTGAGCGTGGTAGACGGCATCGGATGGTATACATTCTTCCTCGACAAACTTCTCTACCTACGTAGGGGTTAGGTTGGTACTGTGCAGAGGGTATATGAGACAACATACGACATCAAGAAACTTCAAAGCGCGTTCGCTAACGAAAGGACGGGCGATCTGCGGGATCTTTTGGGAGGCGGAGAGCTGGCCAGAGGCACTGATCATCAGCTTCTCGGAGAACTCCTCCTTCTTCTGTTGCTGGGACATGGTGATAAGAGACGAAGAGTAATTGTTTGATGATATGATACTGCAGCTGATCGTAAGCAGGCAAAGAAAAGAAGATCAGCTTATTATGTTGGATCAGGATAGACGGCGAAAGTGTACTAGAGACATTGAAGACTGGAGTAGCTCCGAGGTACGGGGTAAATCGTCCCCAACTTCTTCCCCGCAACACCAGGAACCGCGGTTCGATCGCCGACCCCCGAATATGGAAAAGCGCCGAGGTCTCTGACTCGAGCCTGATCTGAGGGTCATCCACATGACTCAAAGACGGAACCGAACACCGTCAACCACAACAGCTACTTCCATCCCACATACAGTATTCCTTCTGCTCTGCCACCACAACCGTGCAGGATCAACGTCGATCATCGCCGTCTAAACTCGACCGAGATTACGTACTTCAAACATCCATACAACCTCCAATTTTACGCGGACTCATGTCTCGCCAGAAAGCATGCCTGCTCTCTCTATGTTGAGACCTCGAATTGCGAACCAGCGAGTCCACAGACAAATGTTTGGGAAAGGCGACCAGTGAGAATTACCTGCAGCGTCTCGAGAAAACGGCCTGATTTCAACCATACTGAGCTATACCTCACATGTGTTTGGGTTCTCTCCATAAAACCGTTCCGTTTCGAACTTACAACTTCCTGATGTCTTGGCAGCAGCGGTGACATACAGTTGCAGCCTTCAATTATGCTAGATGCGCAACTGGGGAGACAACGTCTACAGCATCTTTTGTAGAATGACGTTGAACCCTACGCAACTCCCGAGAAGCTTAGTGCTGGAGCCGGTTTCGGTATTGTGATACACAAATAAGGCCCCGCACAAACATGTAACCCGATACGGCATGCCAGAACAACCGTTGCAAGTCTGATTTCGACATGCTCTGGTGAAGATCACCACATGCAAAGGTTTGACTTTTACATTTCTTTGGTAGGTTCTGCCCTTCTTTTCAGACTCGTCTCGAGCTTCCTTATGTCTCCTATGTTTCGAATTAATGTACCTGGCAAAGACTTTGTTGCAGATTGCAATTTCAATAGCTTCATCGTTGAGCTGGCGTGTCCAAGATGACTTACACTGTGGACGACCGACTGCAACGAGAAGTACAAGTGCAAAACAATACATCTGAAAGGACTGTCGGGTCTCGTACTTGTTATTATCATTTTTCCAACCATGTCGTCGGTGCAAGATCAGATCTCCCAGTTAGGCTTGCAACCCGTGGCCTTCATCGCCGTGGCCGCGGTTTTTGTGACGCTTGCGACAATCGCAGTAGCGCTGAGAGTTCATGTTCGCGCCTACATGATACGATCATGGGGCTTGGATGATACTTTGTTGGTCCTCGCGGGGGTAAGTGAGCTTGAGGTCGTGTCATTGAGACGAAACACCGACTGACTTGCGGTGGAGATAATCTATGCGGCTGACTGTTCCATTTTCATCCGCATGGGAGTAGTTCAGCTACGTCAAGGAGTTTCTGCAGAAGCTGTTACTGAGCAGGTCACGGTATGCCCAGTCAATTCAACGAGCTGCGACTGTGCTAACATGGATTGTCAGTTGATTCTCACCGTCGACTTACTGTACATCCTTACCCATCTGTTTCTCAAAGCGTCGCTGGCTTTGTTCGTCATGCGCATCATTTTCAGCCCATGGCAGGTCTGGGTGGTTCGCATCTCCCTTGGCATCTATCTCGCTGTCGGTGTCGCTTTCTTCTTCCTTGGTCTCTTCATATGTGGTGCACCCAATGTGTCCAACTTGATAACCGGACACCAATGCTTAAGTTGGAGTAACTCATGGGGACCGATGACCTATCTATTCGCAACTTTGAACGCCCTCATGGACTGGACCCTCACCATCACGCCGGTCCTCGTTGTCTCGAAGCTGCACATCCCACCACGAGAGAAAGTCCTTGCATGTCTCCTGATTCTTTTCGGCATGCTAGGTAGCATTGTGTCGGTGGTCCGCATTCCCTATGTCGCAGGCCTGCGACCGGCAAGTGGCTATAAGTTTTTCACCAACTTTATCCCCATTTGCATCTGCTCTGTCGTGGAATCTGGAATTGGTCTCATTGCACTAGCGCTCGCGGCATGCCGACCTCTCTGGAAGCAAATGGTTGGCGGATCGCACACGAAGACTACACGTGCGACCTACTATACCGCTTACCAAACGAACATTCCAACGGTACTCAATACAGGGATTAGACAGGATATTGAGATCGTCCAAGACTATAAGCGTCAAACCATTGGAGGCACGTTGATGGTCAGAGACAGTTTGATCACGGTGGAAGTGTAGTAGCATGACTACCTTGGCTTCCTTATGATTTATGTATGCAATGACATCACTGTAAATGATGTTTACCAGAAGGGCAGAAGGCTGATCTTGCCAAGTGTTGGTAGACCACACGCAAATATGCTGGTGGCGACCGCATGGCTCCATACCAAGCCCGACGTCGCGTGAGTTGCGCGTGGCTGCCTAGCAATCCACCCACTGCTGCCTAGAAGGTAATACATATATATACAGCCTTGATCGCGTGGATATACATAAGTGGAGGACTTTACTACTTACCCCGTTTCTGTCTTAGCTTTGAGATTAAATCAGCATGGCATCGACCAAGGAGCTACAAAAGACCCTTCCACGGCATGCGCCAAACAGCGAGCGACACCTACAGGATCTGAACCGCAAATTTGCAGTCTACAGTCTAGTAAACTTCGACGCAGCACAGCTACAGGAGCTCGAACACACGCTTAACATAGCATCGGTGGGCCACGAGGTCGAAGACGACGAGGCCACGAGCTACGCGAAACTCGCCGACCAGCCGAATTTCTCGGGCCACACCCTTCGCGACGTTTATGACCATCACATACGCGTGCGCGACGATTGCGACTGGATGGATCCGTTATATTTCATCATAGCAGATCAGGAGGATTACAAGGCGAAAGGTCTTTTGGCCGTCTATCTGTCGACTTATGGTGCCGAAGAGGACAACAGGATCGGAGTTGGCCGCTGTGGGTATGACTGGGCTTCTGACTGGGGTGTCAATTTTAGAATTGCGAATATGGACTGGTTCGATTTGAAGGAGACGGAGCAGGAGGAATGGGGCGGAAGCGATCCGTATGAGGATGACGAGAAGGGTGCTGGCCGAGAGTAGCTTTGTGCATTATCAATGTAAGCTGCTTTCGTTGATCATGAATCAAGTGTCTGAATTCTGGGTCGTCAGTCGCAAGGCGCATGATCATTTGGCGAAACGTGTTGGCGGCTGGGAGGTGAAGTGCAAGTGAAGTGGTGGACGCTTAAATATGCCGCGTGGAGCTCGATTCACCCAGAACAACCAGACTAGGTACTTCATACCAGCTCCACGTCACTCAAAACATAGGTATCAAAAGTAAAGATGCGACCATAGGCGCATTCAAGATACTTGCAAAGGGCCAAAACAGATGCTATAGCCGGGAATCGAACCCGGGGCTCCAGTATGCTCCTTCCTCAGAGAGGAGGCCAACGAATGGGAAACTAGAATTTTACCACTAAACCACTACAGCAAGTAAGGTAATTTAAACCGAAAACAGCAGTATAAGATGGTTGGCGTATCAGGACGCGTGCCCCGCATTTCAAAAGTGAAGTCATTCACCAAGTATCACCAAGCTTTCGAACTCCAGCACTTCATCACGCCAACATCATGTCTTCCAAGCTTCAAAAGACGATCGCGCGGCAGCAGGAGAAGTACGCAAGGATTGGAGCTATCCGCGAACCAACTAACATTCACTAGAGTCGAGGAAGGCCAGTACTATGAAGCGCATCAACAGCTGCGTGTCATTGCGACTCGCTACGTGAAAGCCAGCGATTGGGAATCGGCAGCAGATCTGTTATGTTCTGGAGCGACGATGCTACTCAAGGCGAACCAAGGAGGTAGTGGAGGCGATCTGTGCAACTTCCTCATGGAGGTCTACAACAAGGCTGGCTTCGAGGTCGATATCAGAAACAAGGCTAGACTGCTATATCTGCTCCGAACATTCCCTGCTGGCGAGCCGACTAGAAAGAGATTTGTGAGCGAGATGGTTGGGTATGGAGAGTGAATCTGACGAAGTATGCGAGAGGCTGACATACGGATCAGATGGTCGGCGAAGCACGGCGAGTTCCCAGCCGGAGATCCAGAGATCCATCATATTGCCGGCACGCTTTTTGCACAAGGTATGAACATTACTTGGGGACAAAAAGAGGGAAGCATCTGCTCACACAATGTAGACGGTGATGCGCTGGATGCAGAAAGACACCTGACTCTTGGTACCTCAGACTCACCGGTAGCTATGGCGAACATGGAGCACGAATGGTACACATCCGACGAGCCCTCCTCAGCACCACTATATGCCGCTCGCGCAGTGTTCCCATACCTCATGGTCGGCAACCTTCGCGCCGCCAACAAGGCCATGCTTTTGTTCTGCTCCAAGCTTGCCTCCACACCTGGCCTGAGCGTGCAAGAAGTCAGCTCATCTTCATCTGATCTGAGGGTTTACCCAAGTCTGCCACTCCTCAACTTCCTCGGTCTCCTCCTTTTGGCCATTCAGCGCGGTCAGGCGGACCTATTCCGACAACTTAAATCACAATACAGCTCTCACATCAACGAAGTCGGTACCTGGAATGACGCACTTGCACAGATTGGTGAGATGTATTTTGGAATCAAGATCCCAAGCCAGGGAAATCCTTTGTTCGACATGATGGGAAGTATGTTTGGTGGTGGAGGTGGTCAGAAGAAGGCTGCCAGCAGAGACGCTCCAGCGCCAGCACCTGCGCTCGACTAACGCTTTTCATGAAAGAATATCAAACCATATCCTCAACCTTCAGATCATCGCAGGTCAGCCATCACGTCGTATGAGAAGTCGGTCCAAAGACGCACGGCCATGAACAGGACATCTTGCCCATACAGGTAACTTTCAATGTGCACAGGTTTGAACAAGAAGCAAACATGATAGTTTGCTGCCTTCGTGAATGCGCCTCCACAGTGACCTTCAGCCTTTTCTTTCTATCTTGTCATGCTTTTTTGTTAATTTGCCTTACCACTTCCGAGCGATACCAACTGCGAAATCAATCAACCCACAAACACGTCAGAGAACACCAACATGAAGCTTACAGACGCCACCCCTATCGACTTGATCAAGATCATCAAGGTCAAGGAGGTCTCAATTCGTAAGCTTCGACAGAAGAACACAAGGCTAGCGGAAAAGTTCCGGAGATTCAAAGAAGAGAACGAAGAGTTCACAAGTCACTTCATCCAGGAAGGAGAATTGCAGAACAAAATCGCGAAAGACACCATCACTGAGATTCCGGACAAAGAGAACGAGTCCCCCCTGGCAGCTTCCTTCGTCACAGCCGAGGATGGAGACAGCAACAGCTCAGAGCCCTCTCAGGAAACGGAAGATCCGGACAAGCGGTATGCGGATCTGTTGCAACATTCGAAAAACACGTGCAACAGACTAGACAAGATCTTGCAGAAAGCAAAAAACCAGAACACAGTCTTGTGGAACAGTCTCCAAGTTATGCTATGGGAGGCGCTGAAGGATACACCCGGAGACACCCTTTCAGATCCAGCCGATGTCACCATAGGGCTCTTGGAGGGTCCCCCGGGATTTGCACAGCAAGACAGGATGAAGGCTGCTATATTCAGAGCCGTCCGCGAGGGATTGAAAACCGGCCAAAAGGCAACTAGGTCTGAGGATGATGCGCTGTGGACTGATAATATGTTCAACGCGGCCGCGGACATACTCGTGGTCTTGCGAAAGATGTCAAACACGACCCTGTGAGTTTCACGGTCGGGCCAATCCTGGGAACCGCCGGTTGCATGTGGTATCGAACAATGAGGGTCATCGAACATTGGTTTCATATTCACGCTACCAAAATAGTAGCATGGAACCATCTTGCCGTTTCGGTCGCAGTGTGGGGCCAATCACCTTTGGCGGTCATGCAAAGCCACAGAGAGTGTCTGACTCTGGCTTGATTGTGCAAACAGTGCCGTTCGTGCTTGTTCATCTACCATTCTATTGCCCATTTCCTCTCTTTCTCCCTTCGACTCCGAAGGACCACGAACACCAACTTTAGGATCACAGCACCCACTGGAATCAACTTCTCTACATAACTTACTCCGAGCCTTGCGATTTGAAGTCCGCGGAGCTCTACAGCGTCGGTTCACAATGCCGAGTTCTGGGGCAACATGAGACCAGGACTGGTGGCAAGGGCTTCCAGGTTGAGAACCCTGAGGAACAAGTCAACGTTTCACTCATATATCTATTCTAGTATCGAAGGCGCGTTCGTCTAGTATCGAAGGCGGGTTCGTTTACAGTATATTTCTCAAAGCTCGTCTGATCACATGATTGGCTTTCTCTCGCGACGCTATTTAGGAGCAGGTTCACGCTGGGGCACGTTCACTTCCATTTCTCCATCACAATTCCGCCGTACTTGAGACAGATTCTTCACTGTCTCGCCTTTCTCTCGTTCTCCCTTTGATCAAACTCCTCACGACATTACCATTAACGAAGCTCGCAACTAATCCCTTTGCACGAAACAATGGTACCTCTACGTTCAGAAGGTCCGTCAAAGACACATCAGCACAACATCCAGACACACGGCTAACAAATGCAGTCAGAAGAACGCTACCGATGATGATGGCCGAACTTCACACAATTTGCGACGCTGTCAATGCCGCCCACGCTATCCTTGAAGCCCAGCACGCAGTTCTCCAGCAGATCGAAAGAAGGATGAACAACATCCCGAACCAACCAGGAGAAGTCCACAATGCTCGGGCTGTCTTTCTGGAGTTCGCAACGGCATCCCAGGGTTTCTACACGAATTTTGCGGACTATGAAGAAAAGGTTGCACAATTTGAGATGCTGAACAGAGAGATCGGTGTTATTATGCTCGACTTGGAACAAGCAGCAGATCTTCAAGCAGATGGAGAATGAGTAAGCAAGGGAGTTGACCGCTCAATTGTAAAGAGATTAGGGCGATTGGAGCAGCGACACAAGTTAGGAGTTTTCAAATGAGTGCACTTCTGTCGCATGCCTAGCTTCGACCTCACTCACAATACCTCTTAGGCAGCAGTCTGTTTCACGTGATCAACTAGTGCATACAGATTGCCCAGGCTACATTCACCTTCACATCTCGACCACGCTCTCACTCACATCCGTTGGGAACACGTACGTCACCATCACTAGTCACTACTATATTTCACCTTCTCTGCTTCCTTCCTTCGCACAAGATTGTCTACCTCAACACAGCCACACAATTTATACCACTTGCTGGGCGCCCTCAACCCGAAAACCCGAAAAGATGCCAAGCAGATTCCAGTCAACTTTTTCCAACAATTCAAAATGCAAGCTCCTGAGGGTTCGTACAACTCGCTAGGTACGATCGCAACACGATCGCGCTGACACGACCTTAGGAAAAACCCCACTCGAGATGCTGAAACTCGAGATCTTGACCGCCTCGCTCGCTTGCGATGACGCCCGTGAGGCTGCCTTTATTGCAGGTGGAGCAATGGTCAAGATGCTCAAAGCGATAGCAGAAGCTAAAAAGAAAATGAACATACACGAAACTAGAGCAATGATGAATAGCGTCGCGCTCACGGAAGCGAAATTGGCGGAGCATGAAAAGAAAGCGGCAGAATTGAAGACGCTTCAAGCAAAGTTGGAAGCGCTGAAGGATTGAGGACTCCAGCTACAAACCAACAGCGGTCGGCTTGGAACAAGCAGCGGGTCGTAAAGCAAACGGGGATGAGTTAGCATGAGGCATGGCCGTTCAGCTATGGAAGAGCGTAGGACGATTGGAACAGCGACAGTAGGATTGAGACAATGGCCATCAACTTGTCAAATTTCCCAAGCTGCCCATGCAGCAATCTGCCACATTCTGAACTGTCCAGTAATGGTTTGGAAACACGTACCTGCCCGCTCGGTTCACTCATGCACCTTCTTCACGCACCTTCTTCACGCACCTTCTTCACGCACCTTCTTCACGCACCTTCTCCACGTATATTTCACCACGGAAAGATCTCCTCACCACCTTCCTCTTCCTATGTTCAGTATCCGACCACTTCATTAATTTCCATCATCAGTCGCAATCATCAGTCGCAATCAAATCCACTCCGAGAAGAGGGAGAGGCATTGCTTCCTGCGCAGAACCCTAAGCAAATCAAGATGCCAGCATCAGACGGTTCGTTCGGAGCGCTCTGACAAATACATGGTGCTCTCTCACTAACACCGTCGTAGACCGAAGTCGAACCGTATCGTATACCGATGACGAGATCACCGCATTACGAGCGGCCAATGCACTACACTCGACGATTTCATTCGCTGGGCCATGGGTCGCCACGATGCTCTGAACGCCCACGTCGTCGCCGAGACCAGACTCCTCAACAGCGCTGTCAGCCATCGCCTGGATTTCGACGCAGAGAAATGGACCCAGGCGATCGTCGAAGCTGGCGAGCGAGACATCGCAGCGGAGGTAGCTCAGGAGGGTCCGAAGAACATTGAGCGTTTCAAGAAGCACAACAAAGCCAACATTGACGCTTTGTGCAAGAGAGCCCAGAGTGCCAATGAGAAGCAGAAACTTGCGTTGGCGGAGACGTTCATGATGGTGCTCGACACTCTCAGTGCTCACTCCAACGCCCAGAGAGATGCTATCGTGCAGGCCTGCGCTCTCGTCACCAAGCCTTTCGACCCGGAGCATGACAGTGAGAGAAGGAACGGTGGTACTTGAAGCAGCACACTCGCGCAGATCTGGCAAGAGGTATTAGAGACTCATGCAAGGCACCGTGAGAGGGAACGGCCACGAACTATCAGACTCTTCTAAGTGGCTAGCCAATCATACTTTCCAAGTGAGCCCGTTGTGGTGAAGTTCATGCGTTGGTCTGTTCACTTCTGTTCACTTTCACCTGTCCTTCCAGTCTCATCTTCGCGATACGTCACGATTCCGTAAGCAGGTAATACAAGTACCCTCCTTCACTCTTGCTTCTTCTTTCTCTCGCGTTCTTTGCAATTTCTCGAACAAACTACAACAAATCTTCTGAACTCCATCACAAAGCTCCCATCAAGCTTTCATCCTCATCATCAGCAAGAATACTATAAGACACCAGCTGTTCGATACCCTGAAGCAACTTACAATGCAAGCTTCCCACGAATCGCCTCAGGTATTCACCCAGCAAGAAATGGACGCCTTGGATCAATCTGCCGGAGCCATGGAAGCCGAGCTTGAGAAACTTGACCAAACGATCAAACAAGGAACGGAATATTTGGAAGCAAAGGTTCAAGAACACCAGGAACACAGATTGGGAGATCCTTTGACAATGGTGCAAGATGTCCAGGAAGCGCAGATCACCCTCATCAAGGCTCATGAATTCCGACTCCGATTTCTGGACCTCCAAGATATCAAGAAGACTCACTTGATCGAGAAGCTTCAGGAGCAGAACAAGGCCCTCAAAGCCCGCATCACTGGATTGGAAGACGGTCACCTGCTTGCATTTCGCGACCTCCTCGCTCAAGTCACGCTCGTTAGCCAAAGGATCACCCGCCTGGAGGAGCTCACGAAGGGAACCTAATAGCTGGAAGATCACTCGAGGCCGGCACATCAGGGAAGCAGAGAGTTTGTGCGGCAGCATATCTCTAAAGACGACAAAAACTTTCCGACCAAAGTGCATGATACTGAGAAAGCGGATGGGGAACTTACGTTAGTTGCACCATGAGGATTATCCGAGCGACGATCATGTATAGCTCACCGAGGAGGATATAATGCTGAGCTCATCATCATCTCTCTCTATCTCTCTATCCTCATGACTCTCACATAGCTGATAGCTGCTGCTGCAACGACTCCCCACCTAACCCACTCCTCGCCCTCCTGCACCCTCTCGCACTACATCGACCAAATGTAGTCAACACCCGTCTGCTTTGGCCACTCCATCAACTTCTGCCACGCCTTTCTGTCCTGAACCCTACCCCACCACTCCTCGAAATGCGGACGCTCAGCGAACAAGTCCTCGAATCCGAGCTTGTTCATCATAGGCACGACCCAGATAGCGGCGAAGTAATCGACGAGCGTGATGTCCTTGCCGACGAGGAAGGGCTGCTTTTTGAGCAGGCCTTCGTAGTAATCCAGACACTCGACGACCTTATGCTTGTTCGCCTCGATCAGGTTCTCGTCCGGCGGGCTTGAGGTTTGCATTCTGAATGCGTTAGCCTTCTTGAATCATCCATGGCTACTTGGCACAGGTAGCTGCGTCCTGGGAGGTGGGACGTACGGCTTGAAGAGCTTCTCGACAGAGATAGCAGACAAGTTCGGATCAAAGTAGTAGTCCTCGACGCGCATTGCTTGCTCGTAAAGCGCCATATCTTGCAGACCACGTGGTTCGTGGAACGCAGAGTCGGCTGGAGCGTATTTGGCCACAAGATACTTCGCGATGGCGCCGGACTCGAATAGCGTGAAGGCGCCTTCGGTCAGGCAGGGGACCATGCCGAAAGGATGCTTGGATGTGTAGTCTGGGGCCTGTGACTGGAGTCAGGATGTGGCGTGGGAGGGCATGGACACGAAGGGACTTGCTTTGTGCTCGCCTTTGACGAGGTCAACGAGTTCAAACTTGAAGTTGACATTGAGTTCGTAGAGAGTCACAATGACTCGCTGGGTACGTGTGGACCATGGGTGGCCGTAGACTGTGAGTCGTGACATGTTCCGTGCGGAAGTAATAGAGAGATGATCAAGTAAAAGACTCTTGGATTAGATGAGAGTGGAACCGATGGACCTACGATGGATTGAAATCAGACCTATGCAGCTATATACTACCTGTTCGTTACTGCCGTGCTGCTGCCTGACGATGCTCGAAGACTACACGTGGTCGAGGTCGGAGAGATAAGTGCGACCGAGTCGAGCAATGCAGGGCAAGAGGTTGAACAACTTCTGGCCGACCAAAACCGTCTTGGCTTGTTAACGCCAGAAATCGTCGGATTTAAGGATCACTTACTCCATTCGGAAATGGCAAAACCCCATTTGGATCGTTGTCCAGAAGTACACACGCTTTCTTGTTGTGGTAAGTGATTCATGACAGTAGGTACCTGTGATGATTTAGATGACGTCGCAAATGATATTGAGAAGCGCGTGCCGCTCGTGGTCAGATTGAAAGTCTGATTTAGACCGGATTATGCAAGTCAAGATACCCACCAAGTCCCTGGCCGAACCACCAAGAACAAAGACACAACAGATGTGATGTGGAATGGAAGGAGTAACCCGACTGCTAGAACCGTGTACAGGATGTCCTACCACTGTATACCAAGCTCGCAATCCGAATTGGAGAACCTAACGCCTCGCTAAACACAAACAACGTATACCAATCCATCTAAGCCCTCCTCTTCTGCAACCTGGCCTCAACATCAGCAAGCAACTGATTCAACTCCTGCACGCCCTCCTTATCAGGTCCAGCACTCTCAAACTCAACACCCTCCCTCAACCACTCCCTCCCTTCCTCCAACCGTCCCATCTCAAGCAAACACTTGGCCCTCCTCCACCAACCCTTGACATTCCCCACCTTCTTCAACTCAACCGCACATTCGGCGTCCACGGCTCCCTCGGCCCAACTGCTCATAGCCATATAAGCCTGCGCCCTGTTGCCGTACAACTGACTCAGTTCCTCGCGCACCAGACCCGCGGGCTCCCACACTGGTCGCTGGATCGCCATCTCGAGTCCCAGACCGTACATGCGCGCGGCGCCGGCGTGGTCGCCCTTTTTGAACGACGCGTTGCCTGATTCCCGGAGTTTTGCGATTTGGGCGCTGCGTTTCGGGTTCACTGGCATTGGCGGTGGGGGAACGCCGACGGGGTTGTCGATGTCGCGGATGAAGGATCGGTGGAGCGCGTTGAGGGCCTCGAGTTCTGCTTCGAGACCGGAAGAGGCATTGTGCGAGCTTAGTGCTTTTGTGCTGGGGTCGAGGGTGAGGGGGAGTTGGAAGAAGGTGTCTGGAGACTCCATGGCGGGTGTGTATGTTCTTAGATGTGGTGTGTGTCGTTTGTGTGAGGTAATGTTCTCCGCAAGATCTCCTGTATCTGATATGTTGTGGCTCGATGTTCAGTTGATGTGATGAGGTTCGTGGAATTCAAAGTATAACTTTACGCAGTGAATGCGGAGATGGACAGATTTCCCCAACTCACATCGAGCTTCCCCGAAGTCGCTCCGAACGTCGGTCGACACATGATAGGATTGTACATTGTATGAGGTAGATTCATCAGACTGATTCTGCATTAGAGATCATGGTGCTCACTGTGTCTATAATTATGCATAACTCCGGGGCCTATGGCCGATTGCTGAAAGATACCGCTGATACAATAGCACCGGACCAAGGCTCAGTAATTGATTACGAGCCTTTCTCCTTCATATAATAGTACAGTGTTCGAGCTCGAAAAGCAGCATCTTTCATGGCTTTCTCTGTCTCCTGCACAAAGAGGAGTGCATGACACTATGATTATTCATCATCGTCGTGGAAGAATCTTGGTAGGTAAAACTTCGTGTTCTCGTAGACAAGGAAAGTGACGCAGGTGGACGGCAAGACGCGGACGATGTTTGGGGCCAGCCTGTGAATATTTAGTGACTTGCCGGCATGATCAGAATTGTCCTTCTTACCCTCGGTAGAACCCGCCAATACCTTCCTGCTTCATAACCTGCCTGCACACGTCACGTGCGTTGCTGTATTTCATGTTCGCATCGTAGATCTGCAACCGGGCTCTGACGACTTGGTAGGGATATGTGACACTTCCGGCGAAGATCTTGCTGACAGCACTGAGCGAGAGAAAGTCCAAGTTGGTCAAGTTGTCCTTTCCTCCTCTTCCCGTTGCCCAATGGTTCTTCAGCTGTTCGTACGCCATGAATTGGATCGCGCCGTGTGAAACTCCAAAGAGTGATGGAACAAGCCCTCTGTAGAACCCTACAAATCCCTCGGTCTGCCAGAGATGTCTTGTTCCCTGATAAATGGATTGGTATGCGCCGGGTGCGTTTCTGCCGGTAGAAAGCATGCGAGTCTTGATTACCCATATCGGGTTGGTGAAGAAAGCGGTGAGGATACCAGAAGCGCCAGATGCAAGGAAGTAATCGGAAGAGGTGAGGACGCGACTATCGTTGGTGCCGCGTGCGTTGCGAATAGCGTCCTTGATATTGCCGTACCTACGCAATGAGCATGACTGGGTGACTAATGGAGGGGCAGGGTGCAGGTGGGCAAGATATGCTGGCTAGGCATATGGATGTGGATGTGGGAGCGAATGGAGCATGCTGGCTAGGCATGTTGGGGGAAGAGAGGAGAGAATCATGTCGTACGTACCATAGGAAATATAGAGCCCATGAAACCGAGTTTCCAAGCATGTTGGGCATAAGCCCTCTGTACAGCGCCCTCCATGAACCTTCATCGCGAAGGATACCCTGAACGACCCTCCAAGAGTCGCCAAACTGAGAGCGACGAGCCCAATTCACTGCGCCGGAGATTAGCGGAGTGCGATGAGTTACCGAGTTTCGGACTCACGCTGGAGTCGCGTTTTGATGACATCGAATGGATGGACGACGAGTGTAGAAACAATGCCGGCACTGAATCCAGCGAAACTCTCTACGATCGATGGAGAGAGTTTGCTCTGGGTCTGGCGACCCTCGATTGGAGGATAGACTCTAGGCATCGGAGTCGCGATTTGCGCGAGGTTGAGCTCTCGGTATGCGGTATAATCATGCTTAGAAGAAGAGAAGCATGAGAAAAGTGTACTTGAATGCCAATGCTCAGGTGGAAGCGAAAAAGCGAGCGACTTGCAAAAGAGGTGCGGTGCAATTCGGAGTTTGAGAGCAACAATTACAGACGTCCCCAAGTCGTGTACTTGGACGAGTACCTGCATCAGCATCACTGCCTGTGCAATCAATGCTGTGTAAGCCGGGGCCGAACCCGACGCCATTGCGGAACTGATCCACTTTCCCCGCATGGTGGATGTTGTATCAAAAAGACAATTGAACCTTGGAACCTCCGACTGCGGGTGTGCCGGTGTATGATCTTCAGACTATCGATTAAGGGCGTATTAGTTTCGAAAGATCGATTGATCAATATCAGAGTAAGTGTCAGTACTTATAAGTGTGGTAGAATCTGTGTCAAAGCTGCTCAATCGCGCTCAAGTACATACATCAAGGTGTTATGCGCCATTAAGCTCATCTTGGAGATCGGTCGGCCTCACACATGCACCTTATTGTAGTCAAGTGTCCAAATATGATAGGAGACGAAGTGTTTCTTGCACTGGGTCGAACAGAATACCACTAGAACAAGATTGCTAGTCACCTAGACTTTGTGAGAGCCCTTTACTTGATGTTTCCATTGATTTGTACATGGTATTGATGCATAATGCGAACAGTGCATTCCTCCGTTCGCCTCGAGCTGTGCCAAAGGATCCTTCTTGCGTGTTTCCAGCTTTCATTCGTCTCTCTGCAACTTTCGGATGCACCAGCTCCGTCCCTCCATATCCACGCATCGCTTTCGGTGGTCGTTTCCCTAAAATGTCCGCTGCCAATATTGCCGAATATAGCTCTATCATGTCGTGTGGGTGTGGTGATCCTTGCCGTGACCAATCTCTCCATGACCATGCTCATCCTTCACGAAAACTGCTTCGTATGCAAGATATCCAGCAAAGGCGACTGTTGCGATTCCGAGACCAGGGAAAGCGCCCTTGAAGCGATTGAATCTCGAAAATGGTCCACTGTATCTCCATGCCTCACTACAACAATGATCAGTCCTCTGCGTCGACTTGTTCCTCTCTCAATTGACGTACTATCTCTTCCAGGGATCGTTGGCGTGCTGGCCTGAAGCTGCAGCAAATTTCTGTGGGTCAAAGCCCGTGAGATCTGGTCGTTTCGACATTCTGAATCTGCGCAAACAGTCAGTAAACGCAATTTGTCTTGAGTTGGCGCAGACCTACCGCGATGTTGCAACTTGGAATCGATTATGGATGATGCGGCATCAAATGAGGTTGAGCGATCGTCGAATGCGATGCTTGGCATGCCGAAGGGAGCTCGGCTTGGCGATTGAACTTCCGCAAATCCACGCGCGTGCACCTCCAATGCAGCGCCTGCAAGAACACCCAAGAACATTCGCAACTGCTTGCTCGAGGTCACTTCCACCTGCATTGTGCGCCTAGCCTCCGACCTTGATATTCGACAACGATCTGACAACTTCAAACAACCTGCACATTCAGCGCATCAAATTCCAATCACTACGGTCTCTCTGGCTACGACTCCCTCTTCTGACCCTCTCCCGAATCCGACCACAGCGAAACCTCACAACACGGTACTCTGACGACTGCGCACAAGATCCATTTGAAAATACCCCGAATACACAAAAAGAGAAGCCACCACCGGTCCACCATGCCTCCCCAGGTGGGCCGCATGCCCGGTCACCAGAGCAATCCCTCCAATCCTTATGCACACCTCAATCCGACACACGCTCTTCCACCTTACCAACAGCAAATATCATCTATTCCTCAAGCACCAGGCGGTCATTCTGCCTTTGGTGTTCCAAATTTTGGCGGTAGCGTGAACCCATTCACCTCGTCAGCTGGAGCTATGGGCGGTTCACAAGGTAGCTACGGAGGTGGCAGTGGTTTTGGAAACGGCCTTGGTTTGAATAGCGAAGAGGCCATGCGTGGATTTGCCAGAGGTGCTGCCCTTCAGCAGCAACAAGCACAGAATGCAGAGGCTGCTTCGTTAGGTCTCAAAACTGGCATGTCTGCAAGGATACGTGAGGTGTGGGCTTCGAATCTGGAGCAGGAGATGGTCATCCTGCGACAACTCATTCGCAAGTACCCTTTCGTGAGCATGGTAAGAAGAAGATGTTTGCATGCCCGGTAATCACGAGACTAATATCTACCAGGACGCAGAGTTCCCGGGGATCGTCGCTCGTCCAATCGGCAACTTCGAGAATAAGGCCTCATATCATTATCAAACTCTCAGATGCAACGTGGATCTACTGAAGCCGATACAGCTCGGTATCACACTTTGGACTTCCGAAGGCGAGCTTCCTCCGTCACAACCAGACGCGGATGTGATTTCAAAGATCCCATATGGCAACAACCTCATCGCCTGCCCCTGCACTTGGTCGTTCAATTTTCAATTCTCTCTCGAGGACGACATGTATGCCGAACAATCAATTGAGATGCTCAGAAATGCTGGTCTCGACTTCCAAAAACACCAAGAGCTCGGTATCGATCTCAACACATTCGGCGCCACCCTTACCACTTCTGGCTTGGCGTTCGACGACGACGTCAACTGGTTGTCATTTCACTCTGGCTACGACTTTGGATATCTCGTGAAACTCTTGACAAACGACGCTCTCCCAGAAGATGAAGGGAAGTTCAAGCAGCTCGCCAAACAATTCTTCCCGAAACTCTGGGACGTCAAGCATCTTCTCCGCCATGCCCAAAAAGATCTGCACGTTCAGAACCGACTCAGTCCGACCGCAGCCAACATCATCGCAAGCCTTGGTCAGAAGTCGGGGCTTGCTGATCTGGCTACAGAACTTGGATGTCAACGTTACGGTCAAGCACATACCGCTGCCTCCGATTCGTGGCTGACAGGTCAAGTCTTTTGGGCAATGCGCAGCAAGATCTTCGAGGGCCATATTCCCGACGAGCTTTGCGATCAAATCTACGGCTTACATAACGTGGGCCCACCAGCTAGTGCCGCTGCCCGCGACGAGTTCTTGCAAAGCCAAGGACACCAAACACCGCAAACGAATGGCGGTCTGGCCTTCCACACTGGTCACACACCTTCAGGCCATCAAGCTCCTAGCACACCGACTTCCACCAACGCAGGAATATCAAGCGCGACACCAGGACCTGGTCACTTTTCTCAGCATGGTTCTATGGGCACCCATGGCGGCTTTGGCAACTTTAGCATGGGCGCTCGATAGAACGAGAACTCATAGCATGACAACACGCACGGTAATCCGCCTTCCCGACCCTATACGTTGCCACCTCCAAGACCGACAAACTTTGGACCACATCAATATGGACTTCATGCCTTTGACTCCTACAGTCCGAATATGCATCGACGACGTTATAAGGATTCGATTATCTCTACACATTGGCCGTCACTCACTCCACCGCCAACAACTTTTGCTAAGACAGAGCGTTTGTTCGCTTTCAATCCCGGTGTGAAGAACTCTCCACCTCGCGATCAATCACCACCGCCGTCGCCAAAGTCAGTGTACCGTTCAACCCCTCAGCCCGCAATTGGCCCACGAAGAGCGAGCTCGCTCAGTGTACAAGCCCATCCTTTCACACCCTCGCATGTACAGCAACAACACCACAGACAAGCCTCTTTGACATCTCTGAGTGGCAACGCTGCACCGTTCACTCCTGCACCTTTTGATACACGGCGATATTTTGGGCTTTCGAATAACTCAGCACCGCACAGAGTTGCCGGCCCAGCTTCTACGGGTACGATGACCCCTACACCAAACCCTCGCATACGTTGCAGAGGCATCCGACCGGAGAGAGACTTGAGACTGGAAGGAGACTTGACAGACCACACGCCAGCCATGAAAGGTTCGCAAATTGTTGCTGCAGCTTTGCAACAGCGAGATCAGGAGGAAAGAGATGGTCTTTGGGATTCTAATGATGAAGACGAAGCGAAGTTAAACCACTATCCGCCACTGTCACCTGTCATTGTTCGCTCAGACATGGGTCGAGGATAAGTGTCAGGTTGCCATGGTGTCGGCACGACGGTCGTTCCACATGCTGCTTAGTAGTGCAGCTGTCGTCAAATCCAATCAATGACCTACCAAAAGTCCTTACAACTCTACACGTTACAGCAATAAGTGACATGAAATCTTCGTTCGTGACTGCTCACTATATACGCAATAGACAACCCGAAAAGTGCGGCTCAAACATGCTCTGATACTACTAATCAAGTCTTGCGGTACAACCACCGCATGTAGTCTTCTGTGCTCTCGATCTCCTCGCTAACCGGCTCCGGCGGCGGCGCAGGTGGCAGCCTTGACTTGGTGTCCTCATACAACCACTCCATGTACTCGTTGACATTCTCCATCTTTGGCTCCGGAACCACCTCTTCTGCCTCTGCGGTAGCCACAGAGCTGTTCTCCTCGCTAGCGACAGATGCGTCTTCACTGACTACGGAGCTGTTCTCCTCGCTAGCGATAGATGCATCTTCACTGGCCGCAGAGCCAGCCTTACCACCAGCCACCGCAATCGTCGGCTCAGCGGGCGGCGTGAACGGCACACCAACAACGACCTTCTCCCGCCCCTCCATCTCCTTCTCCTTCTTCGCCCTGAACCTCATCCCCTCCGCCGAGAGTCTTCTCAGCATATTAATATACTCAACATTGGTCCGACGCCTTTGTTGATCGCGGACCGACAATTCTTCCGTCGGCGTCTCATCCTCCTCATCGTGTTTCGTGAATTCGAGCCTTCGTCGATGTTTGACCTCGGCGTAGTGAGCGTGCACCTTATCGGGCTTGATCTCTTGCAGCGAGAACTCCATGTCCCATCTTTCCGTGGGGCGCAGGTTTTCCGGTCGCTCGACGTAGAATTCGTCGATCTTGGAGCGGACTGTTAGCGTGAAGCCCAGGAGTGGGCGTTGGTTGGAGGCGTCGGTGGAGTTGGGCTCGACTTCTTGGGCGTGGTGTGCGGTTTCGCCAGCTGGCGGTGCGGCCATGGAAGCGTCTTCGTCGTCGCCGCTGGGGGAGGCACGGGAGGCGGCTGTCATGGCTGCGACGGCTTGGGACTTGTCTTTCAGCGATGCGGCTTCGTCTAGGTCAATGCCCATTATTTCGCGCTCGAACTCGGCGATGCGCTCTTTTTGTGAGGATTGGATCGTGTTGATCTCCGTCTCGGACATGGGCTCGGCGAAGACGTACATGAAGCATGGCTTCTTTTCTGGTCCGGGGCGGGTCTCGAAATGGAAGCGGATGGACTGTTCGGGGAATCGTGCAGTCGCCTCGTTCAAGATGCGATTCATGAGACCAATGCTGTAGCGGAATTCTTGGTCGCCCAGACATGGATCCTCTTGACCGTGAAGCGCGCGATCGATCTCTCGCATGTTCAGGTATTGAAACCCGAAGATCTCTTCTACGTTGTGGTAGGCCATGAAAATTCCATCCATACGTCCCATGCGAGCTTGAAGTGAATACTTCAGCAGCGTACTCCTGATCATGTCGTAATATTCTCTTTCGTAACTTTCGTAGCCCCCTTGTTGTGACTTGAGCTGGTATCCAACCATGTCCTGGTACTCTTTCGATCGCATGCGGACGGAAAGAACCGCTCGAGTTTTCAGATCGAACATACCAGTACCGGGCAGTCTTGGGTCATGAGCATCCAACTGTGATCTCATCAGAAAGTCGCCCTGAGTCGAATAATGGTACGACTCGGGTGCGATACGCTCTTCTTCGGAGACGCCTCTCAGATCTCCTTTGCGGTAGCGTTCAAATTCGGAGACGGGCATAGTGAGCAGCTTCTCCAAAGACTTGCCAAGAAGCATCAAAACATTTCCGTCGTCGAACTCCTTGTCAGCGTCAATGGCGTATACACCGTTCTTGTAACGCAAGAATATGGCAGATGGGGCTTTCTGAATCAAAGTAAAGTTGGTCGAGACCGTGTTATTCCCCGGATCGAAGCCTGCCGACAGCATGCTCATGTTCAGCGGCCGCCAATTGGATAACAGAAAGTGAAAGTGATTCAGGGAACTGGTCATACTCGAAGTAGACCCAAGGTATTTTCTGCCGTGCTCCCGAGCAATCTTTGACAGGACCTCGTCTTCTGAAGATGTCTTGTATTGTTTCAAGGCATTAAAGTCGAAATCGGCCACAGACATGACTTTTTGAAGGTAAGGATCAAAGTTGTAAACGTTGGACGCATCGTCCTGTAGAGAATGAACTCCGCGATTGAACAGTACGCGATCGAGACCGTGAGCAAGCGCTGGCACGGGAGGTTGCTTGATATCTAAAGCTTCAAAGTGCAGTTCGGTAGGCTGTAAGCTCTGGATCAGGGTGGCCTCTTTGCTGCCACGGCGGGCCAGAGAAGGTGGTGCAGGCTCGGAATTGTCCTCGCTTTTTGGCGTGGTCTTCGCTGGTCGTTCGTTGAGCATTGCATCTCTCATGCTGGTGAAGCGCCGATCATGGTCGATATCGACGTCTTCTTTGACGTCTTCTGCATCCTTTGTGGACTCGGCATTCGAAGCTGCGATGACCGGGGTGAATGTGGTACTCTCGGGATCAGAGTCACCAAGGATACGCTCGCGGGTTTTATTTCGATGCTTTTTGGAGGCGGTCAATTTTCTCTTCTTGACTCCACGCACATTCGATACGCCAGCAACAGGCTTGGATGGGTCGAGTGTACTGTTTGCAGACTCAATACGTCGTACGACAACAACGGGCTTTGAGGGGTCAGATAATGGGGATGTATCGTTTCCGGACTTGTAAGGCGATGACGTGATGTCGCTCGCAGAATCTACCAAGTCTGCAGCAGGTATAGTGCTAGTGCCGGTGGTCGGAGGGGTAGTAGAATCTTCCACTTCGACTTCTCCCGGCGTGCTCTCATTTCCCAGCTTTCTCTCAGACTTTTCCGATGTGTCCTCAACAGTGTCTGCAACAGTAGTTGTCAGAGGCAATCTCTTACCATCTGAGTCGAATTCGATACCATAATACTGATTAAGGGTTCGGCGCAAGCGCTGGCGCTTTTGACTAGCGGTCGTACCTTTCAGCGAACCCAACATGGCTAGTTTTTTTAATAACCTCTCAAGTTTTTCTTGCTTCTCTTGCGCTGCGAGCTTCGAATGCTTCCTTTGCGCTGCGAGCTTCAAACTCGATCTTCGTCCTTGTTCTCGCCCTCGGTCTTCGCGGTTGGCTAAGGGGTCGCTTCCGGCTGTGGTGGTTTCGCCACGCTTCTCGCCCACCTCGTCGTCGGCATGCTTTTCTTGTGCTTGTTTTTCCCTTCTGTGCACGAGCTTGGCCAGAGAGTTGCGTTCAGCTATGGGGGTTTCACCACGCTTCTCGCCTACCTGGTCTACGGCATGACTCTCGTCGCTGCTGGGAGCAGGCTTCCGCGACGTGAATAAGAAACTTGTGACCCTCCGAAACAAGCTCGGTTTTGTTGCATTGGGCTGTTGCGAAGAGGCAGAGGCTGTTGTCTCGGGTTTGTTCTTTGCACTTCGCGGGGTTGTGGTACTGTAACAGGATACAGCTCGCTTGACGAGAGGCTGAGGGCGGTTAGCGGTATGTGATCGACTAGGTGATGGATCGTGGGTCGTCGTCAACGAGCTTCGTAGCCGTAACTGGCGAGTAGAGACGTCTTGACCCAGTCTGTGGAGACATGACGGGCAGATATATAGCCCAGTGACATTCGGACGTATCGACGTCCAGAGCCGCATAGAGTGTCGAGCCGGCAGATGGCCGTGCGATTTTGACGGACGACGAGAACAGATCGTAACAATTATTATAGAACGTCAATAATGGTTCACGGCGACTTGCTGTATTCTCTGAAGACGCTAGTACAGGTAGATCCGCTCTGAGTTCGGTTGGCGCCGAGCGTCCATTACGGTATTGGAAGGTATGACATCAACTGCCGAACTCCAGTTCAGACAGGCACGGGACCCGGAAGGGAAGTCGCCATCACTCCATTAGCAGAGCGGCCTGCCCTGCGGACGACTGCGGACACCTGCGGACTCCAGTCGTACTAACTTAGGCGTGCGTGCATAACCGGCCTGCGAGACTGGACTGTCTGGACCTCAATTCATCTCAGAAACTTATCTGTAACTTACTTATTCTATGTTAATCTACCTTTTCATAATCGCCGTTTCCGCCTATACCGTTATTCGGATCTGACGGGGCTGGCCTATTCTATGTTACACTAATTTATCAACCTCCACTTCACCTTGCGACCAACATCGCTGGAGTTTGTCTTCTTCCGCACTGGTGCGTTGCTGTCTTGTCTGGGAGGGGTTTCGCTTGAGCTCCTGGTTGCAGAGCGCCTGCGAAACTATGGACCACTGTGAATCAGGTTATTAGCGCAGTACCTTAGTGTTCTTCACATCTCGCTGGCTCGCAGACCCAAGTGATACGGAAGCATCTCGACCCTCTGTGTGTCCGACTCGCGACTGCTCTCTCTTCCTCATCCTGGCTGGACTAGGAAGCATGCGCAGATCAGACAGTCGCGATGCCGGCTCGAAGCCGCGCAGAAAGACCATCTTCGGTCTCTCCTCACTCACACAAATCAACCCGACTTCCAAGGACGATGGATTACAAGATCCTTCCAAAACACTTAGAAAACGTCGTACTCCCTCGGTCCCAGTCATTGAAACGTCTGATATGCCGCCGGACTCCCTGCGCAGTCCTCCCTCTCTGCACTCTTCGCCATCCAAAGCGCGCCGGCCTTCTTTGGGCATTCGACCCAGTATTCACCGACCAAGCTCGTCTGTTTTTGGCTCACTACGGTCCATGCGATCAAATGGCGACGACGAAACCCCGCTCTCGACTACATCAAGCACAGCGCCTTCGCTCAACTGGACGGGTGATACGGACCTCGTGCCATCGCGCCCAAAGCCTGTCATCTACCACGGCGAGGTCCAGACGAGCAGTAGCATGTTTCGGAAGAAGAGAGAGTACCTCGTACTCACGGATACACATTTGATCCGATGTAAGAGTCAAGGAAAGGCCTCGGAGATGTTTCCTACCATACCTCCTGCGCTCGGAAGGAGTCCTACCATTCGCCATGCTTCTACACAGTCTATGGGCTCCACACAAGACCTACAATCACTCGCTTCTGACTCTTCGGGTGACAAAGATGGCCGTATACCTTTGCGTCAGGTTGTCGCCGTGCACACGCTAGACGACGGGAAACCATATTTTGCTGTCGAAGTCTGTTACCTGGATGAGGAGAGCAATCAGGCTTCTGCCATGACGCTACAGTTCAGTCATCCACAAGAGCGCGACACCTGGCTAAGGTCCATTCGTTCGACCTCGACGAGCGTTCGCCTTCAGGATTCTCAACCCATCACTCCGTATAATGCCAACTACATTGCGCGGACCGTTGAGCGCGAAAACGACTATGACCCGAATTACTTTGCAATGTACAAGGTCGTCCAAAGGCTGTCACCCAAGTCCAGTAGCCGGTCTTCCACAGATGACCTGTCTAAGATCGCGTCTGTAGTATGCTTCCTGGCTGTCGGCATTCACAAGGTGCATTTGATTCCGCTGGCTAAGAGCTCAAGTCGCACCTCTTCGCCTTCGCTTGCACAGAACACGCACGGATCTTTCGGTACCCTAACTCTATCTGGTGTAAGGGTAAGCCCTCAGGACGATGCTCTAGAGCTTTCTTTCCGCCAGCCATTGAAGCGCGTCCGAGTCCTGCATCTCTCTTCTTCCGCGTCGCGAGACATTGCTTTGCGGCTGTATCACGTCGACAACTATCTCAGACCAGAGAGTGTGCATCGTCCTTTCAAATTCATCGTCCCTCCTGAGCTCGAGGAACAGATTCTGCCCCCAGCGGAATCGACTCATGAGGAGCATTCTTGCCTGGACCGGACATTGACTGCATACTGTATAGCTTATGATGTCAATCCTGGCACCATTCGTTATACTATCGATTATGCTTGTGAGGATGCGCCTCGGTTTGAGCTTTTACCTATCACAGAAGGCAGGCGGCGGAACTTTTCTTTGCTTGAGCTGCTAGCTGTAATGCGCGCGCTGAGATACAACGAATCGTTCGGGTCTATCTCGTTCGCTGATGTGCGCCTGGATGGGTTGAACGGCGTCCACGATCCTTACGGAACAGAATATGTCTGCTCCATGACCAAGCTCGGCACTCCGATCAAGTTGACTCCTCAGGAACTATCGCGATCCTCTCTGCTGGTTCAAGAGATTCGCGCACTTGCAGCCACCAGCAAGCGCTTGCGCAGAATGGATTTTTCCGGCTGCATAACCACCAAGCCCTCGAGTTCCTTTGACGATCACGAGCTCAAGTCTGCCGACATTGGATGTGGCATTGTGGAAGCCTTGTTTCCTCTTTGCAGACATCAAACCACCAACGTCGACTGGATTGCGTTGAATGGCATCGCTCTGAGTGATCTGGATCTTGATTACCTGGTCGGCGCAGCGGTTGATCGTTCCTGCCATTTCAGAGCACTGGAGCTTAGCCGTTGTGGACTAAACGACAGAACGATGGGCTTGATTCTGGATGCTCTACGTGCTCAGGATAATACTCTCGAAGCTCTGGACATATCTGGCAATCTGGCACGTCTCAGTCCGACCGTGTTCGACAGTCAGATCAGCGTGTTTGGTTTCATTAGGCAGTTGAACCTGTCTAACCTTTCAAGAACATCGGGATCGGAGCCCCTGCTGACCGCGGACACCCTTTTGACCTGGCGATTGGAAACTTTGCGTCTCAGTGGGATGAACATCAATGAGAGGACCGTCGAGGAGCTTGCGACATATCTACGAAGTCCACAGTCAGACACGCTGCACGAGTTGTTCCTCGACCACGCCTACCTCACTGGAAACGATATTGCGACCTTGATGCGAGCAATGCACAGAAATCCACAATTTCCTCGAAAGCTACATCTGGACATTAGCCACAACCAGATCGCCAAGGATCACGACAAGCTTGTCAATGCCATTACTGACGGTCATTCTCCAACCCATCTGACTCTTCGCGCCATGGAATACAGAGATGAGACAGTACTGCGGCATATCTTGAATGCTCTTCGGCAGAACCACAGCACGACATACCTTGACATCTCGAGAGCCAGCCTGCCGGGTGACGCCAGCGAAGAGACCAGTATCGCGCTTGAGCGCCTCTTTGCTGAAAACGACACTCTCGAAGACCTCAACATCTCTGGAGAAGACTCTCGTCTGGAGATATCGAAATTCGGAGCAGGTCTGAACAGAGCGCTCAGCGGATTAAAGAGAAACAAGCGTCTTCACGTTCTTCGCATACAATACCAGAAGTTGGGCCTGCCTGGAGCAAGCATTCTGGCAGATGTGCTTCGAGAAAATGACACTCTCCGCGAGCTGCACTGTGAGCACAACGATATTCCCCTCTCCGCTTTTACAGATCTAGTCAATACGCTCTGCAGAAACACCACTCTTGTATACCTACCAAGATTGGAAGAAGGTCGCGCACTAGCACTGAAACAGACGGAGCGACAAGTCAAGCAGATACGTGACGAGGCTCCACTTGCATCGACTTCACCACCTCCCTCACCAGTATCCAAGACTCCGGCCTTTGGTGTCCGTCGTGGCCTCGCTAGTGTCAAGCGCAACGTTACACGCTCGAGCTCAGCCTACACGCCTTCCTTCCCGTCACTGCCGACCTCAACATCCAGCCGCCACGCAAGTCTACCTCCGTCTTCTTCGCCCCTATCGTCAAAGACCCGTCTTGCGCCCTCCTCAGGACCCGTCTCCGCGCCCCTTCCCCAGCTCAGCGAGCAAGACATCCAAGCCGCGCTGCGCCTCGTCGCCGAATCATGGGACCGACAACAATACCGTTTGCAACAATATCTCGACCGCAACTGGTGCCTGCTCAACGGTATCCCGACGAACATGGAGATTGAAGAAGAAGACTTTGAGCGGCCGTCGAGCGACTCGCTGTCCAAAGTGCTCGAGAAAGTGAAGATCGAATCCACGCCCACGGCCGAGAAAGATCTCGATTTCGGCACCATGCACAGCCTGCTGCGATCCGACGGTCTCGCAGAGGGCCGCAATTCGTCGGTCTCTGAGAACAGCGTGATCCGCAGTCCAGAGCCGCCGAGTCTGCCGCTTCCGGTCACGGGCCACGCTGGCGATAGTTTCAAGGATTTCTTACTTAGTGGTATTTCTGATAGCCCGGACCTGGATGAGGGCAGTAATGTTGATGATGAGGAGGAGGAGGGCGAGGAGAGTCCGGCTGATGGTGACGAAGGATTGGAGATTCATGGTTTGGGTATTAACACGCCTACGAGGCCGACGTTTGGATTGGAATGATGAGGTTCGACTTTTGAACACTTTCGAGAGGTCTCGCTTGGTCCGGTCTAGGCTAGGTGCTATGGTTGAATGAATGTGTGATGGGGGATATATTGGATATGGCTGGTTATATATTTAGCGTTGGGGAGGCGTTGTTTTGGCATATATGGAGTCGCACTTACTGGGTAAGGTCCGACTTTTGATAGTCCTGGACGGATCTACCGGTTGGCTATGAAGGCAATCCAGTAGTGGATTATGCGATATTTATATCTAGATATGATCATGTATTATCATAATGCTCAGCGCGATACAAGCTTGGGTCATGTCTTCTGCAATAAACGTGCAGCTATTCAGTTGTTAGGAAGAAACCGATCACAGTATCGCAGTGAGATATAACGAGGATGATATGTTGTTTCAAATCGACTATGTCTGGACCTTTCAGTCACCGCCCAATCGTCTGCCACCACTGCGTCCATTCCAGCCTGAACTAAATCCACTGGCCCAGCCACCACCAGGACGGCCTACGTTCTGCGCTGGAGGTGCGCCTGCAGGTCTGCCTTGAAAAGCAGTGCCGTATGCCCTCGACTGCGCTGACGCAGGAGGACGTGCGAACCACCTTCGGACAATCTCGGGCGTCTGTATGTAGTTTCTTCCCCCTCCAAATTGTGGCCATATTCTTGTCAAGTAATCGTAGGAGTGTGCAGCTAAAAGCCCCGTCGCTTGTCTCATTGCCTCTGTTGGCCCGGCCGTGACAAATGTCATGGCTAACATGGCGTAAGGAAGGTATTTTGTGCTGAAAGTAATGATGTAAAAGGTCATGCGTTGATTGGGGTTCTCTTGTGCGAAGATATATGCGAGAGCGAGAGTCAAGGGTTGTAGGAACATGAAGGCGCGGAGGAAGAAGCCTGCGGTTACCTTGTCTAGCATTAGCGACTATTCGCGCCTTTGATGTAGCAAATTTCGAAGCAAATGATGTTCTCGTCAAGAGATGTAGGAGGCCAAAACCACCGCAGCAACACAAAGTCGAGCAGTTTTCTCATATGACATCTCCACCGTGCTCACATTCCACACAGCCCCTAAAGGATTGATTGCGAATGATGGGACTGCGCACAATGCAAGGGTAATCTTCCTCGATTCCAGGAATCGCTTCAGCTAAATGTAGGCTGGGCGAGCAGATATATCGAGGTCATGTGAATGTGTGGGAGGTGTAGTAAAGACGAAGACCGACAGACAGACAGGAAGAACTTACAATGATAAAGGCGCTGACGAATACAAGGAACATGAAGTAGTCGCCTGGCTGGCTGAAGCGACTTGACTGGGTCTCGAGTGCTGATCCGTACGTCCAGAGGAAGTACGGATCAATCAGCATGCCCATGCCCTGGCCTGTGAGGAGAAACGGCGTGATGAGTCTCCATAGCTGCGGTACGAACAGCTTGAGAACATTTTCGCGAACGAACACGACGTAGTAGGGCGAGACGATGCCTGTCCAGACAGGTACAGACAGGAGGACTGCTCCGGCTGTAAGTGTGCGCGTGACTGGCGGCGCAGCCCAGAACATGTCCATGGCTGACATGATGAACGATCAAGATGGAGGAAGATAATTATGCTGCGAAATGGCAGCTGTCGATTGCGTTTCAGCTCATGCTGGAAAACGAATGCTAAAGGAAATTTGGACAGGTGGTTTCAATAATTCTCGAGGTCATTCTTGCCAAGATTGTGAGATTGACCGCCTTTATCGGGCAATGACCACCCGATGACGGCGGCGCGAGGGGAGCACCTTCCTTGATTGTGGTAGGCAACCCCACCATTGCTGCATATGATGTTTGGGCACTGCATATTTGTGACTTGCTCCATGTATTTTTGACTTTCAGCTGATTTTCAATAATACAACACTTTCGACAGATAAGCACACATCATGGACACAATTGTTTCCGCCTTCGGGTCTTCTAGCAAGTGCGCTCAGCTCCGGTCTCAATCGCAATCACATGAACAAGCACTAACATCATATCAGGAAGGTTCTTCTTCTTGGTGCTGGTTTCGTTACCAGACCTACATGTGAGGAGCTCGACAAGGCCGGCATCAAGGTCACCGTCGGTGAGTGATATTGAGACTGATTGTGTACGAACACCCTACTGATTCGACGCTCTCAGCATGCAGAACCCTCGAATCTGCAAAGAAGCTCTCTCACGGTCTGTCTCACGCCTACCCAATCTCGCTTGATGTCAACGACACCCAGGCACTTGAGGCAGAGATTGCCAAGAACGCTCTCGTGATCAGCTTGATCCCATACACCTACCACGCAACAGTCATCAAGGCAGCCATCAATCAGAAGAAGCATGTCGTTACCACCTCATACGTCTCTCCAGCCATGATGGAGTTGGACCAGGCCGCAAAGGATGCAGGCATTACTGTCATGAACGAGATTGGATTGGACCCAGGTATCGACCACCTCTACGCCATCAAGACCATTGACGAGATTCACCACATTGGCGGAAAGATCACAGGTTTCTTGAGCTACTGTGGTGGTTTGCCAGCACCAGAGGCCAGTGACAACCCTCTCGGATACAAGTTCTCCTGGAGCAGCAGAGGTGTCTTGCTCGCCTTGCAAAACACTGCCAGATACTACCAGGATGGCGAGATTGTGGATATTCCAGGTGACAAGCTCATGGGTCACGCCAAGCCATACTTCATCTACCCAGGATACGCCTTTGTCGCATACCCAAACCGTGACTCTACCCCATACAAGGGCAGATACATGATTCCAGAGGCCGACACCATCATCCGTGGTACCCTCAGATACCAGGGTTTCCCAGAGTTCATTCGCACATTGGTCGACATGGGTTTCCTGAGCCAGGAGGAGCACCCAGCTTTGAAGGAAGTTCACGATCAGCCAGTGTTGACATGGAAGGAGGCTACAGCTCAGGTTTTGGGTGCCAAGGACAACAACGAGAGGTGAGTCAATCGTTCCGGTATCAGTAGTGTGGCCAAAGACTAACAATCTACAGCGACCTCATCTGGGCCATCAGCTCCAAGACCAAGTTCGCCGACAACGAAGAGAAGGACCGCATCATCGCCGGTCTCAGGTGGCTCGGCATCTTCTCCGACGCCAAGATCGAGCCCCGCGGTACTCCAATCGACACCATCTGCGCCGTGTTGGAGAAGAAGATGCAGTACGAGGAGGGCGAGCGCGACTTTGTCATGCTGCAGCACAAGTTCGACATTGAGTTCGCCAACGGCAAGAAGGAGACCAGGACATCGACTCTCTGCGAGTACGGTGATCCAAAGGGCTACAGCGCCATGGCTAAGTTGGTCGGTGTTCCATGCGCCGTTGCTGTGATGCAAGTCCTCGACGGCAAGATCAGCGAGAGGGGTGTCATTGCGCCAATGAGCCCGGCCATTGCCGACCCGCTCAGAATCGAGCTGAAGGAGAAGTACGGCATTGAGATGATTGAGAAGACCGTCGCATAGATATCTTACGCAGCGTAACGAATCCAAAAGTTCCAGGAATCTACTTGACACTGCACTCTTCTCTTGTATCTTGGACAGTATGATGCGATTACGAATGTTGGGCAACACACATATATACGTGGAATACAGAACGTGTGAGGCACCAAAGTGTTCTTCCTAGATCCGCTGATAGATTTGACACGTCTCTAGTCTATTCTTCCGATCTCCTCTCCGCAAGTCTATCCGTCTCATCCTCGATGATCTTGTCTTCCTTCGCTCCCTTCCATCCTGTACCGGCCTGCACAATCACCATCAGCGCCGCAAGTCCCGCAGCAGCAAGCCACAGCGCCCTAAGCGCCTCCTGGTATCCCTGCACCGCGACCTCATGTTCCACGCCGTCCAGACCAGGTACCAACGCCGGACTACCCAGCAGTCGCCTGACCAAATCCTCGCGCGCCATCCCGTGCTCCCCAAACTGCCTCGTCAACGACTCCTTCAGCACCCTCGTGAACAGCCCGCCACCAATCGCAGAGGCAAACGATCCCGCGAAGCCGCGGAACGTAGCGATCAGACTCGTCGCGACGTAATGCGTGCCCGTCGGCGTGAGATGGAGCAGATGCGCGAGGGTATAATTCAGCGCGGCGCCCGTGACGAAGCCATTGAGGAAGACGATGGCGACATACAGCACAACGGAGCCATCGTGAGTGGACGCGATCATGGCCAACGCGACTAGCGTGAGTGGGAACAGCGCGTACACGACCAGGCTCGGGATGTAGAAACTGCCGTGGCGGCGGATGTGCAGCCATCCGACGAGCAGGCCGCCGATGGCGAAGCCGCCGTTGGTCGGAATGAGGATGCTGCCGGCGGCTGATGGCGACCAGGATCGTACTGCGATTGCGTACGTCGGTGTGTAGAAGAGGATCGTCCAGCGCGACATCATGTAGCCGACTGTGCCGAGGCAGGTGAAGAGGAGGCCGCGCGAGCGCAGCAGCGAGATCGGGATTATGGGGTCGTGCGCGAGGTAGATCTCGTTGAGGAGGAAGGCGGCGAGGATGATTAGTGAGGCGATTATGGGCAGGATTGGGATGCCGCTTGGGGAGGATAGAGAGAAGAGGAAGAGGACTATTGAGGCTGTCTGGGTGGTGTTAGTGGGTTCGTTGATGGTGCAGAATAGAACGTACCAAGCTTAATGCGCCGAAGTAGTCGAGGCGGCCTAATTGGCTAAGCATACTGCCTTTATCTTCCTTGCCAAGTGCGAATTTCCGTGGCATGGCGATGAACAATACAAGACCTGCGACGATAGAAACTGGTGTTTGTAGCCAGAACAATGCGCGCCAGCCAGTCGAGGGAAGTATTGCGCCAGCAAGTGTTGCGCCGCCAGCGACTCCAATCGTGTACCCGCTGTTGAGAAGGCCCATGAAGAGTCCGCGCGTCTTTGCACTGGACAGCTCGATTACGATGATGATGCTGACAGTGAAGATACCTGCGGCTCCGATACCGGTTATAGCACGACCGACGATGAACGTGATGAATGACTCCGAGAATGCAGTGAGCAAGGTTCCCAGTCCGAGGATGATTGTGGAGGCGAAGATGGAGATACGTGGTGTGAAGACCTGGCTGAGTTTGCCATTGATGGGAGATGTCGAGGACATGGCGATCTGGGAGCAGTATGAGTAGTGATCGGGATCATGGTCCATGTTTGAGACGTACGAGATAGGCCGATGTAAACCAGCTGGTCTGCTCAAAGGCATCTAGATCTGCTGCAATGGCAGATTGAGATACGGTCAGGAGAGATATGTTTGTAGCTGGCAGATCAGTCAGCGACATTCGTGTACAGGGTAGGGTGCATGGTTAACCATGGCGAAACCGGGTCTGTCGTGCCACATACCTTGAAGCAGGATCAAGAAGCCCAATGCTACGACACATAGCGTTCCTCGGATGACTGATATCCTTGCTGGAGCATCCTCCTTGGCCAATGCTTCTGGTTCAATCGACTCGTTCGAAGCATCTACCGTGGTTGGAGGTGCTTGAAGCAGCGCAGTCTGCTCATCCGGAGCGTGGCCATTTTGAGGCATCCGACTTGAGGAACCTGGAACCACAAAGTCTGGTACTTCGAGCACACGCGTCGATCTATTTCGACTCCTTATCCGAGGCCAGGGAGAATATATGTTTTTCCTTGATTCCTTATGCTGTAAGAAGCGTCGAAGACGTCGGATCGGATGCAGGCGATTGACGATTGTATGCTGTTGAGTCCAAGTCTATCTAATTGGTGTTCGCGTGCTGAGATGATTCTCTGCCTCTGTATTTCCCAATGCTTAGAAGAGGATAGGTATGACACAAGGGAACCGACATGGAGATGTCCTCCGGTCGAGCCATCGTTCGATGATTCCAAGATGGATTTGTCAGATTTGGCTAGCGTCGCTGACGTCGGCAGGCACAGTGATGATTCCTTCCCGACATCCGACAACGACATCTGCTGGTACGTTTCATGCCATCTTTGTTCAAACACTCACTTTTTCCTACTCGACCTCTATTTAGGATGAAGTGCTCAAAACACGTCCCGTATTTGACCACAGATTCTGCTGTATGCACAAAGGGCCGTGGCGCACAAAGCGGTTCACTACGTTAGTCTAGACCCCGCCAGTTCAGCTCGTGGCTGTCAAACTGTCAAGATTTCCACGCTGCACCAGCTGTACAGAGGAGCTGAAATCTGTCGGCATATAGTCTATGCAAGGAACCGTCTTCAGGAGTTCAGCGGAGGCACCACGTTCATCCAATAAAGTCCCCATTGGGATATCGGATACTGTCAGCCCCATCTTAACGACGCAATACGGCTCGCTAATGATATTACGATACATGCATTGTGTTGTATAGGCGTTTACCGCCCTGAACTTGATTCTTTCATTTGCGCGCTGCGCCGTCGTGGCGTAGCTGAGATGCTGGCCCCCTGTATATATATTTCACCTCTCGATGGAACCTGGAAGGACCTGAAAACATAGCATAAACATAAAGGTTGGCCATTTTTCCTTCTGACATGTTATTTCTCTTTACTTGTCAACGTCTCGATATCAGGCTTTCTTTACTTCAGCACAATGAAATACCATTTTTTTGCTGCGCTTCTAGCGCTTGCTTCCACCGTGTCGGCCGACAGCACCAATATCGTGTCTACATGCCTCACTAAGCTCGGGAAAAGGTCGCAGTCGACTGTTAAGACTACATCATACGCACTGTCCTTCACCTGGAACGTTTATCAATCGATTACTTCTACTCCATTGACTACCATTACTCCTGCGGCGACCACGATTACTACCACTCAAGTCAGTGTTCAGCGTATCACAATAAGCAATCCGCAACAAACGGACACTTTCACGAGCACCAGTACCGAGACGACTACGCAAACATCGACCATTACTCTACCAACAGGCAGGTCCTCTCGTACGCATCGCATTGATATTATCTAATCAGACACAGTCACATCTGTCATTGTCTTTGATGTAACGTCGTCAGTGACACCGACCACAACGGTCCCCACACCTAGCGGCTTTGTACCGCTACAGTCTCAATATCCCGCCAAGCGCGCTATACCAGAGAAAGCAGAAGAACGTCAAGGTCGCATCGCCAATCGAGCCCCTCAGTCGCAGATATGCTCTATCGAAAACGGGAAGCCTGTGTTCTCGCCGGCTTTATACCCTTCGAGCGTAACATGTGGTGCACTGGTGAACGTGTTCGAGACCAGTACCATCACGAAGACCGCTGCTACTGTTTCCACCATCACAGCCCCCACACCAATCAGTACCATCACAGCCACATCTATCATTACTGTCATAACTGAGGAGATCCAGATTGACGCCACAACAACAATTTTCACCACAGTTGGGACTACCTCAATCCTCCAGACAACAACCACTCCTATGACCAGCGTCTCAAGCACAACCACCATCATTGAGCTTCAACCCAGCGCCACAACCTATGCCGCCTGCGCAGCCAATAACATGGTCTCCAGCGTCAACGGCAAGGGAATCTTCCAACTTAACGGCTACCCTATCGGCTTCACCTACGCAGGCGATAGTCATTCGGCGTACGACTGCTGCGTGGCCTGTCAGACGACTGGAGGTTGCTATGGTTATGGGAGTCAGGCTACTGTCGGATTTCCAACTGGCCCGTGCCTAATAGTCGCCTTGAGCAACGTGGCGCAAGGCCAGTGTGGTTCGGGTGCCACCAATCCCGGCTTCTCCACTAGCTATCAGCCGGATGCCTGGGTTATTGGGAATGGGCCCTGTGGCGAATATCAGGACCAAGACTATGCTTTTGCAGGCAGCACTTGAAACCCTTTTAAAGGTTTGAGAACAAATCCTGAAGTATTCTCAAAGACTGGACCGATATTGTTGATTGCATAGTCCTTTTCGACAGCAGGGCTAACAGTACAGATGTTCGTAGTCTCAGATGGTCCGTAACCCTGATAGAGGCCTCTGTCGGCCCATGACTGATGGACATGATGTGTCACCGCTTCTCCTGCAGTTACAAGAAAGTTGACGCTAGGAACATTCTCCGGATTGACGCGCAAAGGCTTAGGGCGCTCGAGTGAGAAAGGGAGACTTGGACGACATGTCATGTATCTCGTTATTGAGAATATTCTAGCATCACTCAGTCCTCGAAACCCTTCCATTCCTCTTCACCGTCCGCCTCTCCATTCTCTTCATTCTCCCTTTGCGCGTCTTCATCTCCATCTTCGTCTCCTTCATCTTCGTCCTCTCTAGCGCCAGCACCAGCGCCATGAACACCCTCATCGCCATCATCATCGTCATCATCATCATCATCATCATCATCATCATCATCAAGAACTTGCACACTGCCAGTGATATCCCACCTATCACCCCTCGCAGCCTTACTAACATACTTGACAAACTTGAGCGTGCCCTGATCGCGAAGCACAATGCTCATGGTATTCCAAGCAGCCGGGTTGCTGAAGAGGATCCCATCGTCCTCTTCGTCCATGCTCGCTTTGTAGATGGCCGGATCGGCTTTCTTCTGTTTCACCACGCGCCGGTTTCCGCCACCAGTCGCCGAGGCCCCGGCTGGTATCTCGACACCGTGGTCGCTTCCGGCATCATCGTCATCGTCGTCGGCGTCGTCTCCTGCCATGTACAGTTCGTAGCCGCCGACGTTATCTTCTTCGCCTTTGTCCTCGACTTCGGGTTGCTTGCCCTTGTTCTTCTTCTTGTCGAGGCCATTAGGACCGTTGCTTTGGCCCTCGCCGTCCTGCGCCTCTGTCTCCTCGTCCGCAATCCAGCCTTTCGATGGCGTGAGGTTGAGACACCATTCGAGTTGCGCGTCTTCGTCTTCGTGTGCGGTCGCCAGTGTATAGTCCAGACCTCGTCGGAAGCGCCTTGCTAAGATATTGCTCTTTCCGAGAGTGAGACCAGTGGCCAGACTCAGCCATTTACTGAAGGCGTGACTTGGCAAGAGTTCGTCGTAGAGCTCGCGCAACGCATTGTCGTCCTTGCTCGCTTTGCCCTTGCTCGTCTGCGGCTGCTTGAAATTATAACGATGCTTGTGCGGTGGCCGTGCTGTCTTCCAGTTCTTTGTGAGCTCATCATCCTTGTCAGATGCCTCGATCTGAGTCTTGAGTCGCTCGGAGAACTTCTTGGAGAGCAGGTTCGCTAACTGTAAGCTCGACTCATCCAGGAAAAGTGTTGAAAGCTCGTCGACCGTGTCTGGTGTCAAATAGTGCGGTGTCATGAACTTCAGCAAGAAGTCGAGATCCTTCTCCGTAAGCTGATCTGCTGTTTCGTCCTCATCTTGCTCTGCGGTATCGATCCACTTCGGTTGCGGTAGGTCCAAAGCGTCATCTTTACCCTGCAGCTGCTGCAACGAACTGCGCTCAGCAAGTTTCTCCTCAAGTCCAGGCTCGTACCCTTCTTCTCCCTCCTGCGGGATATGGAACCATCCACTGATTGCCATTCTCACGCGTCCGCCGTCCTCGTCACTCTCACCATCTGCGCGCTTGTACACCTCTTCAACGTCATGAAAGCTGTGGCCAGGTTGTACGGTGAAGAAGGACAATTGGTTCCATGCAGGAGGTATTATCTTGTTCCATTCGTGATGTGGTATCCTCAGCTCCTTTCCATCCTCGGCCTTTTCCATGTTCGTAGGATACAGTCGCAAGGCTCCGCCCCAAGAATCCTTCCAGGGTATGTCGGGATTGGTGAGATAGAGGATATAGCTGACTCTTCGACTTCCAATAACATCATCATGACAGAGCAAATGACAGCCGGGAGTGTATACGTTCACAGCCATATCCGTCTTCTTCCCTGAAAGCGCGCCGGAACCCGAAACCTCAGTGACCCAGGCGCGAAAGTCGGGAGAGTACATGGCATCTCGCAGCTGGAGGAGCGAGGGCAAGCGTTTGAGCGCATCGTCTGGTAATCCAGACAAGTTCGCGAGGTCGCCTGACTGATGGATCTTGTAGATATCGGTCTCCTTGGGTGTGAAATGGATGTTGTCAAGGATTTCCTGGCGAACAGAGCGAAGGAGCTGGTCTGAGATAAGGGGTTGGACGACCGTATGAAGGTATCTTACAAAGCATTAGTCGGCGCATACGATGTTCCAGAACATGCGTTACGTACGGCTTGGACTCGGCGTAGGACTTTTTATAAGACTTTACAGTCTTCGTGGAGAACAGATCGGAGTGGAATTGGTCTTTGATAGTGGTCTCCGTCTTGGGTACCTTACTTTTGGCGCCATTAGGAGCACCATTGGCCGCTTCATGCTTTCTTTTCATGTTGTATATGTCTATGTTGCATTTGCGAAATATGCTATTGTCTCTGTCTGCGCGGAGCAATAAAATCGACCACAAATTATCGCCAAGACTGCGTCATCAGGAGCTCTTCTGCAGTAAATTCGAACAGGCCAGCACTTGTATGAGGACAGGTTGATCATCCAATTGGATGCTGCTAGATAGACATAGTATCTGAATTTGATGACAAGAGATGGTCCTCTAAATCATGGTAGGTGTATTGCCGCAAACTTTCCAGTGGAATTGTGGTTACTTCGCCGGGCAACGTGTATGATCTTGTTGGAGAACTTCCAAGCCAGAAATTTCTCACTTCAGTCAGATATCATTCTATAGATTCAGTGTCTTCCTACCTCACTGGCATTTTGGTCAGTAACATACGAGCATGGGCCAATACGACAGACAAGCTCAGTCGCAGAGAAAGCATGGCCCTCTTCCGAATAGTGGTGCTGCAAAAGCTCCCGCTCCGACCCCATTGCAGAAGCCCGAATGGCGAGGATCTGGATATGTCAAGAAAAAAGCACCTCGACAGACAGCAGCCGCCTCCTCGAAGCCAACGGCCGTGATCCAGGAACAAAGACTCCCAATTGACCTTCAACAACTGATCTTGAACATTTTTCGAGATGCGTTTCTGGTCTCGAGGGATTTCGAGAGCTGGAAGGGCACGCTGCACGAAGTCAATGAGGCATTGCTGGACCGAGATCTGGAAAAGGCGTTCGGAAGCGACGAGTTCAAGGAGGGCTATGCACTGAGATGGTCACCTAGTCGGAGCGTGGCGTATGCGAATGTGCTGGCTTGCATATGTGATCAGTGGCAGGATGAGCCCTGGGTCAAGACGTTACTCGAGCCCACCTCGCAGAGCGAACCTGCCAGGGTTATCTGTTTCGGTGGAGGCGCGGCAGAAATCATGGCTTTTGCAGGATTGATACGACATCTTCATCCAAGCGCTGCTGGCAGACCACAACAGCCGGAGTCAGGCGAACCGGCGACTCCTATCACGTCTCAAGCATCGTCGCCTGTCTTGGATCTTCACCTCATAGACATTGCAGATTGGTCATCCGTGATATCGAAACTAGAGACTGGGATCGAAACACCACCTACGCTTTCGAAATACGCCAGTGCCTCCGCGCGAGCATCGAACGCTGCATTCCTCGGTCCCAACGGTCTGACTACGACGTTCCATCAAGCCGATATCCTCATCCTCGGGACCGAAGACCTGAAGAGAACGATTGGGTCCGAGCCTCTCGTGGTTACCTTTTTCTTGACACTGAACGACCTATACACGACCTCAATACCCAAGACAACGGCTTCGCTGCGCAAATTGGACATGCTAGTACCCGAAGGCAGCTTACTGGTTGTGATCGACAGTATCGATGCTTGTTCATCGCCTGCCGTGTCAAACATCCAGTCGAATGATTCCTCGGAAGATCCTCCTCCATCTTATCCAATGGACTGGCTGCTTGATCGCGTTCTTCTAGGCAAACCCCAGAAAAATAATATTGAAGATGACGACAAGGAAGAGAAGCAGACGCCCAGATGGGAGAAGACGACAGGGGAGAGAATGAAGCAGCATAGACTAGATGACAACCTGACGTATCCAGGCAGTCTTGAGAATATGAGGTTCCAGCTGCATGTCTTCCGGCGGGTGTAGTCAAGGCCTGGTCATATTCCCGATCTATAAATAGTGCGTCCTTTTAAATGTAGCGAGAAGTGTATGAACCTACATTCTATTGTCTCGTATGTTCCCCCCTGCGGAGCCGGATGCCTTTCGATACATGCATATGGCTGCCACCACAGTTGCATTGTTATCGTAAGCCCATGCCACGCGGCTTGTTGTTCATAGGGGAAAGCAGTGGTCTTTCTGTAAATAGCCTCGATCGACGGCGAATATGTCATGCATGATACCGTGCCTGGTGAGATTGGGCTGAGGCACGGTGAGTGGCGGTTGATATACTTTCCACAATAGGCAACATGCAGCAGCCACGTTCCAATCGTGTCAACGACGTGCGTGCATGTCAAGATCGCATTGCAAAAGGATGAAAATGCAGTCTCGAGTAAGCTCACCATGTGACAAGCCAAGTGGTCCGGCGCCGGCCACAGTCGGACCACACGAAGGAGATCGTCGTGATCATCTGATAACGTGACAACAGCGTGACAAAGGCGTGCTGCTGACGGCATAACTCGGCGAAAGCAGCCCGGCCCGGTCAGGCAGCCGTTCATAAGTAGATTCCGGCATAAGGAGCTGGCGACGTTCCTTGCCGTTTATCGTACGGGGTTCCGCAGCTCCGGCGTGGCATGGCGATCACTAAATGGCGAATTCGCGTCGACAAGCAATGAACGACCTGAACGTGTGGTCTCCGGGTGTTCGAGGCAAGATCGTCGCAGTGTACATGAGCCAAGAGGACGATCTTTACAAATATGAAGTGCCGTCTCGTGTCGACCAGCTCGACTTCAAAGTCTGTTTTTCGTTCTCACATGGTGCAATGATGATCGTCCATGCCAAATGATCCTTTTCGATATTGTTTCTCCGGTCTTGGGCCCACGCGAGGAGAACCACATTCCACGTTTCCGCCCTCTAATTGTCATTACTCTGATGGATCGACATCCGGTAGACACCATGCCGACAGAAGGTTGTTTTCGTATTGTTGTACAAGTGCTGCCACACCGAGATTTGTCCAGGCTGGTGGATTAGGTATGGAGACTCAGAACCGTCTTGAGGCTTGGCAGGCCGGGGAGACGTGCGATTCAGGCACCCGACCGAAAATGAGGGGCAGATCCATCTCGAGAAACGAGTCAAGTCTCTTATGACCCCAGAAACCTCGGCACCTTTATTGACACAGAGTCAGCCACAAGTCGTGGTCTTGCGTTGTCAAAGGTGAGGTCCAGGACCCCGATGACCTTCGTATCGTCGTATGACAAGAACTTGATTGTCAGACAGCGGCTGAAAGCAACTCGAGAATTCGTAATACGTATCCCTGGAACTTGATTGGAGGCCGCCATTCGGACGTACATGTGAGAATTGAGAAGGCCGCAGACTTCCCACGCAGTTTATTCCCCCGCATGACCAATGTCAGGGCATAGATGACTTACGTCGCCGGGCCGTGACTGTGCAATCAGTGGATGAATGCACCATGAATTCATTTAAATCTGGGAGCACAACGAGTGCAAGGACACGGTCAAGCATCCGACCTCAGTCGGCGGAGAATTTGTGCGACTCAAGTCCTCCAGAAACCAGGTTACGGACTGCATGGGCGGGGTCAGATGTCCACTCCTGTGACGTGAACGCTTCATGAGTTTCAGGTCGTGGTACAAGGTATAAAGCCGGATGATTGTGGCTGTATAAAATGACGCTCAATGGTACACTGGACGGCAGGAAGCATGTGGTTGACACCCTGGCCACGACGACTGAAAGTGTGCGGAAGCGTCTCGAAAAACATGGAAAGGTGTCAAACAAGATGCACAGGGCTAGAGAAAACCTGTTGAAGCATGGTATAGTATGCAGTCGTGTGACGGCGTCTATTCCTGCAGATTGGGTATTGTGATGCAACATGCACCACAGTCAAAGCTAAAGCTGCGTAGTGACCGTGTCCGCGAATACTTGCCTGGCAGCGTGTAGCTGGTGGTCTGGGAGTCGTTCTGCAAGGTGACTTTTAGTCGCGTCGTGGATGGTCGAGTCGATATCAAGGCGTCTCCAGATGCAGGTAATTTGCTCAATGTCGCACCATCTAAAAGCCAAACCTCCATGGGGTTCACAAAAGTAATGTAGATTTTCTCAACGAACATGACTTACTTACACCTCGAGGCATCATTGTCTAATGAGCGGCCATGCGTCTCAGACATGTGATATCGTGACTTCGTTATCGTTGGAAGCCTTCTTCGCAAATCGGTCGTGCTCGTGTACTGTATATCTCGCTGTGCCATGTATATGACTCGTGAGTAACGGCGCCCAGTCGGAGACCACTGAGTTTGGAACATGGCTGTCAATGAAGAGCGAGCCACGTTAGCATTGTGTTTGAACCGCTTCAAACGTCGCAAACGATAAATCATAGCAGACCAGCATGACAATTTGTACTGAGGTCTTGCACCACTCGCGCATCAGCTTGTAGGGGTTGTAAGACACATACATCGGGGCGAGACTCCAACGAGACCTCTTGAATGCTTATACGGAAGTCCCGCAAGCTGCGTGGAAGGCTTTATTAGAGCTGCTGTTTGGGGGCACAACTTCTGGCCCCGATTGTAGATTGGTAGCGAGTCAGCTCGAGGTGGAGTTGCAACCTCGAGTCATGTTGCGCAATGATCAGTGCCAAGCATATCCTTCTGCACCACGATACATTGCCCTAGCTTTTGTGCTACGTGCCTTCCTACACTGCGAGCGATTGAATCTTTCTGCTAGTGGCTTTGTTTTCTCTTCATGGCCATCATTCCCAAATTTGACTTCTCATGGTCTATGTGGTTCGTCATCAACGTAGAGCAGCGCTGCTCCGGACAGAAGCAGCGGCTTTGTTATTTCACATGTACCGAACTGAAACGCGTGCCGGGATTATCGTGACTGCCACAAAGGGACTAGATAACGGGGCGGCAGGCCAAGCGTACAGTACACGTGCTACAGCTTTCCCAAGATGTCGATCTGCTCGCCCTAGCACAAACCTGACGATCAAAGGTACGGTACACGCTCGAGTATCACGAATCTTAAATTTGCATATCCACGGAAAACATGATAATATTCCGTATTCCGTAGGAGCGAGCAAACGAACCGAGGAAGGAGGCAACGAGTGGACAGGTAAGACCAGGCCAAGCCGCCGTGCTGTCCACCTCAGTACCTACCGTACCAGTACCGTAAAGGCGGCAGTCGGTCCAAGAACCCGGGGCCCTCACGCTCGCATTATTAGCGGCATTTCAGCATGCGTTCCTTCCCATAACTGCCTCTGCCTCGAACATTGGATTACTGAAGACAGACAAGCATCAACTTTCTTATTCCCCGCTCTCTTCAATTCCTTTGAGTTACCTGACCTGTACCTTGCCCGGTCGACGGTCAACATCAACCCACACACCTTCGCTCATTGATACTAGGCTCTTCTGACCAGGGTCCGCACTGCAACATTATTCGTCATCTGCTCAGATCGTCAATCTTCCCAGTGTCGGTGCACGCGTCGTCGCTTCTCCAATCGCTCACGCCTCTAACTTACATCTCCCGTTTCGTCGTACAGTCACTCTGCATGCAAGGCACACCTTCGAGGAAACAAAGGAAATAAGGAATCTCAGCCTTTCCCATAACTTCTACTCCATCATTTGCCGCACCAAGGACATGGCACGAGACGTTTGACAGCCAACATTACCTTTTTCTTTTCGAGCCTGTCCGACAAACTTGCTCACACCCACATTCAGCTCCATCGACCTCTGAACTTTGCGACGATAGTGTTGCCCAATCACAATTCTAGGGCTTCTGCAGTTGACTCCATTCTATCGACATCACGCACTTACCTCAGGCATCTGTGCTCCGCAAAGGAAACTGAAAGCCATCTCAATCGCTGCGTCGCGCTCGAGTCAGACGAATCGCAATTCTCCATACCTACTGCCTCCAACGGCTGACCAAAGACATTCGCGATACAAATAACGCCGCCATCGTGGTCAATACCTCATCCCGCTCAAACTAATTGCCTGGACGCACGGCAGCGTTGAACGTTCCTTGCTTATTCTCGACTGAATTCAATCTCAGCGGCCGCTGTCCAGCTGTCTAACGTGCGTTCGACCATAACCAACCGCTGCGGCTGCCTCGTCCGTTTTCGCCAAATCCCCCTCTCCGCCCTGTCAGCTCAAGTCGACCACCTCTATCTGTCCCCACTCATCTGAATCACTGTCTGAAAGGCACGCTGGGAAGAGTAATTTTTCAACCCTTCCAAGGTACGTTCAACGTTCGTTTCGCTGTGCTGGCCTCGCGTTACCACTGGACTTTGGACGTTACCAGTCCTCGTTGCAAACCGCGTGGTGAGGTGTGATGTGTCTCCGATTCCGCCCTGCGTGTGCTTCGAGAAACCAATATTACATAGTACTGACGACTTGGCAGCGCCCACCCCTCCCCTCTTATAGCACACCGCCGAACCCGCTATCGCCTCTTCTCTTCTAGCTGGAATTGCCACCTCGACCTAGTTACTTGCGACGACTACTACGGGCTCAAAGCCATTCACAATGGAGTCACCAGTCAACCCTCGAGCTGCTCACCATCAGCAACACTCCCCAAATCAAACATTGCCCTCGATAAGCTCGCTGACCAATGGTCTCCCTCCAACCTCACAGGCCTCGCCACTAGGTCAACACACACAAACACTTCCATCTCGAGATTCTGGTACTTGGCCGAATCCTCATAGCAAACGTGAGTCCCATGTTCCTCTATGCTTGTAATCGTACTTTGCTCGGTGCGATGACTAGCCATCATCAACCCGGGTGACGTTTATCTTGCTGTTCGTGGACCGAAAATACTAAAGATACTGACAATTTAGATTCTTCTCTCAACAACGCAAATATATCGACTCTTCTCAATCCAGATGATTCTCAATCACGGAACTCGATCCCGAATACACCAACATCAATCAGACCTGCCCATACCCTACCGTCGATCAACCAAGGATTCGAGAATGGCAACCAGAACCGCTCGAGCGTTGAAGCTCAATACCAAGAATCTCGTCGAAGTAGTGTCGACAGCAGATTCCACCATGGATTTACCAATCTAGCAATCAACAACCCGGCCTCGCCATACGAGAGCAGGAACGGATCTCAGGTCTCCTTGGCAGCAAGTCTTCGCAGACCGAATGGACAATCACAACTTTCACCACTTGGAAGTCGTTCGTCGCTGCGCTCGGCATCTCAGTCTGGTCCACGAATCGCTCCGCCAATAATCGGTAGCGCGAGAGTACCTGGTGCACCAGATCCTACAGCGGCCAAACCAACCCAGGGTTACCCTTGGGCCTTTCCGGACAGCACCATACCGGAAGAGACCCGGGAGGAACGACGAACATCTAGCAGTGATTCATCGACCAGCCACAACATGTCCAGACAGAGCAGCTTTGCCGCCCCTTCGTCCGTGAGAAGTAGTGTATTTTCCGAAAGCATTATGCCGCCTGGACAGAAGCGCTTTGAGGAAGGCATGGGTTTCCAGAAAATCATAGGCGACGCCAAGTCAGATCACTCGACACATCATCACTCGATGCAGCATAGAGCAGTGTCTCTGCTCCAGAACGAAGAAGCCGGCGGGGCAGGAGGCAATTACAGCCGCACGCCAGAGCTTCGCGTCAGCCACAAGCTTGCCGAGAGGAAGCGTCGCAGTGAGATGAAGGATCTGTTCGAAGAGCTCAACAAGTGTGTTCCGGCCAATGGAGGTGCAAAAGCCAGCAAGTGGGAAATTCTTAGCAAAGGTAAGCTCGAACCCTTTTCCCCCCAATTTCAATCGGGATTGCTGATGCGTTCATTACAGCTATCGAGCACATCAAAACCGTACAGACAAGTGAGCACAACATGCGCAACAGGTTGAGCCAGATCAGTACCGAGGCAGAATACGCACGCGAATACCAAAAGGAGAACGATCAGTTGCGGACAGAAATACATGTGATGCACGAACGGCTTCGCAGACTGGATCCAAGCATGCCTCACATCTACGGGCAGTACACTTCACAGTTGACGCAGCAGCACAGCCACGCCGCCAACGGTCAAGCTCCGCATCCTGGGCTGCCACCCATGAGCCACCCACCTCAACACCACTATGCGCCAATGCCGCCGCCAGGAGCCATGCAAGGTGTCGAGTACGGAGCTCCGCCACCACGCTCGAGCTATGAGATGCGTTAGTCCAGAGCTGATGGTGATGGTGGCTGCCAAATTTCAATGTGGGGAGTTCCATGTCTGATCTCTCATGGTACTTCTCCAATTTTCGGCTACGATTTGTTTTTATATTTTTCGCTTACTCTCGACACGCTTTGACGGAGATACCACACCAGGCGGTTGTGACCGACAGCTGGAATCAACTAGGCACAGGAGTTATGGGTTGAGCATCTTTGGCATTGGGCGCACGAGTCTTTTGATATCAATATAACACACTTGTTACCAGTGTTGAGGACAAGGAAGGGAACAATGCTGCATTGCATTACGATGGGCGGGACGGCAGCACATTGATGAGCTTTCCGAGGATAATACCAGGTGATGAGGAGACAAATGCAGGAATCCATCGCTTATAGATTATACTATGAACAGTATTAGACTTGAAGCTCTCATGTTCTTGCTACGAATACATGTGCCGCAGTAGAAAGTATTCGCAACGGACCCCATGTTCTCTTCGATATCGCCCTTGAAACAAGATGCATTACTCAGGGCAAGCCTCGCCGATACGTATTGAAATTTGGATGGCGTACCTACGTTTGACTGCTGACTTAGGTGATCAGGCGCACCGCCAGTCAGGCGGCGTAATCTACTGTGTGGCTGTGTCGCGACTTTCTGTGGCTTTGCCCGACATACTGACAAAAACATGATGCGGTCGACCTTCAGAAGACGACTGCAAAGAGTAGAATACGCAATCGGTACAGATATCCTACAGTGATGACAATTGGTTGCACGGACAGACCGAATGAATGACAGCAACGAATGCCAATACGAGTCAAGCCTTCGGTCGTCAGCTCATGTTTGAAGGACGGGAGCTTGGTGGCTCACGTGGTCTAGATCGGCGCCACGACAACACAGCCCTTCCCTTCAATCACATTGCGGTGCAACGCTCGGTGAAGTCCGCCATCTGATCTTCAAGTGCACTTTCCCATCTTAATCATCCTCATTTCCCTTCTCCAATCATCCATCGCACTCTCCATACCAACCAAGAACTCCCTTCGCATTCAGATATCTCACAATGGCCTCTCAAGGATACTACGGCGGCGCGCCTCAGCAGCCTCAACAAGCGTAGGTCGAATCAAAAGCAATGCGACCATCTCTTCGGACAAAGCGCATTTGCTCAGCTCTTCGCGACGTCTTTCGCTGATCACTTTACAGATACTACGGCGCACCACAACCACAGTACGGCGCCCCTCAACAAGGTTACGGCCAGCCACAATATCAGCAGGGATACCCTCCACAAGGATATCCTCCACAACAGGGATACCAGCAACAACCTCAGGTCAGTCCTCTCCATCTCCCCTACGGTCGCAAACACTCGACAAGAGACGGGATGCACACTGCTTTCCTATGAAATCTTTCTCGAGAGAACATGCACTGACTAGCATCTCAGATGGGCTACCAACAGGGACCGCCACCTCCACAGCAGCGCCAGAAGAAGGACCGGGGTTGCATCGAGGCCTGTCTCGCAGCACTCTGCTGTTGCTTCGTATGCGAAGAAGGTTGCGAGTGCTGGTAAGTGGTAGCAACCTTGGAGATCTGACGACGATACTAACCTTCACCCAGTGCTGACTGCTGCGAGTGCGCCGAGATGTGCTGTTAAGCAATGGCTTGGATACGATTGGATAATAGCGAGAAGGGTGCAGAAGCGACGACGATATAGGAGACCGGTGCGCACGGGAAGCGAGCGACGCCGACGACCACGAGGCTACTCGCGACAGGCAACGAGAGGAGGACTGTAGATATTGATTGGTGGAATCGGTACAGAGGGTTCTCTCACTTGGATCGATCAATCGCGCTTTATGGTATCAACGACTTTGCACTTGCTTCGAATCGAGATTTGTTTTCCATTCATAACAGCTCTCATCCGTCGTTGTAGCATGCTTTCAATTCTCGCTATCGCCTGCGCGATTCTCTCTACGAAGGCCTCTTGGATGACCGAGTCCGTTGATATCAGGATCCACGCTCTGTCCTGGCCTATCGGCTGCTTGTCTGCCTTATGCCGTCTCGCTTTTGGTTCCTGGCGCTGCCTTCTGTAAAGCCTGTACCGACTTCTCGAAGCCGCCAATAGATGGTCCGTTATGTGACCTGCACCTCATGGCACGGGCGACGCGCTCTCTCCCTGGCCAGTGAGCGATGTCTCTAGAGCAGAGCTACCACTTCAGCCTGCCCTTGAACCCGACGCGATTGCTCTCTGGAAATCGTCTGTAGCGGCATGGCGGCCGGTGGTCCGTTCAGTCGAAAGGACTGTATCAATACCACGCGATGTCTTTCTTTGCTTGATTCAAATCAATTCCCTCAAGGCCTCACCAGATATCCACTGAGGCCTCTGTCGAACTTGTCCACCCTGATCGGCATCTCCAGACTGTAGAACGGATTCCCCATCACCGTCTCGGCATAGATCTCGTAGCATCTCCTGACCACGGTTTCCGTATTCGGCTGCTCTGGACTCGTGACCAGTAGGAACTTGACTCCTGTCGCCGTCATGAAACACGTGAGTCTGAAATGCGACGATTCGAGTGATTGGATGCCTGTTGCCGGCGTCTGCCGCGAACCTGGAGGAGCTGGTGGTGGTGGATTGGGCGAGAGCGAGCGACTGATGGCGTGGATCCCGTGAAAGGTTCCGGCGAGAATGAGATAGTCGTTACTGCTGAGCTTTTGGAGGCCCGGGTTGAAGGTCCGGTTGTAGATGAGACCGCCGGCTTTGTTGATGATCAGGAGTGCGAAGACGGTCCTGGGTGCGGTTAGTCCGAGTCAGGAATAGAAGCGTAGGCATGTTACATGATAATCAAGCGTTCTAGTGAGCGCGCTCCACTCAATGGATCAATGGCCAACGTATATCAGAACATGGATGATGGCGGCAGCTTCTATTGATATCCTTGGCAACTTGAACGACAGGCGCAGCTTCCCCAGATTTCGTTCCCTCCGAAGTTGACCTCAGCACTTCGCACTTCTTGACGCTCTACACGCTCCCACTCACGCATTTCGAACGACAATTATTAACTTCCACAATACGTACACAGTCGTCAAGATGGCAGGAGCCGTGGAGCAATCGATCCACCGCGATCCAGCGCTGTTGTAAGCGACATGAAGTCCACAAGAACGAGACACAACTAACAACCATCAGCTACTGGATCCTACTCCCCATCACCGTAGTCATGGTACTATATCAGTCTCTCTACCTCATCCAACCCGTCTAATGTATCCAGATCCTCACTGGAGTCCTGCGCCACTACCTCTCAACACTCCTCCAGACAGCCCCCAAGCCACTTCCAATCCTGCAACAACGCCAGACGCGCTCTCTCATGCGCGGCGTGAACCTGCGCACCAACGCAGCACAAATCTCGCCGTCCTCGTTCGCGCGCAGAAAAGACTACCTCGTCACCGCCTACCACGACGGCACCTTCCTCGCCGACCGCGAGGGTCGAGGCAAGCCGCGGCCCAACCCCATGACGGATCCAGCTGCTATGGAGGGCATGATGGGCATGATGAAGGGGAATGTGGCCATGATGGTCCCGCAGACAGTCATCATGGGGTGGATCAACGCTTTCTTCTCGGGATATGTCATCAGTGCGTAGATGCTGCGTTCGATGCAGGGACAAAATTGCTGACCAAGGGATGTAGTGAAATTGCCGTTTCCGCTCACGCCGCAATTCAAGTCCATGCTGCAGTCCGGTGTTGGAACCAGGGATCTGGATGTCAGATGGGTCAGCAGTCTGTCGTGGTATTTCTTGACCCTGTTTGGATTGCAGCCCGTTTACAACTTCATCCTGGGCAACAGTGGTATGTCACAGTCTCTCCTTTTCAAAGACACAACGTACCCGAGCATAGCTTACTGACACCTCACAGCTGCGGCGCAAGTCGCGCAACAAATGGCGCAAGCGCAAATGGGCCAGAACCCGCTCGCGGGCCAAGACGATCCAGACAAGGGCTTCCAGAACGAGGCCGAGAACCTCGAGGTCATCGAGCACCGCTACGTGCTCGAGGGTGTCGAGGACAGACTTCTGGATCTCTGGGAATAGACATATAGATCGGTGAATGAAGAGAGGTCATCATATAGCTGCATTCACAAAATAGAAAATGATACCCGCTGCTGCGTGTCCTTATCACGGTCTCAGTCGTCGAATACCGTGAAAGGAGCTGCTGTCGCAAGACAATGCAATGCTACCAATCAAGAAAAGGATGGCAAGGCTGTCGAACTGTGATTCCAGTGTATAGAATCACAACTCCACCGCTACTGGTTATTCGAATGCACAGCTGGAAGACATATATCTTGACATCAGCAACGCCTAGAGGAAAAGCGCGAGGAGGCAGATACTAAGACACATGACATTAGCTCATCTTCGATATTAGACGCGGGAGACCCGCCTTCCGCATTGAAGGAAACGAATATTGAGAGACCACCACGATAATGACAGACTTGAGAAATGGCTATGAGTTGTTTCGACTATTTGCTACTGTTCACGGACGGATACGGCGTATCATCATCTGGCGGGACGATGGTCCACAGAGACATTCCACTGCTTGCAATAAGGACACAGGTGCATTCTATGCAATGCACAGTAGTGGTGTCATGCTCTTTCACAGATTGAATGCTCGCTCGCCTTGTATCAGTAAGTGGAAGCGTACGTGACGATCTCTGCGCCTCATCTTTCTTAACACCGAGATGAAAGACAACAGTGCAATGGGAAGAGTGATAGCAGGCAGAGGCAGTTTCGCTTGGGGTGAAGAAAAGGCTGGTGTAGACCATGGGGACCAGACTCAGTCATGTCTTCGATCTCAAAGAGGATTATTTAGCATCGGGAGGTGCAATCAGAAGAAGTGATAACGCGGGAATTCGCCAAATAGTCACGAACACCAGAAAACTTAACTCACGACGACGAAGCAACAATAACCAGAACAGTAAGGGGGTCGTGAGTGATTTTATTAATGCTAGAGGGGGAAGGGGAAGATCTAAAGAAGGACGAATTTCAGGCCAGCGGCCCAATCCAATCCAATCCAATCCATCGTGCGACCGTAGTGCCAATTTAGTACCGAGAAGGCGTGAAACCAGAGTTACAAACGCCAGGCCGATCATTCTGTCTCCTTCTTTTTTAAAGGGGGGTTTATGTTATTTTTTGGCACTGCAGTATTTTCCATTCCGTTTCTTGCCTCCTCTTCCTGTTCTCATCTTTCGTTCCGTCGTCTCATGTCTAATATATTACATCGTGAATCGTAACCTCGAACCGAAAGCGTAAAGTGGTCGTGCAAGAAAGCCTCGACACGTCGTCATGCGTGGAGGAAGAGTGAAAAGAAGGAGAGGGGTTGCAGCTAGTCGAACTGCAGCCCAGGGAACAGAGATTTGACATCGAAATCGCCAGGACCGTATTGGGTACCAAATTGACTGCCCATGTTGCCGAGTCCGTTCTGTTGTTCCGGGAACAATGGTGTGGCATTGTAGTTCGCGCCCTCGTAGAGAGCAAAGTCGCCCATAGGGGCGAAGGCACCGTCACCGAGGCCTTCGTCCATCTGCATGTTGTTGTCAAAGTGGTTGTCGGTGAACATAAGGTCGCCAGCATTGGGAGAGATGTGTGGTGAGAAGGTGTTCAGTGGTGGGTTCGAGCTGCTGGGACGGGCAGAGTCGGGGTGTGCATGACTGTATTCCTTGAAGTCATGGTTCGATGATGAGGGGGTGAGTTGCTGAAACTCAGTGCCGAGGTTAAAGTTTGCTTCGAATTGGTTGTCGAATGGTGACTGGTGTGTAGAGGAATTGCCCGACATGATCTGATCGTCCGTCCAAGCAGGGGTCAATGTAGGAATGGCACCACTAAACATGTCGGTGTTGAAATGGCCGGCGAAGTCGACTCCAAAGTCGAACAGGATTTCACCGTCGGCATCGAAGCGTTGGTCATTGAGAGGAAGCTTGATCTCGGTTTGTGCCATGTCGTTGCTCGTGGTGGTCAAAGGAGAAGGCTCAATGGAAGTGAGAGGTGTGCTCATGTCCGAGCCGAAGATGGAAGGAGTTGTTGACTGAATAGCGCGAGAAGAGGAAGCCGTGGCTTTGGCCTTGCCTTTCCCGTTACCTCTGCCGTTGGCCTTGGACCTGGTATATTCCCAACCGTGAGACTTCTCCATGTGTTGTTTGCAGTTGCTCTCACGCTTGGATGTGTATGGACAGTCGGTAAAGTCGCACGAGTAGAGCTTTGGTGCGTCGGAGTGCTTGTCATTGTAGTGGCGGTCGCACTCCTTCTCAGTTGGCCAGCCAAGCTGGTTGTACTTGCATCCAGCCTCAGGACACTTGAAAGGGCGGTTGTGAGTCTTGTCATGCTTGGTCAGATCACATGGACGCTTGAACTGCTTGTCGCAGCCTTCGTGTTGGCAGTGGTATGTGAGGATCGGTGCACCCTTCTTGCGACGTGCCATGGAGCGACGAGCACCATCGTCATCGATTGAAGCCTCCATTGGGCGCTTCGCAGCCATGGTGGCGGCCTCTTGAGCTGGAACGGGCTGGTTGTCGGCGAGGCTGGTGAAGTTCTTCCCGTCTCTGGTAACGGTAAGGAAACCAGCCTTGCCGTTGTGACTCATCCCTCCCTGTAACTCAATACGATCTTCTCTATTGATAGTGTTAGCGTCGGCTATTGATGAGACTGCGGCCGCCTGGAGGGACAATACGTACGGAGTAGCGTCCATCTCGTCGAGCTCTTCGCCATGCGCTTGCTTCTCTCTGGTTGCAGCAAGGATTGCGGCGTATCGGCGGATCTGTTCCACAAGATCAATAAAGTAACCGGTGTTGTAAGGTCGATCTGATGGTAGACACTGGTCCGATTCGTGAACGGCGTCGACGGTCAGGTGGAGACAGCGAATCGAAGCTTCGCAGAATGATCGGTATGCAGTTGGAGATCGAGAAAAATCCTGAACAGCCAAACGCCAATAAGTATTCGCGCGATGCAAAGGATCGTCGCTGGTACTTACAGGAGCAAGAAAGATCAACGTCTTCTCGAGATCGCGGAGGGTTTTGATCTCCTTTGTATCGATGCGTGATGGAATGTCACGGACGAGGGGGTGAAACTCCTTGAGAGAAGTTTCACGGAGGATCGGGTTGACAATGAACTTGTGAATCTGTTGCTGTGCAAAGACACTCAAGCCGAGCGTGTCACCTTGCGCGTTGCTGGAGAAAGATTGGGTGACAGCAGAGGTCCCCGACGGAGCGGATCTGTTGTCGCCTGGTTCTAATGTATTAGCAAGACTGTATAGGGGTAAATCGTCGTTGTGACACCTACCAGTACGGAAGGCCTGCAACTTCTCGTAGGTAGACTCAGCGATGCTAGAGCCGATGCCACTGTCTGCACGATGATGGTGGGCTTCGATGTCAGCAGGGAATTCCTGCTTGACCACTGGTTTGTCCTGAGCAGATCCTGCATGCTCAACCATGAAGCGGGGGACTGGCAAGACTTCCGGCTCGTTAAACACACTGGACAGCTGCGTCCGTTGCGCAATAGCGTCGTCCACTCTGCTGATCAAGTCGAAAGCTCTTCTTTCTCCTGCTCCGATCAGGAGATCTTCCAAGGCCTTAGGACATGCCGTGGAGCGAGATGGGAGAGACGGGATCTTCAGGTCCTCAAACTGGCCGAAGATCGTGGGTTCGTTGTTGCGGTAGCTGGGATGGAAAGTCGAGCCTTTGCGGAGAGAGATGTTCTTTAATGAGTCAGACAGCTCATCGATGGAAGGACTGGCTGGGCGGCGGCGTGGGTGGGTGGAGGAAGAAGCCATTATGAACGATTGAGAGAATAATCGAATATCGGGAGATCGGACGCCGCGGAGACTGATTGGGCACGTGAGGTGTCCTTTGTTGGACCGGTCAGATGTGAGTCAGAGAAGCCGGGTGCGCACGATCACAGGTTGTGACCGGTCGGCGCAGTCAATATGAGTACTGCTCGTCGGGGCAGATAGTGGAGCGGGTTGCGCATTCAAGGTGGAGATGCGTGAGTAATTTTAATGCGTGCTCGAACGGTTCATATGATCGAGAAGGAAACAAAAGCTGTCAAGAGAGTGAGATGGAAGAGAATAGAGCACCAAACCTACGACCAACAACTGAGGTGTGGTCGAGGTCTTGTTCGTGGAGCAGCGCCGCCAAGCAGGCAGCAGCGAGACGTCGTGTTGGAAGGCCCGACCGACGCGTGCTGCAGATAGCGGTGACTCATAAGCTCCGATCTCCGCGTTATTAATTGCACTGATTGCGCCTCATCACACGACCTTTGTCTTCTTGCCCTTGACGGTCTAGCAGATGGTAAGAGCATTTATCTACCAACTGGCATTGCTCACGTCGTCTCATGGTATACAACAGCCTCATACATTGATCCTGTATCTGATCACAGAATGACAGTACCTTACTGTATGATGCGAGCGCGGAGTTCGTGGCTTTATCACCCCGTCGCAATTCCGCTCCAAGGGGGCTTAGCAAGCAAGCCGCGGCGGTCCAACATCAGGCATCACAATTCTTGCGAACTAAGGTACATGCAGTTGAAGGATTCATTCAAACCCACTTCACTCGACGACTGTTGGTTCATTCATTCGTTACTAAAGCCGGTGGGTATCTCATAATCAGCCACGCGTCCCAAACTCCTTGAAAGAATGCTTTTGATTTTGCTTTTCATCTCCTGTCGTGATATCGTATGTCGTTACGCATGTTGTCCTTCAGCACGCTTCGAGGCTGGCCTGTACACTCTTCCTCACCTTGCGATTGTAGATCTTATGCTTGTCATCACCGCCCCAACGTAAATCTGCAGCCCTTGGGTTCACCTTCGTCCTGGGGTCATAGGGTGCATTATCGTCTTCAATAGCTTTTATGATGGCCTCGACGTGGCTGGAGACTTTATCTGGATTGGCAGGCACGTAGCAAAGCACGCCTCCCGTATTCGCGATCCGATGATGAAACAATGGGGTCATGACATTGACACGCGGTTGTTCTTCTGGAAAATTTGGCGAGAAGCAGATGCGCACGGTGATGATAGCACCTTCGAGATTGGTCGTGAATTTGCCGAAGAGCGTCATTTGCCAGACGAATGGATTGTTGTCGATGAGTTCAATGTCAAATGACGAGCTGAAAACGCTGTTCTTGTTCTGCAGCTTGATCTGATCAAAGTCTTCGCGCATCTCTCTGGCAATCAACTTCTGGCTTTTCTCCGCATCCACCCCTTGCAAGGCCCAAGAATCTGTCTCTTTGTCGAGGGCGGCGCGGATCACCTTCAATCGTGCCTGAAGCTGGGTGTAGGAATAGCGTCCTCCCATGCCGTTGTGATGAGACTCGAATGATTCCAAAGGAAAACTCATTCCTTCCCAGATGACCGCTGATTCAGGCTTTGTGTCCGTAGCCTTCCCCTTTTGGGCCTTCACTGCGGCCTTCGTTGCGTAGTACTCGCTCTGATTGCTGATTATCACAGACTCCAGACTGCTGCTGCTGCCGCTCTCTATGAGGTCCGACTTCGACGATGTCTTTGTTTTAGATACCGGCTTGATGTTTTCTTTCGGCTTGGAGTTCTGCTTGATACGGTCCTCGACACTTTTCATGTCAGAGGCGTTCTGCTTGACACGGTCCTCCGCACTTTCCATGTACACGTCAAAGTACCAAAGGAACCTGAGCTTCGTCACATCGCAGAATGGGTCGAATTCGTGATCTGTCTTGTAAGCGTCTGTGCCGGCAAGAGGTTCGTACGGGTTGATCTTCTGCTTCTTAGCAGGACTTCCGTCATAATCGTCTTTGCTTGTGGGGATCTTAATGGGCTTTGCAATGGGCGCGGAGATCTTCTTGGGCTTTGACGCAGCTGTTTGCTTGGAGACTTTTTGAGTAGAGACTTTTGGTGCATTTAGAGAGACTCCATCGTTATCACCGTCGCTCGAATCTTCGGAGTCGCTGTACATGTATTCGAGACCGAGATCGACGTTCATGGTCAACTTGTCAGGATTGCGGAGCTCCTTGGCCTTTTCGAGGTCCAGGTCGCTTTCTTTACTGATACCCAGGATGGCCTCCAGACGCTGTACGACTGCGATTCGTAGGTTTTCGTGGTGCACCTTTGAGGCATAGCGGACAGCTCCGGGGTGAGATTGACCGTGGTGCTCGAAACCAGGCTCGTTCTCAAAGGGGTTTGCACTCATCAGACTCTGGATGCTGACCAGTACGCTCTCAATTCCAAGGACGGGACTCCAGGTTTCTCCGCGTTCACCTCGCCAGGTACCAAGGGTGGACAGGCATACCAGCCCGTTGGCGTAAATGTTTGGATTGAAGCGAGTGCGTCCATAATTAGTCGTGATCGCTCTGACCTTGGGAGGCTGCTGAGGGTAAGTTGATGGGAACTTGAGGTTGAATTCGTAGAACCCGAACTCGTAAGGAGTGTCTGGGGGTCCGATGATCAGAGCACGAACGACGTGCACATTTTCATTGCGATAAGCAGCTTGAAGTGATAGATCGTTGCCTTTCTGGAGGTCGCGTATCTGTTTGGTGATCGTCAAAACTGCCGCCGCTGCTGAAGTCATGATGATGGGGAGCTTCCACTGCTTTTCGTGGTGAAAGCGAGGGAAGCCAGATGAATGGACGGAGGTTTATGGCATTATCAATGCTGAAGGATGTGAGCAAGTTTGAGCAAAGAACGTTGGAAGTCCGATGTGGTGTAAACAGCGGGATCTGGGGCACGAAACTTGGGGAAGCTGCGCCTGTCGTCCAGGTTGCCAAGGATATCAATAGAAGCGAAGCTGCGAGCTGATGTGAACAGCTGTGCTCGAACCACTTCATTGCTTGTTCCAATTCCAGTCATTACGCGAATTATCACTTGACCAACACCAGTGCCGGGCCACTTCCTCATAAATCCACCAAAAACGACACTACTGGCAAACATGGCGGACGATTCAAGGATCTCGCCGTACAACTTGGCGGGTATGTTGTCCTCAGCATTCAGAGACAGTACAAACAACTAACAGTCAGCAGACTGCAAGAACACAACCGATGACGCGCTACAGAACTACCTGAACGGCCTCAAGATCCAACAATCACGTTTCTACACCGACATCAAGCTGGCACTAGGCTACAGCGCCGTGCTGCTCTCCGGCGCCTGTTTCGCATGGGACTACAAGCTGGGCTTCGATTCCACAATCTACTACACCGCAGCCGCCGTAGCGGTCTACTTCGCCTTGAACGGCGCCTTCACGTACTGGATGTGGTACGTGGAAAAAGACACCATCTACACCGGCTCGCGCAACGGACAGCAACTGATCATCTCGACGAAAACGAAGAAACACGACCCGCTGTACCGGCTCACGGCGCGGTATACCACGTCGTCCAGTAATGGCACCATGAAAGAGATTGTAATCGAGGCGCCCGTCATGCGCTGGTTCACGGCCGACGGATACTTCGTCGCCAAGCCGTTCCAGCAGTGGTTGGCGTCGAGCATACCGCTGGTGGGCGAGTTGGATCCGAATAATGCGATGAGCGGCGCGCAGAGCGGGCAGGAGCAGACGATCGATCCGAGTGTGCTGCAGGCGGCGCTGGATGGCTTTGCGACGGGTACGAAACCGGCGCAGGGAGGGAAGAAGAGGAAGGGTTGAGTACTGCGACAGAGCTGTTATGGACTGAAGAGCTTCTCCAATCCCAATGCTCGAGGAGAGATGAGCGCGCGCGCGCGAAAGATGTGATAACGCCACACGGATCAGATCCAGCGTCTCATGGTGTTGAAGACGATCGGCGTGACGCTCTGCTGTGATCAGTATGTAAACGAACAATACGAACAGCATGATATCCTCTCCAAAAGTCGCATTGCATCTCGGTGTGCATCGACCTACCGCCTTCGCTCTGCTTTTGTAACTCTGGTTTGCACTCGACATGATGAGATCGAGAGAAAGGACGTTCACAAACAGAACAGCATATAGTGGATCAATCGACATCTCATTAAACTATCTCTTCGATAAAGCGACGACCAGCGCCAGCCATAAAACATCATGCAACGACCTCGCAAAACGCGTGGCGTGGGTATCTTTGTCTTTCCCTTGGTAAATCCTCCGTCCAATGTCCCCCATCCCATTCCATATCCAGGTATCTTCTTTCGGTAACAAAGGAAAATATTTGACAAAAGAAAATAGCACATCTAGATCCAAGCGGGGAATCCACCCTGAGTCTCATCGGGCCCAAAGACGTCGTCGCCGCCGATGAACGGCGAGCTGATACTGCCTCGAAGCGGCTTCATGGTGCTCATGCGTTGACCCTGGACCATGCGGCCGGCCATCTGCAGCAGTGATCTGTCGTCCATCTCTGGGCGACGGTAAGTCGGCACGGTGCCGTAGTTGTCGAGAGAAAGGGTGTTGCGCTTGTGTGAGAAGTTGACAGTCACGCGTCTGGCCTTTTGCTGTTCTTGCTGCACCTGCGGCGACGGGACTGGTGGGAGAGGGCATGATGGTGGTGGGTGCAGGGATGCGCCGTAGGAGGAGGCAGGGCGCGTGTACGATGACGCTGGACGGGAGCAGAGGGATGCTGGTCGGTCCGAGGTTGTGATCGTGGTGTTGCTCAGCTGCAGACATGATGGAGGCATGTAGGACCAGCGAGCAGATGGCTTGGAGAACGGTGAGTGTGAGCGCGAGCGGGTCGTCTGACGGGGCTCGGAGCGGGTGCGGAGGTGGCCGCGCTCCTCGGACTTTGCGGGCGTGCTGAACATGTCGCTGCAGCGCTTGGTAATCTCGTCGACAGCAGGAGCTTTTGCTGGCTCCTCGGAAAGGACTTGAGGTAGCTCAAAGGTCTGAGCTGGTTCCATCTGAGGGGTCTCTGGAACAGAACGAGGGTTCTCAAAGACTCCCGCCGAAGTCCATTGACCTCCAACATTAGTGATGGTGAAGAATTCATTCAGGACCATAGAGCTCTTCTTGTGACGGTGGTTCGCAATGGTGACACGTGGAGAGATCTCAGCATCTTCGGTAAAGGTCTTGCGCGGCGGTGGAAGCATCGAGTCGCGAGGACCAGAAGATCTGAAGCTGTTCCAGTCACTCTCGATGTCGATGTCGGTCTCGGCTTCCAGGCCCAAGTTATAGCAGTAGTCAATGTCATCTTCCCATTGGGCGGATTCGTTGGACCACAAGCTTGGAACACTATTCTGCCAATCGGAACCACTGCTGATCTCGCGAACACCGCTGTTGCCATTAGACTCGGCAGATTCGTCCGAAGCTTGCTGCGCCAGAGATTGTTGACGTGTCTTGGGCAAAACGGCCTTGACGGGTGAGTTCGGAAGAGATTCGGACTCTTCTGGTACAGCAAGTAGTAATCTGTTGACCTCCGATGGCTGCGGGATACCAAGGTCGAGTCCGAGTCCGAGTCCTTGCGGTGCCTGAACTGGTGAAGTCTCGGTTGGGGCCCTCAGCGCTGGGTGGACTGAAGCGGGTACGTTACGTCGCTCTGATACGATATCGGCCAACGAGGACCGTCTAGGAATGAATGTCGTGCGTGGGGAGAACTCTGGGGAAGACACAGACGACTGCATGTTAGGACGTGAAGTCTTGCCGAATAGTGAGCTGTTGCCGAAGCTGAAACCACCGGGGCTAGCGGCACGCGAGCCGGGACGAGAAGTTGGCAAGCTGGAATTGTGCTCGGCCCTACCGCCGCGACCTCTCATGTCAGGGGCTTGCATGGATGATGTTGCAGGACGAGAAAATGACTCAGTCGAGTCTACATCCAATAGCTGACCGTTGTCACTGTGAGTGACGTGCTGAAAGTTGAATGGCGACGAGATTGAGAGCTTCTTCGGCTGTTCTTCCTGGGTAGGAACCTCGCGAGCGGACATGGCAGTTGAGGGTCTTGCGGTCCATCGTGCGAGAGCCTCACTTCCTTGCCTCAAGTACCTGCTGCTGCGCTTACGACTTGAAGGTCGTACCTTGTCGTCCTCATCGTCGCTCTCAAACGTCGAAACGGGAAAAGCTGACTCGCGAAGATCCGGGGTGATTTGAGGAACCGGTTCGATGTCGGGCTCGGGAAGCGCAGGACTGCGACCAAAAATCGAATATCGCTTACGCGACCGTGAGCGATCACGCTTTGGACCAGGAAAAAAGAAACTGTTCATATCGTTGTCGGAGGAGGGTGTTGTAGTCTGGTCAACAGACGCGATATCAGAAGGGTCGATAGGAAAATGAGAAGAAGGCGTGCCAGCCGCCGAGTCGAAAAGATCCTTGCGCGAAGAAAGAGAGGAAAAGAAAGCAGAACTCCGTTTCCCTGGACTGTCTGATCTATGGAGCCATCTAGGAGCCATGACTGACAGACAAAAATCGCATCTGTCGAGTGTCGAGATGCTGCTTATATGCGAAGCAGGTCCGGAAACGTTTCGTCGACGTTTTGATCGTTTTGTACGTTGCCGAGGCGGGTTTGACCAGACTCGGTGACACCGGAACAGTTGACAACGTCTGTCGCAGGAAATATGTCAGTGTTTCAGAAGATCAACGTCGACGGATTGATGTCGATTGAAGAGCAGGTCGTTCGAATATCCAATGTCGGTCGCGAGAGAAGGATTAGCAAAAGGGTGTTGGGAATATCGCCAGATAATAAGGTGCAGGGGCAAAGTAGGCTTTACCTTTAGTGGAGGCTCCATTGAGTTTTGTGCACTGCGTAGTCAAGTTGAGTGCAGTGTCTCGTTGCACGGCACTATGCGCGGGTGTGCTACCCAGAAGCGGGTCAAGACATCGGGCTGATCGGGCGTAAACGACAGCATGTGCAGGCGAAGAGCTGAGCACTCCGAGACATGGTGCTTTTGGAGTGAGGTCAAGAGATTGGGACCCCCATAGTTAGTGGACCGGAATCAAGTCAGACAATGCGCGGGCCGGCCTTTGTTCCTGCAGAAGCGACTCGATAGCGGGAGATGATTGCATTGCATGCGCTGTCCTCCACCCGGTACCCAGGATGATAACTCTCGTTCGCCCGCTCAAAGTAGCCGAAAACTGTCCACCGTCACACCCGTCGTCTTGTGCAAGTCAAGGCAATGATCAGTATGCTGAAAGCGATCAATCGAGTCATCGACGTGCGTGTGCGATAGTGGACAGCGCTTTAGCGGCGTGTCAAGAAGATAGGCGGAGCGACGTTTAGCGTGGCTGATTGCAGCAAGCCACTTCAGACTACGGAGACAAATTTCCAGGTCAGTTGCCGGAGGGCCATGCAGAGTCCGGGGCGTACCGTCCGTGAGAAGATCCTATGGCTGCTGTCACTCGTATCAAGAAGAGGCACAACAAACAAACCACGGCCCAAGTGCTGGTACAGTGGCATCATCGTGGCCAGCTAATCGAACGGGTCGTCGTCGGTAGACACCTCGCGTAAGGCTGCACTGTGGAAAACCGTTGTCAACGCCTTTCGGCAAAAGCTGGAATGACTGTATGCCCATCTCATCCGTCTCAGATTCAAACCGCAACGGTCAGCGTCGACAAGACATTTCGCGAAGACTCTGCCTATACGAGAGACAAGACAGACTCGACGAAAAGACTCGACCGACTCGTCGGAAGACAAGAGCTCAACGGCTCCGCAGACCAGTCGGTGGACCCGAGTCAGAGTCAAAGAGAGTAGTAGAAGTGGTGCAGCCTTGTCCTCGCTTGGTTAAAGGCAGGCCGCTCGATGGAGCTTTCTTGCTCGTGGCCTTTGCTTTCGTTGTGCGCTGATAAACACACCGGACCCAGCGATCCCACCAGATCAATCGAACCAGCATTGGACGGCGCCAGGAACGCGCCCCGCGACCTGACGGGATCTACCGTCCGGCGAAAGGATCATGGAATTAATATCCATCGTATCAAGTGATGAACTACTCACCCAAAATCCCGGTCTTCGCGCGTGGGAATATTGATTAATCGCTGCAGCTGCAGTTCCTTCATTTATTGCATTACGGCATCGCGCCGTGATGATGCCGATTGGAGTGTCCCAACCCCATCATTTCGCACTGCCGTGCAAGCAATATGCAAGTGTGGCAGTCTTGATCGTGTGTCGTGTGTCCGCCTGACTCTGTGCATGCAGAACCAGCCGTGTCGCTCTCGAACGGGTTGCTGCCACGTTATTGACGGCTGTCTCGTTGTCGGACAAGCTCGCCTGTCGCCTATTGTTTCTGTAAACTGACTGGTCAGAACCATCTTGCGGTCAAGAGCGAGACATGTGCTCACTTCTCGTGGACAGTCCAGATGCAGCCATCGCAGTCAGCCAGCTATGACGGTCAGCCATTTGCGTTTTCCAAAATCCGACAGTGGAAAACGACGACAAAGCGTAAAGTACAGCTGAGTTCTGAGCATACTGTACAGTATCATGCGCCTTGTGTTCTTCCAAGACTTCAACCAAAAAAAATTGTATGTAATGTCCGAAGCCTCGTGGGTCCTGGAGGTATACTGATTACTGTAGCCTTGCTAGTGTCGATATCAGCTACAGTATGGAAAGACTGGTTCCCACGTTCGGCTTTCGGTATAACTGACTTTGGACTGTTAGGCGAGGATTTGACACGAATTGTACAAGGTTTGTTATAGAAAAGCCATGGAAGCTTCCGGTGGAGGAGCGCACTTTCCTATTGCGGCTCTACTGCCGTAAGGTACCACCTTACTGTAGTGCTGGGCCGGCCGATCACAACCACATCGTTTATCCACGGTCTTGAAAAGGCATTCGCAGATCATATCATTAAAATACGGAATATAACGCTATGTACTTGGCATCAATCCAAGCGATCCAACCTTGTTGTCAAATATTCATTACAATTCAGTAAACTCCCTCTCCAATGCAGGATCCTCCTTCCTGTCCTTCAAGTACCCCGAGATTCTCTCCGTCATGCTCTCAGTAGTGAATCCAAAGTATGGATAGACGTACTTGACAGTCAAACTGTGTCCGAAGCCCTTCATGCACACCATAGCATCAGCATATTGGCCCCAGCCGTAACTCATGTAGGGCTCAATGACAACACAAGGGATGCCTTCGCTGCGGCGCAGGACTTCACGCTTATAGCTGCGTGGCTGCTGCTCGAACAGTCTGTTGCATGGGAACGAGACGACGCGGACCTTGAGACCGTGCTTCGAACGCAGCTCCTTCGCAACGTTGACTGCGAAGCTTAGCTCGGCACCGACACCGATAAGGGTGATATCTGCCGCTTGCTCTTCCTCGAGGACGTAAGCACCCTTGGCGACCATGTTGCGCTTGGTGGTCTTGAGCTGAGGTAGGACTTGCCTGCTTGTGCTGATGATGCTTGGACCGGTGCGAAACTTGATCGCCGTTTCCCACGCACCAGCGGTCTCCTCGCTGTCACCTGGACGGATGTAGAGCAGATTTGGCATCGCGCGGAACAAGGCTGCGAACTCCACGGGCTGGTGAGTAGGGCCGTCTTCGCCCGTACCGATAGAGTCATGCGTGGCGAGATGGATGACCTGCAGGTGTTGTAAAGCACCCATTCTGACTGCATTTGTAGCATAGCTGTAGAACATGAAAAAGGTGGAAGTGACCGGAATGATGGTGCCTGGATTGAACGCAGCAAGACCGTTGGAGATGGCGCACATGGCATGCTCTCGAATACCGTAGTGGATATAACGCCCTGCATAGTCACCATTGATTCCGCATGAAGTCTTGAGGTCTGGGTTCTGGAATGCAACCTTGTCCTTGAAGCTTAGATTGACAGACGGTGTCAAGTCGGCTGTTCCGACCATGAATGACTTGACTTTTTCTGCGATAGGGTTGAATGACATGCCAGAAGCCTTGCGAGTCGCCGTATCCGCTTCAGGGAAACTTGATGGTATGAGTTCTTCCCAGTTCGCAGGGAGTTCGCCCCTCATTCTATGTTCGAGTTCCATTCCGAGCTTTGGGTGAGCGCGCTTGTAATTGGAGAAGAGGTCGTTCCACTCCTTGACGTTCTTCTCACCCTTTGCCGGTAGATCTGAGAAGAATTCATAGACCTGATCTGGTATAGAGAATGTTTTCTCGGGGTCGAATCCCCAGTTCTTCTTCATCACCTTGACATCGTCGCTCTTGAATGGAGCGCCGTGAGCTACAGCCTCACCAGCGACTGCGCTACCCACGCCAATGATGGTTCGCACATTGACCAGAGTTGGCTTGTCTCTACTCTGTTTGGCCTGGTTGAGAGCATCCACGATCGCATCAACGTCGTAGCATCCATTGTGTACATCAATGACATTCCAATTGGCAGCTCTGAATCTGGCATTAATATCCTCCGTGTTGGTCATGTCAACGGATCCGTCACACGTGATCTGGTTGTTGTCGTAGATGACGGTCAGGTTATTGAGCCTCCAGTGACCGGCCAAGGAAATTGCCTCCTGGCCAATACCCTCTTGTGGGCACGCATCACCAACCATACACCAAGTATGGTTGTTGACGATCTGGTAGTCAGGCTGATTGTATTGTGCTGCTAATTGCTTCGTGGCCATGGCGAGACCGACCGCATTAGCGAGACCTTGACCAAGTGGTCCAGTGGTGAGCTCGATACCGTCCGCCTCGATTTCGGGGTGACCAGGGCACAAGCTTTCAGGCTTCTCACTGTGGTAGGTCTTGATCTCATCGAAACTAAAACTTGGGTATCCGGCAAAATGAAGGAAGCAGTACTGAAAAAGGCAGGTATGACCATTGGAAAGTACGAAGCGATCTCTGTTAAACCAGTCATGGTTCTTTGGGCTATATCGCATGGCATACTTCCACAGAGCGACACCGATGGCGGCCATGCCAATAGCACCTCTGGACAGGTGTCAGTCTTCTTGTTGATATTTGGCATCACTTTGGCTAACTTACCCAGGGTGGCCAGCGGCGTATTGTGAGCATAGGTCGGCGATCAAGATTCTGTACGCTTTGAGCACAATGTCATGATGCTTGCTCAGGCGAGATTCGCCGACATTCTCAATCTTCTCCTCCTGCATAAGAGCATCTGTGACATTGGCACCGTAGCTCTGGTGACCATTAAGCTGCGGTGCTTGTGGTTGGTTTTGAACAGCGGCCATAATGTGTAGTGAAGGGTTTGACAGCTGTGTAACAGAAAACAAAAAAGAAGAAATCGTTTATAGTAGAAGACGTCCTACCAGATCCTGGTGTACTTGAGGTCAATAAATAGTTTCCTACCGATGGTCAATCGATCTCCTCCATTGGGGAGCATTACGGCATTGGGAAATCCGGTCGCTGGTCATGGAGATAGAATGCGGAGGGAACAGTGGCGGGGTAAACATCGTCTCCAGAAGTAGTAGGTATGCCGGTGTTGGCAACATCGAATGTGTGGAGAGCCTGCTACGACATACCGTTGGTAACGCTAATATCGTGCTCAAACGGCTGGGGTCAAAGGCAGGTTTGACGAGGTTCCCCATCATCGCAAACCTTCCTTAGACTACGTATTGATTTGCAGGATCTGAATGTCTCCGGTACGTCCGCGCTCGCTTCAGCTTCCGTGTTAAGTGCTTGTAAGTGCTTAGACAACATTGTCTGTGATCTCGGTTGGCAATGGTACACCACATTGGTCGTCAACCAGTGGATCTACTCGATTGTGCTTCGGTCCAGGGGCACGGCTCGAGCGTTTGCTGTATCGGAGCCTATGCCAGTCTCACTCGTAGATAAAATTGGCGACGAACTGTCGACAACTGCTACCGATTGCATGACTGTTGTCAAAGGTAATCAGGAGTGAAACCGCGGCAAGTATGCAGTTTTCCAGCCCATGAACGAAGCTGCTGGAGTCGGCAATGCTTCGTTTGCTTCCTTCAAGACTTCGAGCAGTTTCCTCTCGAGCACAGCTGGCAAGCCCAGGTCCTCTGTGTGAACTTTCGTACCCCCAAGTTTATCTCTCTCAGCATGCGTCTCAGCGTTGACTATCTGATACAGGACTTTGACGCCTTCCGTCGGTTGTGGGCTAGTGACCGAGCATGCGTATGTGACATTGGGCATGAAAACCCAGATGGAGAGAGGTACGCTATTGGTGTAGAACCTGCGGGCTCCAGTACTTTCGATGGCCGCTAGAAGCTGGCCAGCAAACCACTGCTGTGGCTCGTAGGCTTCAAAGTGCGAAGTGCTTCGCGAGATGCTGAGGAATGGCTTGAACAGCTTGATGCCTTCTGCTTGCGGAACTTGCTGACCTATATGCGCACCGCATGACACGCAAGTTACCGAGTCGTCTGCATCGCTGATCTGTGTTACGACGTTAGTCGGGCGGCTTCAGTGTTGCAAGATAGCGTAGCGCTATATAGTGTGGTATGTATCGCTGGTTTAATCCCGCCGTGGTCTAGGCTCTCAAAGACGCGGCGGTGAAATACAGGGGTCGTGCGTTGGCAAATCAGAAACCACTCGCAAGGCTGAGAGACTGCTGAGGGTATCATGACCGACCATTCGGCATTATCGATCTTGGACTCTTGTATCAGAGAACTTCTGTGAGGGTGACGCGAGGCCAGAGAAGAACTCTTTCTTCAAGTCCACCAGCAACCAAGGAGTGGATCAGTACATACCTTTACGTTAGAGCAATTTTCTTCACTGAGCAGGAAGCCGAGTGTATCGACAAGGCCCACACCGGGCCTTGATAGCAGTTTGCTGTTCGAAGCATAGCCTTTCCCTTGGCCAGCATGGTCGTGTTCGTGTTCGTGTTCGTCGGGCTTGTGACAGTGCCAGAGATCCATCATCTCAGCCCATCCTTCTGATGGAAGGTCTCTCCAGTCTCTGATCGATTCAAGTTCAACGACGACAGCGTCACATGTGCTGCAGATAAATTCCGCATTGGCATCGAGGTCGTGGGCGGACCAAGGAACGTCGTGTTGGTTATTGATGTGTGTCTGCGCTGTCGAGCTGACGACTTCGGGCTTCAATGTGCTGTGGAGGCTTGGGCTCTCAGGCAGATACTGTTCAAAATCGACTTCAGATGACAGCCTTACGGACAGACCAACGGTAGATTGTTGATCATCATGGTGCAGGCTGAGGGTCTTTCCATCTGCGGAAAGTCTTAGTGCGGTCTGCTTGTTTCGTGGAGAGCAGAGTTGGAGTCGAATTACTGAAGAGTCGATATGGTGTAGTGACTCCAAATGTAAAGATGATGGCTTCTGCTTCTGCTTCTGACACTGATTAGTATGGGCCAGATTTTGTGGCTGGCGAAGAATTGTCTCGGCAGGAAAATAGCAAAACACACCATTTTCCACGGTTGATGCAGTTACTAACAAGGTTCTTCGGTAGCACTCCAGTCTCTCTCGCAAACTCAGACATGGTCGATATAGGTTTCAAGAGCGATGTATTTCATGAGTGAAGGCTGACGAAGGAAATGTACGAGTACGGGATTCGCGCCAAGACATATATCATATTCTACGTTAACCACTTCACATGGACGTTTATCTGCTTCTGTGGCATTTTCAGGAACGACGAATGACTGAGACGACTAGGTTCATCTCGAAATATCAGTAGTATGTAGTGCTAGGCTCATACGTTCCCGGCATGGCGGCTCGACTGGCAGGTCCTCCTTCGTCCCCACTATCATCCTCGTCTCCAGCAAACGCGCTTTGATTAGGGTCGGGAGGCGCACGCATGCGAGCAAGCTCTCCTGCATCGAGCGTCGGTGGTATGTAAGGTTTGGGCGTGTGGTATTCTCGACCAGAAGGCATGGCTGCTAGTAGAGGCTCGAACGGCGGAACCGCCTGCACATTTATCTACGACATGATCAGTATGGTTTCTTTCCAAGACAAAGAGTGCGTAGCTTACCATATCATTCGACCTGACACATTTTGCCTCCAGCCATTCCACAACTCTTGCCTCCTCCAGTCGTCCGGCGTCCATGCCCCAGTCCTCGGTGGCCTTCACAATCCGTTTGTCTTCCTTCCTTTCTGACCAACTTTGCTTGAGCCCTTTCAACCCCTTGCGTCTCCCTGCATCATCATCGCCACCGACTGCCAGCCCGAGCTCCCTCTTTGCTCCTCTCAGCCATGCGATGCCCTCTCCAGCCTTGCCCGAGATCTCCGCATCAATGCCCAGAAATCTAGCAGCCTTACCCCTAGCAGTGCGCCGCAGGTCTTGGGTGTATTTGAGCAAGTCATCATCGATCTTCCCTGACGGACCAGTCCTCGCCATGAGTCCAGCGGCTTTCGCCGCATGGTCCGAGGCCGCCAAAGACAGTCGCGCAAACAAATGCGCTCGGACTTTGGGTATTGACGGCGCGCTGATCATCCAGTCCTTATTATCCTTGTTCCTGTCATCTGCTACTGCAGCCGCATAAGGGTCGTCTTTGAGAACAACAATCAGTGTGGCTTCTGCCAAAGCAAGTGATGCCAGAGCCGACGACATGGAGGCCGTGATGTCGGCTGGTTGATGAGCTTCTGTAGGAGGCAAAGTGGATACAAATGAGTGTACACTATGCGCGTCGAGAAGATGGCGCATACCAGCTGACACTGGTGCGGCGCGAGCTTCCGGCGAAGAAGAGGTGAATGTGTATACCGAGTGTAGCTGTGTTCTTGCTTGCAACGTATACGTGTAGGCGAGCGTTTGTAGCACGAATGCGATTTCATTGTGTATGCCCTTGATCCGTACTCTAGCCGGCTCGCGACCAGGTATACTGGCCGTCAATGTGCATCTCCATTCGCATTCAAACTCTTTTATTTCGGAGACCGACACTCGTTCAGATTGTGCGATAGCTTGGCCAGTGATTGATGTGTATATGGGTATAAGAATCGAAATGTACGATGTCAGAGCATCTTGGACTGTCGAGAGGCTTGACGCTTGCGCGGCCGGAGCAAGACGTTTGTGTTTCTTCAATGCATCGCGTACGACGGACCGATATGTTGTCGCGGTAAGTATCAAGGACGGATGACTCGGGCTCGTAAAGAAACTAGCCAAATGTGTGTTGCTGGTCGTCGGCAGATTAAAAGGATATGGCATTGTGAGCTGAATGTTGTCGGAGATGGAGGGGTGATGAAGATGATGTCAGGTCGGCTGTTGAAGCCCTGACCCATGAGAGCCAAGGACGACACAAGAAACATACAGGGCACACACGGCAGTGCTACTCAGATTCCGGATTCAAGATCTTATTGGTATCCATGTAGGTGGTCCGCTACAATTCTTCTAAGCTAACATTGACTTGCCAATCTCACTCTGCCAACCCATGGCTCGCTCAAATCCATTGGTATACGATTGGTAGTCAGCCATCGCCTTGTAGATGTCCTCCTGCTTGCTAACAACAAACGGACCGTATTGGATAATCTTCTGAGCGAGTGGGAGACCAGCAACAAGGATGAACCTGCTGTCTTGTTCGGCATTCTCGTCGACCTCGGCTACAATGACATCTCCCTCTTGTTTCCACACGACGTTGTGGTATTGTTCAACGTCACGCGCATCACCTCCTGAACCGAAAGTCGTAGTTCCGTTCAGGGTGTAAAGAAAAGAGTTCCACTTGGCCGGGATCGCTTGGACGAGCTTTCCGCCAGGCTTGATAGTAAAATCCAGAAGCCAAACGGGGGTGTAGGCCAATTCTTGCAGACTGTCGACGCCAAAAGCTCTTCCGCTAATGACCTTGACTTGGACCTTGCCATCCTCACTCTTTGCTTGGGGGATCTCTGCTGCTTTGAGGTCTCTGTATCTTGGTTCGCAATTCTTGAGCTTCTCCGGCAGGTCGACCCAAAGTTGCATACCGACGTTAGCCTTTCCGTCGGCGTTCTGGTGAGGCATTTCGGCATGAACGATACCTTTACCGGCGGTCTATGACGAGTAAGCATGTAGCTTGATATACAAGAAAGTCAGGCGATGCACGTACCATGAACTGAAGATCTCCTGTCTCGATGGTACCTGCATTTCCGGTGAAATCTTCATGATCAAAGGCACCAGAGAGCAGGTAGGTGATAGTCTCTTGACCTCTGTGTGGGTGATCAGGGAAACCGGCGCCTGGAGCGACTGAGAAATGGTCAAGCATCTAGAATAATGTTAGATGCCGGGTCTGATGTTTCAAGCTCTTCAAGTTCTCTATTACCAGGAAAGGTGTGAAATGTCGCAGCTCTTGTGTTCCAACTGATCTCCTGACTCTTGCTCCAGCGCCTTCGGCTTGTTCGATGGCCTCGAAGATCTTCATAATCTTGCGCGGAGTTGATGTGTTGCTGTTCAAAGAGGGGTCGTTCGGGGGAATGACAGGCAGCCCCTGGAAGGTCGACGAGGATTTGGGTGCAGACATGGTGGTATGCGGTTCTTCGAGGTTGGATGGTAGACTCGAATTGAAAGATGCTCGGCCTAGAATGGGGTCTAGAAGGGTTGAAAGCTGCTGACGGTTGTAGAACGAGATGGCGACTGCAATGATTGCAATGAGAGAAGACAGAAGCAGTCTCATGGTCTGAAGATGAAAAGGTTGTATACCTACCGGTGAACTTACGGTTGTTGTTACTGATGAGCGCCGCCGACGGTAGATCTATTTATCAGCGTTTGGTAATCCTTGGAATGCCCCTCCACTTTCGCCTCGACTTATTATGATCTTACTGACTCAGGTAATCCGGCTACAGATGCCATTCATACATACAATAAACTGGTTACTGTATGCAGCCTCTACCAGTGTCGATTATTGGTTAAGCGATTCGATCGATGGATATCTTGGTCAACTCACAGCGATGCATTCTGCAGACGAGCTGCGCGGTTGTCCGATTTGCAGACATGGGCGACCATTGCGCCCACCAAGGCTCATGCCGTCTCACGACAGTCTAGACGAGCGCGGATGCTTCTGAAGCTCAAGCATTCTGCTGCCATTCCTACGGCAAGCACTCTGTCCGTAATCACACCCTTCAGGCGACAGTCAAGTGCTTGCGTGTCGAAGGTGGCTATCGAAGCAGGGTGAGGGTCTGGAAGCAGGTTGAGTGCCTTGTGCGACCATGCATTGCATTGCGTTTCCGTGAGCGGCACGCTCCACGCACGCTGGCCGCCTTCTGAGCGAATAGCGACGAGTGTGGTGGGTCCACAGTGTATGCCCTCGTGATCGCGCGCGCATAAATTATCAGGTCGCTGCATTCATCGTGGAACACGGCTATGCAATAGCATACCGATGTAAGGGAGTCGGGAAGAGAGCCCGTTTGTGTGTACCCGTGAGGCCCGAATTACACGAAATACACGATCAGAAGCCTCCGAGCGAGCCATCCGATCTATGGTGAATCAGGTACCACAGGCTACGTTAGCAGCATCACATGCGCCGAGAAGGTTGGAAGGCCCGTCAAATGGCGACCTGCTGTGCATGGCCGCTGTCTTTGCGACACATAAGGATTCAGAAATACGAGCGAAGAGCATGCTTGAAACCTGCAGAGTCTTGCGCATGGAGACACAAGACAGCACAGAAGTAATCTATGTTATGCTTCCTGTACATGAGTGTCAAGCGATATAGCAGAGACCAACAGTTGGCTTGGAGGAACCGGTAGGTAACTTGACACTGAAACAGCTCGAGCAGTCGCAAGCACGCAAACACATTTGGGCATGCACAAAACTGGTGAGCTTGTTTGTCATTTGTCCAGATACATGTAGCTTCTCCTCGTTTTTGTCGCACAGCATATATACCTTACAGTACATGTAGTAATGATGTTGTACCAACAGGTGCCCGTGATATGAGGGCATCCTTCGACTATCGTCATTGATATAGGGCAAGACAGGTCGGCACGAATACAGTCCTAAGGTACCTTAGGCAGCAGTACAGCACTGCGTTGTACCTCGTACCTGCCTAACGTACACGAACGCGAGCTTACCCGGGGGCAGGTGCCACCTTTGCGCCCGTGCGGCAGAGCTCGACCAAGTTTTGAAGGCTGGGCATTTAAGAGGGTAGGAACCCCCACCCGCCAATGAGAGACAACTCCATCCTTTCATCAGTCACCCAATCACAACGGTACGCTCTGAACTTCAATTTATACAGTTCAATTGTATACAAACATTTACGCGACGACGAAAAGGCCATTGACCATGGACACCTACGCGCAATTCCCGCGTCAATACGCGCAGTACGCGCAGGTTCCCAACCCTGGCATGGCATACCCTTCTGCTGCATATCCTGGCCACATGAGCCAAACTCAAGTCGCGGCAGTCATGGCCACAGCAGCAGCAGCTGGCACACCGGCGCATCAAATGCCTCCTCCTCGAAATTCGATGGACCGAAGAGCTGTCACGTCGCAAATTCCACAACAGATGGCGCAACAGCAACAACAACCCGACATGCAAGCTTCGAAACAGCCGACACCGCCCGAGAACACTGGCGGCGCAGAAGAGTCACCACTCTACGTCAACGCGAAGCAATTCCACCGCATCTTGAAGAGGAGGATGGCGCGACAAAAGCTCGAAGAACAACTGCGTCTCACCACAAAAGGCCGGAAACCATATCTCCATGAGTCGCGACACAATCACGCAATGCGCAGACCGCGAGGTCCGGGTGGAAGGTTCTTGACCCAAGACGAGGTCGCGCAGATGGACCAGCAGGAGGCTGCTGCGGCCGCAGCTGGTGGTACCAAGCGCAAAGGGAGCGACTTCGACGACAACGGAATGGGCAAACGCGTCAAGACGTCGTCGGATGACGAGTAGACCAGCGCTCGTGTCTGAGACAGCCTCCGATCTTCTTGCGTCCCTGGTGGACAAAGGCTTCTGGACTGCTACATGTGGTCGCACGAGGTTTTGACGACATCCTCGCTGTCGTGCGTTGTTTCTGGAGCGCACACTGTGGCGAAGCCCCAACGATATATGACTAGTGATACCCCTTCTGATATTTTATAATGAATCCACCATTCTTTCGGTTTTTGACCATCTCAATGCTTTGAAGTAAATGTTGTTGACTTGTGCGCAGGTATCTGAATCTATCGTATCTGGTGACCATGCTACCAAATTAAGCTTCGGACGTGTCGAATTGATCTGCACGCAGAGTGCATCAGAAACCACAACCAGTGATACACCGTGAAGTCCCTATGGTTCCGACGAAGCTGAAGAAGCAATGAGATCGTCTTCGGTATATGAGATATCATCATGTTATATTCTGCCATGGTAAGGACCACACTCTTAGCTGCTGCCTCACGTCGATCGTCTCGTGCTCACGACATCGGGCGGCTTGGCGTCGACTGCCAAAAATTAAACCTCTCCTCCAAATTGAAACCACGGTTGATACTCACGACAACATTTACCACCAGCACTCCTTGTACGAGACTGGTCGCTGGCCGACGAGTTGGATTCGAGATGATTTGCAATCAATGTATGCGCGCAGCTCTGCGTACTTCAACAAGACAGGTTGGCACCACGACTTCAAGCCTTCGGACACAGTCGCGATGGGTATCTTCATCATCACCACGATCCGCAACCATTTCCTCGGCCACTCAAGCAGCACCTAGACAAGGCTCACCGCAGTCCTCGCATAACCCTCCTGCAGCGACGTCTACCGGTGCTGCACAACCTTTCAGCACTCCACGATCATCCTCACCCAAGAAGCAGACTCCCACCGGTCCAGTAAAGTCATCACCACCGCCTATAACTGTAAAGAGCACGGTATCGGCAGGAACACCGCTAAAAGGCTTGAACTTTATCAAGGGAAAACAGGACCCGGTAGCGCTGGAAGACAGCGAGTACCCACCGTGGTTATGGACGATTCTCGAACAATCAGCGGCCAGCAAAAACTCTAAAGCCGGCGCTGATGAGGGTGATTTGTTCTCCAAGTCTAAGAAGCAGCGAAGAGCGGCCGCCAAAGCATTACGGAAGCAGCAACTATTGAACCCAGAATCACTTGGACCAAAGATCCCAATACACGAACAGACCATCGACCTTCCGTCAGGAGGCAGAAACAGCACTTTCGAAGGCAACTTGGATGCCGGTAGTGCGAGGAGCCAGCTTACTAGGTCGTTGAGGACGCAGAGAAGGGCGAAGATCAAGGAGGCTAACTTCTTGACATCCGTGGGTTAAGCGGAGAGGTGCACTCGATACCAGGAGAAATTTACAAATATTCAGAACAATTCATGCATCCTCAATATCAAGGCCTTCCTACTGCACATCGTCTTCATTTCAATGCTCTTCAGGAGTAGCGTTTCTTGAATCCGCTAGGGTGATTCGACTCCGCCAAGTAAGCGAGCTTGTACTTCTTTGGTCATCAGCCATACAAGTAATGCATGGGCGCCATTTTCCACTTTCTGCTTTTGTCGTTTCTCCATATGACAATACCACGCTGCGGTGCCTGAACCAATCCAGATGAGAAGTGGCGGAGTTGTCACAAGTCCAACCCTTGAGGGCATCGTTCGGATTGTCGACCAGCTGGGATGTCATCTCGCTTCTGTCTACCACCGCCTCGCGCAAACCCTTCCCATGACCGGCGCAGAATATGATCCTGCGTTCTACGTGGCTGGTACCAGCGCGAGTGGTAACCGTCTCTTCAAAGCCGCTGTTTACAACAGCACCGACGACGTCGACTTCGACGTCAAGTTCGACGGTATCGGAAGCGGTACTTCGGCGACCTTGACGACGCTCACGGCTCCCAGTGGTTTCTCAATGAATGCAGTCGGCGTTTCAAATGTGGTCAAGACTAGCACGGTCCATTCCGCCGCTGACGGCGCTGGTGTTTTCTACTTTACGTTGCCGAACTTGTTTTGTCGGTTGCTGTTCTCGAGATCCAGGTGCCCAGGGGCTATAGTCGTGTTATGGCTAGGAAGTATATCGAGGCTGGGAATTGATTGTGATCATGGCTTGCGGCCGGCGGACATCTAGCATGATATTCGGACAGCCGACTCTTCTAACGGTTTTCGGCCATTCATGACAAAGGCAGTATTATTACGGGCTCGTACTTGAAGTGAGTAGCGCCGGCAGGTAGCCACGCGGCATGAGAACCATAAAGAGTAACTCACGATAAAGGACCTTTAACAGGCTGTCTGCGTACTGCACTAGGCTGGTCATCTCAACTAATCAAGCCTGTATCTGCTAAAAGTGTTCATCCTTGGAATCGATTCCGCACAAAAGCGTGTCAGTTCCGCACTCCAGCTGCCGCGAAGAGACGGTTGCAGAGCCGGGACCGGAATACGCTCCCGTCGCTCTGACAATTCATGCCTCGTCCGATATTCGGCTAATCGGCGCATTGAACACGTCCGACTCCGTGGGATGCGAATTGCGGGGCTCCGCGATTAGGTCATGGATCTCGCATGCGGGACCTTTTGACAAGTTGGAGCATTCGAACAATCGAACGTTTTGATGTCTCTTGGTCCGAACCTTATGGCTTCATGGAGCGCTGCAATTCCGCTCACCCCTCAGACGGTATCTGAATGTGCCAAGACGGCTTCGGTGAATTGAATACTGTCTTGGTGATATATATGAGGCAAGTCTTCTCTGATTGTGTTGTGTCTCATACAATCAGCTCTCTGTTCGTTTCTTCACACCCCTCGGAGTCATTCCTACCTTCTCCTCCCCTCTCTGTCGATAATCTAGAGCAAGACAATCACATCACAGCGGTGTACATAGCACGCGACACAATCCACCATGGGTTTGATCGACTTTCTCATCTCGCCTTATGCCATCCTGGCAATCCCACTCATCTACTACATCCTTCCATATCTCCGCAACTGGTCTCTCAAAGATATTCCTTCACCATTACCTGCTCAGTTTACCAACCTATGGCTGATGTACCAATGCCGGACGGGGAAGAGATATCTGGCGGTTGATGAGGCACACAAGAAGTACGGCAAGCTGGTCCGAATTCAGCCACATCATGTTTCGGTCGCCGACCCCGATGCGATCCCAATTATCTACGGCCACGGAAACGGTTTCTTGAAGAGGTGAGCAGACCACATGAACGGGGGGCTAGCATGGACGACCGGACGACCGGACTGACGATTGGCAGCGAGTATTACGATGCCTTTGTTTCTATCCAGCGCGGCTTGTTCAACACCCGCGACCGCAACGAACACACCCGCAAGCGCAAGACCATCTCACACACGTTCAGCACAAAATCCATCAGTCAATTTGAGCCCTATATGCACCACAACCTCGAGATGTTGTGCACGCGATGGGACGAGATGAGCACCAACGCGCATGGAAAGTTCGCCAAGATGGACGCTTTAAATTGGTTCAACTACACCGCTTTTGACATTATTGGTGATTTGGCATTCGGAGCACCATTTGGCATGCTCGAGAAGGGTCAGGACATTGCAGAAGTTCAGCTTTCGCCCGGCGCGAAGCCAACATACGCGCCTGCCATTGAGGTCTTGAATCGTCGTGGTGAAGTCTCGGGTACCCTCGGCTGCTACCCGTACATCAAGCCATGGGCCAAGTACCTCCCCGATCCATTCTTTAGCAGTAGGTGAACCTTTATTGAATCTCTCCTTTCAAGCCGCTGACAGCCAACACAGAGGGTATTGAAGCAGTGCAGAACCTCGCCGGCATCGCCACGGCGAGAGTCAGCGCACGACTGAACGGCCCGCCAACCGACCGCGTGGACCTCCTCGCTCGTCTGATGGAAGGCAAAGACGAGAACGGCAACAAGCTAGGCCGACAAGAATTGACGGCCGAAGCGCTAACGCAACTAATTGCTGGCTCCGACACGACGTCCAACACCTCGTGCGCCCTCCTTTTCCACGTCCTGAAACACCCAAACGTCGTGAAGAAGCTGCAGCAGGAACTCGACGACGCCATCCCCGCTTCCGTCGACGTGCCGAATTTCGACATGGTCAAAGATCTCAAATACCTCGAATGCGTCATCCAGGAGACTATGCGTATCCACTCGACGTCTTCGCTCGGTCTGCCTCGTGTGGTTCCTCCCGGCGCTGGAATCGTGATCCTCGGCCACCACTTCCCTGCTGATACCGTCCTCAGCGTGCCGGCGTATACGATTCACCACTCCAAGGAGATCTGGGGATCTGATGCTGATGAGTTTGTGCCCGAGCGCTGGACAAAGGTCACCGAGAGGCAGAAGGCGGCATTTATTCCTTTCTCGCACGGACCGAGAGCTTGTGTTGGTCGCAACGTGGCTGAGATGGAGTTGGCGCTTATTGTCTCGACTGTGTTCCATAGGTATGACTTTGAGCTGTACCAGGATGTGTTGGAGACGAGAGAGGGATTCCTTAGGAAGCCGCTGGAGTGCATCGTGGGTGTCAAGAAGAGAGCTGGATTTTAGAGTATCGTCGCCGAGGCTCTCGTCTCGATCGCGGAACATAGCGAAAGCGGGTGGAAAGCGTTGTGATTTGTTCATGTTTTTCCTATACCATTTATATCTATCACAGCCGTGGCAGTCACCTCCTCTTCTCTACCGCCTCACGCAGCTTCGCTATCACTTCTGATGGGTCCTTGGCTCCGAACACTGCCGAACCAGCGACGATCACGTTGGCGCCTGCATCGGCCGCGGTATCGATGGTCTTTTCTGACAGTCCGCCGTCGACTTCAATGTTGAGTTCCGGGTATCGCTTGCGCAAGGCTTCGACCTTGGGCATCATGTCCGGCATGAACTTTTGACCACCGAAGCCAGGCTCAACAGTCATGACCAGAACCATCTGGATCTGTTAGCAGTGTCTCACTCAGCCCAACTCCTCACAACTCACATCAGGCACATCCTCCTTGTCCTCCGCATCCAAGATGTCCCACAGCACATCCACCGGCGTCTTGGGCTTGATCGCGATCCCCGCCCTCAAGCCAAGCGAATGAACATAACGGATCAACTCCTTAGGACTAGTCCTGCGCTCCTCCTTGTCACTCGGCGTCTTGGCCGCCGTAGAATCCACCGCCGCCTCATAGTGGAAACAATACAGATCGCACCCTGCGTTTTTGAACTCCTGCACCCACCGCTGCGGCTCCGCGATCATCATGTGGCAGTCAAAGGTGCCCTTGGACATGGCGGTCGTGGGCTTGGACACGTGTGGTCGAATCATCGTCACAACCGGTGCGCCGAAGGTCATGTTTGGCACGAAGTGGCCGTCCATTATGTCTACGTGGAGCCAGTCTGCACCGGCCGAGATGGTGTCGCTGCATGCTTTGCCCAGGGCGCCGAAGTCGGCGGAGAGGATTGAGGGCGCGATGATTGCTGCTGGTGCCATTTTGAGGACGAGTCCTGGGAATTGAAAATGGGTTTGTAGCGGTGTTTTCGCAGCGGTATGTTTTTGTCCTGGTTGGATGAGCTGGCTATACCAATGACGTGCGCGGGGCATCACTTTTCGGGCTCTCTTCGGTCTGGAGATGGGCATCCTTGACCACATCTCACGACCGGGACTTCTATCCTTCTTCTCGACATGATGAGTATGCTCATGTGTCACGAACCGAGATCTGATCAACTGCTTGCTCAGCCGGACCCCGAAAGTGCTCGTTAACTTACCCTTCTGAGGCTCAACAGCTGTCAATGGTATCACCTGGCTGCGTCTTTCAATTGGCTGGATGTAAGCGCCCATCAACAGCGCCTGCAGATATCCCAGGGCACAGTCAGCCAACCATGCGCTCGCCTACTCTCGAACCTCGTAAGCGCCCATGTTGACCCGAAGCAGACTCGAGACTCTTACAGCCATGCACTCAGTTGAGCATTACGACCCTGAAGCAGCAACTATGTCATGCAGTGATTTGCCGGTGCACGATCATCCATGGAAAACCAGACCTTGGTGGCGCTACAAGGTAGGGATATCCGTAAGTGCAGCATTTAGTCAGGACTATGGTCTCGCTGCCACCCGTCGGCGCATCTCTTGCTTCTGCGATCCAGCGGTTATAAGGCTATATCTGCCCCGTCATTCGCAGTCTTTTCGAGTTTGTACACTTTTGCGTATTCTCGGTTTTACTTATCGTCTTTGCGTCCTTCGTGGATCGAAGTGTTTCTTATTTCTTACTATATCCTCCGCTGGCCGGATAATCATACACTAATAATCCAATTATCGCTTTCCATTATCTCTTTACTATCAAGTTAGCACAAACAAGAAACAGTTCGCCGAACAAGTCTAAGATGGCGGCACACATACGATCAACCCACCACATGGCCCCGCTGGATCGGAGGCCATTTCGTGATACATTCATCGAGGATGAACCTCAACTTGGAGTTCGTCAACTACCTGCGCGAGCGAAGTTGGTCCTTTCCTCCCCCGGATCGAAGCGATTTAGTACGTCTGATTCTGGAGGAAAGACTGCCTGGAGTTCACCAGCAACCGATCAGACTTCGGACGCATCCTCTCTTTGGAGCAAACGCGACTCTGAAGCAGACAACGACAGCTTGTACAACCTCACCGACGATGAGTCCGTCGAGGTGCCACTCATGATCTCGCATTCGTTGAAACGCGCAGTCGCGACTAAAGAAAAGGAAAAATCGAGGTATCCTTCGCTGATCATCCCTTCGCCATCAGCCTGGCCCACGCCGCCCAACGCCCAAAAGCCAACTCCTGGCAGTATTGGCTTGTCTCCGGCATTGAAGGTGTCAGTATCGCCAACAAAGTCGGCAGTGCTTGGCGCGTTCAACGCAGCGACTCGGGCATCTACACCTTCCCTGGATGGGAGTCTCACTTCCGAAGAGCTGGCCGCATCGAGCTGTCCATCTACCCCTGACCTGGACAATGTCGACAATAGTGAGGGTCGGTGGTCGCCTCCAGCTCAACTTAACTCGGATGCTATCGCTCTACTTCACCAGATCGCGCCAGAATTTGAACCCGAAGAGATATCCGAGCAGGTCATTGAGATCACCAACGAGGAAATGATAGAAATGCAAGAGCTGATAAAAGACAGCCCCGTCCGTTATCAATTCGTACCTGGCTTTCGAAATTCTTCCCGGCAACCAACTCCAGAGGAGCCTTTGTCGGCGTTGACCGTGCCATCTCCGGGTGGATTCTTTGCTTCCCTGAATGGCTCTGCCAAACAAGCCTGGTCGCTCGATACATCTGGTCTTCCCAATACCAGCGTCGCCGAAAGGTTCTATGGCGTACCTTGGAGACATCCTAGTCCCCGAAGAACCCCAAGTCCACGAAGAACCCCAAGTCCACGAAGAACCCCAAGTCCTCGAAGAACTATTAGTCCACGACCACAACCTACGCGAACGGTCTCGGAGACATCGACAGTGGTGCCTGTTGAACGAGTTGAAGTGGCTAGAACACTTCCGATCCGACGACCGCAAGCCGTTCGAAAGGCTTCTGAGCAATCTGCAGTGACGTCTTTGGGAGGTCTTGAGGTAGCCGAAATCACTGACGTCCCTTTCGAATACGACAAGTTCTATCATGAAGACCTCAAACGCACCGCAATGGCTGGCACCGATCGTACCAAGTTGTGGCTCCTCGCTCAGAACATGTATCTGGCTACCATCTCCGCAATGAGTCCTATTGATGTCGTCAAAACACCCATTGAGCAGCAATTGAGGAGTTGTTTCTCGCCAGATACACCAGATACGTCGTACTCTTTCAAGATGCCTACTTCGGACGATTCACCGTCCAAGAAGTCTGTGAGGTTCATGGAGAGCATCCCGGAGGATGCTGAGCCCAAGATGGACCAGCTACAGGACAAGATCGAGCCAATATTCTTCCAGGGTTTCACATTCTTGTCCAACCGCGCAAAGCGTCTCGATGCATTTCGCCAGCAGCAGACGAGAGCGGAAGCATCGCACGTCGAACGAATCAGTCTTACCCAGCAGTATGAGGGCCAGCTACAGGGACGATTTGAGATCAAGGACATTTCCCGACCTGCTCCGCCCAGGCCGATCTCTACCATTCTACCATCTGCAACAGATGACTGTCAGAGTCAGGTCCTAGCTGAAGCCGAACGTGAGAGACAAGTAATCGAGCAGCTCTCACCAACGACGTGGGAGCTCCAAGCCCAAAGCCACCTTTTCGGCAGCCAACTGATCACGAGCCCCGTCATCGCAACCCTGAGATCCACACCCGGGGCACGAATCCTCGACTACGGTGGCCAAGCGTCCTGCGACTGGGCATGGCAAGTCTCTCTGCAATACCCACAGTGCACAGTCATCACAATCCCACCCCCTTCCTCTGCCAACGAACCACACCTCACCGGCCCAGCAAACCACCACATCATCCACCCTGCAAACGCCCACACCCTTCCCTTCCCAGCCTCAACCTTCGACCTGATCTCCGCCCGCACCCTGCACACACTCCTGCAC